>ENA-ORBV01007532-ORBV01007532.1-microbial-mat-metagenome-genome-assembly--contig:-NODE-7532-length-18674-cov-4.094047_pt1 | contig 18674 bp, 16 predicted proteins | sample MGYA00237777_ERZ505514 | MGnify/ENA primary metagenome ERZ505514 (study PRJEB26160, sample SAMN06269048) | microbial mat metagenome | isolation source: Oligotrophic lake microbial mat | place... | reverse complement strand
TGTGGCGCTGCCCGACATCCCCATCACCTGGCTGCAGGGCAACACCGTCGCGCGCTTCGCCCCGGTGGTGGTCAAACCCAACCTCATCATCGCCGGCAAGATTTCAGAACTGCCGCGTGAAGCGGCTGGCGTCGGCGGCTTCGCCTGGGCCAGCACCCTCGACGAAGTACGCACGCGCGTCGATGCCAGCAAGCTCAAGAAGGACGGCAATCGCACGCTGATCACCGCCCAGCCAAATCTAACGCTGATCTTCACCGGCGGTATCTTCGGTGAAGCATTGCTACGCGCTCCTGGTTTGACCAAAGAACAGGCGCGCACCAGCTTCCTGCAACGCTGGGGCATTCCGCAGCAGGAAGATGCCAACTCGCTGACCTGGATCATCGGCTGGATCCGCATCACCGCGCGCCCCGATGCCGACGGCATCAGCCTGCAGCTGGTGCGCGAAGACGCGCAGGCGCAACTCGCCAGCGCCCAGGTTAACGGCGAGGTCTTCAACATCCTCGACGGCCCGGTGGAAACGCCGACGCAGGCGGCCGAACGCAAAGAGCGTGAGATCAAGGCCGAAGTGGATCGCCCGGCAGTGCCGGAGAAGTGATCGCCTTCGTGGCAGGGGCGTTTCGCCCGTGATCTAAGTCCCCCACTCACGGGCGAGACGCCCGTGCTACGGAAGCCATGCCCAGCGGTCACCGCGTGGTTGGCAAGTCGGACACCGGTGTGATGCTCCGCCCCCTGCATGCGCCAGCCCCTTGGACCAGCCGACATCTTTGCTGATCTGCTTGATGGCATCATCCGGCACGAAGGTGGCAGTGGGAACGTCGGGCAATTGCGGGTTCATCTCGACGGCAACGTTGATGCCGAAGCCTTGAGCCGGGCATGGCGCGCACTCGGACATGAAGCCTGGACGTTGGGCGCACGCTTCCGTCGTGGGCTGCGCGGCGCAGCGCTGCACACTGCTGGTCCGATCGAACTGGAAGTGGAACACGCGCACGACGCAGATGCTGTCGCTGCGCAGCATCTGCGCGAAGGCACCGGCACTATCGCGATGCGCTTGGCGCTGGTTGATAATGGACTGGTGCTGACCTGGGATCACCGCCTGTGCGATGCTCGCGGTGCTGCTGGTGTGCTCGCCGCGTTGCCGCGATTAGCGGAAGGAAAACATCTGGGAGAACCCTGGTGGACACCTGACTACCGTTGGGTGCCCGGAGTTCCGCGTGCGGCACGCGTGCGTGGGCCGATGGCGCAGCAGGCGATGCCGTTGCTGATTCCGCATCGACTGGTGCAGCTCTGGCGGCCATTGGCAAAGGAAAAGCGTTCGCCGGCCAATCCGGCGACGCCAGTGAAAACCTGTACCACCACACTGGGGCTGTTCGGCACCGCGGACTACGCGTCGCGTCAACGCAAGGCGACCGGCCGCATGGCCGAGACCCCGTTCCTGCTTGCCTGTGTCGCGGCAGCACTCGAAGCGGCGCGTGGAATAGATGGCGACGTGCTGATGCCGCTCACCGTCGATCTGCGCGAAGGTGGTGAGAAACGACTGCTGGCGAATTGCCACGGCTACTGCTTCCTGCGCGTGCCAGCCGGATTGGCGACCAAAGACCTGGTCGCCGCCGCCAATCATCTGAAGCAGGCGCATCGTGAATGGATCGCCGCCGACGGCTTGGTGAAACTCTCCGCGTCGATGTCGTGGTTCGGACATCTGCCGCGACGACTGGCACGCGCGCAACTCGGCAATCACCACGCCGGCGTGTGGGCCTCGTGTGTGGTGGCAAACGCTGGTGCGACGCCCCTACCGGAGTCGTGGTTCGGTGCGCGCGTGCTCGGCGTCGATCACGCTGCCTGTATTCCTGGAACTCCGGGCATCGGTGTGTTGTTCCATCGCGATGCGCGGGGACTCGGTTTCTCCACCCTCGCCACTGGACGGGTCATCAAGACGATCCCGCCGCAGCGTTTCGCCGACCTGCTGCGCTGGCAGCTCATGGAACGCCCGCTCGGGTAAGTCGCGCCCAACACGGACCGCGGCCCTCCGGGCCGCAAGCGATCACCAACCACGATGAATCCCAACTAGATCACAACGCGTCCATGTGACGGGAGTCCACCCCGAGCGGCCCGGAGGGCCGCGGTCCGTGTTGGGTGACAACCCTACGCGCGTTCCGTCTCCGCTCCCTTGAGCACCAAACACACCGCCGCCACCGCATCCGCCAGCAGCAGGTGCAGCGACGATCCCCACGTCAGGTAATAGCCGAGCAACGGTTCCGTGTGCGCCGCTCCGGGACCACCCGAGCGACGACCGCTGTCGATCGCGCCGAGCGTGATCTGCCGACCCTGGTCGGCGTCGCGTTCATCGATCGCCAGACGTTTGGCCGCCAGATCGCGCAAGGACGCGACGATGCGGGCTTGTTCGCGGCACGTCAGCACACCGAGCTGGTCCGCCAGATCGATCAACTCACGGAACGGCAACGCTGAGAGACCATCAGCTCCCAGATCACGCCACGCCATCGCCACTGCGGTCAGATCACCGGAGCCACCGTGGCGACGCAGCGCTTCGCTGATCAGCGTGGCGCGTTCGCCCAGCCGGTTCCACACCACCAGGCTCAGCAGCCGACCGCGCAGCGCCGCCGCGATGCGTGCGGTCGCTTCGACAATGGCGGCGTCGTAGAAGCCATGCAGGTACAATCGCACCGCCTGCCCCAGGTACGCGGTCAGCGACGACAAGGCGAACGAATGCACATCGAGCCCGAGTTCGCCCACCACCCGGCGATCGAGCTGGGTACGCAGCAGGGCCGCGCGGTTGGCGATGTCGTCACCCTGCCGCTCGGTCTGGCCGCGCACATCGGCCAGCAATTCATCGTAGACCACCAGCAGGCCCTGGGTGGTTGGCACCACTTCACCGCACAAGGCGCGGGATAGCGGTGGATGCCCGCTGCCTAACGGACCGGTGGTGATGCGGACTGCAGGATTCATCGCACGCTCTCCACGACGCGCTCGGTCACGCGACCAGGGAATGGTGTCGTGGCGAAGTCACCCTTGGGCAGCCCATCGCTGAACTGTGACACCATGCTGAAGAACGGATCGTAGTCGCGGAAGAAGTTACCGATCAGCAGGTCGCTGATGTCGACGCGTGACGACGGATTGCGTTTGACCGCCTGGCTGAAAGTGAAGTCCGGCGCATAGAACGAATACACCAACCGGCGGATGGCATGGACGCCGGCGCTGACACTGGCGCCGTAATCGGCAAAGCGTTCGGCCGAGACATCACCGGCGGCGAGCGCGGACTCTGAGGCCTCGGCCACCAGTTCGCCCATGCGCAGCGCCAAGTACACACCCGACGAGAAGATCGGGTCAAGGAACGACAGCGCGTCGCCCGCCAGCACCAAGCCATCACGTGAACAGTGACGCGAGCGGTAGCTGTATTCGTTGGTGACGCGAAACTCGTCGCAGCGTTCGCCCTGCGCCAAGTGGCGTTCCACCCACGGATTGGTTTTCACCACGCGCCAGTAGATGCGCTCCAGCGCCTCCTGCGAGCCGCCTTCACCGGGCTGGAAGAGCTGCTCCTTCTTCTGCACCACGCCGACGCTGATGACATCGTCGTGCAGCGGAATGTACCAGAACCACCCGCCGCCAGGGACCGACGCGACCGTGGTCGCACCGGCATCGATGCCGGGATCGCGCAGCGCGCCGCGAAAGTAGCTCCACAGGGCGAAACGATCGAGGTCTTTATCAAGGATGCGCCAACCGAATTGCACCGGTGCGAGCGCATCACGACCGCTGGCGTCGATGGTGAGCGTCGCACGACGTTCACGCACCATGCCGGATTCGGTGCGGGTACTGACGCCGACCACGCGCTCGCCAGCCAATAATATCTGCTCGGCCTTCTCGCCTTCGATGACCTCGACGCCATTGGCGCGGGCGTTGTCGAGCAGCATCTTATCGAAGTCACTGCGCAGCACCTGCCACGCCACCGCCGAGGGATGGTGCAGATGTTCAAAGAAGTAGAACGGTCGGGTATCTGCTCCGCTGGTGCCGACGAACTGCACGCTGAACTTCTTCACACAACGCGACTGTTCCATCCGGCGCGCCAGCCCCAACCGGTCGAGGGTGTACCAACAGAAAGGAATGAGCGACTCGCCGATATGGAAACGCGGATGACGGGCCTTGTCGATCAGCACAACCTTGCGGCCGCGACGGGCGAGCATGGTGGCGGCGGTGGTACCAGCGGGGCCTCCGCCAATGACAAACACATCGCTCTGCGGCACATTCGGCATGGGGCCGAATGCTGGGGAGCTAAGGGCAACAGACAAGATGGAGTGGGCTGGACCACCTCTTTTCCGCTTTCCGCTGCCACATACGTCACTGGACGTGGCGACATCCGCCCAATGATCCCGCGCCATATGTACGACGTCCTCGCTGCTTTATGTACGTCCGAGAACCTCATCGCCTTGGCCACCCTCACCGGCCTAGAGATCGTGCTCGGCATCGACAACATCATCTTCTTGGCGATTCTGACGGCAAAGCTGCCGCCGGAACAACGTCCACGTGCCCGGATGATCGGTCTGAGCTTGGCGATGTTCGCCCGTATCGGCCTGCTGCTGTCGATCACCTGGGTCATGAGCCTGACCAATCCGCTGTTTACGGTCTTTGATCACACCATCAGCGGCAAGGATCTGATTCTTATTTTGGGCGGTCTGTTCCTGATCGGAAAATCGACCCATGAAATCCACTCGAAGCTGGAGAGTGTCGCTGATCATCATCAAGCCGCCACTGGTGGCGGGCATGCGTCGTGGAACAGCATTCTGATCCAAATCGTGCTGATCGACATCGTGTTCTCGCTCGACTCAGTGATCACCGCGGTGGGCATGGTCAATCCGGCGGCTGGTGCGGCGACCGCGGGTAGCCTGGTACTGAATGCTGAGGGTCAGGCCAAGTTGGCGGTGATGATCATCGCGGTCGTACTCTCCATCATCGTGATGATCATGTTCGCCGGCAGGATCGGTGATTTCGTTGAGAAACACCCGACCATCAAGATCCTCGCTCTCTCGTTCCTCATTCTGATCGGCTGCATGCTGATGGTTGAAGGCTTCGGCCAGCACGTGAACAAGGGCTACATCTACTTCGCCATGGCCTTCAGCCTGGGGGTGGAAGTCATCAACATGAATTTGCGCAAACGTTCGAAGGCTAAGGTCGGCGGCATCACTGGCACACCGATGCCGGAAGGGCATGTGCTCAAGGAAGAGCCGAAGGCGTAGCCCGCTCGCCTAGAAGCGGGCGCCGCGCCTGCGGGCTATGTACGCAGATTCCTGGAATACCCGATCTGCTTGCGACTACATGGATATGCGCCATCTGACCACCGCTCTGCTTCTGACACTCGTCCTGACGGTTTCCGCGGCGGAATCCGCGGTACGTCCCCCCAACATCGTCCTGATCTACGCCGACGACCTCGGCTACGGCGATCTGGGCTGATACGGCGCAACCGCGGTGAAGACGCCGCGCTGCGATCAGCTCGCGACGGAAGGCCTGCGCCTGACCAGCGGCTACTGCACCTCTGCCACCTGCACCCCCTCGCGTTACAGCATGCTGACCGGCGAGTATACGTGGCGACGCCTCTATCATTGTCCGGTCTGTGCCGGCAGGGCTCCCAAGTCGAACCGGGCTAACCTGTTCGCTCGTATTCCACACGAGGAGACGGAGCGCCTCCACCTCCTAACCAAAGACCTCAGGACGGAACGAGACGTGCTCCGTCACCTCGGTCAACCGGATCAGCGCATGGAAACTGGATCGATCACCGAGCGATCAGGACAGGCCGGACAATCTAACCGCATGGAAATTCAAACCACCCTTCACGGTCGGTCAAGGAGCACCAGTCCGTTCAGCAGAAACCCACTGACCGGCGGCTGCTTCGCCAACGCCCACGCCTCGTCGCGCGTGACTTCGATCACCTCGATCAACTCCATCGCTTCGTGCGTGCGCGTGCCGGTCTGCACCAAGCCTTCCGCAAGCACCACGTGCAATCGCATACGACACAGACCGGGCACCGGTTCGACCACCAACAATGAGCGGCACCGTGCGGCGCGGTAACCGGTTTCTTCTTCGAGTTCGCGGATGCCGGCGGCGCAGGGATCCTCGCCATGATCGATGCCACCGGCGGGAAATTCATGCACCCACGCGCGGTAGGGATGGCGGTAGATTTTTTCCAACACCAACCGCCCATCAGCGAGCAGCGGCACCACCAGCACCGCATCCCACGTGGTGTCGATAAAGTGGTAGGTGTACGGATTGCCGTCCGGCGCGGTCAGGTCCTCGGCGACGGTGGTGAAGAACTTGTTGCGGGCAGTTTCACGACGGGCGTGGATCGGCGGAATCAGCATGCGTGCCAGCATCCACCGCCGTGTCGCCGGTGAAACCCAGATCGTGGCAGGCCGCCAGGTAGGTCGCCGCCGACCACGCCTGGAAAGCCTTGCCCATCGGTCTGCCAGTGGTGCCGTGGTACCACTCGTTGAACTCCCAGGCGTGGGTGCGGCCTTGCTGGTTGCAGCGCGCCAAGCGTGCGAGTTCGTGCGCCGCGACGTTCTCCTGGCCGAGGCGATGGATGAAGCGCACCCACAAGCCGCCGACGAACGGCCACGCACCACCATTGTGATAATGATGCGGCAGATTGAGCAGGTTGACGGTGTAGTACGGCCGCCAGTCGGGATCACCGGCCTGCACCACCGGATAGAGGTTGGTCACCGGCCACGGCTGATTGACACCAACGCCCCACATGAAGGAGAGTGCGGTGCGCGCCTTGGGTACGTCAAGTACATGAAAGAGGAACCCCAGCACGTTGCCGAGCACGTCACAGCGCCAACTGAAGCTGAATGGAGAGACCTCCGCCAGCAGGTAACGCGCATCACCGAGCGAGAATTGGCGATCGGCAAAGGTGGTCGACCGTAGGCCGTTCGGCACGACCGTCGACGGCCAGAATACATGGAGGATGCGGCCACGGATGCGCTGCGAATCGCTCAGTTGCGCGATCGCCTCGTCGTCGCGTCCCAGCCGGATGAGCAGGTGGCCCCAGCAGACCTTGGTGCGGTACCACAGTACTTCGTCGTAGAGCACGTTGTAACTGCGGCCGAACAGGTCGGTCCAATCACCGGCCTCGGGGATCTCCAGCAGGCCATCACGGTTGGAGTCCTGCGCCTGGAGCCAGCGCATCACCGCCACCAAGGTGGCGCGATGACGGACCAGGAACTCCTGGTCACCGGTATGCTGGACGAAGCCATGCACCGCGATCACCAGCCACAGCGCGCTGTCGATCGCAGCGATGCCACCGACACCGCTGTAATCCGGCACACCGTCGGCGATGCGCACGTTGGCAGGCACCTGACCATCGCTAGTGGTGGCGGACAACAGCGTCTCCAGACTGCGACGCGCACCGTCGATGATGTCCGGCTGGTCGGTACACAGCGTGCCCAGGATGGTGATGGCGGCGTCGCGGCCCCAGACGCTGCGGTAGTTCGCGTCGGTACCGACCACTTCATTATGGTCGAGGCTGCATGCAGAAAAACCGCGTGGCGTAAGGTTGCGGCGGATGCACACCAGCGCTTGGCGGTAACCCTCGGTGATAAGATTGCGTTCTTCGTCGCTGATCGCCGTCTGCGCGTCGGCACTCAGCAACAGGTGCATCTCGTGATCACCGGTGCTCGTACTGGCCCCAGGTGCCTGGACCGGACCGAACACACCGAAATGTACGAGGCCATCGTTGAGACCATCGGCGAACGGACGCGTGGCGTGGTACACTTCGCGTCCGACCGTTGCGCTGATCAGTTCCGGCTGGGCGTTCTCCACCAGAATGCCGCGCACCCCTGGGAGTGCGAACACGCTGCAGTCGCTGCCGCGGTCGCCGGCCACCAGCACCTCACCTGGGTCGAGGCCGAGGTGTGAACCAAGCCACGCCAGCGCACGACCCTTGCTGGTGCCGAACGGCACCACGTCGAGGTCACGGCTGTTGGAGTACACCACTGTTGCCGCCAGACCGCGTTCGGCGAGTTGATGGCGGACGCCGTTGATCGCCGCCTCATCCGCTGATGGCAGGTACCAACTCGATTTCCACGGGGTCTGAAAGTTGTCGGGTTGACGTGTGACCCCAGGGACCGCCGCCACCACCAGTTCCACCGCCGCGCGATCCCAACCCTCGCCCGAACGTCGGGCGTAACCGTCGATGCGTCCACCATTGGCGACATCAAGGATCTCGGTGCCGACCGCAGCGATGATAAAATCGGGACGTGGCACCGTACCGGCGTTGATCAACGCCAACACGTCGTCGCCCAGGCGACCGGTGTTGTAACACAGCAGCGGACGAGTGCGGGATGACAACCCAGCCCAACGGGCGGCGAAGGTGGCGGTCGCGGCCGGATTGCCCACCAGCGAACCATCGAGTGGTGTGGAGAATAGACGGATGCTCATAAGGGCTTTCTGATCATGCGACGGGCGGCCCGACTCGCGGGTGTACCCAGGCCGAAAGCGGTCAGTCCTTCGATAACACCGTCGCTGGCAATCTGTTTTGCGCGGAAGAAACCGAGGCCACGCACGCCGGCGAGCAACCCAGGCGTGGCGTTCGCCACCACGATCCCGCGCACACCGTCGACCTGGAACATCGCTAGGTCGTTTTCGGTATCGCCGGCGACCACTACGTGTTCTGGCGACACGTGCAGGTGATCGGCCATCCAGGACACTGCGCGGCCTTTGTCGGCGTCCTCCGGGAGCACATCCAGGTCACGGCGGCTGGAATAAATCACCCGCACCCGCAATTCGACCTCGGCCAGTGCGACGCGGATACGCGCGACGGCGGCCTCGTCGGCGTCGTGCAGGAACCAACTCGATTTGAACGGGCTGTGATAACGCGCTGGTTGCGGCTGCACGCCAGTGATGCCGACCATGACGTCGTGTACCAGCGAACGGTCCCAACCATCGCGGAAACGCTCACGGTAACCGATCACCGGACGGCCAGCGCCATCAACGATGCTGGTGCCGACACCGCCGATGACGAAGTCGGGCGGCGGCAGGCGCACCTGTGGCACCACCTCCAGCACGTCGTGGTAGAGCCGGCCGCTGCTGTAGACCAGCAATGGACGATCGTTCAGCGGCAGCGCGTTCCACCACGTGCTGAAGCGGTCAACCGTCGGCTGGTCGCCGTCGAAGGGCAACAGCGTCCCGTCAAGGTCGCTGACGAACAGACGGATTGGTCTTTGCGGCATGACTCGTCTCACAGGAAATCGACGAAGGCGCCTTCTGCACCCTCGGCAAAATCGGGCGACTCCAGACCGCGTAGGCCGCGGTTGTCGGCCGCCCCCAGCAACTGCTGGGCGATGCCGGTCCAGGTGAACGTCGCACGCGCACGACGCGGCGCACGCGTGCGCAGCATGTAATCAAGGCCACGCAGACGCAGCACCTTGGTGATGGTGATGCCAAGGTCCTCCGCGTCGAACGGATCAGCGACCAGCGCATGCACGCCGAATACCAACGTGCGCCACAAGCCTCCATGGCAGGTCACCACCGTCGGCGTGCCGCAGGCCATGCTTTCGACCGCGGTCATGCCGAACGGTTCGTAGCGCGAACAGAGCACGAAGCAGTCGGCGGCGCGGTACCAATCCGGTAGGTCGGCGTCGGGGATGAAGTGATCGAAGATCACCTGTTCCTGCAGGCCCAACTCCGCGACCAGGGCGGTCAGTTCACCCATGAGCTTCTGCTCAAACTCACCAAGGTGTTCGCCGCCGGCAGCGACGCGCAGGCGTGCCTCGGGAATTCGTTTCGCCACCACTGCAAAGGCGCGGATCAGTAGGTCGTAGCCTTTGTTGCGGGCCAAGCGACCGAGCGCCAGCACCGTCGGCCCCTTGAATCCGAGCCTTTCGCGCGCGACTTGCCGTGTCGCAGTGGACACCGGATAGAAACGGTTGTCGTCGTAGCCGGGTGGGATCATGCGCACGCGATCCCGTGGCACGCCATAATCCTTCACCAGCAGATCAGTCTGGATCGGCGTAGTGGCGATCACCAGATCGCTCTCGCTGTAGATGAGCGTTTCGTGGTGGATGCGCTCCTTGAAGTTGTACTGCTTTTCGAACTCGTCGTCATGTCCTGGGTAGTCGTCGCGCATCTGCTTCTGCTTCCACTTGCCGAGTGAGTGCGGCGTGTGGACATGCGGCGTAGCGAGTGGTTCCGCAAGCAATTGGCTGGCATAACCGGCGTCCCAGTAGTGCGAATTGATGAAGGTATAAGTCAGATCGTGCTGGCGAATGGCAGCAAGCACCTTGCGTGCCCACTCCTTCAGTGAGCGGTGAATATACTCCTTGGCGATGAAGTCCTTGCCGCCACACGCAACGCGCAGCACACGCACGCGCTCGCTCATCACATCGACCTCGGACTGGTCCTCAAAACGCCGGGTCCAGATGTCGACCTCGTACCCCATGTCCGCCAGCTTCTTGGCCAACTCCAGCACGTAGACGACCTGACCGCCGGTGTCCACTTTACCGAGCGGCGGTTGGGCCGCCACGTAGCCGTGGGTCGAGACCATGGCGATACGCGGCAAGGTTGAGCGATTACATCGGTCGAGCAGATCGTCGAGCGTGCGTGCGGGGTCGGTCATGAGGTGCTCCAGGTCCGGCAGGGTTGTTGGCCGGATACAACAGACCCACCATCCACACGGACCAGTGGGGAGGCAACCCTGGATCATGGGCGCGTGGGGCGTGCACCGCGCAGGAAGTGGATTGAGACGTGCGTTATGACGGTGAAAACAGGGTTTTTTATCTCACCAAGTCGGATGGCGCTGAGCGCAAGGTTCTACAGCACGGAGTGCGTTTGCTCATGGGGCCGTGGGCCGCTGGCTGGCAGTTCGTCTTCTTGCGGGCCAGTGGCCCGCGGTCCCAGGGGCGACGGCCTAGACCGCAGCCCGCGGCCGGCATCGCCGGCCTGCCGTGCGCAGCACGGCCGATCGCGCAGCGATCGTGCGGGCGTCGAGCGCGAGGTGATCCCGCCGACGAAGCACAACCAACGTCGTTCGCGTTATGGGGGGAGCGAGGTGACTGAGCGAAGCGAAGGAGCCGAGCGGACCTGGGGGAGTCGCGAAGCGATCCCCCAGGGCTTAGGGCGGCCTAGGGCAGAGGCAAAAACGGCGTCTGGTCGAAACGATCGTCAAGGTCTTCGTAGACCGCGGTGATCTCATCGATCGGAATGTAGATGCGGTACTTGTGCGCTTCTTTGCCGAACTTGTCGATGGCGTCGGCCAGCAGGATCTCGCGCCGACCTTCGTCGCCGAACTCGCCACCCTTCTTGAGCGAGCCTTGGTAGATCTTGCGGCTCATTTCGGCCGACCAGTGCAGGCAGCGGACTTCACCGATGACGATTTCTTTGCGGATCTCGACCAGCTTCATGATGAAGCGTTCGCCACGACGCACGATGACGGTGGCGACACGTTGTTGGTCGACCAGGACTTCGAGGACCTTCTGCAGGGAGCCCGGATGATCGGTCCCTGGGACAATAATTTTCTTGTCGCCGCTCATGGTGTCGCCTCTGGCAAAGCAGCTACGAGCTGCGAGCTGCGAGCTGCGAGTTTGAGCATCTTGCTTGGGAATCTGCTCCGGCTGGTTGCGGGTACGTCATCGTGCGACGGGTCGTCCAACTCGCAGCTCGCAGCTCGCAGTTCGTAGCTCATATCAGCCTCTCTCCCAGCTTCCCCGCCAGCTTCGTCCGCCACGCCGGCGCATGATCGGTCTCGACCGGTGCCAGGCTTTCGACCAGCGTGCCGATCGCACGGTTGTGATTCAGGCGCTCCTGGTTCACCGCAACGATGGTTTCCGAGGTGATGAGCTCTTCCCCGACCACGCACAACCCAGGCGTCACCGCAACGGTGGAGCCGCTGCGCACGATGTAGATCGCGATGCGACCTTGTTCGGCGCAGGCTTTTTCGATGTCCTTGGGGCCGACCTCGAAGCTGATGCCGTGCGAACGGGCGTCGAGGATGCAGTCGTAAACCTCCTCGTACTGCGGATCGATCAGCATCGGTTCGCCGCGCAGCAGGTTCAGCTTAGGATCGTTGCCATTCTCGGCCCAGCGACGGCTGCCGCCGAGCGCTTTGACCTGCGCCGCCTTCTGCTGATTCATCAGCACGCAGTGGCCGAGGTAATCGTCCAGGCCGAGCGAGCCCAAGATGCGCACGTCGGTATTGGTCTCGATCAGGTGGCTTTTCAGCTCACGCCAGTTGCGCACCTTCGGCGTGTCGAGCGCGTCGAGCAGGGTGTTATGGAAGGCGTCGTAGCAGGTCAGCGACAGATCGCGTTTGTGTTTGCGCAGGTACGTCGGCGTGACCTCGTGGTCGGTGCCGAGCAACACCGCGCGCACCGGCACGGCGCCCGGTTTATTGATGAAGCTCATCTCCAACTGATTAAAGACGATGCGGCTGGGTTTTCCTGGGCGCGTGAGGTCGAGTTGGAGGTGCATGCTGAGCGCGGCCTCAGCGACCTCGGCATCGGAGTCCTGACGCAGCACACCGAGCATCTTCTCGACGCCGCTCTTGCCGGTGTAGTCGAGTTGCACCTTACCCGAACCGTCGTCGTAGCGGCGCATACGCTTGAGCGCCTGTTCGACATCGTCGAGATCATGGCCAAAGAGATCGGCCGCGCGCATGGTCGCTTCGACTTGGTAACCGCTTTGACGCCAGAGCTGGATGAGGCCTTCCTCCAGCTTCACCCGACGTTTGTCGTCCTTGATCATGCGACGGATCGCACCCACCAACTCGGGGCGCAGCCACTTGAGCGCCACCAGCTTCTTGAGCACATCATCGAGGCTTCCGCCTTTGGGCGGAATGGCGACCAGCACCGGGTCGGACATGGGGTCTTTCCTTGGGAGGGGCACAGGGTGGCGAACCCGGACGGATCGCAAGTCTGTGAGTCAGGTCCGGCGAGCGTTGCCGAAGGTGTTTATCGATACCTGAAGAGCGGTCCGAACGGGAGAGCCAGCGGAACCGTCACTGCACCGTGACGCCGCGACGTTCCAGCGCTCCACGCAGCGCCACACGCTCCGGACCCAGGGCTGCGGCCTTCACTTCCGGCTGCGCGCGCACGTCGGCGTGCAGACGTTTCAGACCATCGACCGCGCCAGGGTCATTCAGCGCATCAAGCAGCACGATCACGCGCACCCGTTCACGCAGATCGTTGGTGCGTTCAATACGCTCGAGTAACACCGGAGTCCAGCGCGACGGCACATCCGCAGCCATGGCGGCGAAGGCGCGCGCCGGCCACCATGGTGCACCATGGCCAAGTGCACCTTCAACCAATTGAAACAGTGCGCTCACCGGGAATTCTGCCAACTCAGCGCTGGTAGCGACCCGTGCCGGGTCATGCAATTCAGCCAACAAATGGTCACGTGCCGCCAGTGCTTTGACTTCATCCGCATGATTGCGCCACCACAATTCCCACGCCGTGCCTGCCGCAGCGGCATGACTGGTCAGGCGACGCAGTGTGAGTGCGGCCTCTTCACGCAGTAATGATTCACGGCCCTGCGCCGCGATGCGGCAGAGTGCCTCCACCGCACGGCTGTCGCCGTTGACCGACAACATGCGCGCAGCGAGGGTCGCCGCGCCAATGTCGGCCTGGGTGAGCACCGCCGCCAACACCGGCGAAAGCCGGGGATCACCGATGCCCGCAGAGGCATCGATCAACGCTAGGCGATCAGTGCCGGAACGCGTGGTGATCAGCTCCGCCAACACCGGTACTGCGGCCGCGCTGGTGGCGACGCGCGCCAGATTTTCGCGCATGTCCCGGCGGACCAGATCATCACGATCGCGCGCATACGTGCACAACAGCCCGAGACCGCGCGGATCACCGTGCATGCCAAGGCCGCGTGCCGCCGCCTGACGTAGGGCCGGATCCGGCGATTGCAGGATTTCGCCAAGACGCTCGAACGTTCCGGTACCATGCACCCTGCCCAGTCCGAGAGTGGAGACTTCGGCCACGCCACGATCTCGATCCCGACTCAGGCTCAGTACCTCGCGCGTGGCGTCTTCGCCGCCGATAGCAGCGAGCACCGCGGCGACGCGCATGCGCAAAGCGGGATCATGATCCTTGGCCAGCACCGTCAGGTCAGCGACCACCGGCGGGCCACGCCGGATAAGCGCGGACATCGCCTGGGTGTGGACCTCTGGACGCGCATCGGTCAGACCAGCGATGTCGGCCTCCCAGGCCTTGCCATGTGCGACGGATGATTCTGGGCGACTGAAGGCATCGGCGATGGCCTTGGCAGTGCGCACCACATCGACCCCCTCCGCCTTCGGCAGCTCTTCAGCTGACAAGATGGAGATGGAGAAACACGCCACGACGAGCGGGCGGGAAACGGCACGGAGCAATCGCATGGGTGCATGCTGCGCGCTGACGGGCCGGTGGGAAGGTCGACTCACTCCCTGTCACTCCCTGGCGCACCGCTTGCAGCACCCTGGGGCAGTCCGTATCACCCCGCCCTTCACACGTTGCCTAGCCAGTACCCGCCCGCTGGCGGAGAAAGACACCGCCATGAGCGCACAATTCGGAAGCTGGATCGGTTCGAGCGCCGCAGGTACCTGGAAGCCACAGATCGATCCCTCGCTGGTCGACGACCCGCGTTTCCCCGCGCTGCTTGCCGCAGCCAAGGACGGCCTGTCGTTCGCCGGCGCCGTGGTGTTGGTCACCGGCGCCAGCGATACGAACAGCATCGGCTACGCCATCGCCCGCAACTTCGCCCAGGGTGGCGCCAAGGTTATCATCACCGGCAGTCGTGATCTGGCGAAGATCACCGCCACCGCTGAGCAGTTGGCCACGGAAGCCGGCGCTGGTGCGGTGTTGCCGGCACAGGTCAACCAGGGCGATTTCGCCCAGCTTGACGCGCTGCTTGATCACCTGAAGGCGCAGAACCTCGCGCTCACGCACGTCTTCCCCTTTGCCGCGGTCAATCACCCGCAGCTCTTTGTCGGCATCAAACCCGACGACTACGCGCGGGTGTTCGGCATCAACGTCTTCGGCGTCTACCACCTGTGTGCGCAGCATGCGCGGCGCGCGCCGCGTAATGCGCCGTGGTATGTGGTCGTGCCGCTGTCGCCAAACGACGGTCGTCTGCAGGGCTCCGGCCTCTATCCCGCGACCAAACAGGCACTGATCCCCATCGTCATCCAAGGCCAGAACGAGGTCGGTGATCGTCGCAACGGCCATTACCTCGGTATCAGCATTGCGTGGACGCGTTCGGCACTGATGAGTCAGCTTGATGCCGGTGTCGCTGGAGCGAAGGCCGTCGGACTGAAAGTGTTCGAGACGCGCGATACCGCAGATGTGTGTACGCTCTGCGGCACGCCTGCGGCGCAGGCACTCAAGGGGACGGTGGTTGATGCGGCGGGCGGCTTCGGGCGCGTCGACCCCAAAGAGATGGGGAAAGTCTTCGCGGGACATTAAGAGAAGAGCGGGTTGCTCGCCGTTCTCTTAACCTCTGATTCAACTAACCGCTGATTCACCTGTGATGGTTATGCGACTCGCATACTGCGGCGCTGATCCGTCATGCAGAACGCAGTGCTGCGGATGACTCCGGCCTTTCCAGTCGAGACGGTGCGGATCCGCTGTGATGCGGCACACGCGGAAGTCGTTCGCGTAAAAGCGCACTCGTCAGCCATTCGCCGCGGGTCTGACTCATCATCGACGAACACGGCACGCTATTCGCTCCTCGCCTAACGTTCTTTGTGTCGGTCGCCAACGTGACCCGGTGGTGAATCCTTGGATTGGACTGTCAGGTCCAGAGCACCTGACCGTCTAACCAATTGATGAACTCGCACCGGGCTGGTAGATCTACCTACCTATGAGTAGGTCGAAAGTCCCTGAGGCCAAGGGACTTAGCCGAAAATTACGTCCAATTCGTTCATAAATCAATCACAGCGCACCCGGAACAGCCTTCCACGTCGTGACATTGAGATATAGAACCGCTTCTTGCTTCACCTCGACCTATCCTAAAACATCCAAAACGTCCACCACCGGAGGAAGTCATGCCTACCTCGAACCAGTTCAGCATCCACGACGCAGCCGCTGCCAGCGGGCTCACCCCAAGCGTGATTCGGGTGTGGGAAGAGCGTTACGGCTGGCCCGCACCGAAGCGCCATCGCAACGGTTACCGTGCCTTCGCCTCACATGAAATCGACGAACTCAAGCGCGTCGCCGAGCTGGTCAAGAACGGCATGCCGATCAGCAAGATCATCGTCGACGGCTTCCCACGTTGGCCGGAGGAAGGTCACAAAGCTGCTCCGCGTCACCAAGTGACAGTCGCCCGCGCTCTGCCCATGCGTCCGGGTCGTGCCGCTGAGGAACTGCGCGAGGAGATCGTGCGCTCGCTCGAAGACCTGCACGTCGGCCATGCGCTCGAAGCGATCCAACGCGCCTGCATCGATCTGCGGCCGGCGGATGAACTCGCCGCGGTGCTCGCTCCGGCACTCGTCGGGTTGATCGAGACCCGTCAGCATGGCCGTCACCTGCCGCGCGAGAACGAACTCGACCAGGCGATCGGTCTGCGCTGCCGCCAGCTGCGCCAACGTCTGCCGACGTCCGGCCCGGCACTGGCCGTCGCGGCAGCGAGCGACGCCGATGCGGTGTTTGCAGATCTGGCCGTCGCGTTGCTCGCTACCCGCGGCATCGCTGCGCGCCGGACCGAGGTCTCTGAGGCCGAGGTCATTGCCAGCGTCAACGTGCCCTCTGGCGCACGCAGCAAAGTGCACCTGACCCCGCTGCCGTGTGAAGGATGTGTGCCAGTGGCACAACTGCTCGACGGCGCCACTGCCGCCAGCGCATTGCTGTCGCTGACCCACGCTCCGGCGCTCGCTGGCTGAACCGCGGTGACGTTGCGCTCACGCACCAGGCCGGCGGGATATCCCGCCGGCCTAGTCGTTTTCTCAGCTCATTGCTCACGATCAGCTGGGACGTGGCCGGCGCAGCACTAGCGCGCGGGCGAATGCGCCGAGTTCGCACATCGAACCGACGACGTGCACCTGACCGCCAGCGGCCATCGCCACCGCGGGCGCGTGACGTCCACCGATCACCAACGGTATATCGCCAAGATGTGCCACGAGATCACGCAGATCGGCACCGACCGCAGCCGCATCGGTGATGCTGGTCAGCGAACGCCACACCAGCACCGGACGATGTCTGGTCACCGCCGCCAACAGCGCGTTGTTCGGTGTCTGCGGTCCAAGGTTGATCACGCGGTACCCGCATTCGGTCAGCACCACGCTGGCCATCTGACTCGGAAGCAGGTAGGGATCAGCGCTCGTACCACCGCCGACCGCGATCGGCGCATCGCTGCGGGAATCGGGCAGGAACTGGCGGAGTTGTTCCACCACCTGGATGCAGATCGAGGTGGCGTGGTGTTCAACCGCGATGCCCTCTTCGCCGTGACTCCACAACTCACCGATGCGGGCCATGACCGAACGCAGTGTGCCATCGCACAGCGACGCCACACTCGCGCCGGCGAGGTAAGCGGTGGTAATCAGCCCGCGACAACGTTCTGCGTCGCCCGCCACCATCGCAGTGAATAACACCTGTTCGAGATTCGCCTCGTCCTGGTCGCCACAGCTCAACACGCCGAAGCAGGCGGCATCCTGGACGCGGTAGCCTTCGGCGCGCACGAAGCGCACGGCCTCCTGCAACGGGATGCGGCGATGACCACCGGCAGTGCGCTGAACGGCGAGACGACCGGAATCGACCCAGCGTTTAAGCGAGCTTTCGCTCACTCCGATCGCAGCGGCCAAATCCTTCGGCGAAAGAAATGCGGTGGGCATGGAGTATCCGCGAAGTGTGGCTCGACTACCGCAGGCGCAACACGATCCACGCCAACCAGAACAAGTCGTGTTCGCGTCCGCCACGGTAAACGCCGCTGATGCGTGACCTCAGCCACTGAGGTCAACGGGCGGCGGCCAGAGCTTTGATTAGGCGCCGACGATCGGAGGCGGTGTGGGCCAAGGTCACGGTCAGGCGCAAGCGACACAAGCCGGCCGGCACCGTCGGCGGACGAATGGCCGGGGCGAAGTGACCGGCTTCGCGCAGACGTGACGCCAACGCCAGCGCTGGCTGTTCGTCGCCCACCACCACCGGTGTCTTGCCGGCCCCGCTCAACCTCAGCCGCCCCCAGGCGCCCCGCGAATTGCCGGTGACGATGCTGCTCAAGAACGTCCACGGCATTCCCGACTGGGAGCCGTTCCTCAGGCTTGGGTAAAAAAGACCGGACAGGGTGAGGTCCACATCCCGACCCTGTCCGGTCAATTACCCCGAAAAAAACGCAATCACCGAGCACCCTATCCTTGCAGCGTGATCACTTTTCCTTCAGTCTATCTGGTTTCCCATGACCACCCTCGTCATTCCCGACATCCACAATCATTTCGCCGAGGCCGAAGAGCAGGTGGCGCGGTATCCGGCGGATCGGATCATTTTTCTGGGTGACTATTTCGACAGTTTCGACGACACCCCGTCGATGGCGACGGCGACGGCGGAGTGGTTGAAGGATTCCCTTGCAAAACCAAAAAGACTTCATCTCTGGGGCAATCACGATCTCTGGTATCGCTTTCCGGGCAATCCTCAGATTTCGTGGATCGGATCGGGTTTCACCCTCGACAAGCTGGCGGTGATCTCGGATGTCCTCGGTCCCGAAGACTG
>ENA-ORBV01007531-ORBV01007531.1-microbial-mat-metagenome-genome-assembly--contig:-NODE-7531-length-18675-cov-7.193300_pt1 | contig 18675 bp, 23 predicted proteins | sample MGYA00237777_ERZ505514 | MGnify/ENA primary metagenome ERZ505514 (study PRJEB26160, sample SAMN06269048) | microbial mat metagenome | isolation source: Oligotrophic lake microbial mat | place... | reverse complement strand
ACCACCGAGATCTACACCTCTCTATTCGTCGGCAGCGTCAGATGTGTATAAGAGACAGGATCAGCCGCGCGACGGAGTGCTTCTCCATATATTCGGACATATCCATGCGGATCAGCGCTTGGTCGTCGTCGAATAAATAGGCGGCAAGGGCTTTGGTCAGCTCTGTCTTGCCGACGCCGGTAGGCCCCAGAAACATGAACGAACCGATGGGCCGGTTAGGGTCTTGCAACCCCGCGCGCGAGCGGCGCACGCCGTAGACCCGGAGCGCCTGCTTAAACGCATTGACGTTTCCAGTCCGAGCCCACCGTACAAGATTTTGATAGATCGGGTCATATTGCCCGTACCCACCGCTCACAAGAGAGCCGTTGTACTCCGCGTATTTATCTTCGTGTATCGTGTCAAAGCGCGTCTCAACAACAGCCATCCACGACGGCGACACAGGAATCGACGACGGGCGAACGGTGAGCGGCCCAAGCATCCCTGACGCACAGGTGCGCACACTGTCGGTCGAGATGACAACGCCTGCAATCGGGGTCTGCGTTTGCCACACCCCGACCGTTGCGGTGAGGGCGGCGAAGGTCTGCGCCGCGTAGCTGGCCGTCAGCGTTTGCACCGTGCCGAGTTTGAGCACTGCCGCCACGTCGCCATCGAACGTGAGGCTGCGGGTGTGCTGCACCAGCACAGCACGCGCACTCCCATCGGGGTGTGGACGGCCTGTCGTGCTCAACGAGGCCGCGACTTCCACACCACCAACAAACAACGCAAACGCGCCGCCGCTTGGCAGGTCGCCCGCCGCAAGCGGCACCGCGCCCGTCACCACTGTTGATCCCGTGCCTGCCGCAAGGCGCGACAGTAGCAGCGGCACGTCGAAAACTCCGCCACCACCCGCCGCCCGCACCCGTCGCCGCAAGAGAGAGCGGATCATCGCAGCACCCCCCACGCAATCACACCACCGAGCGCCGCGCCGAGCCCGGCCCACTTCGCTCGCGATGGTGCCTTGAACGCTGCCCGCTGTGCCGCCATCGCCTCTTGATTCGACAAGGTGGTGCGACGCGGCTCGCCGCCGATCACGGAGTCCTGCACCGCCACCAGCCGCGTCGCCGTCGCAAGCGTGCGCGTGAGCGCGGCCCGTTCCAGCACCGACGCCGCCACCGACGCCGCGCAGGTGTGCGCGAGCTCGTCGCACGACTGCTGCTCCGCCGTCACGATCCCCGAGTCAGCCCGAGCGGCCGTGGTGCGACGGTACGCGGCCAGCGCAGCGCGGTAATCCCCCCGCGCAAGTGCCGCCGCTTCGCTCAAGACGGCGGTCGAGTCGCGCAGGGTCGCCACCGTGTCACGGAGCGCAGACGTGGCCGCGTCGGCGGCGACCTGGCTTGATGTCGCGGAGGCCCGCGCCAGTGCGACCTCAGACGACCACGCTGCACGTTCCGAGGCGATGCCGACCGCACGACCAGACGCAAACTTCAGCTTCCCGTGCGCGACGACGGCAAGCAGCAGCCCGAGCGAGAGCGTCACGCCCCACGCGGCGCGCGACTTGGCGAGTTTCACGAGGATCGGGATCATGCCGCCGCCTGAGCGCGCAGCCGGGCCGCGACCATCGATTGCACCAAATCCAGCGGCAGCACGTCGCCAGTGTCCACCTTCCGGCCACGCGGCCACGCTTCCGCCGCATGATCCGTCAGCCGAGACTCCACCCACTCGCTCGACCAGCCATGCTCCGCAAAGAGCGCGGCCACGAGCTGCACGACCATCGCAAGCTGCCGCTCGGTCGCGTGGTCGCCTGGCGCCGCCGCGATCGCAATCCCGTAAAACGCGCTATTCGCGTCCCCGTAAGCCACCACACGATTCGAGCGGCGACACGCCCCAGCGTGCCATGCTCGCGACCCCTTCGGCGCGACACTCACCACCGTGCCGTCGTCAAGCACGAGCCAGTTGTACGACACGCGACACGCCGGATCGAACAGCAGCCACTGCAGCCCGCTCAGGTCCGTGCCGGCCGTGTAGTGCAGCATCACGCCGGCACGGTCGCCCGTGAGGTCACCCCACGGGCCGACCCGTCGCGCGGTCGCGCGCAGGAGCAGATCAGACAGCCGGGTCACGCGCCCGACTCGTCATCGAGCAATGACGGCGCGCCAGCGAGCGGCGTCGAGACGATCGGAGGCTTCCCCTGCGCCGCGACCCCGAGGCCAAGCAGCAGCAGCAGCTCGGCCACCGGCGCCATCGACACGAGTGCCGCCACGATCGGCTGCACGACCGCCGGCAACCCGGCCACCATCTCAGGCCGTTCGCTGATCTTGTGCGCAATCTCCGCGACGACGCCAGCCGCGCCGATGAGGAGGCCGATGAGCGCCCTCGGGTCGTACCGGCCGACGCTGGTGCCGAGCCCGCGTTGCATCGTGGTCACTGTGGTGCGGATTCCCATGATCATCCCCTCTGCTGTCGGTTTGCGCCGCGCATCTCGGCCAGTTCGTCACGGACTTCATCGAGCACCTTCGCCATGTGGTCCAGCTGCGCCCGCGTTGCTTCCAATGCGTCCAGTCGCGTCGTGATTCGGCCGTAGGCGATCCCGGCGGTCAGCACGGCGCCAACAAACACCGCCAGCGCAGACAGGATGCCAACGAGGTAAGTGGCTGACGGCGGCGACGCCGCAGCCTGCATCAGTGCGTGCATCATGTGTTGATCACGGTCGGAAGGTTGCGGGACGTCACGAACGCGCCGCCCGAGGTGTACATCGAGATTTGACCGACCAGCGCGGCAGGCGTGCTGGAGCCGGTCGCAATCAGCACGCTCGTGTTTGCCGCGTTATTCAGCGACCCGGCCACACCGGACTGCACCCAATCCACGCGATAGACCGCACCAGTCGGCGCGCCCGCCGTCGTAAACTCCACGCTCACCGGAAACGGCGTCGCGTCTCGAAACAGCCGCAACGTCGTGAAGCTGGCCGTCGCACTGCCCCCCGTGACCGGCTGCGACGTCCAGGGCGTCACGTCAGGCGACGCGACCACATACGCGCTCACACCGTAGGCGTTCGACGCACGCACCCGCACCCGCCGACGCAGCCCGTCGTTCGGCGCCGCCGTCAAGACACTGCAGGCGCCCGACGCATCCGGTTCGCCGCTGCCAAACGGCACATACGACCCATATGATCCCGAGCCAACGGCCGTCTCGAGCGCGGCTTCCGCTTCCATCCGAGGAACCGGCGTGCCAGCGACCACACCAAACACCACATACGTCCCCGCGCCGGAACTGCCGGCACGAACGCTCGTCGGATCGGCAATCGTCAGCGCCGTGCCGTTCGTCGTCACGGTCGACGTGCTCCATGCGCTGATTTGTCCAGTCGACTCGATGCGCGCACGACCCCGCGTGTCGTAGCTCGTGGACGGCAACAGGTCGCCGAGCGTCGCGTTGATGCTGGTCTGCGGCAACGTCAGTCTCGGCGTGAACGCATTCGAGCCAGTCCGCGCTTCAATGTCGAAGACCGCGCCGTCGGTCGTCGCGCGCGTCCACGACAGCGCCAGCGCCGCGCCATTCCCCGAGATCGCGGCAGCCGCAAACCCCGTCAGCCCGGCCACGGTCGCCACCACAGCACTCACCGCGGTCGAAAACGCCGACGGGATCTCGCTGCCGCTCGTCGCGCGTGCGCGAAACCAGACGGTCGTGTCGCGCAGAGCCAGCGGGAACCCGATCGCCGTCGTCGGGATCACGCTTTCAGGCGCCGACACCGCGAAAATGTAATCCCAGTCAGTCGCGGCCGGAGACGCGCCAGCCGTGTACGCAACCTGCATGGCGAGCGAGGCGACCGCCGTGTTCAGCGCCGCCGCGTTCGTCACCGTCACCAGCGCCGTGACCTGACCCCCCGCCGTCGCGGTGCTGATCGAGAGCGTCGGCACCGTCGTAAACGGGTTATTCGTCGGGCCGGCGTCCTCAAGCAGCACCTCGCGCGTCGCCGGCCGTTCCGTGATCCGCATCACCTGCATCACGCGCGCCGGCGTGCCGCCAACATCGCCGATGCGGACGTTGCCGACCGGCAGTGACGGGATGCTGACCTGGATGTAGTCCCCGACCGTCAACGCATCGACCACCGCGCGTGATCGGATGCCGGTGTATTCCGCCGTCGCCGCACCGCGCGAATAGCGACCGGCCAATGCGAGCAGCCCGCCCGTCGCGGCCAACTGGTTCACCGCCGAAAACGTGCCCGCGCTATGGTACATCCCATCAACCGAATACGTCAGAACGCGAGACGCATACGTCGTCTGATCCCCGATCGTGCGCGTATCCGTCTGCGTTTGAGCAAGCATCCCGTCCACCGACTTCGGGTCGGCGCCCTGCACAAACTGCAGCTGTGTCCACGCGATCCGCGCAACCGCCGATCCTTCCTCAAGCTCCCAGACCTGCCCCACCGCGTTGATGTCATCCAGTGCCAAGACCGGCGAGGGCAGCGCCGACAGCGTGCGCCGCACCAGTCGCGCCGCGATCCGGCCTTGGCTGTCCGGCAGGAAGGTCACGCCCAACGGGCCCGCGATCGTGCCTTCAATCCATGACTGAAGCGGTGTGGCGTCCGTGATGCGAACGGCCAATCGCAACTGGGCGCCGACGTCGAGCAAGCACGACGCGAACGACGCGGCGTCAATGTCCACGCCCGCCGCCGTGTACAGCTCCGAGGCAATCGTGAGCGGGTGCGTGTCGTAGTACACCGGGCACGACGGCGACGGGTCGATATAGCTCACACGCACCGTAAACGCGTCGCCGACCGTCGGTAACGCACCCGCCGGCCAGTCGACCGAGAATCCAACCGCCGTCCCGTTCTCCCCGAATCGCAGCAGCGCGGGTTGGTTCTCGAAGAGCGTGGAGAACGGGAACACCACCACCGGCGTCGCCGTGATGACCGCGCCGCCACCGATCGGCGTCAACGCCGTCGACAGCGCCGCCACCCGCCACGCAAATTGTGACTGGTTCGTGAACACCTGCTCCGCGAACGGCGCACCACGCGCCGCCACCGCATCCAGCGCCAGTGCGTTCACCTGATCCTGCATCGCCCGCGTCACCTGACCGACAGCAAACGTCGGCGGCACCGCGCCCACCGTCGGCACCAGCGTCACCAATCGCGCGTACAACGACCCGCCAACCGTCGCGACGGTCATCGTCCATCCCACCGAGGCGCGGAGCGGACCCCAGTCGCCAGTCAGCGGCCCGCCTAAGATCGCGGCGCGCACACTGGATGCCGTGGCCGCAGTGAACGCGCGCGCCGTCGCGGGCACCCGCAACGATTCGCCAATCTGCACGTCCACGGTGGCCGCATCCCGCATCGACACCCGCGTGATGTACCCGGAGATCATCACCGTGAACCCGCCGCCGTCAAGCTGCCGCTCGACAAACGCGCGACGAGAGAGCAGCCGGTTCCGGCCGGCCGAATCCGCGAGCCACTTGGTCACGGTGCGATCCGGCGCCGTGTTGAACCGATCCGCAAGTGAGACCGTGTACGATCCGCTCCGCGTCTGGCCGGTCGACACGTCGATTTGCGTCCCGTCCCCGCTAGGCGCGGTCGCGATGTCAGCCATCGTCCAGGTGACGAGATCCGCGTTGTTCGCTTCGTTGCGGACGCGCACGCGGTAGGCAAGCGTCGGCATTATCCGAGTGCCCCGCCGTAAATCGCGACCCACGGCGCGGCGGTCGCGCTAATCGCCGTCACGGAGAGCGTGTAGAGCATCAGCCGAGGATCGGCAAGTGTGAGCGTCATCGGCGCGACCGAGTAGGCCGTGCGGCTCGCGGTCGCCGCGTCGTCCTGCACGAACACGTCAAACGCGCCGCCGTTCTCGCTCCACCGCATCAACCGCTGCGCAATCGACAGCTGGTTGAGGGCGCTCGGACCGTTCTGACTCAGGTTCCGCAACTCAAAACTCACGCGGTACTCCGTGCGATACACAAACGCGGCCACAACCCGGCCCGTGCTCATCTGCGCGGCGCGGTCGCCAATGCCAACCGACCCCGGAGTCCATCCCGAGAATCGGGTGCGGATCGCGTTCGCGGCGACCGCCGCGTCGTAAAACACCGGCAGCAGTTCGGCGTACACGCCATCATTGAACGCGATGTACGCCACTAGAACCCGCCCCGCGCATCCGCGCGCCGCAACGTCTCGCGGAAGAACCGCTGCGTGGTCGGATCGTCAGGACTGAACACGTTCACCACCATCGGCGTTGACTGCGTGACGGTCGCGGCGCTGGTGCCAAGCGGGATGCGGCCATCGGCGATCACGGACGACGGCAGCCCGATCGTGCCAACGCTGCTCACGCTCGAGGGAATCGAAAACCCGCCGCCGCTAAAACCATCGGAGCGACCGGCGCCACCGAAGCTCGATCGCGCGGCGCGCTGCCCGAGTCCGACCATGACCGACCCTGCGGCGATCATCGCAATCGACGCGCCGACAGCACCGCCGGGAATAAAGCTGGCGAGAGAAGTAAACAACGTCTTCATTAGCTGGCCTGTGACCAGAGCCTGCTTGCCAAAGTCGATCAGCATCCGACCGAGCCCGCCGATCAGCGTCGCGCCCATCACGCGGAACCCCTCACCGATGCTGCCGGATTGCACCGCGGTGGATATGCCGGCGCTCAACGCATCAACGAACGTGCTGCCGATGCCCGACGCCATGCTGTTGATCCGGTCAGACAGCTCGCCGAACTGGCCGACGATGGTCGCTTCGACCAGCGCGACGGAATCCGAGAGCCCAGCATTCGGCCCGCTGCCGATGTTGGTGCGCATCGTCCGGAACCGATCGGCACGGGCGGCGTCGACCGCACTGGCGATGTTGTCCAACCCAAAACCGCTGCTCCCACCAAGCGGGTTCGGGTTGGCGCCCGGCTGACCAGGACGTGACCCGCGCGACGATCCGCCGCGCTTCGGCGCATTCGCTCGCACGGTGACACGCGGAAGGTTCGGGCGAAGCCCCTGCCCGACCAGCGGCTGTGTCGCCGACGTGCCGCCGCGCGTGGCGAGATCCGCAATCAGTCCCGTGGTGCCGCCGCGAATCAGTGAGCCGATGCTGCTCATCACGCCACCACCGTCCAAAGTGGCAGCGACGGCGTTGAACAACCCAGACAACGACCGCGACAACCCGATCTTCCGGTCGATCGCCGACAAGGCCGCGTCAAACGAGTTCGACATCCGAACGCTGCTCTGCTCCATCGTGCCGCCAAGCGTCTGGAACGCACCGTCGATGTCCTTCGTCCGCGACAGCACCGCGCCCAGCACGTCCTGCGAGAGCACGGTGCCCTGCAGCACCGCCGCGCGAAGACCGCCAACGGTCAGATTCATGCCAGCCGCAATCTGCTGCGCGAGGAAACTGTTGCCCTCGAGGAGGCTGTTCAGCTCCTCCGCGCGCAACTTGCCCGACCCCAGCGCCTGCACAAATTGCGTCGACGACCCCGCCGCTTCCGCCGCACTTGAGCCGCTGACCTGCAACGCCTTCGACACGCTCTCCACGGTGCGCAGCATCTGCGACTGCGTCGCGCCAAGCTCCTTCGCGCTCAATGCGATGCGGCTGTAGGACTGCACCACCGAGGCGTACTCGGAGCCCGTCTTCTGCGCGATCCCGAATAACTGCTGCTGGAGCGCCGCCGCTTCGCCCGCCGACTTCGTGACGAGCGCGATCCGACCGTTGAGCCGCGTGTACGCATCGCCGGCATCCGCAATCGCCTTCCCCGCGACGCCGACCGCGGCCAGCGCGGCAGACAGCTTCCCCATCGTGATCAGCGCGGACGCGCCGCCCTTCTCGACGTTCTTGAGCCCCTGACTGGCCGCCGCCGCCCCGTTGACCGTGATGTCAACGGCCAGCTCTGCTACTTTGGTCGTCATGGCGCGTGCGCCTGCATGGCGACAATCACCGCATCAAAGGACGTCGACGGACGCGACACGACCGCACGGTCCCACGCGGGCGCGTTGGCGGCCAGTTCCTGCGCGCACGACTGCAGCGCCGCCGGGTCGTTGAACGCGCGCGCGGTCAAATGACCCGAGTACATCGCCAACTGATGCCGCCCGTAATTCTCCGACGCCGACGCGCGCCCGTGCGACCATGCCGCGATCAGCACGTCCACCGCCGACCACGCGAGCACGGCAGACAGCGGATGCCCGTAGGCGCGCGAGACGGTCACCGCACACTCCGCGATGTCGAGTGGCGGCGGCGCTTGCTCGGCATCGGCGCGACGTTTCCCTCCGCTGGGGCCTCGGCCTTCAGCGCCGCCGCCACCAGCTCCACCCCGTGTCGCGCCATCGCGATCAGGTGACCAACCTGCTCAGGCGCCAACCGGCTCACGACGGCCATCGGCGCGCCGGTCACGCGCGAGGCGATCTCCGCAAACGCGACCACCGCCACATCGTCGCTGGCGTTCGACACACGCAACTGCTCCGCAATCAGCATGTCACCGACGGACAGCGCGCGCACCTCGTAGACGATGCCGTCCGGCATCTCCACCTCACCGCGGACAACCGCCGCTGCCGCCAGCGCACGGTACACCGTCGTCACGACGCGACGCCAGAGCCGGCAGGCGTGGTGCTCTGCGTCAGCTCCCATTGCTTCGTGTAATTGCTCGACGCCGCCGGCACGCGCGACTTGATCGCAATCGACCAGGTGCCGTCACCGCTCGTCCCAGACGACGGGCTCGGCGGTGCCGTGAAAATCGCGCGCGGGATCGAGAACCCGACCCAGTTCCCGTCACGACGACGACGCTGCACCCGGACATCGCTGATATACATCGGGCCGGTCGCGATCCGGTTGATATCCGGCACCTGCCACTGCACGGTCGGCGTGGTGCCGGTCGGCGTGTCGCCCCACATCAACAGTTGCAGCGTCGCTTCCGTCGCCGACACTAACATGCAACTCACGCTGATCGACGCGGACTCCACGAAGTCCAACAGCTCATGCTCCTGCGTCACGCCATCGACCTCGATCTGTCGCATGGTCACCTCGGCCGTGACGGTCACGCCGCCTTTCGTCTCGTAGGCGACCACGCCGATCGTGAAGATCGACGGTTCGTCATAGGTAAATGTCTGCGTCGTCGTCTTAAGTGCGGTCGGCATTACGGGCTCCTAGCGAGAATCCAGCGGGGTTCAATCGGATGCACCGCCGTCACCGTGACACTCGTCACCGCCGCGTCGACATCCGTATCCGGTTCGTTGATCGTGAGGTCTGATGGCGTCCGAACCACGACGCCGTTCGCTTCGAGGTGCACGCGGCCATCCATGCCAACGATCAGCGCATGACACAGCGCCTCGGCACACCGGAGCGCCGCGCGCCGCATCCCCTGCACCGGCAGCGTCGCCAGTGCAGGCAGATCCGCGCGCCGCAACGTGATCGTGTAGCCAACGGTCAGCGTGTTCTGCTCCGGTGACTCCATCGGCCACTGCATCGTGAAACCGTCCTGCGCGTCAATCCGGCACAGTGCCGCCGGGTCGCGTTCGTCAATCAGATCAGTCGTGTCGACGAACGCCAGCGGCGTCGCGACACCAGCCGGCACGAGCAACGCCGAGATCGGGTACTGCGTCGCGAGCACGTCCACGAGCTGCGCGATGACGAGATCCATCATGCGCCCAACTCCCAAAACTCGTGTGCGCCATCCACTTCACCGAGGTCGCCCGCCTGGTCGCGGATGCGATACATCGTGCAGTCCACCCTGATCTCGGAGTCCCGAGCCGGCACCCCGATCGTGCCAGCCACGACGACGAGCACGCGGCGAACGACCACCCGCGCCATCCCTGCCGTGTCCAGATCGTTCACGCGCATCGCGTTCAACACGCCACGCGTTTGACATCCGCGGTAGACCACCGGGACACCGAAGTCCGACAGCATGGCGATGGCGTCCGCGGCGCCAAACATCAGCGCCGCGCCCCGCGATCCCGGCGACTGACCGGATCACGTGACACGACAACACCAGCGGGCGTGACGCCCAAAGGACCGAGCCGCGTCGCCCGAGTCTCCGGCACGTCGACTGTCAGCGTCGCGCGCCCATCGGCAATCATGGCGCGGGCCACGAGCACGGGGAAGTCGATGACATCCCCGGCCCGTGAGCCCACCAGCGTGACCACGCGCATCAGTCAGCACGCGGGTTGATCATCGCCGTCTGAGCGTAGCGCGGCGCGACCAACGAGATGGAGCCAGCGGTCAGGTTCGCCACGTTGCTCGCACCCGTGCGGATCGCGATACAGTCGAAGCCGCCCGCGATGTCCAGATTGACCGCGCAGTCGATTTCGATCCACACCAGCTTATTGCCCAGCGCCGCCGACGTGGTGAACGAGGCCGCGTTGGCCTGTCGCACCGAGCGCGGATCAGTCGCCGAGTCCACGCACGACCAGATGCGGCACGTTCCGGCAATCGCCTTCGATCCGGTGCCGGCAACCGCAGACGCCTGCAGCACGTCGAGATCGATCGTCGCCGCGTTACCCTGTGCAATCTCAAAACACGCGAACGCCTTCGCCGCGTTCTTGAGCGAGAAGAACGACGACGAACGACCCGCCGCGTCAGTGGCCGGAGTCAGCGCCAAAAACTTCGGCGCCTGCTCGGGCAATGCCATCATATCAGCCATGTGCAGTGATCTCCAAAAGGATTAGCGAGCGGCGAGCGCGATGAACGGGCTCTGCGTGTTGTTGCCCTTCAGGGGCGTGAGGGGCGCGTGCCAGAGCGGTGCGCCATCCGCACGCAACGTGAGGCGGAACGCCTGCTCGCCCTGCAGGAATCGGACGTGGGCAGACTGCTGCATGGCAGCGCCGCGACGGTCCGTGACCATGTACTGATCCAGATCGACGAGCATGATGTCGCCAACGGTGCCGATGGTGCTGGAATACTCCGTCACCACGACCGGACGGCCCAGCAACATCCCGAAGTCCGAGCCCGCGCCGAGCTGGCCCGGTGCGAGGTAGATCGGGAAGTTGCCCAACGTCATCAAACCAAGCTGCGGGATCACGTCCTGGTTGATCAGCCAGACCGCATTGGTCATCGAGCGCGACCACAGGCGAGCGTACATCCGCATCACGTTGGTCACGTTGACCGTCGCCGCCGCCTGTGCACCTTCAGCGGCAACCGTGACGAGCGCGGGGCTGTTCAGAATGCCCAACGGTGAGCCGGCACCCGTGCCCTCAAAGATCGCGCGCTCAAACTCGAAGATCACTTCCTCGCTGAACGCCTGATCAAGCACCGACGCGGTGGCCGGGTAATCTTCCAGCTGCTCTTCGGTGACGTAGCCGAGCGCCACCAGCTTCTTGATGTCGAAATACTGCGTGCGGAAGCGCGGACGTGACGCGACAGCGGTCGCACCTTCGCCCTGCCATGCGGCAGTCACACCGCCCCAACGCGATCCAGCCACGCGGGAGGTTTCATCGACGATCGGAATGCCGTAGCGGTTCGACGTGACAGGCACGCGGCGCACGCGCTGCATCATCTTGCCACCGAGGAACGTGCGGGTAATCAGCTGCTCGGAGAACTGCGGCGGGATCAGGAATCCACCGTCCGAGCCCAGCCCTTCGCCCAATCCGATACCAGCGGCGCGGAACGGCAGGAGTCGCGGGTCGATCGCATCCGGCACGTTTTCCGCGTTGCGCGCGGAGCGGAGGAAATCGCCAAAAGCGACGAACGGCGCAACGGTCGCGCGGTCCTGCCCGACGATCGCACGAGTCGGCTCAGCGACGGTCAATGCGGTGCGCTTGGCGCTCAGAATCTCCGCGCTCACGTCGCCGACACTGGTGCCGGCGTTGACCCAGCCATCGGCGCGCGCGGCGTCAATCCCGTGGTCGCGTGCGAGCGCGAAGATCTCGCTCGTCCGCTTGCGCTCAGCCGATACTGCGGCCGTCGCTGATGCATTCGCGGCCGCAATCGCGGCCAGTTCTTCAGGGGTCATACCGATACTCCTAGCCGATGCGGCTGTCACGAGGCGGAGAGGGGAAACCACCGCTGCGGCCTCTGGCGCCTGCGGTGCACAAACTGCGGTCAGTGCGACGGGCTCGGACTCCGCACGCATCGGGGTCCGCAACGCGGACCCCGAGACGCCGAGGCCCGCGAGCACCGATTCCAACGTGCCGATTCGATCCACCACACCGGCGGCGAGTGCTTGTGTTGCGGTCAGGATGCGACCCTCACCGAATCCGCTCTTGACGGCGGCGACGCTCACACCGCGACCAGCGGCCACGGCGCCGACGAACTGGCCGTAGAAGTCATCGACCATCGATTGCAGCGCGGCGACGGCATCATCCGACAACGGCTGTCCGTTCGCGCCTTCGGCTTTGTACTTGCCGGCGCTGATGACCTGATACGAAACACCTTCCTCTGCGTCGGCCTTCGACGTGTCGGTGTGCGTCATAATGACGCCGATGTTGCCGCTCATGGACGACGGCGACGCCACGATCTCGGACGCTTGCGACGCGAGCCAATACGCGGCCGATGCGGCCATGCCGTTGACGACGGCGACCACTTTCTTCTGCGCCGATGCGGCGGCGATCTGTGCGCCGGCTTCGGCAATCCCTGACACCGACCCGCCAGGCGAGTCAATGTCGAGGAGGATCGTGCCGACGTTCGGATCTGCCGCAGCGGCGCTCACCTGTTGCGCGATGCTTTCCGCGCTGGTGGCACCGCTCATGTCGGTCATCATGCCCGCACGCGGCACCAGTGCGCCGTAAATCGGCACCACCGCAATCGCGCCACGGGTCGCACCGCGCGTTGCATCACGCCGGGCAGCGTAGGGGTCTGCGCGCGGCGGCAACGATCCGCCGGCCGCATGGACGTTCACCACCGCCATCAACTCGTCGAGCTTCGACGGCAGAATCGCCCACGGCGCCGCAGCCATCGCGGCACGGACGTTCGCCAGCTTGAGCCGGATCGTCGGGTCAATCATTTACTTGTCTCCAGCCGCACGGCGGCGCATCTCGCGCATCGCCGGACGACGCAAAGGGGTGGCCGCATCGGCGGGATTCGGCATCGGCAACACGTCCGTCGCGCCCGCGACAGGCGGCTGCGCATCGATGCCGCTGATGTCCACGCCCTCTTGCTCAGCGTAGCGTTGCTCGTCGGCGAGTTCGTCGATAATGGACTCGTAGTCCTCGCCTTCTTCCGCACACAGGCGCGTCCGAGAGCCGACACCGAGCGCGATCCGGCGTTCGGCGGCCTGCAGATCCTTCAGCGGGTCCACCGACTGCCATCCACGCGGCTTCCAGCTCCGCGATTCGTAATTCGACGCGAGGCGCGAATCGACCGCGATCCGGCCAGACAGCAACGCATACGGCAGCCACGCCTCAAACATCGGATCATGCAGGCGCGGGATCATCCACTGCTGCAGCCCGCGCCATGCGTCGCGCTCTGGCCCTTGACCGGCGCGGAGCGACGAGTAATTGGCGCTCGACAGGTCGCCCGTCAGCGTCATGTACGTCACGCCCGCGCCGCGTGCGATGCAGCGGAGGATCGAGTCGCAGAACGCCGCGAATGCGTTGTTCGGGTGTTGCGGGTTCCACTGCTCGATGTCGTAGCCGTACGGCAACTCGCGAAACTGGCCCGGTTCGGCCGAGAACTCAGTGGCAGCGGGTCCGTTGGTGTCGCTTGGGGCGTTTTCGTTCGGCTTGAGCAGCCCCATTTGCGTCGCGGCAGTGCGTGCGGCCACCAGCTCCGCCTCTTCGTAGCCGTCGAGCATCTGCATGTCCGTCAACACCGGCGCGAGCCACGGCACGCCGCGAATCTGACCCGCGCGAAGCGGCACGAAGAGGTGCAGTAGGTCCGACGCCGGCACGCGCACCCGCGTCCGTGCACCACCCATTTCCGCGGGGTGCGATGTTAGCAAATGGTACGCGACCGCGCCGCCCCAGACATCAAGCTCCACGCTCATGCGTATCTGGTTTTGCCCGACCGACGCCTCAACGTTGTAGTTCTCGTCGAGCAGATCGGTGTCGATCATCTGCGCCGCGAAACCGTCCGCGTTGCCAAACCCGCGCCAGATCCGCACAAGAGCTTCGCCGTCCACGGCCACGGTGCGCGCAACCAGCCGCTCCAGGTCCAGCCGCGACAACCGGCGCGCAACGTCGAAGTTGGCTGGAGTGCCGGCGCGGGACCACGAGAATTCGATGGCGTCATTCGTCGTTGCGACGAACTGCCCCGAGCGCGTGCGGTTCTCGGCGCGGAGTTGGATGCCTTTCGGCCCGATCATGTTGTCGGCGACGGCGCGCGCGAAGCCTTCGGCGTACCCGTTGTTCTCCACCAGCCACCGCGAGCGAGCGCGGAGGATCTGGAGCTGAAAGCGTAGCTCGTGATTGATCGACGCCGTGGGCGTGTTCCACGACGCGGTCAGGCGGGATGACTCGCCCCCCTGCCACGAGGCGCCGATCCGCGGACGAGACGCGCTGGCGCGTTGCAGGCCCACCGCACGCAACGCGCGGTCAATGATGGCGGGGCGCGGCATCAGAATCGCACCGAGTGCACGCGCATTCGGGCGCGGCCGCCGTTGCGTTCTGCCGAAACAATGCCGCCCCAATACGCAATCTGGCTGCGGAGCTGCTCCGGCGTGTACCGCTTCGCGCGGCGCGTCCCGCCGATGTCGTACTCCTGCAGCAAATCGGCGGCTTGCTGCTCAGCGCGATCGAGCCACAGCTTGAGCGTCCGTTCGGCTTGGCTGACGCCGGCCGTCCCCTGCCCGATCTTCGGGAGTGGGATCACGAGAAACGCGCCGGCGGCAATCGTCCGGATGTCCGTCAGCACCACGCTGTCCGTGACCACCAGCTGCCACGAGACGCGGCCGCCTGGCAGCGCGGCGCTGGTCGCGGAACTCAGTCGAATCGACCAGTCCGTGCCAGCAGCAACCGCCGTGCCGTCCACACGCGTCGTGGCGGCAATGAAGCGCACCGACGCGGTAAACCCGTCGCCTGGCGCAAACCCAGTCAACGGCGTGACAGTCCAGACGTGCGAGTCGCCCTGAACGACCTCGGACGGGGCGATCGGTTCCACCGCGAGTGTCATACGGACACACTCGCGGGTCCGTGGTCCCCGTGTTAGAGGGGCGGAAGCCGACTATGCGGCGGAATGTCGCAACCGGCTCCAATAAAGCCGATAGTGCTGTGGTTCATGCGCCGGACGCGACTTGTGCTCGAGATACCCGAGCGACACCAGCGTCGCCATCGCGACACCAGCGCGCTTCCGCTCAATCGGCAGCGCGGACAACTTCACCGGCCGGTGTTGCTGCCAGTCGAGATGCAGCAGACACCAGTCGTACAGCCGGCGAACCGTGCCGACAACCTCAGGATCGCGCATCGCGTCCACCAGCGCGGGAGGGGTAAGGGCGATCACGACTTCCACCCGTTCACCCAGCCGCCGCGACGGACGGGAGCGCGACGGACGGGCGGTGGCGGCGCCACCGATTCGTCGGCCGCAGGCACTGGTGCCGGCGGCGGTGCCACATTCAGCGACGCCACGCCCCGTGCGCCCAGCGCGTAGAGCGCCGCCGTCGCGTACCGCCACATATCCGGCACTTCATTCCGGCGATTCGCCAGCACGCGCGTTTGCCGCTCGTGGCGGCCATTCACGACAATCGGCACGCTAACCTCGGAGGTGAGTTGGTCGTAAAACTCCACGGGGAGGGTGTTGCAGAACTGCAGCGAGCCGTGTGACGGGACGGCCGAGCGCAGCCGAGCGAACAGCATATCGGACGCCGTTTCCACGCCCACCAGCCACGGGCGGCGTTCCTTCTTCGTCGTCGCAGCGGCGGGCTTCGCCACCACCAGTCGGCCACGTCCTGGCATCCCCTTGATTGGGATCACGCGGCGACGGTTGTGATCCAATGCGGCCCAGCGGTGGACGCTCGGACTGAGGTAGCCGGTATCGACGGCGGCAAGGCGCACTTTCATGCCGTTCCGCTCGCGCCACAGCACCGCGTCCACCTGCTCCCACGTTGCCGCCGCCTGCGGATCGCCGTACACCTGCTCCCACTCCAGAAAAAACGACCGTTCGCGCTCGCCCCATCCGACGATCAGCACCTCCACGCGGTCGGCCTGCACATCGAGGCCCGCCGTCAGCATCCGCACATGCGGCCACAGATCGGCGGCGTCTTCCGATCGCGCCTGCAGCGACGACGGCTCCACCTTGTCGTATTCCACCGCGAACGGCAGGCCGAGCCACGTATTCACGAACGTCTGCAGCTTCTCCTTGCTGCCTTTCGCCGCCGCAAACGCGGCCACGACCTGCGACCATGACACCCACGGCGAATACAGCGCGTTGAGGTGGAACCCGACCTTGCGCCGTTCGGGATGCGTCGCGATCCACCGGCCCGCCTTCAGCATGGACGACTTGGACGATTCAGGGATCAGCGCCGCGCACTCCGCGCACCGATACTGCGCCGTCTCGGGGAGTAGTTGCCCGTGCTCGTCCTTGTCGCAGATCAGGTGATACTGGCCCGCGTCGTCGCGCCAGCGGAGCGGCTGCTCGTGCTGGCAGTGCGGGCAGGTCAGGTGATAGTGCCGCTGATCCGATTCATTCCACAACCATTCGATCAGCGAGAGATCCTGTTCCGTTGGCGTGGAGACGGCGATCTTCTTGCGGTTCCAGAAGTTCGTGGTGCGCTTGCCCACCAGCTCCCACGGTGAGCCCTCCTTGCCGGTGTTCGTCGGCCAACGATCCACCTCATCACCGAGCACGCGGCGCACCGGACGGGCGGCGAGATCGGCGGGGGATCGTGAGGACGCGAGCGCGACATATCCGCCGGGAAATACCTTGCGCTCCAGCGTGTCGTCGGACGAGCGGCGCTCGGACTGTTTCACCAGCCCGCGCAGCACCTTCGTATCCCGGAGCATTGGCGTGATGCGCTCCTTGGAAAACGTCTTCACGTCCTTGTCGCGCGGGAAGACCACCAGCATCGGGGACGGGTCCGACTGCATGACGTACCCGATCAGGTTCTCCAGCGCCGACGTTTTGCCAATCTGCGTGCCCGTCATGCAGCACACGTCCTCGTGCTCATCGTCGCCCATCACGTCCATGATCTCGCGGAGATACGGCGTGCGTGAGGTCTTCCACCGCCCGCGCTCCGGTGAGACTTCCGGCGACAGCTCGCGGTATCGGTCGGCCCATTCGCTGACCGTCAGCTTCGGCGGTGGCGTGAACCCGCGCCGGCACGCGGCGAGACTGTAGCCGTCGAGCGGGAAGGTGATCACGCGGACTCCTCCAGTTCGTCGTCATCGTCGCTCGCCAGCGTCTCGAGCACGCTCCGCACCATCGTGTCCAGCGCGTGCGCTGCGTCGCGGATCGGCGCCTTGAGCGCGTCGGCGAAATCGCGGCCATAGGTGCCAGGGATCGCCAAGAGGATCGCCCGCGCCCGCACGTTCTCGGCCATCTGTGCCGCTTCGACCGCCGCGCGTGCCACCAGACTCGCCGCCCGTTCGTCGCGGTCCATCTCCGCAATGTCCGCCTGCGCGCGCAGCTTGCGGGCCTCCTCTTCGGCCTTGTCGGGACGATCCGACGTGGCCGACCGCTTCGCCTGCTCGATCCGCCACTCGTGCACTTTGTGCAGGAGGTAGCGCGGGCCGGACTTCGTGTCCTCGTAGGGACAGCCTTGCGACTTCCACAGCGTCACGGCGGCCGAGGTGACATGCAGCAGCCCGGCGACAGCGGTTCCGCTCAGACGTTCGTCAGCTTTCGCCATCAGCGCAGCCCCGCGCGGGCGTGCTGGTAGGCTTCGGCGTAGTCGGCGGCGTAAGTGCGCGCGGCTTCCGTCCGCACCGCAACGCGGCAGGCGGCGATGCGGACGTAGACATCAGCAAGCGGCGACATCGGTGGCACAAACTCAATCTCGCGCTGCATCTCGAGACGCTCGGCCCGCTTCCATGCCCACCGGCTGAAGCGCATCCAGCAGTAGGCGCGGAGGATGGTGACGGGGTTCATATCCGGCTGCTCTGCGTTGCGCCCTTCAGCGGACGAGCCGACGCCAGCGCCTGGCTGAACGACCGCTTAAACGCGGCGGCGATGTTCTTCTGGACGTGGTTCCGCACCGTCTTGTTAAACCGGAGCTTCGGGGTGAGCCTCGTTTGCGGCACGAACAGCCACAGCCCGCGGACGGACTTGCCGCCACGGCCGAAGCGTTGGAGCAGCATCTTCTTGCCAGCGGCGCGGCCTTTCTTGAGCGTCACAAAGAACGAGTTCTTCGCGCCCACGGCCACCGTCTGACGGCTGTCGATAAACGACTGCGTGCGGAACGGCCGGAAGTTCTTCAGCTCCGTCCCGCGAATGATCTCCCGCTTCGATCCCGGCTTGCGGATGTCACGGGATGGCATGGCGACGGACCTGCCGGACAGTGGCAGCTTCGACCCCCACTCTTCCTGCTGGGTCAGGATGTTGCCACGGTCCGACTTCGACGACTTCGGCGACTTGACCACGACGCGGGCCTTGAGTCGCGTCTTCGTTGCCTTGCTTTCGGCTGGGGCGCGGATGAAGAACTTGAGCAGCGTCTTGTTCTTCACGTTCATCCCGGCCGCCGCCGCCTCGCGCGCCTCAACCGCCGCCGACTGCGCCAGCAGATTGAGCGTCCCGGCGATGGCGAACGGGATCTGATTGTTCGCCACGTCGGTGATCTTGCTCGTCCATGTGACGGCCACGAGAGCCTCCCGTAAATGTGAAGCTGTCTCTTATACACATCTCCGAGCCCACGAGACTAAGGCGAATCTCGTATGCCGTCT
>ENA-ORBV01007530-ORBV01007530.1-microbial-mat-metagenome-genome-assembly--contig:-NODE-7530-length-18676-cov-7.485026_pt1 | contig 18676 bp, 18 predicted proteins | sample MGYA00237777_ERZ505514 | MGnify/ENA primary metagenome ERZ505514 (study PRJEB26160, sample SAMN06269048) | microbial mat metagenome | isolation source: Oligotrophic lake microbial mat | place... | reverse complement strand
GCAGCGTCAGATGTGTATAAGAGACAGCAAATTACGTGTTGCCGCTGGAAGTCATCGCGCTTTTGCTCACAGCCGCAATGATTGGAGCCGTCATCATCGCCATGCGCGACTCAAAAGAACTCGTAGCAGCCGACGTGAGTCGGCTCACTTCAAACCAAACCGAAAAGAAAGAAATGAGCCGACTCACATCGGCTGCTACGGAGGAAACACAATGATCTCCCTCCACCACTATTTAATTTTCTCCGCGCTGCTCTTCAGCATCGGATTAGCCGGCGCATTGACCCGACGCAACGTCATCCTCGTTCTTATCGGTGTCGAACTGATGCTCAACGCCGCAAACCTGAACTTTATCGCCTTCTGGCGGTTCAGCGAAAATCCCGAAGCGCTCACCGGAGTGATGTTCGTGATTTTCTCCATCGGAATCGCGGCGGCGGAAGTTGCGGTCGGGCTTGCATTGATCATCGCGATTTACCGCCATTACAAAACGACGAACTTGGAGAAAGTGGATTCGTTAAAAGGGTGAACTTGTCAGAATAATGAAAAGTGATTACGTTTTTGCCTTATGAGTCAGACAATTACAATCCGTCTTAACAAAGAATTGGCCGATTGGTTGGCCGATACCGCCAAACGCGCCGGTGTTCCTCAAGGCAAGCTGGTTCGCGATCAGTTGGAAAAAGCAAAGGCGTCCACCGGCAGCGACGGAACGACCACCCATCGAGGCTATTACGGCTCCTACAGCCGAACCGAAGTCAAAACCACCACGCTGGAAATCCAGTTGCGCAACATGGCCCATGTGCCGGGCACTTTCGATCTGGAATGGATTTTCTTCGGACGCAATGGTGCGCGCCGGTTCATTTACGACGTCGGGACCGACAAAGTTGAGCTGCCCGGCGGCGGATTCAAAATCGCGGTCGCACATTCCAACGAACTCGAGTCGAGCAAGTACCGGGGCTACTACTACCAATACCGGAGCGGTGACCGCCCGGACGGCTGGCTGGTGCGCGCAAAAATCGGCGAGGAAGTGATCCGCACCAAGGCGAGCAGTCCGCAGATCGAGACCCTCGGCCAAAGCAAGACCCAGCTCGAGCGGATGATGAAGGAGTATCAAGGTTCCTCTCGTTCGAAGGACTGATCCGGACGCCCATCGGCTGTAGACGGCTTCAGCCTGCCCCGACCTGCCGGGGGGGTCGCTTCGCCTTCCGGCCGGGATACGGGGCGGAAATGAAGGTGACGCTCGACGTTCCCGATGCGGTCGTGGGGAGCCTCGGCGGATCGGGGCAGGGCCCCTCGCACTCGAGGGAGTGACCCGGGCGCCCGCATCCCGCTCGACAATCGGGCCGGGATAAGCGAGAACATCCCATCATGCTGCAGGGCTACCTCGCCCTTATCCTTCACGCGCATCTCCCCTTCGTCCGGCACCCCGAGCACGAACATTTCCTGGAGGAAGACTGGCTTTTCGAGGCGGTCACCGAAACTTACATCCCTCTCCTGGATCTTTTTGAGCGGCTGGCGGGCGAAGGACTGGCCTGCCCAGTCGCTCTCACGCTGACTCCGCCGCTGGCGGCGATGCTTCGCGATCCGCTGCTCCAAGAGCGGTATATCCGTCACCTGGACCGACTGATTGCCCTGGTGCTGCGTGAGCAGGAACGGGCCAGGGATCTGCCCTGGCTCGCCCCGGTCGTCGCGCTGTACCAGGACCGGCTCGCCCAAGCCCGACGGCTGTATCTGGATCGATGGAACCGGGATCTGGCGGGAGCGTTTGCCAGGCTCCAGGAATCCGGTCATCTGGAAATCGTCGCCTGTGCCGCGACGCACGGGTTCCTGCCGTTGCTGCAAAACAACCCCGAGGCCGTGCGCGCCCAGATCCTCACCGGGTGCTCAGAATACACCCGGACCTTCGGTCGGGCACCACGGGGTTTTTGGCTGCCCGAGTGCGCTTATGTTCCGGGGCTTGAGGACCTCCTCCAAGAGGCGGGCGTCCGGTGGTTCCTGCTCGATTCACACGGGTTGTTGTTCGGTAAACCACGACCGCGGAACGGCATCTTTGCACCGGTCTACACACCGGCCGGCCCCGCCGCTTTTGGCCGGGATCGGGAATCCAGCCGCCAGGTCTGGAGCGCCGAGGAAGGCTACCCCGGTGATCCCGCCTACCGGGATTTCTACCGCGACATCGGGTTCGATCTTTCCCTCGATTACCTGCAACCGTTCCTAATCGATGGGATGCGGCGCTTTACCGGACTGAAGTACCACCGGATCACGGGGCGCACCGGTCCCAAGGAACTTTACCGGCGCGACTGGGCAATGGCCGCCGTGCAGTCCCACGCATCGCACTTCGTCGAAAGTCGCCGGGCGCAAGCGGCTTCGTTGGCGGGCGCGCTTTCCACACCCCCCGTGATGCTGAGCCCGTTCGACGCGGAGCTCTTCGGCCACTGGTGGTTCGAGGGGCCCGAGTTTCTCGAGCAGGTGCTTCGCCTTTGTGCCGCCGACCCTTCCCAGCTTGAGCTGATCAATCCATCCGGCTATTTGGCCAGGCACCCGACCCAGCAGGTGTCACGCCCCGCGCCGTCCAGTTGGGGCAACCGGGGGTATTGGGAGGTCTGGCTCGACGATTGCAACTCCTGGATTTACCCGCACCTCCATGAATGTGCGCGAAGAATGTTCGCCGCGGTCCGGAAGGGCCCGTGTGCGGCCGGACCGGACGGCGACCGATTGCTCCGCCAGATGGGTCGCGAGCTGCTCTTGGCCCAATCGAGCGATTGGGCGTTTCTTATGCGCACAGGAACTGCGCAATCGTATGCGGAGGTTCGAACCCGGCTCCACATCGAGAGATTTCTCGGCTTGGAGGCCAGATTCGAGGCGGGGATTGGAGGCGGATCGTTGCTGGCGGAGTGCGAGTCGCACGACAACCTGTTTCCTGACTTCGATTGGCGGGTCTTCCTATGAGGGCGGGGCTGCGACTGCTTCTGCTCCTCGGGCTCACCCAGGCCGGACTGATGGCGGGCGAGGCCGTAGACGCTGAGCAGACCAATGTTTCCCTGCCTGTCCGAATTCGTTTCCTGCCCCCGCCAATGGAGGGAAACTTCACCCTCGGCGTTTATGATCAAGCAGGTCAACGGGTGCGATTGCTTGCCGAGGCCGCCGGCATCGACCAGTTCGAGCTCGCCCGGGATGGGCTTGAAATTCTTTGGGATGGTCGCGACGACGACGGGCATCCCCTTCCCCACGGCAACTACTCCGTCCGAGGCGCCTTGATCGGCAGAATCACCGCACGCCGGGTTGCAGTGCACGAACTTCCCGCCCGCGCCGACGCCGAGAGCCGCGTTTCCTGGGCGGATGGCATCGCGTTCCATGGAAAGGAGCGCTTGCTACTCACGGCAACGACCATCGGCGGCAATCGTGTCCTGGTCACCGTGGTTCGGAATGGCACGGTAGCCAACAACAGCCCGCTCGCGGCAGATACGAAAGGGATTTCCACGCTCGATGATGCGGTGGTCGCCGACAGTCGCTCGGGGTTCAGCCGGGCATTACATTGGAACATCTCAGGCGATCAACTCCGGGGACATCTGAAAGATCAACCGTTCGGACCTCCACAGGCCTTGATCGATCTGAACGGTTTGCCTGACCCATCGATTATCTCTTGGGAAGAATCCCCCCTCGTTCTATCTGGAGGCCGGCTTTGGAGGATTGGGAGCAACTCTCTAGCTCCGTTCCCGACCGAATTGCAGGCTCCCGTTCTCTCCGCTTCAAGCGCGGGCCCCGAACGGCTGTGGGTGATCGCGGCCACGGCTCGAGGCAATGTTCTGATGCAATTGCTCGCAAACGGCGCCATCGACCGGGTCCTGGAAGCGGAACCTGAAAGCGTGGCCCCTTCCCTGGTCGCAGGCATGGCGGGATCAGACGAGGTCGCAACCCTGGGCAATAAAGAGGGCGTTCAGTGGATCCGCTGGATCCGAAGGGCTGAGAGTGTCGAGGGAGAATCGACTTGGGAAATCGTGGTCGAACACGCGCTTCAGACCGACACACCCTTCGCACTCGAAAATGACAGCCTCATCGCCGCCACGGGGACCCCTTCCCCTGGAACTTTGAGAGTCCGACTGCATCCCGATGAGATCGGCGTCACCGCCCGGCCCGTGGCCAACGTGCGACCTGTGATTGCCGGTGATCGGGTGATGCTCGAGGATGAAAAACATCTGCCCCTCCTCCGACTGAACCTCTCGGGAGCCATGCAGGTGATGCTGGCCGGCAAGGGACAGAACGGGACCGCCCGCTTGTTCGTCCGCCTCCGAACAGGCATCGAAGAATATCTCCTGCAAGGCCTCGACGACGTGACTCGGTTCGACTGCGGGGCTTATCGATTGGGCCCCAAATAGGGGTGCGAGCGGAAGTTGTTCACATAGTGGATGGAGAAAGGCTTCTTCCTGCCAAAGGATCCTTCTTCTTCATAAGGGTGTGAACAACTCATCCCGTTGCGCTCGGACGTTGTTGGGATGGGCACCAGTGGGGCACGGAAGGGTGTGAGTAACCACCCGGCAGACGGGAGGCAAAGGGCGGGAAACCGGCTGGGTTACCGTTTGGTAACATTCATCGGTCTCTTCTTCACAGGTTGTTGGGCGCCTCTTGGTCTTCGGTTTTTAACCAGGCCTGCCGGCTCAACGCATTCTTGGCCGCCGCAGTTTCAGCGAGCTTCTTGCTGTTTCCAGCTCCACGTCCAAGCTCGGTCCCGCACCAAAGTGCGCGGGCCGAAAAGCGTTTGCGGTGCTCCGGCCCGGCCGCCCGCAGAATCTCGTATGCGGGGGCTTCCGGGGCGAGGGCTTGAAGGATCTCCTGCAATTGTCCCTTCGGATTCACCTCGGGCGAACTGACCGTGCATTCCGCCAACGCCTGCTCCGCCAGGCGCAAGGCAAAGGAGCGGATCGCGCCCAATCCGCCATCGAGATAAATCGCACCGGCCAGGGCCTCAAAGGAGTCGGCCAGGGTGGAAGCCCGCTTGCGTCCCCCGCTGGCCTCTTCGCCGCGACCCATCAAGACATGCTTTCCAAGTGAAAGGGTGCGCGCATGCACGGCAAGGGCGTCCCGGCTGACCAATCGTGTGCGGAGTTTTGTCAGCTCTCCCTCGGGAGAGAGCGGAAAGCGAGCATAGAGCTCATCCGTGAAGACCAACTGAAGCACTGCATCCCCCAGAAACTCAAGCCGTTGGTTGTCGAACGGGTGGCGCCGATTTTCGTGGCTTAGGCTGGAGTGAGTCAGTGCCTCCGCCAGCAGCAGGGTGTTGCGAAACTTATATCCCGTTTTGCGTTCGACCGGGTGCATGGGCGGGCATGGCCTAAGGCAACCGCCTCGCCGTGATGGTGGTGGCGGCTACCATGCTTCCGCCAGATCAAGAAGGTCGCGCGCGAGCAGCTCGACCTTTTTCAGGTCTCTCCGCTTCCCCTTTGCGGGCTTGATGTCGAGCCGCCGTAGAAGGCTGCTGATCTCTCGCAGATCCCTGAGGACCGCCGCAGAAGGGCGTTCGCCCTGTTCGAGGATCAGCGCCCGAATCCGGGCAATGTCGCCCTCGACCCCCGCGGTGTATTGCTCCGCGAGCTCGCGAAATGCGGACCGCGCATACTCGAGATCCTCGCAGGCCGACTTCGAGGGCGAAGCCTCGACTTCTTTGAAGCGTTTCGCACTCATGCACAGAGGAGCGGATCAAACCGGCGACGCAGTTCCCCCTGCACCGTCGGCACCTGACGATTGGCGTTGATCACGGCAAAGCCGTATTCCTTCTGCATCCGGGCGAACTCCACCTGAAGCATCCGCTGATATTTCACAAAACTGTCGAACATGTCCCGTGAAAGCCCCATGTCCATCCCCGACTCCCAGTAATCGAGCGAACTGTTCTTGCGGAAATTCCGCTCCACCAATTGCGGCGCGCTGATCCGGAAATAGAAAACGGCATGTGGCACGATTGCCGGGCTGTAGATGTTCCGGACCCAGTCGCGGCAGGCTCCTCGAACCATGTCCCGAGCCATCAACGTGTAGACATACCGGTCGGCCAGCACGATCATCCCGGCCCGCAGCGCCGGAATGATCTCGTTCACCACCTGATCGAAGAAATCTGTGGCGTAAAAGAGGCTCAGCGTGGTGCGGGTGAGCACATTCCCTTGCTTCGCCGCCTCCAGCTCTTCGCTGACCAGGTTCGAACGACGCAACCCGACGTTCTTGACCGCGTACCCTCGGGCTTCAAGCCATGCGCCAAGCAACAGGATCTGGGTCGAACGCCCTGATCCGTCCGCCCCTTCAATGACAAACAGTTTGCCGGGATACTCGGCGTCCCGCACCTCGGGAGGTCTTCGTCCGAAAAAGCTGATTCCACTCATGACCATCCCCTCCCCGCGGTCCGAAACGCCGCCAGATCAATGCGATCTGATATCAGGCGGCGGACCTCTTCCTGCTGCGTGTGGATCTCCCGGGTCGCATCCACTTGAACAAACCCGCCGGGTTCACTCAGCCGCTGGTATTCTTCGAACACTTTCCCCTGGAAGATGCGGAAACTTTCATACGGATCGGCCGACCAGCCCATGTCCAACCCCGCCTCGTGGTATTTCAGTTCCGGCCGACCATCCAGAATGCGGTTCAGCGAGACCTCGAGCGGCACGCGGAAATAGAAGAGGATGTCGGGCTTCACCGCAAAACTGTAGAGCTCCTTGACCCACTCACGGTCCACCCCTCGGACCGCGTCGCGGGCCAGCGCGGTGTAGATGTAGCGGTCCGCAAGCACAATGAAACCCGCCCGTAACAATGGCAGGATCTGGCGGTCATATCGGTCCGCAAAATCAGTCGCGTGGATCAAGGAAAAGGTGGTTGGTGTCAGCAAATGCCGCTTCTTCCCCTTCGATGTGGCCTTCTTGACCAGCACCGAGGAGTTCCATTCCGTGAAATAAACCCGGCAATTCTGGTTCTCCAGCCATCGCTTCACCAGATAGATCTGGGTTGATTTGCCAGATCCGTCCAGGCCTTCAACGGCGATCAGTTTGCCGGGATAACCGGATTGCGGCGCAGTCATGAACGGGTAGAATGCCCAAATCCCGTCACGAATGCAAACGGATAGACCCATTGCCTCTGGCCACACCCCCCCCATGCCGCGGTCCTCGCTTTCCCGACGCCCCACGCTCACCTGCCGACAGAAGGCCGGCGTGCCCGCCGGCTGGGCGGCAACGGTCGACGGGGCGGCAACGGCGGCGAGGCGGCGGGCGTATGCCCCCTATGCTAGGTTCCGGGTCGGAGTCGTGCTGGAAGGGCCCGACGGATCGACCCACACCGGGATCAATGTGGAGAACCTGAGCTTTGGCCTGACCTGCTGCGCGCAGCGAGTGGGGTTTCCAGAGCGCCGTGGCTGGCGGATAGAAAAAAGTCCTACTGTGTGTAGGCGTAAAAGACTCGAAACAATCTGTAAGTAACTGTGGGGCAGTAACACAAATGTTTTTTAAGTGTAATACCTACTTGCCGACTCTATCGGTTAGTTTGCGCGCCGATTGGAAGCTTCAAGATTTGGAGATCCTCCTCCCCTGCCCTCGCCAGGGCATCCTTGGCTAACGTTCCACGTGGAACTTTTCCGCTTCTTCGTCGCCGATGTTTGAATACCCGAAGCCGTATGATGTCATTGTGGTGGGGGCCGGTCACGCCGGCGTCGAGGCCGCCTTGGCAGCGGTCCGAGTGGGGGCTTCGACGCTTGTTCTGACCCAGAACGCCGACACGGTAGCCCAGATGTCGTGCAACCCGGCAATCGGGGGCTTGGCAAAAGGGCACATGGTCCGGGAGATCGATGCGTTGGGTGGTGCCATGGGGAGTTGTGCGGACGCCACTGGAATTCAGTTTCGGATGCTGAATGCCCGGAAGGGACCGAGCGTCCGCGCCCCGCGCGCACAGTGCGACAAAAAGGCTTACCAATTTCGGGCCAAGGCGATTCTGGAACGAACCTCCAATCTTGATCTGAAACAAGGGGGCGTCTCGCGTCTGCTCGTCGAGAACGATCGCGTTGTGGGGTTGGAAACCACGATGGGGCTGCGATTCCGGTGCGCCGCGCTGGTGGTGACCGCCGGCACCTTCCTGAAGGGAATTCTGCATGTCGGATTTGAACGTCAAACCGGCGGGCGAATGGGAGACGGGGTGTCGACACTCAGCGATGATCTCAAAGCGCACGGGTTCGAGGTTCGGCGCTTCAAGACAGGGACCCCGTGTCGATTGACTGGGCGCTCCATTGATTTCAGCAAGTGTGAAGCTCAGCCGGGTGACGATCCGCCTCCGCGGTTCAGCTTTCTGCCCGACATCGAGTGCGAGGGGCTGCCCACGCTGAATCGAATGGAGCAGGGGACGTTCCACGTGGAACAACTTCCGTGTTGGATCACTCACACGACCGACACGACCCATGCCATCATCCGATCCAACCTGGATAAATCGCCGCTCTATGCAGGGATCATCGAAGGCGTGGGACCCCGCTATTGCCCGTCCATCGAGGATAAAGTGGTGCGGTTCGCGGATAAGCCGCGCCACCAAATCTTCCTCGAACCCGAGGGGAAGGGGACCAGCGAATTTTACGTGAACGGAGTCTCGACCAGCTTGCCGTATGAGGTGCAGCTGGCGTTTATCCGGTCGATACCGGGGCTGGAGGCGGCGGAGATCCTGCGTCCGGGATACGCGGTGGAGTATGACTATTTTCCACCCACCCAACTCCACCGAACCCTCGAAACCAAGCGGATCGAGCACCTGTACTTCGCCGGCCAGATCAACGGGACCTCGGGATACGAGGAGGCTGCTGCTCAAGGACTGGTGGCAGGCGCCAATGCCGCACTGAAATTGCAGGGCAGGGGACCCTTTGTCCTGGAACGATCCGAGGCCTACATCGGCGTGCTGGTGGATGATCTTGTTACCAAAGGCACCCAGGAACCGTATCGGATGTTCACCAGCCGTGCGGAACATCGGCTCCTACTGCGCCAGGACAACGCAGATCTGCGATTGTCCGAAAAAGGCAGGGCCGTCGGCCTGGTCAACGATTCGCGGTGGAGCCTGGCTCAAAACCGAAAACGGCGGCTTGAGGAACTTCGCGCTCTGGCCGGCACCGTCCGGGTCGACGGACTGCGACTCGATGCCTGGCTCCGACGCCCGGAGAATAGTGCCTCGAAGCTGGACAGCACCCTCCGGGACGCGGAGTCGGCGGAACTCTGGGACATGGTGGAGACGGACCTGAAATACGAGGGCTACATCCGCCGCGAAACGGAGCGGGTCGAACGATCCGTGCGGCAGGAACAAAAGCCCATCCCCGACTGGATCGATTACAACCAGATCTCCGGACTCCGCGCAGAGGCCCGCGACAAACTGGGAGAAATCCAGCCCGCCACCCTCGGACAGGCCGGCCGCATCAGCGGCGTCACCCCCGCCGATCTTGCCTTGCTGAGCGTGATGGTGGCCCGGGGAAGAGGGGGAGGGGAGGCGTCGAAAACGGCCGGATAAAATATTGTAACCAATTGTGGATTAGATTGTTATGACGCATCGTCCAAGCCACAATCGCCTGGCCAGCAAGGGAGTCCACTCGACGCCCCGGGCGCGACTCATCCGCGCTGATCGAAGCCCGGTTTTCATCGCCACCCTTCAGGCCGACTGCTACGTGAACACAGGATGTCGCGGCGGCACCGCGCAAGCCAGCATGAGCGGGGAATCACTTCCAAAATATCGAGCAGCTTGAAGCCAGCCTCTGGGAGGCGGCGGATCAACTGCGCGCGCACTCGAAGCTGCCTTCGAGCGAATACTGCATGCCGGTGCTCGGTATCATCTTCCTGCGCCACGCGACGAAGCACCAAAAGCTCCGCGCCGTGCGCGACCTGCTGCTGGCTGCCCTGGCTGATGAGCGGGGAGACTGCGGTGTGCGCGGCGGGAAACGTCCCAGAAAACATGGAAATGATCTTACGGTGCACGTTTAAGTAAACTATACTTTACTTATCCCGATGTTTTAAGCAGTGTTCTCGCGTGATTGGCTCGAGAAGCGAACTTCTGACGGTGCTCCGCCAGTTCAATCCCTGGTGGGGCGGTGAGCGCCAAACGGACTTGCCGACTTGGCGCCGGGCGGCGTTTGCCGAGGTGCGGCAGTGGGTGAAGTCGCCGCCGGCTCCGCGCGCAATGCTGCTGAGCGGGGCGCGGCAGATCGGGAAGACGACGCTGCTGCTCCAGGTGATCGAGAGTCTGCGCGAGGAGGGTGTGCCGCCGGGACAGATTCTGTATGTGACCTTCGACCATCCGCTGCTGAAGCTGGCGGGGCTGGACGGGCTGCTGGATTTGTGGCGGGAACTCGAGCCAGCGCGCGAGGGGCCGGAGTATCTTTTCCTGGATGAGATCCAATACACAAAGGACTGGCAGACGTGGCTGAAGCATCAGGTGGATTTCCACAAGAACCGGCGCATCGCGGTGACTGGCTCGGCGACGCCGCTCGTGGTGGAGGGGCAGGAGAGCGGCGCGGGCCGCTGGCATACGATGCGACTGGCGACGCTGTCGTTTTTTGAATATCTCCAGATCAAACAGGTGAAGGTGCCGGAGCTTCCGGCGGTGCTTTCGCTGCAACGGCTGCGGGGGTGGAGCGCGGTGGAGTTCACGCGCACGGCGGAGGATGCGCGCCCGCTCACGGGGCATTTTCACGATTACCTGCTGCGGGGCGGTTTCCCGCAATGCGCGCTGGTGGAGGGGGTGGTGGCGGCGCAGAAATTGTTGCGCGAAGACATCGTGGACAAGGTGCTGAAACGGGACATGACGGCGCTCTACGGCGTGCGGCGTGTGCTGGAGCTGGAGCAGACTTTTCTCTACCTCTGCCTGCACGATGGCGGGCTGCTGGACATGGTGGACCTGAGCAAGAATCTCCACGTGAAAAAGCCGACGGCGACGAGCTACATCGCGCTGCTGGAGGCGGCGCATCTTATCCACCGGTTGCCGCCTTTCGGCTATGGAAAGGAAATCCTGCGCGGGCGCTCGAAGGTGTATCTGGCGGACGCGGCCATCGCGCCGAGTGTGCTGCTGAAAGGGAAGTCGCTACTAGAGGATGCGACGGCGATGGGGGCGGCGGTGGAGACGGCGTTTTTCAAGCACGTCTTCACGCGCTACTACCAGCAGAGCGTGGGCTTTTCCTACTGGCGCGGGAAGCGGGAGCAGGAGGTGGATGTGATCGCGGAAATCGAGGGACGACTGGTGCCGTTCGAGGTGAAATATCGGCACCAGGCGACGGGCTGGGCGGAGGTGAAGGGGATGGTGGAGTTTTGCACAACGCGAAAGGTGGGGCTGGGCTACGTGATCACGAAAGAAGCCACTGATTTCGGCGTGCTGGAGCGGGAACTGGAGCCGGGGAGGAAACTGCAACTCGTGAAGATTCCCGCGCCGCTGGCCTGCTACTGGCTGGGCAAATCGGAGATCGAGGCGACACCCGCAGAAACGAACTGACCGCAGGGCTTTCACCGACATCAACAACGAGGACCGGCTCGTCCAAAAGACGGTTGCCGATCATCGGCATGATGTGCCCGGCTGGGAGAGCGTCCATGCGTTCAACGACGACCCCGAGAGATGGATCATGCTGACGAACCGCGAGCACCTGCCGCAGCAGTGCCGCCGGCTTTGCGTCCCGATAGCTTCGGCACGGCCTCACTTTCGCCCCGACGCATCTCTAATCCGTTATGCCCGTGAACGCACCGTTGCGCAGCGTTGACCTTGGAGTCCCTGGGTGGGATTATCCCACCATGATTCTCACGCTCGATTCCAAACGGCGGCTCACCGTGCCGGCAGCACTGGCGAAGACTTCGCCGGGTGATGCCTTTGAGGCCATCTACGACGACGAGGAGGATGAGATCGTCCTGCGCAGGGTGACACGGAAGCGGGAGAGCTGGCTGGACGTGATGAAGCAATGCCCGGTGCCGATGGATGACCTGCCGCCGCGCAGCCGCGAGTATCCAAAGAAGCTCAAGCTATGAAGTGGCTGCTGGATGCCGACGTGCTCAGCCAACCGGCGAAACGCCGGGGCGACGCCCGCGTGCTGGCCTGGCTCGAAGCGGAAGAGCCGCGCTGCTACACGAGCGCGGTCGTCATCGGGCAACTGGCGTATTGGGTTCGCACCAAGAAAGGCGAACAACGCGCCACTTTGCAGATCTGGCTGCGGCGGCTGATCAATTCATTCGAGGGGAAAATCATCGGGTTCAATGTGGCTATCGCGCACGTCTGGGCGGAGCAGAAAGCCGCCCTGGAAGAGGCGGGCGAACGGATGCCGGTCGAGGACAGCTTCATCGCCGCGACAGCCCGCCGTCACAACCTCACGGTCGTGTCTGGCAACGACAAAGATTTCCGGCGTCCGGGATTGAAGGTGTTCAACCCGTTCAGGGGATGATTTTGGTGGTGATGGTGGGCAGCAGGGAGCGGAGGGATGCGGACAAATCGGGGGAGCCGTCCTGCCGGGTGAGGGCATAAACTGAAAATGCGGTGGCGATCTTTGCGGTTTCCACGAGGGAGAGGCCGCGGAGTCCGGCGGAGACGAGGCCCGCGACCATGGCATCGCCCGCTCCGACCGTGCTGCCGACTTCGAGGGTGGGTGGTCGCACCTGCACGGCTTCGGTTGCGCTCACCAGCAGAGCCCCGACGGCACCCATGGAGACCACGACCTGTTCGATACCCTGCGCGATCAGGCTTCGCGCCGCCCGGACGATCTCGACCGGGGTCTGAGGCGACTCGCCGAGAAGCTCACCGAGTTCGTGGAGGTTCGGTTTAATCAGGTGGGGGAGCGCGGCGGGGGCAGCGCTCTGGGCTTCCCCGGGAGGGACCCCAGCCCGCCCCGATGCATCGGGGTGTCGCGGTCCGTGAAAGTCCGTTGGGCATGAGCCTTCGGCCAACGCCTCCGCAAACCCGCGGTCCGCGACACGCTGCCCCTCCGGGTCGACACCCAGTGCCAGACGCAACGGTTCGCCGCTGGTGTCGAGGACAACCCGCGCGCCGCGCCTTCTGAGCAGGGCGATCAGGGTTGTGTAGAACGAAGGATCGACCCCGGGAGACAGACTGCCGGCGAGGACGAACCAGGGGGCCTCAATGCGTTCAAGGCACTGCATCAGCGCCTCGAGATCGGCCGGGGTCGCCGGGCATCCGGAGAAATTGATGTCGGTGGTCTGACCCAACTCCGGATCCACAATCTTGATCCCGACCCGGGTGGGCCCAGCGACCCGGATGAACCGATCCTCGATGCCGAGCTCCTTGAACAAACTTTCGAACGTCGCGGCGTCGTCGCGTCCGAGAAACCCGGTGACCGCGACCCGATGCCCGGCCCGGGCGAGCGCAGCGGCGACATTCACGCCCTTGCCGCCTGGGGTCGAATGCTCCGCGCCGACCCGATTCACGCTGCCGACAGTGAAGCGCGGGATGGTGATCGTGCGATCAATCGCGGGGTTGAGAGTAACGGTGACGACTTCGAAGCGTTCGGTGCTCATGGCCGGTGCGAGGCAGTTCGGATGCGAACCGGAGCATCGCCGGGTCGGCAACGGATGCCCAGCCTTTGCGCCGTGTTCCTCGCGCGAGGTGCGAAGTGCGGGCCGGGCTTGTGAAAGACCGGCGAAGGCGCAACCCTTCCCTCTGCATCCCCCATGAAACAGCCCTTCCTGACTCTCGCCATCGGCGTCATGCTGACCCGCCCGTGTGTTCTTGCTGCTCAGCCGGGCCCTGCGGCTGCATCGCCCGCGCCGCAGTTCCCTGAGGCTCCAACGCTCGTCAGCCCCACGGGCGTTTATCGAACTTCGTGGCTCATGCTGGAGGCGGCTGGCAATTCGACGCGGGTGTTTGTGGCCTGGCGCGATGGCAAGCCGGTCCAGTTCTGGTCGTTGTCGCCCCAGTTGCCCGGCGGCGTGAAACCGGTCGGTAACCCCAAGCTTCTCGTCGATGGGATCTCCGGCGGATCCATCGGCCCACAGTTACGCGCAGACATCGATCTGCGGCTCGTGAGCGTGTGGTCTCCGATGGCCCGCACCGGCCTGATGCGGCTCTCGCTCGATCTACGGCAGTCCCCGGATGGCCTCAGCGGCACCTGGAAACTCAGCGTGAACGGATCGCCCGCCTCCGAGGGAAGCGCGACGGGCTCGATGACGGGCCCAACGCAGGCCGAGAAAGTCCAGGCGATTGGAAAGGGCCAGGACTGGCCTTCGTTCTATGGCGCGCTCTCGGCCAATCGCGGTCCGGACTACGGCAAGCCGTTTATTGACGACTTATCGAAGGCGCAACCGGTCTGGCGAAGCGAAGTCGTGAGCCTGTCGGGGTGGGGGACCGGCGTCGATTCGCGTTACAAGAAGCGGGCGGCTTTCGGGACGCTTTGCGGCGGCAGTTCAACCCCCGTTCTGGCCGATGGATTGCTCTATCTCTATCACTACCGGCCCTCGGGCGACACCGAACCCGACGGGGAGAATATCAGCCTTCTCGAGTCATTCGATCATCCGGTCGAGAGGGAGCATTTACGCCGGTTCTTTTCCAAGCGCGCGGATCTGATCGTGACCGCCTTGGATGCCGCGACCGGTCGAACCGTCTGGGAATCGCGATGGCCGTCCAAGCAGGGCAACTTCCAGACGCATAAATGGCGGAGTAACAATCTCACCCCCGCCGTGGCCAACGGGGTGCTCGTGGTGGGCGATTACTCGCTCGGTTTGCATGCCTTCGACGCCAAGAGCGGTGCGCTGAAATGGACCCGCGGTGGCGGCGGGCCGGTGCAGGGCGACAACGGCGCCATCGGCCCGGTGATCAGCGGGAACGTGGTCGTCTGGAGCACACGCGCCAGCACATTCGGACTCGACCTCACGACGGGCACCGAGCTTTGGAAGGGTCCTGGAGGGGGCGCGCGCCGGATGATTGTCGACGGCAGGGAGCGGGTGCTACTTACCGGTGCGAATCTCACGCTTGTGGAGTGACCCCGCCCGGGTCGCCCCCTGAACAGCCCGTCCCCGAGGGCCTTGCCGAGAGATGCAGGCCAGGGTGGCTGTGCCGCGGAAGAGCGCCACAAACGGTCGGGAAAAGTTACTGGCGGACCCGCTAACCCGACTCAACTCACTTGCGCGGCAGCGGAGTCGATGTGGGCGGGGGTGGCGGATCCAGCTCGAGCAGAAGCGAATCGAGATATGCGCGGTTGGGTCCGGACGAATAACCGGGCAGGTGTTGGCGAACGACTTGAAGCGCGGCCTGATTGCGCCCGGCCAGGCGCAACAGCTCGATCTGGGTGGCGAGGAGGCGAAGGCGGTCGTTGGGGTGGGTGGCGAGGCTTAACGCTGTATCGAGGGAACGTTCCGAGCCGACAAAGTCGTCGGCGCTGAGTTGGAGTTGCGCCAGGCCCTCGAGAATCAGGGGGCTGCGAAGTTCCCTGCCGCGCACCGCCAGTTCCACTGTCGCGCTGGCACGATCTTTGCGCCAACGACGGGAACCCTCTGCAAATGTTTCCCATTCCCTGAGCTCCGCGCCCCTGGGAGCGTCGGGCATCAGATCGGCGAACGCCGCAAACGGTCGATAGAGCGGATCGCCGATCACGGTGGTCATCCACGACACGACCTTGGTGGACGCCCATGCGGATTCCGCGAGGGTGAGTCCGGAAAGCAGGCGTTCGGCAAACAGGTCGAGGTGGGGCGTCAGATCAAGGTAGGGCTCGTACACGTTTCCGAGCGTGGCCGCCGCGCCGCGCAGCATGAGCGGACCGCACCACGTCCGCTCGGGGGACCGGAGTGTGTCGGCGCTGAACGAATGGATGTGGATGGCGACCGCCCCGCGTTCGAACGCGAAATCCTCGCGTCGAACAGCCCCCGCCATGTTCTCGGTGTACCAGCCCAGGTAGAGGGCGGTGCGCGGTAGCGGGAAATTGGGCGCGAACAGGGCCTCCCGGCGGTCGAACAAGACCGGCATTCCCCGCGCCCGCGCGGTGTCGGCTGCGGCGCGGAGCCAATCATCGCCCTGAACATAACTGGTGCCGGAAAGCCCGCGCGCATCGATGCATGCCCACCCGCGCAGGCCGGCGGCTTCGGTTGCGAGGGAATCCTCGATCATCCGGCGCACCGTGCTGCCACTCGGACCGTCGAGCCGACCCACGAGCATCAGGTCGGCCGGACCGCCCTCCCTGAACCTCAGCCAGGATCGGAAGTAGGGGTTGCTCTGTGGCCCTTTGGGCGATCGGACAAGGGGTGCGAGCGCGGCCAGCTCGGAATCCACGGACGCTTCCTCGCGGTCCATCGGCGAGACCGGGGTGGGTTGCGGAGGAGGCGATGGGGCGGGCGCACCCGGACGGGGCGTGTGCGTAGGCTCCACCGGCGGTGGGTCGGGCGGACGGATCTTGAGCGGGATGCCGCGGATCAGCGCGATGAACCGGATCGGTCGACCTGGCGTTGTCCTCAGCGCTCCGGCCTCCCACCACCCGCGTCGGGCGAAGGTTTCGCGAAGGGGGCGGGCGATGGTGTGCTCATACTCCGCACGCGTGATGATCTCTTCGGACGAGGTCGCAAGCCCGATGCGTCGTTCCGGGGGAATCCCCCGTTTCTCCGCGTAAAAATCCGCGAGCTCGGCCGAAAGTGGATCGGCGCTGTTGTAAAGGACGAGCGTGAATTGGGATTCGGGAACCGGTGCGGCGCAAATCGGGAGCGGGCGGATCAGTGCCAGCGCTGTCAGGGCGCATTGGATGAGGCGCCCGATCCCTCGCGGGCGGGCGGCTGCCGGTTCAGGCCTGGATGCGCAAGCCATCATGGGCGATCCGCACGCCGGGCGGGAGCGCGGCCTCGGTCTCGGCGTGGGGCAGGTCGTGGCAAAGATGGGTCAGCCAAGTGTGAGCGGCGCCGGATTCCTTTGCGACGGCCAGCGCCTCCGTCACGGTAAAATGGGTGGGGTGCGGTCGGTGCCGCAGCGCGTCGATGATCAGGTGATCGACCCCGCGGATGGTTTCAAGCACCGGCCCCGGCATGCCATTGCAATCGCTCAGATAGGCGACCAGCGGGCGGCCATTCCGGCGAAAGAGATAACCATTCACCAGGGTTCGGCCGTGCGGGACCGGCAGCGGAACCAACTCGGTGGAGCCGAGGAAGAAAGGGCCGGTCACCTCCTGAGGTTGCGGGATGACGTAGCCGGGGTAATGATTTTCGCCGTTGAATGCGAACGTGAACACACGGCGCAGGTGATGCATGGTGTCGGGCGACGCATACACCGGGATGCCGCCGCGCGACTCGGAGAACCGGCGCAGATCGTCGAATCCCATGATGTGATCGGTGTGGGCGTGCGTGTAGACGACCGCATCGAGCTGATGAATGCGGGCTCGGAGGCATTGTTCCCGGAAATCGGCCCCGGTATCGACCACCCAGGCGCATTCAGGGGTGCGCACGTAGATCGAGGAGCGGGAGCGCCGGTCCCGGGGATCCGGGGAGGTGCAGACCGCGCAGTCGCAGGCAATCACGGGGATACCGTGCGAAGTGCCGGTTCCCAGAAACGTGATCTCGATGTCGGGCATGGATTGAAAGCGAGGCGGCACCTTTGCATACTACCTCCCATGCCCGCAACGCTCACCGCGATCCGCATCCGCAACCTGGCTCTGGTCGAGCGACTCGAGTGGGAGCTCGGACCGGGGTTCACTGCCGTCACGGGCGAGACCGGCGCCGGCAAATCAGTGATCGTGGGCGCTCTCCAGTTGCTGGTGGGAGAGCGGGCGGATCGCACCGTGATCCGCGCCGGGGCGGAGGGGTGTTCGGTCGAGGGTGAGTTTCGTGTCGGGGATGTCGCCGCGTGGAACTCCCGCCTTGTGGAGCTTGGCCTGGAGGCGTGCGAGGAAGGGGTGCTCCTGATGCGTCGCACGCTGGCGCCCGAGGGGCCCGGACGCCAGTTCGTCAACGGCACGGGGACCACCCTGGCCGTGCTGCGTGAGCTCGGGGATCTGTTGGTCGATCTGCACGGCCCGCACGATCACCAGTCACTCTTCTCCGCCGAACGCCAGCTCGATCTCCTGGACGCGTTTGCCGGGGTGGGAGCCGACCGTGAGGCGTTTCGCTCGATCCACGCCGCTCTCGGGACGCTGGAGCGCGAGCGCGAAGCGCTGACCGGTGGCGGGGATGCTCTCGAACGCGAGATCGCGCTGTTGCGGCATCAGGTCGCCGAGGTGGATGCCGCCGGGATCGATCCCGGGAAGGAGGCCGAACTCGACGCACGCTACGCGCTGGCGGCCAACAGCCGCCGCCTCATCGAGCTGGCAAACTCGGTCGTCGCCCGATTGGACGACGACGACGATTCCGTGTCCGGCCGCCTGGCGGAAACGCAGCGGTTGCTCCGTGAATTGGAGCGGCTTGATCCCGCGGCGGCCGCGCTCGGCGAATCCCATGCCGTGGCGGTGGGAGGGATCGAGGAAGTCGCCCGCGCGCTGCGCGACTACGCCGGGGCGCTCGACCTCGACCCCGGGCAACTGGCGAGCATGGAGGAACGGATCAACCTGATTCATGGCCTGCGCCGGAAGTACGGCGGGGCGGAGGGAACGATCGAGGCGGTGATCGCCGCGGGGGCGGCGGCTTCGGAACGGCTCCGACGGATCGAGCATCGGGGCGAGGAGATCGGTCGGCTCGACGGGGAGATGGCGCGGCTCGGCGCCGCGCTGCGCAAGGCGGGCGCATCCCTTTCGGCAGCGCGCGCAAAGGCG
>ENA-ORBV01007529-ORBV01007529.1-microbial-mat-metagenome-genome-assembly--contig:-NODE-7529-length-18676-cov-8.652885_pt1 | contig 18676 bp, 16 predicted proteins | sample MGYA00237777_ERZ505514 | MGnify/ENA primary metagenome ERZ505514 (study PRJEB26160, sample SAMN06269048) | microbial mat metagenome | isolation source: Oligotrophic lake microbial mat | place... | reverse complement strand
CTGTAGCCGACCCAGGCAGCCAGCGCGGCGGGCAGGGGCACGCGGGTGAAGAACACCCAAGCGGTGAGGAGCAGGCGAGGCTCCTGTCGCCAGTCACGGAACGGTGCGCGAACGATTTTTTCTCCCATTATGCGATTCTAATGGCGGTCTATGGGCGAGTCGGCGCGCCAAACCATTGTGGAACGCCAGAAGGGCTGACTCGGCGCGCCGTTCTGTGCCCCACAAGCTTGCGAGGGTCCCCAAGCAACCGCGTTCCGGGTAGAGTGCATTGCCGTGGCGGGTCAATGCTACTTTTGCTGGAGCAGGAATGCTGGATGACTGCAAGTGCAAACCGGCCGCGACCCAAGTAGTTGCCAAAAGCAGGGTCGGCCGCCGATGATTGAAGCGCCCGCCTCGCAGCCGGAGTTGCCGATTGGCCTATACGCGCTCGACTTCTCGCAAACCGGCCCGCAGTTAGCTGACGGCTTTCCCGGCAACCATTGGCGCGGCGCTCTGGGCGTGACCTTGCGCGATCTTGCCTGCGTCACGGGTGCCAACTCGTGCGAAGGCTGCCGCCAAAAGCACGCTTGCGCCTACGCTTACTTGTATGAAACGCCACCCCCTGCGGATGCGCAAAAGATGCGGCGTTACGATCGCGCGCCCCACCCGTTCACATTGCGCGAAACTGCGGGCCCGGCCGGTGTCCGGCTGATACTTTCGCTGTTTGGCCGCGGCAACGCCTACCTGCCACTGATGGTCCTGGCCTTGCGGCGCGCCGCATTGAGCAAGCGCGGCATCGGTGGGCGCCGGTTGACACTTGCGCAGGTGTGCCAGGCGCAGCCCGCGGAGGCGCCGGCGTGGACCCGGATTGACCGCGAGGCAGGAACGCTGAGACCGCTCGCGGTCCAAACGGCGGGGAGACCTCCGCCTTGCCCGCTCGACACAGTCGAAATGCACCTACAGTCGCCGCTGCGCGTCAAGCGCGACGGGCGCCTGGTGGAAGCCAAGGATTTCCAGTTCGCCGATTTCTTCGGAAACCTTCTGCGACGCCTGTCGATGCTCACCTACTTTCACACCGGCACTCCGCTGGAAACCGATTTCAAAGGTTTGATGGAGCGGGCACACGCGACGTCGTGCGACGCGCGACTGCAATGGATCGAACAGTCGCGCCATTCTTCCCGGCAAAAGCAGGAAATGTCGTTCGGCGGCCTGACAGGCACCATAAAGGTTGCCGGCGCCGATATCGCGCCGCTCTGGGCATTCCTATGGCTGGGCCAATACACCCATGCCGGTGCGGGCGCCACCATGGGCCTCGGGCATTACAGCCTCGCAAGCTTGTCGCAACCTGCGCCAGCCGAGCCCCAGGCTTAAGCTCTGGCCATGTCCTTCGCTTTCAAACCCGATCCCGCGCGCCCGGCCAGCTATCCGCGGCGCGTACTTTTCGCGGTGGCCGGCCTGTCGCCGCAAATACTCACCGAAACGCTCTACGCACTGACGCAGGCAGGGCCGGGCGCGTTTATCCCGCACGAGATCTACCTGATTACCACCGTCGAGGGCGCGGACCGTGCCCGCCTGATGCTGCTGTCCGAAGATCCCGGCTGGTTTCATCGCCTCTGCCGCGAATACGCCCTGTCAGACATCGCCTTCCCCATGGCGAACATCCGCCTGATCCGCGACGCCGATGGCAAGCCGCTGGACGACATTCGCAGCGCCGGCGACAACGACGCCGCCGCCGACAGCATCACCAGCCTTGTGCGCGAGTTGACCGCCGACCCGGATTGCGCGCTGCACGTATCGCTGGCCGGCGGGCGCAAGACCATGGGCTTCTACCTCGGATATGCGTTGTCGCTCTATGGACGATCGCAGGACCGCCTGTCGCATGTGCTGGTGTCCAGCCCGTTCGAATCCGACCCGCAGTTCTTCTATCCAAGCCGCGATTCAAGGGTGCTGATGAGCCGCGACGGCCGTCCAGTCGATGCGCGCGAAGCCAAAGTCACACTTGCGCAAATCCCCTTCGTTCGACTGCGCGATGGTTTGCCCAGACATCTGCTCACCGGAACCCAGAGTTTCACCGCCACAGTCAGCGCGGCCCAGCGCGGCATGGCCGCACCACGGCTCGAATTGCGCCCGCTTGCGCGCCGCGTGATGGCCGCCGATGTCGAAGTGCCGTTGCGCGCGGCGGAAATGGCGTTCTATATCTGGCTGGCCCAGCGCAGGTGCTCCGGATTGCCCGCCATCAACTGGACCGACACCAACGCCGGCGAGCTTCTGTCGATCTACAAAAACCTGGTCGGTCCTCTTGACGGCGGCTTCGAACGCGCCGCAACGGCGCTGGCGGCCGACGGCATGACCAAGTCGTACTTCGAGCAGCGAAAGTCGCGCATCAACCGCCTGCTTATCGATACACTCGGCCCTTCGGCGTGCCAGTCTTACTTGATTCACAGCGAAGGCGGTCGCCCAAAAACCCGCTTTGGCCTGCTGGGTTTGTTGCCAACCCAAATCGACATCACGAGCGGCCATGGACAATCGACCAAACGCCCGCTCGCGCAACGTCCCCATCGCCCTTGAACCAGCCAGAGACCCGCATGCACAAGGAACTCAAATACAAAGCCAGCTTCGTCACACCGGCGTTCCTCGGTAATGCGGAGCAACGGGCGCAATGGCGCACACCGCCCTTCAAGGCGCTGATCCGGCAATGGTGGCGGGTAGTAAAGGCGCCTGAAGTGGGTTACGACCACGCCATGCTGCGTACTGCGGAAAACGCCCTTTTCGGCACCGCATCGGACGATGGCCCCGAGAGTTCGCATCGCTCATTGTTCAGACTGCGATTGTCCGCCTGGGATGACGGAAAATTCAAAGACTGGCCCGCTGGTGGCCACCGTGTACTGCACCCTGAGGTTGGCGACGGCAAGCGACTGATCGACGCCGAGTTGTATCTCGGTTACGGTGCGCTCGAACACAACAGCCAAACCCGCTCTACCCAGCTTGGCACCAGTAAATCGAGTGGGGCCAAACGCACAGCGATTGACGAAAAATCCAGCGTCGAATTGCGTTTGATGTTTCCAGCCGAAAATGAGCACGATATGCATGCGGCGATGCAACTTGCAGGATGGTTTGGCACGCTGGGTTCGCGCTCGCGCAACGGCTGGGGGGCGCTGCATCTGAGCCAGATTGGTGGCTCACCCGCGGCTCAGCAGTCAAAAAGTACCATCGCCGCCTATACCCGCCCCCTCGCCAACTGCTTGAAGCTGGAGTGGCCGCATGCCATCGGCTCGGATGGCTTGGGGCCGCTGATTTGGCGCACGGCGCCGATGGCCAACTGGCGCGACGCCATGCTTGAACTCGCCAGGCTGAAGATCGCGTTTCGCACCCAAGGTGCGCCGTTCCCAAACACCCAACCCGGCTCGCTCCAAGAGCGGCATCTGATCGCGTATCCGGTAACCAACCACATTGTCACGGCGTGGGGAAATCAGGCACGGCTCGCGAACCAGATTCGATTCAAGGTGTTGAAAGAAGGCCTCCAGTATGTTGGAGTTGTCGTTCACCTGCCTTGCAGAATGCCTGACGAACTCGTTGCACTGTTGCGTGGGGCCACTATCCCCACCGAGCTTGCCGTGTGGCAATCCGTCCATCGCGTGCTGGACGACCCGAACAACAAACTTACCCGGTTGGCCTGAACCATGAGCGATCAATTCTGGAAGAAAAAACTCGCCGCCTGGTTGCATGACCCGGCCGAAAAGGCATTGGTGCTGATGCGCGATGTCGACGATAAAGGACGGCGGATCGGCCACGAGGACGGCTCGCTCAAGGACTTGCGCGCCGCGCTCGGCATCACCAAAGCCGACTTCGAACCTCGTGCCGACCATCTCGCCGCAGGCGCGGATCGGCCCAGTTGGCCCGAAGACAAAGACGGCTTTCGCCCGGCTTGGGCAAACGTGCGCTTTGTCGAACAGCCAGTGCTGATTCATCCGCTGTCCGGCGAGAACATCAGTCTTGGCAAGCTAGACGACATTCAGGCCGCGCATGTGCGCAATGCCAGCCTGCAGCATTTTCTTGGCCTGATCGAACGCGATGCCCAAGGCCAGATCGACTACCGCCTGACGCTCCTGGCGTTCTGGCGCTTCGGCCCGGAGCCCGCGTTGGCGGCACCGGAAATCGGCGACCTGTGGCGGCTACTGCCCGCCGACACTCGCGTGCCGGACCACTCGATCTGGGCGCACCTGGATATCGTATCGGCAATCACCGGGGCCCTGTCAAAAGACCAGGCCGGCAAAGGGGAGCCCGCGCTGCTCGCCATGAGCTTCGGCCCGGTGCAAAGCTTCATCGCGCAGGCCCGTTCCACCTCCGACCTGTGGGCCGGCTCGCATCTGCTGGCATCCCTGGTTTGGGAAGGCGTTCGGGTGATCGCCGAAGAACTTGGGCCGGACGCCGTGCTGTTCCCTTCGCTGCGTGGTGTCGCCACGGTGGACAAGTGGCTGCTTCGGCAGGTAACCGCGGAACGCCACGAAGCATGGCGAGCGCGGTTCATGGAAATCAAGGTTGATTGGCTTGAGCGCGCGACCGACGCCAACCCTTTGTTCGCCGCTACCCTGCCAAACAAATTCATGGCGCTGGTGCCGGACGGGCGTGGGGCCGACCTCGCACGGAAGGTCACGGACGCGGTACGCCGCATGGCGCTGCGCCTTGCCATTGAAGCAGGCGCACAGGTGTTCGGCAACGAAAGCCCGGAGGCCGCCCACTGGCGCACGCAAGTCGCGGCGCAGCTGGCTGGCTTCCCGGAAACGCACTGGGCAATTGCGGCCTGGCCGCAGGACCTAGACGAGAGCGGCATGCCCGATACTGCGCCCATCGAGCAGGCGCTCGCCGCGTTCTACCCTGCGAGCGATGCAGCGCCGGGCTTTTTCAACGAACCGCTATGGCGCATGCTGACCGCCGGCGAAGTCGTCACCCGCAAGGGCAGCAAGCGCAGCTACCGCAAGGTGGTGGTCGACGGCGCACACGAGTTCTTCGCGCCCAACCATGGCCTGCTGTATCCCGCGGTGCACGACCTGGCGGAGCGCACGCTGGCCGCCACCAAAACGCATCGGCCATTCGCAGCGCTGGCGCAACACGGCTTTCGCTGTACGTTGTGCGGTGAACGCGAATGGCTAACCGATGCGCCTGAACAACTTGCACTGCCGCCCAAAGGCCGTAGTCAGGTGTCCACCTGGAGCAAGAAGGCCGGCGAGGCTGGCATCAAGAAGGGGGAGCACTTGTGCGGCGTCTGCACGCTCAAGCGCATGTGGCCACGCCTGTTCGTCGATCAGGTGGCCGACGTTCTGGAAGGCGACAAGCCCGACCGTTTCGTGATTAGCACCCACACCATGGCGCTCGCAGGCTCGCTGGCGCGGCTTGTCAAAGAGTATGACGGCAACATCGCCGGGCAGGCAGCCGCTCTGCTTGCGCAAGTGGAGCAGGACGCGCCGGTGGCGTTGCCTGCCTCCCTCGATCGCGCCTTGCGCCAAGTGAGGGATGACACTTTCCAGCGCGTGGTCCGCCGCCTGCCTGCGGCCCTCGACCGCGAACGCGCAGCAGACGACCGAGCCGATAGCGAGGGAAATATCGGACGCAAGCTGCGGCAACTCATCGACGGTGACCGGCCCGAAACCTATTACGCCCTGATCAAGATGGACGGCGACCGCATGGGCGCCTGGATGGCCGGCAACGAGACCGAGTACCAGCGCCGCTTTGTCGACACCTGGCATCCGCAGGTGCGCACAACTGTCACGCAACGCTTCGGCAGCGCGCCAGAGATCAAGCGCTACCTTGAATCGTTCCGGCCTGCGTCGCCGGCGCGACACGCGGCGATTTCCGCCGTGCTCAACAACTTTTCGACCCACGTGGCGCGCCACGTGATCGAGAACGTGTTCAAAGGCAAGCTCATCTACGCGGGCGGCGACGACGTGCTGGCGATGGTGTCGGTCGATGATCTGTTGCCGGCGATTCTGCTGCTGCGCGCGGCATATAGCGGAAATGGCGATGTCGCCGGTCTTCCCGGCACGGACGATCTCAAGGGCCTGCAACTCGGTCGCGGGTTCGTGCATCTGAACGGGCGCCTGCTGACGATGATGGGCAGCCACGCCACCGCTTCTGTCGGCGCGATCATCGCCCACCACCAGGCGCCGCTGGCCGGCGTGCTGCGGCAACTCGATGGCGCCGAACACGCCGCCAAGGCGCACGGCCGCAACGCCTTCTGCCTGCGCATCATCAAACGCGGCGGCGGTGAAGTAGGGGTGACGGCCCGCTTCTGGGATGTCGGCAACGCCGATGCAACGCCGCTTCTGAAGGACTCACCCCCCGGATTCATGCTGCGCCTGGCGCATACGCTTGCCCACAGCGACTTCTCGCGGCGTGCCATCTACAAGGCGCAGCAATGGCTGGCCGATTTGCCGCCAAGACCGGCCAAGGAGGATGGCGACTGGCGCGAGATGGTGGCCACCCACCTAGCCTGGCAATTTGGAAAACAGGGCGGAATCGAAGCGCTGGCGCACGAAGCCGTCGCACTGGTCTGTAGCGGGCTTGCACCTGCTACCGCGTTGCCCGCCACGCGACAGACGCAACGCGAAGCGGTGGCGCTGGAAAGCCTGCTGGTGACCGCTGAATTCTTCGCTCGGGAAGGCCGTGCGTTCAAGCGGTCGGGAGAGTTTGCATGACCGATTTCTATTTCGTAGCACCGCAAGATGTATTGATGTTGCGCGGAAACAAGAGTTTTGGCGATGCCGGCGAGCACGGCGAAGCCTTGATGCCGCCATGGCCGTCGCTTTTCGCCGGCGCATTCCGCGCCGCACTGCTGGGGCAGGATGCCGTGAGGCTCGCGCGCTTCACTGCCGGCCAGCGTCTGGAAGGCGCGCTGGGCGACGTGCTCGGAACACCCGCCGCACCCGGATCGTTCCGCATCAACTGGGTAACGCTTGCGCAGTGGTCTGCCAGTGACGCCGCCCAGCCTTCATGCGCTGTGCTGCTGCCGGCCGACTTGCTCGCATTCAGCGATAAGGATTTACCGGCGCTTGAAGCCTTGACGCCGACCCTGATGCCAACGGCGGGAATGGCATCCTCCGACCTGCCGCTGACCGCGCACCTGCGACGCCAAAAGGCGGACAAGCCGGATGGCGGGCGCTGGCTATGCGGCGCCGGACTCGACCTACATCTAAGCGGCCAACTGCCCAAACACACCATCAGTTCGCAAGCCTTGTACAGGCGCGAAGCGCGTCTGGGCATCGCACTGGACGCCGGCACACGGACCGCTGCGGAGGGCGCGATCTACACCACCGAGGCCATCGTCCTCGCGCCCGACGCCGGGTTTATGGTTGGCATCGACGGCTTGCAGGGCCAGCTGCCGGCCGCAGGGATGCTGCGGCTGGGCGGTGATGGGCGCGGGGCCACCTATCGGCGCATCGACTTCAGCGCGCCAGCTACGCCGTTCGGCCAAATTTCAGGCGATCGCCGCTTCCGGCTGGTGTTGGCCACCCACGGGTTATTCGGCCAGGGAGCGCTGCCAGACCGCGTCACGCGCCAGGACGACGGTAGCTACCGGCTGGCAGGCGAGGGCTTCAGCGCGCGCCTGGCCTGCGCCGCTGTGCCGCGTCACGAAGTCGTATCCGGCTGGGACCTCGCGCTGTGGCAGCCCAAACCCGCGCAGCGCGTTGCGCCCGCCGGCAGCGTGTACTGGTTCGATCAGTTTGAGGGCGATGCCGACAAGCTTGCCGACTGGGTCGCGGCAGGATTGTGGGGAGACAATCCCGATGCCCAACGCCGTGCCGAAGGATTCAACCGCGCCTGGCTCGCCGCCTGGCCGCACACCGTTTAAACCAAGGGAGCGACAGCATGTACGAAGCGAAGCAACTGGTGTTCTACACCTGCGTAAGTCCGGTGCACATGGGTGCGGGCAGTGCGGTCGGCGCGATCGACAATCCGATACAGAGGGAAGTCCACACCGAATATCCCTTGATCGCAGGCTCCGGGCTCAAGGGTGCGGTGCGGCATCATTTCACGCGCTCGTGGAGCGGAGCAGGCAGCAAGGCCCTGATCGCCCGCCTGTTCGGACCGGAGAAAGAAGCCTCGGACCATGCCGGCGCGATCGCGTTCACCGACGCAGCCCTGGTCGCCTTCCCGGTGCGGTCGCTGAAGAACACCTACGTCTACGCGACCAGCCCGACCGCGCTTGGCCGCCTGAAGCGGCTGGCCGACGGTATGGCGCCATGGACCGTTCCCGCCGTTGCCGCCGGCCATGCCCTGGTAGCCGGTGTGGGCGCGTTGTCGGAAAACCGCCTCGTGCTTGAAGCCTTCGACTTCGCCGCCAAGGAAGATGCGGGCATTAAGGCGATCGCGCAGTGGCTGGCCCAACACTCGCTACCAGCCAGCGACGAACACCAGTTCTTCCGCGACAAGCTGGCGGCGGATCTGGTGGTGCTGTCCGATACCGAATTCAGTCATTTCGTACGCCACGCCACGGTAGTCGAACCGCATGTACGCATCGATGACGCGACTGGCACCGAAGCGGGCGGAGGATTTTTCTACACCGAGAACCTGCCACCCGAGACCATTCTCGCCGGGCTGGTGATGGCCAGCGTTGAGCGACGCAAGAGCGGCGCAAACAATGACGGCCTGATGGACGCGCAACAGGTGATCAATGCCGTTCTCAAAGATGACGGCAACGAGCGCCAGGGCCTGACCGACCGCTTGCTGCAAGTCGGCGGCGACGCCACCACCGGCCGTGGCTTGATCGTGGTTCACAGCGCATAAAGGAACGACCATGACTCAGACACTCGATCAAAAGCGTGCCAAGTTCGCCTGGGATGCGGCGCGCGACGCCAGCGTAAGGCTCAAGAATTTCGATGACTACAAAAAACTTGCCAAAGGTGCGCCGGCCCTCATCATGGGCAACGGCCTGATGCCGGCTGTCGCGTTCTACCGGTCGCGCGGCAAAGACCACGCCACGCAATTGATGCAGGACATTCTCAAATGGCTATCGAGAGTCAACGCGAGTTACGCGGAGAACGCGCCGAGTCTGTCATTCGATGCTGCGATGCAGGCGTTGCAAGGCGCCGACTCGATTGTCTACATGCGCTTGACCGACGAAACGCTGGCCATGCTCAAGTGGCTGCGCCAGTTCGCCGATTCGGTCGGCGCGAGCAAAGGAGTTTGAAATGGCGCGCGCCGCTGTTCCGGATTACGTCGGCACCGCTTTCAGCCAATGCCCCCCGGGGCATCGCTTCAATCTCTACTTCGAAATCTGGCAGGACAACTGGGCGCTGGACAAGAACAACAAGGCACAAGCCCTGCGCAAGACCTTGAATTGCTCAAGCGTGAGCGGCCTGCTGGCCGGGTTGCGCAATCGTCAGAACCAGCTTGTCGGCGCGTTGCCCGAGCCGAATCGATTGGTGATCGATGCCCAATCGACCTCGCCCTTCGCCACCGGCCTGGGACTGGAACATCCGGTCGAAAATGGCTTCGCCTTTCTTACCCCCTACGGCACGCCGTATCTCGCGGGGAGCGGCGTGAAAGGGGTGCTCAGGCGTGCCGCCGAAGAACTGCTTGAACAAGGCGAACCGGGCGTCGATCAGGCGATCGTGGATGCCTTGTTCGGGTCCGACAGCCAGGCCCATCCTGCGCGTGGGGCGCTTTCTTTCTGGGACGTGTTTCCCGTTCCCGCGAATGGCAGTCTCTTAGTCGAAGTCATGACCCCGCATTCGTCGCATTACCTGCAGGATGGCAAGGCGCCGCATGACGCCGGCAAACCGAACCCCATTCCTTTTTTGGCCGTACCGGCGGGCTCTGAGTTTCGCTTTGTGGTGACTTGCGAGCCAAGCCTGATGCAGGAAACCGACCTGCGTTCGCGCTGGAAGCCGCTGCTCTTGGCTATTTTGCAACACGCCTTCGACTGGCTTGGCTTCGGCGCCAAGACCGCGGTTGGCTATGGCGCACTGACCGAAGATCCGCTGGCGAAGAAGCAACGCGAGGACGACGTGAAGGCCATTCGCGAGCAAGCCGTCAAAGCGGCGGCGCAGGCCGCGAGAGAGGAAGAACTCAAGCTCCTGTCCCCGGCGCAACGCGAGATTCGCGAATTCCTCGATGCGCGCATGGATCGCAATATGCCAGAGATCGCAGCCCTCATGTCAGCGCTGAAACTTGGCCAATGGTCCGGCGACATGAAACTGGCGGTGGCCGTGCACCTGAAGGCGCTCATGCAGACCGCCCGCAAATGGAAAGACAGGACTGAAAAGAAGAACCCCGAAAAAGACCACGACTATCAGGCCACCCTCCTGGTCGGAAAGTGGCTCCGGGGCGAATGAAAACCATAAGACACGCTCTGTGAAGCCAAGCCCTGGCGTGCCAACGGCGCTGCGTGCCGGTGTGCACGACCCGCCGTCCGGAAAATGCATATTCCTTGCTTCGCTGGGCGCGAGCTGGGCGGTCATCCCTGAGATTATGTGCTGGCTGGATCCCACCGTGGTGGACCTTTACGCCAACGGCACGCACCGCATTGACCTAGACGCTGCACGCGCGTCAGCCGGGCTGCGCGTGCCGGATGAAGCGTGGATTTGCACCACTGAAGGTGCGCAAACCCGCGCCAGCGTAGACAAGCTTCTTGACTGGTGGAGGCGCGTCGGGCAACCGATGCCGCTGCGCATTTGGTCCGCAGCCGGAACCGACCAACTCGCCGATGAAGGCGAATGCCTGCGCGTACGCGAGCTGACGCTGCGCCTCGCATTGGCGGCCAGCGAGTTGGCCGGGCCCGCAGGCCAGTTGCTGGTATCGCTTGCCGGCGGACGCAAGACCATGAGCGCGGACATGCAGGATGCGGGACACATGTTCGGTGCCGTCGCGATGCTGCACGTCGTCGGTCCGGAACCAATGCCGACCGAATTGAGGAAGGCGCCCCCTGATTTGTTTGCTATCCCGTTGTCCACGAGGCTGGCCGACGCCGTGGCGCCGATGGTGGTTGGGGCGGGAACGCGAAGCGATCTGCTTGACATCGAGTTTGACGGCAACCGCGTCGAGGCCCGCCACTTCCCCTTGCCGATGGCCGAACCCGGCACGCAATTGTCATGGGCGCCGGCGGCTTCTGGTGACAGACTCCTGCATCACGAGCTCGCCTTGCGCCGTCGCGATAGCCAGCGGCTGTGGGGCAATTTCATCGCCAGCGTCGAGAAGGACGAACCTCACGAAGCGTGGGCCAGCCTGTTCCGGCTCAATCCCGCGTTGCTCACACGCCTGCAGACCGAGCGCCTCGACGGCGGCCATCAGGACTGGCTGCGGAGCCTGCCGAAAGCCGACTTGCATCGGCATGTGGGCGGCTGTCTCGATATCGACGCCCAGCGGGAAGTCGCACAGTACGTATGGGAATCGCTGGATGGAGGGCAACGCGACGCTGCCATGGCCTGCGCGCAGCCGTTGCTCGAATGCGCCGGCGACTGGCCATGGGCGTGGCCGGAAACGCTCAAGCGCTGCGGCGCACCGCTGCGCACGGCCGCCACCGCTGCGCTGTTGTCACATGCCTCGCGTGCCGCTCTGGAGCGCAACTTGTATGCGGTGACGGCACCACGCGTAAGACTCAAGGACCACCCACAGGGAGGCTTCGCACGCTATGAGAGGCCGGGCGAACTTTCCGGCTCCGCCCAATTGTCGCATCCGGCCGCGATCGCGCCTTACGCGCGGGCCCTGGTGCGGCAGTGCGGTGAAGAGGGGCTGGCCTACGTCGAACTTCGCGGCAGCCCGCAAAAATATCGGCCGCAAGCGCCGGGCGAATTCCTCAAGGACTTCGAGTCCGCGCTGCTTGGTGCGGGCGCCCGAACGCGTAGTTCCCACAGTGGGGAGGCCGGCCCCCGGGTCGGCTTCATCTGGATTGTCGACCGCCGGCAACGGGCGAACGTCGCACAGGTCGTGCGTGCTGCCGTCGACGCCCACGCGCTGTCACCCGAATTCGTGCTCGGCTTGGACCTTGCTGGCGATGAAGGGACCGACGCGCCGGCGGCGTTGGCTGCAGACTTCGCGCCCGCGTTCGAGGCTTGCATGCGCATCACGATCCATGCCGGCGAAGGGGAATCCGCCGAGAACATATGGCAAGCCGCGTACCACCTGCATGCCGATCGTATCGGTCATGGACTCAGCCTGGTGGATCGACCCGATCTCGCCCAGCGATTCCGTGATCGCGGCATCGCCCTTGAGTTGTGCCCCACGTCAAACCGCGAAGTGGTGGGGTTTCATGATCCGCTGCACGCGCAAAGCGCGGAATGCCCACGCTATCGACTGCGCGATTTCATGCGCGCCGGCCTTCCGCTGACAATCTGCACCGACAATCCCGGCATCTCCAGGACCACACTCGCCGAAGAATTTCTTTGCGCCGCTCGCATGGCCGAGGATGGACTGACGGTTTGGGAAACCTTGGCCATACTGCGACAGGGGTTCGTGCATGCCTTCCTTCCGGGCCGCGAACGCGATCGCCTGCGTCGCAATGTGGAGCACCGGATGTTCGACGCGGTTTCGCACTTTCGAGGTGTGAATCAATGACCATTCCACGCTACGACGCGCATCTGTGCCTGGTCTCGCAACAGGCCACACCCAATTTCGTCCCTGCGCTGGACGGCCGCTTTCGTCCGAAGGAAATCGTACTGGCGGTCAGCGACGACATGGCCGCGCGCGCGGGGTGGCTTGAGGCCGGCTTTCGCGGCCTCGGGATCAAGACCGCGCGGCTGCGGATTCGCGATGCCTGGGATGTGCCGTCGATCCAGGAGGATCTGCTGCAATTCATGGCCGACGATGAGCAAAAGAACATCGCGCTCAACGTAACCGGCGGCACCAAGCCGATGGCGATCGCCGCGCAGCAGGTGTTTGGCGCCGCCCACAAGCCGATCTTTTACGTCCATCCGCAGCGCAATGAAGTGATGCCGCTGTTTTCAAGCGATCCGGCGTTTCGAATCCAGGAGCGGGTCACGCTGGGTGACTATCTGGGGATCCACGGGTACCGGATAACCCGCCAGGACACACGCGAATTCGATGAGCGTTGGTACCTGCTGGCTGAAGAGTGGATCAAGGATGTCGAGTTATTCGCGGAGCCGCTGCGTCAATTGAACTACGTTGCGCAGCAAGCGGAGAAAAGTCTTAAAGCGCCGCTGCCCGATCACCGCAAGTACCCCAAGGTGTGGGCAATGATCGACAAACTCGACCAGTATGAAATCGCCAGCGCAGCCACTTCAAGCCTGGTGTTTCCGAGCGAAGCCGCGCGCTTCTTCGCCAATGGCGGCTGGCTTGAACTACATGTGGCCCGCGCCACCGAAAGGCTTGCCGCCCGCCACGGCACGCAAGGCGTGGCGCGCAGCCTGCGGGTGGAGTCGGCCGGGCACGCGCGCAACGAAATCGACGTCGCCGCCCTGGTTCACAACCGCCTTTATCTGGTCGAGTGCAAGACCCGCGGCATGCGCAGTGAGAACGACGCGGCCGGCCCCGGCGCGGAAACGCTCTACAAGCTTGATTCGCTTACGGTCCTCGGGGGGCTCAATACGCGCGGCATGCTCGCAAGCTATCAGCCGCTTGAAACCTGGGACAAACAGCGCGCTCGCGACCTGCGCATCAACGTCGTCGAAAGTGGTCAGCTGCGCAACTTGGACGAGCACCTTACGAAATGGATCGCCTAGGCCTTGACGCGAGAAAAATCGGCATCTCCGGTGAGGAAGATCAACGGCCCGGAAGCGCAAGTGCCGCAGCGGCCTGCAAGGCGTCCGGCGTCTTGATGCAGACTTTCGCCAGCAATGCGGCTGCGCGATCCACCACTTCCGCACTCAGATCGACGACGAGTACGCCGCCGGCGAAAAACGCCGTATAGCTGGCCAAAAGCGAGCGATCGTCGTCGCGCAAAGGCCTGGCCCGGTGTTCGAGCCAGGCAATGCACGACACGGCGAGCCCGATGTCGCCGTGCCGTTTGCGCGCATCGGCTAACGCGTCGACGGCCGCCCGTTGAAACTGCGGCAGCCCCTCAACCCGCCAGAACAGGATGCTGGCGTCGAGAAAGAGGATCAACGCTCGTTCCAGCCACCGCGATCTTCGTTGATGCGTCGCGTCAACCCTTCGGCAGCGAGAGTCCCTGCGGGACGATCCGAGAGAAACCATTCCATCGATGTCTTTTTTGTTGCTTCGGTTCCCGGCTTGTCCAGCGCGGTAAGCCGTGTGAATTCGGCTTCGGACATCGCCACTGCCGCCGGTCGATTGCGCTTGGCCAGATGCACCGGGCCTTGGCGCAGGGCTTCCTCAACAGCGGAAATGCCGCGGCGCTTGATTTGTTCATTGGTCAGAATATTCATTTAGCGCTTCTTTCGGCATTGTTTTCAATACTGTTAACGGCGTGGATTTTATCAAGCGAACAACACCGACCTGACCACTGAACCGTACCACACGCGACAAGCTTGCGAGATCGGACTTCTCCTCCGCGCACCCGCAAACTACCTGCATTGATCGCCATCGAGCCAGTCACGCCCTACCTGCCACCATGAACGAACGCGATTTCTTCCTTGCCGCCTACGACGTCGCCGATCGCCGCCGTCTGGCCGCCGCGCTGCAACTGGTGCGCGCTTACGCCACCGGCGGGCAGAAATCGGTGCACGAATGCTTCCTGTCAAGCGGCGAGCGCAACAACTTGATGCACGACATGTCGGTCCTGCTGGAAGAAGACACCGATCGCTTCCTGCTGCTGCGGCTGGACCCGCGTGCACGCATCCACGCCCTCGGCCGCGCCACCGCCCCGGCCGACCCCGACTACTTCTACATCGGCTGAGAGGCCTATTTCGATGACCACATTGATTATCGACCGCGCCGGGCTGGAGATTCGTGACGACGGCGGCGCACTGGCCTTCTACGAGCGCGGCGAGCGGCGCGGCACCGTGCCCCTGAAGCTCCTGGAGCGTGTGATCTTCCAGGGCGGTGGCCTGCAAATTGAATCCGGCGCCATGTTGAAGCTGGCCGACGCCGGCATCTCCGCCATGTTCATGAGCCCGCGGGTGGCGCGCCGCGTCGCCGTGGTACTGGGCGGCCACCACAACGACGCCGCAGTTCGTCTGGCGCAATGTCGCGCGGTGGACGACCCGGCGCGCTGCCTGCTGTGGGCGGCCGGATTGGTGAGCGCCAAGGTGCGCCGGCAACGCGGCGTGCTGGCGCGCGCGGCAGCCACCCGCGCTGACTTGCGCAAGCCGCTGGGCGATGCAATCGCCAGCATCGACGGCATCGTGCCCAAAATTGGCGGCGCGACCGACATCGATTCGCTGCGCGGCCTGGAAGGCGCTGCGGCAGCGGCCTATTTTGGCGGCTTCGTGTCGCTGTTTCCAGAAAGTGCCAACTTCACAGGCCGCAACCGCAGACCGCCCAAAGATCCGGTAAACGCGTGCCTGTCGCTGGGCTACACCCTGCTGCATTTCGACGCCGTGCACGCGGCGCACCGGGCCGGCCTGGACCCGTTGCTGGGCCTTTACCACCGGCCGGCATTCGGCCGTGAGTCACTGGCCTGCGACCTGGTGGAACCCGCGCGGCCGCTGCTGGACGACTGGATTGCCGAATTATTCCGCACCCGCGAGCTACGGGTGGAAAATTTTAGTACCGATCAGGGTGCGTGTTGGATGGGCAAGGCCGCGCGCCAGAAGTTTTACGCCGGGTACGAGACCTTCGCGCGGCCAGCGCGCCGCTGGCTGCGGCTGCGCTGCATGGCATTGGCACGCGAACTACGCGCCGCCGGCATCGATTCACTCGAAGACTACGAGGACGATTGAGCATGACACAAGCGTCTATCGCGGCACGCAAATACCCGACAGCGGCAAAGCGCGGCGCACGCGAGGGTGCTGCGCAACCGGTGCGCAAGGCGGTGTATCTGAATGGCACCGAACGCTTGCGGGTACGCGCCGGTACCGAAGCGCTGGCCATCGCCCGGCCAGGCGGTGATGTCGCGCGACTGCCGATCGCCCGGATATCCAGAATCACCGCCAGCCGCCGCGTCGATTGGGACGCCGAGGCCTTGATACTGTGCATGGAGCGCGGCATCCCGATCATCTTTCTGGATACCACCGGCAGGCCGGTCGGCGTTTGCCAGCCACGCCACCTGCGCGCCGACTCGCTCAGCACCTTGATCGAAAGCGCCATGGAGCAAGCGGCCTGGCCGCAGCGCCACGAAAACTGGCTGCGGCATCGTCGCTCCATCATCGTCGCCGATTGGCGCAAGCGCCAGGAACGAACCGGTGGCTCGGCGTGGCTGGGGGAATTGCACGGCCACCAGCGCAACTACGTACATCGCAACGAGATGCCAGAATCGACCGCGCCGGAAGTGTCGGGCTGGCTGCTCGGCCTGGTCGTGGAAAGGCTGCACACACACGGTCTGAATCATCGCTACTGCGCCTGCCAACCGATGCCCTTCGATCTCGCAATCGACCTGACCCTGCTGCTTCGCGCCGAACTTTTCTTTCATGGCGAGCGCATGCTGGAAGCGGCGGACGGCGATCTGCAGACACAGTTGCGACTGTTCGAAGCCTGGACCCGCGAACACGGCACGATCATCGAGCGCCACTTGTTCGATCTGCGAAAGAATCTGACCGAATACCTCACGGGCACCCTGTCCAAATGGCCCTAGGCGCGGTACATTCGTGGCTGATCACCTACGACATCGCCGACCGCAAACGCCTTGGGCGCCTGCACCGGTTCGTGAAAAAAAATGCGGCGCCGGTTCAATATTCGGTCTACGCCACTCAAAAAAGCGTCGCTGGCATTGGCCGCCTGGCAAGCGAAATACGTGAGTACATCAAACCGCAGGAAGACGACGTGCGGATCTACCAAATTCCCGATCGACCACTGATCATGACCCTCGGCAAGAGCGCCCTTCCGGAGCACGTGCTGTTGCTCGGGAACGCAGCGGGTTCGCTGGCGCAAGTGTTAGGCTTGTCAGGTCGTGCGCCGGTTAGTGGCGACAATGACGAGTAGCAGAGTGTTGCGTATGCCCGGCACAAGGCAGGATTGTTGCCAAAGGCCATTTCAAATATCTGATTTGAAAAGTTTTTTGACACCAAGCGGCCTGCATCACCACCCTGATGAAGAAGGGATTACGACTCCGACAAGTAGACGTCCATGAACTTAAACAAGCCTGCATCACCACCCTGATGAAGAAGGGATTACGACCCATTGGAATCCGCCGGTGGCAATCTGAACCGGCCTGCATCACCACCCTGATGAAGAAGGGATTACGACCGCCATCAACCGCTTTTTCAGTTCATACCTTACGCCTGCATCACCACCCTGATGAAGAAGGGATTACGACCCCGGCTGGCGGGTAACGATCATTCCCCTTTTTTGCCTGCATCACCACCCTGATGAAGAAGGGATTACGACTAGCGTGCTACGGTCCATTGCTTATATGGACCAGCCTGCATCACCACCCTGATGAAGAAGGGATTACGACGCTGTACGCGCGTACAGTGCTTACCGCTACTGCCTGCATCACCACCCTGATGAAGAAGGGATTACGACCCGACGAGCACGGGCCTGTATTTGGCGCCGGGCGGCCTGCATCACCACCCTGATGAAGAAGGGATTACGACGGGCCTGTATTTGGCGCCGGGCGGCGCGATTATGGCCTGCATCACCACCCTGATGAAGAAGGGATTACGACTCATGCCGAAGTGCCATTGGGCTTGGTGCGTCATGCCTGCATCACCACCCTGATGAAGAAGGGATTACGACGCCGGGGCCACCAGCTTGTTTGCTACGGGTTTGCGCCTGCATCACCACCCTGATGAAGAAGGGATTACGACGCCTTGCTTGTTGCAATATGTGATCATGATTGCCTGCATCACCACCCTGATGAAGAAGGGATTACGACTTGAACCGGAGAGTGAACGGTCCGCGCTGCGGCCTGCATCACCACCCTGATGAAGAAGGGATTACGACATGATGATCTCCTAGTGTGTTGGCTTGCAGGCCGCCTGCATCACCACCCTGATGAAGAAGGGATTACGACCTTCCAGCACGTTTTGGGTGACGTGCTGCATTGCCTGCATCACCACCCTGATGAAGAAGGGATTACGACAAAATGCAGCCATACCCGGCCATCTGCCCATGGGGCCTGCATCACCACCCTGATGAAGAAGGGATTACGACGCGTTGCAGATGTATAGCATGGTGATCTCCTAGCCTGCATCACCACCCTGATGAAGAAGGGATTACGACCAACCGACTTGGCCTTGGCCTTGGCCTTGGCCGCCTGCATCACCACCCTGATGAAGAAGGGATTACGACTAGACCGAATAAGCGGGGAGATCAGCACCTGCTGCCTGCATCACCACCCTGATGAAGAAGGGATTACGACCCGCCGTATGCGACGTCGTACAAATCCTCCTTTGCCTGCATCACCACCCTGATGAAGAAGGGATTACGACGCGTGCAATCTCTGAGATGGTGCAGAGCCAGAAGGCCTGCATCACCACCCTGATGAAGAAGGGATTACGACACCAAGCGCGCTTTAACGGCCCAATTAATGTGCCTGCATCACCACCCTGATGAAGAAGGGATTACGACCTGGCGAGGAATTGGGTGCTGCGGGCACGTTGTGCCTGCATTGAACCGGCCCCCATTTGACGTATCCCACGAAGTGCGAAACGTAGCGAGATATCCACGGGGCTTGGTTGTGGACAAG
>ENA-ORBV01007525-ORBV01007525.1-microbial-mat-metagenome-genome-assembly--contig:-NODE-7525-length-18683-cov-5.366441_pt1 | contig 18683 bp, 9 predicted proteins | sample MGYA00237777_ERZ505514 | MGnify/ENA primary metagenome ERZ505514 (study PRJEB26160, sample SAMN06269048) | microbial mat metagenome | isolation source: Oligotrophic lake microbial mat | place... | reverse complement strand
ATGATACGGCGACCACCGAGATCTACACCTCTCTATTCGTCGGCAGCGTCAGATGTGTATAAGAGACAGGTTCTTGTAACAGATGCAATTGCCAAACAGCCTTCTTTACTTTTCTACTTCAAGTACATTCTCCACACGCACGTACTAGCTCGTACTAGTACTGTAGACTAAGACCTGCACATGGAAGGTGCGGTTGATCAGAAGAAATAGTGCCACGGTCACGCTTCCATTGCATTCATTCATTCGGGAGCCTAAAAGCCTGTCTTCTTTTCTTTGTCGTTGGCCATCAATAGTTGTTGAACACGATCAAGAAGAAATACAGTCATTACAGTGGCCGTACTAGCTAGTGGATAAAAGGAAAGAATGGCTGAAAAGAAGGCGAAAAGAATGCCAGATATCAACTTGAACCTTCAAGTAGACTTCATTACTGCTTCCACTCGCTCCGCGATGACGGGGGCGATTTAGGAACGTGCATTCTATCCCGACCAAAACGAGAACTTGTAATCTGATTGTGGTGGTTAATTTCCGCGAATGTGATACCTTGTTCTTTACATTCCCGGTTCCGCTGCTCTAAGGGTTGATTTCTGTGAATTCAAGATGCCGTTTCCGTGAAATTCTCGATTCCACTAATGCACGCTCTGCCATTGGTTCCCGACTTTCATCCCGAGCGCGCTCGACAGTCCCTTCGTCACAATGCCAATAGCTATGACAATCATAGATACGACGTATAGCTTCACCAGTCCCTAGTGAACATCCAAGCCAAGAGCCAAGTGGAGCACCAATCACCGATTCCACGCCCGAGCTAATGTCTACACCAACTCCAGACCCACAGTACCGAGGACCCCATGCCTGCCTCGGATCCCACGACAGCACAGCTGACACCGAACTCCATGACCCACCATTGAATGGATTCCATGCCGAAACCAATGCTGACACTCACTCCAAAGCCTGCCGTATGACAGTTGACTGAGTTCCAAAGACTTGAATCTGCAGAGTGAGCTCAGAGTACTTGGAGTGCTGTAATGAGCACTATCATTGCTGTTAAGGATAGCATTTTGAAAAGCAGTTGAAACGGTAGAATGAGTGTTCTCAAGAGCTGTCAGAGAGAAATCAATGCTTGGGGGTGCTCTAGTTGAAGACACCGGTCGGATAGGACATGCAGAACCACTGTGCGATCAGACGTCACAATGACGAATCTATGCATCCATTCAGATCATTTTTTCAAGAGATCATAATGCAATATCGTTATGTCATGGTGGAAGGAGTGTGGCGGGCAGCTACAAGCTGGCTGACCAGTCAGTGAGCAACCCCGAAAGCGGCACTGTAGCGGGCACCTTCACCAAGTGATTCATGTCTCTTGCCCACACATTGGTGAAAGTGGATTGGACATGAAGGAGAAGCATCGGTGATACTCGACTAGCTAGAATGAGCGAGTTTGTGTGCAGATGCCTTTTTTTGTGTGGAGCATATCCCTCTCGCAGGACGTCTTTAGTGGTGGACTTTTTAAAGTAGTCGAGATGCAGGGTTTTGCTAGACACAGAAGCCTTGGCTAGCTCTACCTAGCTATAAATCATCAAACATTTGCCAAGAGAAAATATTAGCCCATTTGGATAAATTGTTTTGCATTTGTCCAAGCGTAATGCTAGCGAATCAGTATACAAAGCTATACATATTACATGATGGTTGTTGAAGCTTGTCACCCCAGTCTGTAGGGTCTCATAAATGACGGCAATAACCCTTGTGGTTTGGATTCGTAACACAGAAATTTCCAGCTCTATCTCTCAAGGGACTACGTGCCCCGGCATTATACATGCCATGTACTATCTCACATGAACGCCGTTATCTATCACCACTGGTGCTCCCTGCACCACCTCCTATCCCATAGTCACGAGAGAAAGATTCCACAGCCTTAACCGAGTCCAGAATGCCCAAGGTGATATCGTTACTAAACCCCATGCTCTTGAGAAAGGAATTGTTGTACCGTAACTGATTGGAAATGTCATTCAATTTTGGGCTGGAAACACCACAGCCCACCAACTGTAACGATACAATAGCAGTGTTGTGATGCTCCAAAAAGTCTTGCAATCTGCGGGCGCCCTTGTCTCCAAAGGCATTTTGGCTCAAATTGAGAGATGTGAGGGTGGAACTAATTTGCGTCAAAGCTCGAGCCAAAGTCTTGATGGTGACGGCTTGGACGAGTCCACAATTTTCCAGTGCGAGGCTTTGAAGTCCAGGTTTGGGTTTCCCAAGCGCCGCACTGAATGCACTGTTGTTGTTGGGTTGGTCCTTGATGCTCTCGCCATTATTTCCTTGGCTGGCAGCAAAGCAACGTGCGACCACTTCAATACCTTTGGGCCCAAGATAATTGTGGGACAAATCCAAATGCACCAGACGAGAAGACGCTTGAACCTGATCCAAAAGAAAGGACAAATGACTAGGCCGGGTCAAATTGGTGTCGGACAAGCAGAGATGCGACAGTTGGAGTAAGGACACGCAAGAGGCGACAATATCCGAGCCAAATTTTGATGTAGTTCCCAAATCCACGTGGCACAAAGATATTCCCGTCAAGGTTTTGGAATGTTGTAACCCCATACAGAGCAACGCCAATCCACTTCCACTATTATGACTGTCCTCGTGCCCCACATCGGTACCTACTGCATCCGTAAATTGACACTGAGAAATGGTCAATCGTTTGATACGATTGTTGTGGGCAATGGCTCTGCCAAAGCGCACGGCCGTGTGTCGATCAAATTGCGGATTCTGGTCGAGCACCAAGTCTTTGATGGAAGTATTGTGGATAATACCAGGCAGCAAGACATCCAAGATACTATAGTGGTTCCCATGATTCGCAATAACGAAACGCCAGGATCCCTGGAGGGTTAGCTTTGTCAAGTAAGAGGTGCTCTGCAGTGCTTGAGCAATGTTCCAGGCGACTTCTACGTTTGTGCTGCTGGTATCATGATTCTTTCCACCATACGCCACTACGGTGGCTGCGTCAATGGTAAGGTCTACCAGGGAAGTGTCGTTGGAGACCAGTTTGGCCACTAGATCCATGGCAGGGTGGCGGGTCAGCGCATGCGCCACAGAGTCATCTTCTTCACTTTGTTCATCATCTCCTTCACTTTGTGCATCATCTCCTTCACTTTGTTCATCATCTCCTTTACTTTGTGCATCATCTCCTTCTTCTTCGGTATAACTAGCGTACGATGAGCATGAGGAACCATCGTCGGTATATTCGTTTTCATCTTCGCTATCTTCACTTACTTCGTTATGGCTGCCAAAGACCATAGGCACCCAAAAACTTTGAGACCCTTCGTCTTCTTCGACTTTTTTTTCGTCGTGCATGGTTTTGCTACTTGGCATCGTTCAGTTTTTTTCAGCCTAAAAATGTATTCAAAACTGGTTATGCACTTTTTTGAAGAAGACGGCAGGCATATCGCTGTCGATTTCTCCTTGCTTTTGCTTCTTTACTACTGACGAACTAGCTAGCTAGATAGAGCCAGAGCAGCGCCAACACCAAACTGGAGCATGCAGCACGTAGGAACACCGGATGCATCGATCATGCGAACAATACTGCAGTGCAAAACTCGGATAGATATTGGTTCTACAATGAATTCACAATCAACACTTCTACTAGCTAGCTAGCTATTAGCTAGACTAGTGTTCCCTCATTGATTCAGATCCTGGCAGCTAGCTACGACGTAGATAATCAAAAGCTATTAGAACCACTTTAACCGTTAAAAATAATAATATGATACACGGAACTATTCCCGGGCCCAACGTCGATTCATGATGGCCGAAAATTCAACTGGCAATTTCTGCCGACCATTTCTTAAAGATGAGGTGAAAAGTGGGATAGTGTGCGACGGATGCCGCGCTGAACAGTCTAGGAATGCAGAAGATCGATGAAAGATGTGCGTCGAGAGGATAAAGAGAGAAACTGTGCGACTACAAAGGGAGCTGATTCACCACTACGAACGATGGCGGATCCTTCCTTTGATCCCTTCCATCTGATTATTTTGATTCTCGTCGTATTGTCACTTAGCTAGCTAGCTAGCTAGCTAGCTATATTGCACAGTGCAACTATGAGTTGAACAGGCCGGCCATTTAGCGACCGATGTGCATGCAGTACAACAGCCGGCACTTGCCCTAATTGATGGATTGATTCTCTCTTGCCCTAATTTTCTTCAAGTTAGTTGGGATTGGACGAGAAGACAAAGCATGCACCCACCTCATCCCAGCCAACAGTTTTCCAACAGCAACCTCCTCGTTTGTCTGTTGGCATTGGCAACATTGATCATGTCTCCTCCTTCTTGTGTTTTCGTGGATGGTTTATCCTCCCCTACTTCCAGTTCCGCCACCAATGCGAATGCCAATACTGCCAGTCTACGGGGGAAAGCCTTTGCCTCTTCATTGCCTGTTCTTGAGCCATCTCATCGGCGTCTATATGTGGTGCGACATGGCCAAACCGATTGGAATTTGAAAGGCTTGATACAAGGTGGTGGATATGACACCCCCTTGAATAACGTGGGCGAGCAGCAAGCGGCTCAAGTGGCCAGCGAATTGTCGGGCATTCTTTTTAGTATGGTTTGTTCGTCCCATTTGCAACGATCTCTACAAACAGCAAAGTATCTAGCTGCCAACAAACGAGTGACAGACGAGAGGCTTGGGGAAATGCGGTTTGGGGATTTGGAAGGTTTGGCCATTCGTGGACTCAACGCCACGGAAGAATCACGACAACGCTTTCAAGAAATGAAACAAAAAATGAAACATGATATTGACTTTAAATGGCCAGGAGAACATGGAGAATCCACACGAGATGTATCACGGCGTGGAAAAGAGGCCATCGAGTCTTTATTGCTGGAAACAAAAAGCGGAGATCATTTGTGCATTGTGGCACACGGGAGGTTCAACAAGGTTCTGTTGGCCACATTGCTGTGGAACGATCCCAGTCGCTTTGCGGAAATGGAACAAGGAAACACCTGCATTAATGCAATCGATTACAATGAACTAACCAAGATGTGGAGCCCCATTCTGATTAATTATACGGACCACGCACTCGAAGCCAGTGCCAAAGAGGAACTGCTCGAGCACCAACCGCAGGAGCAGCAGCAACAATCATCATCATAATCAACATCATAATCGTCAGAGAATGTTTGTATGCCAAAGACAAGTTCAAGGGAAGGTGTCGACGATGCTGACGACCTGTCCTGTCAGTCTTAATCGAAGAAGCACTGGAGAAGACGAATGTTTGGCCCGATGGAGAATTGCAATGCGTTGCACTTCCAAACTCGCATCCCGCAATCTAGCTGGGAGGTAAAGCTTTTATTGCATCTTCTTGCTGCCATGGCACACACAAGGCCACTCGGTTTTCACCCAATTGAGGCTCTTCAGAAAATGTGTGACATACGCGAGCCTTTGTACGTCATTTGGGGGCTTGCCTGTAAACCGTTTCAGTTTTATGCTATGCTATGATTTCATTTTGGGCCATCCGTCCGTTTTTACAGAAGCTCTCTACACCTGAGTCTTCCAACAAGTCCAAACTTCATCCACCAGAAACCATGGACGTCCTTCTTGGGATGATATTGGCTGGAGGGTGCGAAAGTAAATTTATACAATCATCAGTGTCTGTTACATGCTGTATCTCACATCTGTACAGTAGTGGTAAATAGCTCGTTGAGCTGGCATTTGCCCTTGCTATCGCAGAGGTGCTCTCGTTTTCTCATTCTTGCGAAAGATGATTCAATAAATGTGTGTGTCGGAAAACTCAACCGCCGAGCAGTGTAAAAGACACAATAATTTTTCTCGCAAGGCCCGTAGATAGATTCAAACTGCGAGGTCACTGCAGGGCCGTGCCCGCGCGCGCTGCGATAAACTACACGTTACCTGGTTTGGCACCATGCATCTCCGTGTTGAGCCAGTCGCGATCGCAGAGGGCAGCAGATCGATTAATTTGGACCAAAAGAATTCGAACATACTACTAGCTAGTAATTGCATGTCCCATCCATCTACCTCTATTACAGGAGCACAGGTAAGGACAAGCAAACAACGAACACGGAAGCTGCTTTCAAACCAGTGGGGATTTCAGGTACTAGAGGGTAGGCTGTCCTTCATTATTCTACAATAGCTAGCAGGTATTAGTAGTCTAGTACAGCGGAACAGTATTGTGCGATAGGATTGCAAGTACAAAAACTAGCTGTCTACTATTTGGAGGAAAAGAAAAGCAACATAACCAAGCAAGATGATGCTTCCTACTTCACCAACATCCTGCATCGAAAACGAGGGATCGGCTGGTCCGATGGAGATTGATCCAAATCATGTGTCGTTGTCGGCACGAACGTCTCTCGCAAAGCAACCATGCCCAGGCGCTCCTGTCAAGTCTCGGTTACACGGACGGATTCGACGACGACCCGTTGATTCCAGCACTGGCACTGGTACCCCTGGCACTTGTCATCCACGGAACAGTACCAGTAGCACTGTCACACCAGCACGACAAGTTTTGGGACGACCAACAAGCAGCAGCAGCAGCAGCAACAACAGTAATACTGTCACACCGATAGCCGCCAGAGCAGCAGCGGCGAGAGCAAGATTGGCAGGAAGACGACCATTGACAACAACGTCTCCTTTGTCAGAGGCCAAAACAGCAACCGCTGAATCATCAAAAGCGGCGCCAGTGCCAGTGCCAATACCACATCCCATTTCTCCATTTCCAAAACCAGATCTGATTTCGTCAAGAGAGAAATGTAATTTTCTCAATAAATTACCTCCCCGCAGGTCCACTGCCATTGCTGCTCATGGGAGTATTGCTAGGGTTCCTGCTGGTCAAGAATTAAATGTACACATCCATCAAGAACCGCAACAAACCAGATGCCGTAATGTTGTTTCATTATACAAGCACGATTTTTCCGCCGCAACCACCATATCACCCCCGTGCAATAGAATTGCCAAGATTTATTTCATTCGACATGCCGAATCCCAGGGACAGGTTGCTACAATGGTCAGGCGTCAAACAGACCCAGCGCTCAAGGATTGCGGATTGACGCCACGGGGGTTTCAACAAGCTTTGGCACTCAAAGCTTCTGCTGATACTCACAAGAAAATGGATTTGATTCTGTGCAGTCCCTTGACCCGTGCCCTCCAAACAGCGCTTTTGACCTTTTCTTCGTCCAACAAAAGAATACTGGTAAACTATGATTTACGCGAAATTGGCAAAGTTCCAGAAAATCAACCGCGTCCCTGGAAGCAGGTCTTTGCGGATTTGGCTCCGTTGGTCATCGCAGGGGCAAGCCACAATTGTGGCGGGGGCAACAATAGCGACACAAATATGGACATCGATCACCCTGATGCACTGGAAGCGTCGGCAGCTTCGGTTACATCGATTGAACGCATTGACGTTGATTCCTTGGCACCACGCAACATGAATGTCATGGAATGGCCCAAAGGATATGACAAACTACCCAATGTTCTTCGACGGGACGCGGTCAAGGCTGTCTTTGTAGGGTTGGCACGTGAGCTACAAACACAGCGACAGTCGCAACAGTATGTACCCAATATTGCCGTCGTTTGCCATTTCCATGTCATTCGAGCAGCCTTGACCGATGGACGTGGATTTTGTGATGCCAGTCTGAAACCCGGCAACGCAGTACCCATTCCGTGTTGGTTGACAGACGACGGAAAACTGCTGCCGTGTTAGAATGTCAGGAACAGAAGACACTACCTTGGATCGTGCACGATGGCCATAGTTTATTAGATCCTGTAGAAATCAAATGTACAAATGCTAACGAAAAGCTATACGACGCACGCTAAATACTGAGAGGAAATTAGATTTGAGAAATAGTTCGTAGTTTATACCCCTCGCATTTGCCCGCGATAGTGTTACGTTGCATGGAACGATTGGACACGTAGAAATGGATTTTCATAGGTCTAAGGGCCCGATAACATCCCATGCACCGATGAGCTTGACGAAGTATTCCATCCCATCGGACACATCAGCGCCCGTAATTTCATAATTATTGCCATCGGCCGAACCTGGCTTCGCCAATGTCCATTACACCTCGAAGTGTCGAAACTTGCTTCCTTTGCTGCTAGCATTATAATCATCCAAGCTACATAGCTTTCACTTAGAATTGATAAGTAATTAAGTACCTTGAGCAAGATCCACCTATCTATCTACAGTAATCGTCCTGCGCTGCGAGAGTCTTCTGACTTCAGTTTTCCTTTTTTTCAAAATGAAGGTAAAAAATAGGAACGCTTTTGTTGAACGCACACATCTTCGCTAAAACTGTGCCAAATTTTCCAGTTTCGAAATTTTGTTCTGTTTTTGAAACGACGGGACGAGAAAGAGCTTTGATGCCATTTCAAAAAACGATGATGAGATCGGTTAGCTAACTTCCTTACTTTATTTGTTCGAGCATCTGCAACAATATCTCATCATAATCACAATTTCTTTACTTCGAAGAAGAAAACTTTTCTCAACGAAATCAAATCGAATTAAATCTTTCTCAAGCACAATGACGATCACGACGCGAAGTTTGACAAAGAAGACGAGGGCCGGTCTGGATTATGGCGCTGCCCCCATGTCCATTGAATCGATTGAAAAAAGATCCTTGAAGAAAACAAACTCACAAAATAAAAACAAATCTTGTGCGGCATTGTCCTTTTCTTCGCCTCCGATCGTAGCCTCGAAGGACCCCTTTCAAGTCTTGTCGCCGAATCGGCAAAAGTATTACACTCCAGCTCCGAACAAGAAGAGCACCCCTAGCGCACGGAACTCACTGCTCTCGCCCGAATCTATTCAGGACAAAGAGAACGTCGGTATGGTTTTGGATAAGTCAAGTATTAAGAAGGGCACCCCAAGCGCACGAATTTCGCTGCTCTCGAACAAGTCTATGCAAGGCAAGCAGAATGTCGATGGCCTGTTGGATGATTCAAGTATTGGTACTTTTGATATCGACTCTTTGGGATCCCCCGATGGCAGCGATAGTCCCATGAAGGTGTATGCTTCTTTCCAATCTCCGTTCCGTGGGGTTGCGAATAAAAATCAGCGGAACATCAGTGGTACGTTCTTGCCGCGAAACAACGTTAAAAGTTCATGGCGCAGCCCACACCTTGGCGGCATGGTTATTGTCCGACGCCACAGTGACGAAAAGGTCGATTTGCTTGGTGACACGATGCCCATTAAGCAACTCGACGCCGAACTTGCGGAGCTCATGCCTTTAATGGAACGCGACGACTGGTATTAGAAGACAAAAAATTATTTCACCGCAACCGTTGTCGTCCTCCAGCTCTTGTGGTCGCGTGTTCGGGTTGACTAGACATTTTGAGTAGAAACGAACAGACTAAATAAATAGAAGAATTACAAAAGCTTAGTGAGTAATTGATGCATATTAATTTAATGGATAGCAATAATACGTACTTTCACCAAATACTGGAGTGGCACTGCTGTTGGGAAACCGGCCTACTCTATGGCGATAGACGATCCCTTCTTCATTTATGTGCACTTTCAGTCCCTCTGTCCGCGAAACAGCGAGTATTGTGGTAGAAGTGAATGTCTGCCACGCACTTGGACTGGCAGGTCGGAATCAAACAATTTCTGTCGCCCATTCTACGTGTGTTGCCGCGTAACTAGTCCTGGATGGAGCGCTGTTCGAATCGAGCCTGAGGCCTTACACAGCAAGTAAACCACATGGCAGCGACTGACATATATTATGTACATTCAAATATTTTATTTTATGTTCAATCTCGGTGCTATTTACGCATTTCTGCTCCACGCGGCCGGCAATTCGGCGGCTTTCAAATCCCTGAAAACGCCTTTTTTACCTTTTCTGAGAGGTATTTGAAGCCACTCTGCCAGCACAGCAGGAGGCACGCCTCTCTGAAGTCGCTTTATAACAATATCCGATAGCAATCCATCCTTCTTACATTCGTCCAAAGCATAGAATATGCATTTCGACTTCAAATCCTCGTCATCTAACAAGTTACTGCAGCATTTAAACCAAAAAGCGTACGTGAAAGTGTCGGGTGAGACGTATGCGGACTGCCGCATTTCTTTGTACGTTTGAGTGGCAAGTCGAAATGCTTCTTTTCTGTCCCCAATGGTATTGGCGGCACAGTTCATGACATAATTGTATGGGTAGGCACTGGGCATCAACGCCTCATCTTTTGTCTCCTCGTATAAATCAACCAAGCGCGTCAGAAGATCTCTGGCGTCTACAATACTTCCATTGCAGTTGGCCAGTGTCAAAATGACCATTGTGAAAGTTCGCAGATTAGGTCGCATCGCAGGATCTCCCGTTTGCTGATAAACGGCAAATGCCTCTTCAAGCAAATCAATCACTATTCTGGGTGCATCTGATTCCGCAGACTTTGAAAAGCATTCGATCACTGAAGTATACGATATAATGTCAGGTTTCCTCAAGAATGTCCCCTCTTTCATTCTTTGAAGCAAAGCGTGGGCCTTTCGAGCCGCGAACGGGTCAGAGCTCTTGGCATAGGCATTAATTACAACGTTGAAATGGCGATTGGTGGGTTCCACACTGTCATCTCCTCTCTCCCACAGTGATTCCATTTTTCTTAAGGTTAGCTCGGACTGCTCCGCTAAATTGGTTTTGCCACTTCTTGTCCAGGCCTGTTAAACAAAAGCCAACCATGAGTTGTTAGATTTCGAGCAGGCAAAAAACTGGATGGAATTATTGAGGAACCCACTCGCCACGCCACCGTGTTACCTACCTTCATGAGTGTATTATAAGTGAAGCTATCAGGGCAAATGCCAGGTTGTTCTTCGCAGTTCGTTTCCATGAACTCCGCCAGCCTCTGAATTTGCGTGAGTGCGTCATTTTTATTGGGGCCGATAACATAGGCATGGAGAACTGAGTTGTACGTGCGTACATCAGACACCAAACTGTTGCATTTCGCACGAGCTCCATCCATCATCCAAAGGACTTCTTCGGCTTTGTCGGGTCTTCCGATTCTAGCCCATGCCGCGATCACCGTGTTGAAAGCAATCAGCTCTGGTTCTGAGGTAGGAAAGGCGCCAGCCTCAAAATGCTCGAGCATCTCTACGAGCAAGTCATGAGCCTTTTGAGCCGATCCCGGCGATTTGCTCTTTGACCATGACAATATTGCATTTGCGTAAGTTGCTGTACTCAATATTATAGAGTCTGCCTGTGTTTGGTTCAACTTCTTCATTCGGCAAAAGACGTCATCTGCCTTTTCGGCAGATCCTCGCGATCCACTCTTAGACCACGCCTCTAACACCCAGTCATAACACTGCAACAAGAGTTCTGCCTCGGCTTTTTCCTGGGAAGTTGATTGTTCAATTTCTTCAAGGTATTCGTTGGCGCGTTCTGCACAATCCCCTCGCTCCTTATTCGCCTGTTGCCAAGCCCAGGCGTGCAAGACATGCATCAATACTGGTACCGGAATTACCTCTCCACCTGTAAGATTCTCCACGCCATCACCATCCCCAAACACCCCTCTCTCTTGCATGAGAGAAATTAGATCATCTGCCTTTTGTGCATAATTTCTGCCACCTCGCGGGGTCGAGCAGGTTGCATAAGCTTCCAGGACAAGCAGGTATGTTTCCAACGAAATATCCGTCGAAGCAACAATGCCTTGAAGCTTCTCAAGCAAAAATTCCAGCTGATCGGCAGCACAAATCACTTGGGTTCCATCTCGACTTGAACTTTGGCTAGTAGTAGTAGTAGCATGGCTTCGCCACCGCAGTCTCCCTCGTTCCAGACAGGCTTTCATGGCAATGTGGAAGGTTTCTTCTGTGGCTATTCCCATTTCGACCAACCGATCCAACATGGTCAAGACTCGTTGTACACCATCTTTGTCGTGTTCCAGAACGGCTGGTCTTTGCCTTCGTTCTTCTGTTGATTCTTGCGCCATGGCGGCGACACATCCATTGTCTCTATTCTCCAGAACGCGTTTCATGTCCTGGTGAAAGCGTTCTATTTGCTGCTTTTCTCGCATATTTTTTTCATCGTCACCATCACTGGAAAACCCTCCTACGGCTTCCTTTCCCGAAGATGCTAAAACAACGGCAAGCGTGGATGTTGAGCAGTGATATCGAGGAACAGACCCAACAAAAGTGCCTTGCTTCTGCTGCAGTGGAAATTTCCGGGAAGCTGATTGTTGGTGTTGCTGCTGTATTTTGTTCCAATTAAAACTGGCACCAATTTTCACTTGTTGCAGAATTAAGAGCGCCCCAGCGAGGCTTAGCAAGCGGTTCCAGGGCCAACCATTGTGCATGTTAAAACACACGAAGTCACCCTCTCCTCCAGTCAGTGGTACCTTGTACAGTTCTTGCGTCTGCTTGCTTCGACCGACAAGCAAGCGCTTACTGCAAATGAGAAGGGCAAAACTGAGTAAAGCTATTCCTTGTCTGCTAGCTAGCTAGCTAGCTACTAGTCACTGATAAACTGCTACTAGCCAGTACAATCGTAGTAGTTAGGAGTCAAGTGGGTCTGTTGGTATTTTTGGCGTCGCTTTTTCATCCATATATCTCTCTTCTTTGATTCATTGATGGAGTATTGATGGCATGTAATCTGATGGTGTCAGCCCTAGAGTTAATAAAGCTGGGGTTCAAATTAATCCCAAACGAGCTCATATCCTAATCCTACTCCACACGATCTTAAATTCGAACGACAGAATGACGAGGTTTCAATTGGATCTAAAAAAGTATCAAAAAGAATTCCGCGCCAGTCCAGCCTGACAATTCGCACGAGCACGCCAGGCCCAGTCAACAAATGCGTTCAATCAGAAACAAAATGCGCGTTCAAATCTACTGACGTTCGGTACCATTCGTCGGAGATCCAACCTCTGGTTTGGGATCTGAATTTTTCGTGGAAGAGGGGCCAAACACTTTCTCATTATTTTTTAAATTTGCTATTCCTCACAGCATCCCAGATTTCTCGCATCAGTTGAGCTGAGCCGAGCGAGTAAAATCGTGTCCGTTTGCAAACGGGATCTCACCGGTACTGAGTCTACACGTTGCGACCACCCGGTAGGACTGTGTCGTGAAAGGAACCTGGAATCCTGCTCTATTACCCCACCGCAGTTTCCTTATTGTAAGTCGACAATTTTCGTATTCAAAGCTCTATTTTTGTCTATTCGTCAACTTTTGGCGCTTGTGAAATTCCCTTCACTCGTGCCTTTGGGTTGCCGCCACCTGTCAAGTTGGCGTTTGGACCGACCATGACGCCTCGGCCGTCGATACCGTAGATAGTTTTTCGCTTTTCCTTTGCAACACACATGGTGCTCCAATATATTCGTAAGACAGTGCACGCATCTTTGTTTACCTGTGACGACAACCCGAATTAGTTCGGGTTTCGGGCATTCATTGATGTGCGTTTGGTTACAAACCCAACTGACCATGAAAATGTCTGATTCAATATGGTTTTTCTGTTTGATTGTTAGCTCTGAACCTCAAGTGCGCTGGTTCCCTTTCGTTTGTGTTTCGCCTGTTTCTGATTGCGTCGCCCGTTGGCGTCTTGGGGGGCTGCGGCATCCCTCATGGTCGTTCATTTTTACCGGTTTTGTTTGGATCTTGTTGTCATGCCATGCCGCCGCAAGCTTTCCTCTCCAAGAAGAAAGAGCGGCAAAGTATTCTGGCAGCTCATTGGCTGCCATGACCCGCGCCGGCGTGCCATTGACACTTTGATGCGACACGATCAAATTCTTTTTGGGCGGCATTGGCGCGACTCGCGCGCGTCCAGTCATAATGACGCACTTGTTTCTATATCTTTACGTTCGTCCCTCCATCCGTTATCTTTCACTCATGACTGACTCACACGCTAGCGTTTACTTTGTCACTTTTTGGTTCGGTTCGGTTTTTCTCTCATTATTTTTCATTCAGGTTTTTATATTTTATGTGTCCAATCTGTGAATCCCAGTAGGGGTCTCCACAATGACGTCTGCTGTTTTCCAGAACAAACGCAAGACCAGGTCGTCTGGCCCGGTCGCTTCAGTCGCTGAAGCGAACGGTAGAAAAGCCACTCGAAAAAGCAAGGCCATGTCTCGGCTCGTTTCGCAAGAAGAGCTGCCATCAATGACAGATAATTCTTCTGTCCCGCGTACTAAACGAAGCCCTCAGTACGTGAGTTGTGGCGAGGATGAAGACGGTGTGCTTCTTCCACGGGCTAATACTCAATGCGGTCTGAGCCGCAGCGGATCTCCAATGCGATGTGTATCGGAATTCGATGAGGTCGCAGCTGCTTCCAAGGAAGGCAGCGAGAAAGATGACGATGAAGCCCAGTTGGCACCAACGATGAAGGGTACCCCGCCCATGCCGAATCCTTTGAGCAATGCAGGCATGCGGTCAACTCACGTCCGTGCACTTCGACTTGAGGCGGACCTACAGGCAATGCGCTTGATTTTGGGCCGGCTGATGGCCCATCCCAACAACAAGAAAGGAATATTCAACGTTCCAGTCGATGCCAAGGCGTTTGGGCTTGTGGACTACCACCTGGTCATTAAGAAGCCTATGGATCTTGGAACTGTCAAGTCGCGGCTGTATTCTATAGCCTATCTGTCGCGTGAAGAGGTAGCTGAAGATATCTGGTTGGTATTCGAGAATGCTATGACTTACAACCCTCCGAAGAATGCTGTACACATGCTTGCACGTTCGCTTCGCGAATACTTCGACGAGCTCTACGTGGCGGTAGGAGGAGAAAAGAAGTGCGAGCCGGAGAAGTTGGACACGATGGACGACGTTGTTGCCGTGGCGCCTCCGTCTCTGGCCCGTCGTGTTTCCTTTGCCCAACATGCCTCTGTGCACACTGGTGAATCTATCAAAGTCGATACGGTTGGTCTCGAAGTGGCAGCTCCGGAAAATGAGCAGACACCGAATGCCGCGACAGGGAGCAACGACCAGGCGACAATTTCAGCAAGCTCGTCCATGGAAAATCTCAGGACGCAAGATGCGGCTAATGTCCTAAGCGATAGTCCTCAGTCAACAAGGAGGCGAACTTCGATCACATCTTGGGCGTCCACATTGGCGTCAACTGCCGAGGTCAAGCAGCCTCTACGCAGAAGAAGACTTAGCCTTGCGTGCAATAAAAAGACCTCTGGGCACAGCTGTCGAGAATGCGTTGGCCGCAGCTGTGGGGTCTGTCAACAAGGTTGTCTACCACTGGAGCCGACATTGCTTGTTTGTAATGGCGGAGGTTGCGCTGGAGCCAGGATTCGAAAGGGTTCCACATATTTCATCGCGAAAGACGGTAGTCACCAGTACTGCCAGCGCTGCTTCACAAGTCTGCCTCCTGTCTTATCTGGTGATCACGACGCCGTGCGCTACAAGCGGGATCTGCTGAAGAGAAAGAACGACGAGGAACTCGTTGAGGAATGGTTGACTTGCAACAGATGCGACGTTGGAGTCCACAAGATCTGTGCACTTCACAATAGTTTCGTCCACTCTGAGGATGATTTTGTCTGCCCTGACTGCGTTGGGCCGTCAGTATCTATGGACGAAGCCGACAGTTGCTCGCCGGAGGAGTTCGGCGATGTTTACACCTTTGTGACTGGTTCTGAAGCCGTTGTACCCATGCGCGACATTGCAGACAGTTCTTTCAAGCTCGGCAACGATATTCTCACTGCCGAGGCCATTGCAAAGACCGATGTATCGTCTTTTGTCGAGCAAAAGGTCAGAGAACGTCTGATGAAAACATGCGACATTCCCAACGTTGAGAAAACAGTTTCAGTCCGTGTCATTTCTGATTGTGAACGGTTCTTTCAGCCACCCGAGGCAGTCAGGAGGCACTTCCGAATGGCCACCGAAGGCAGCGATGATGACGATGTTGTGTCACCGCCCGTAAAGGTGAATTACAGGTCGAAGGCTATAGCTCTATTTCAAAAGAATGATGGCCTTGATGTTTGCATCTTCTGTATGTACGTTCAGGAATACGAGGGAAATGACGAATACGAGGAGGCGAAAGTGGCGACCCCAAGGCCTACCAAAAGGGTCTACATTGCTTACTTAGACTCTGTCGAGCACTTCCGTCCTCGGCCTGCTCGAACAACCGTTTATCACGAGCTGCTGGTGTCCTATCTTGCATCTGCTCGCATTCGAGGATTCGAATCAGCTCACATTTGGGCTTGCCCACCATCTCGAGGCAACTCTTTTGTCTTCTGGAATCACCCAGCTTCACAGCGCACACCAACGAAGGAGCTGCTCATTTCTTGGTACAATAAAGCGCTCAGTCGCGCTATTGAATGCGGAGTTGTCACGGACGTGAAGAGCTTATACGAAAGCGAATTTCATCTGCAAGAAGCAGAGCAAGAGAGTTCCGACGAAGATGTCTCTCTTCATCCAAGCGGGAAAATGATTTGCCCCCCTCTGCTTGAGGGCGACTTCTGGATGAACGAGGCAGTCCGAATCCATGCTGCTAGTCTCGCACGCCAGCCTACGCTCAAGACAAAGCAACAGGAGAATAATCCAGTGGATGCTGTTCCTACGCAGGTGGTTGAACTGGCGTGGGATCCTTGCCCGGCCAGGCAAATTGGCTCCCTCCTTTTCGATCATATGATGCCACACGCGTCCTCTGCTCCTTTTCGCCGTCCCGTGAATGCGGCGGCAATGAAGCTGGACGACTACCACAAGATCATCGCGAAACCAATGGATCTCGGAACAGTCTACTCGAGGTGTATCCACGGGGAGTATCTCTGCTTGGGTGATCTTGTGGAGGATGTCAAGCTCGTTTTTTCCAATGCGAAACTTTTCAACCCAGCAGGTCACTTCGTCCACAACATGGCGATGGAAATGGAAACGATGTTTTTCGTCGAGTTGGAAAATATTACCATGTGCTGGGGAAATCGAGCCATTACCAAGTCGTGGCAAGACTTTTCGACCATGAGCATGAGTCTAGATATGAGGCTCGAAATGCCCGATTCAGCAGACTCTGATGTCTCGTCAGCGGCAGATGCCACTCCCGAAGAGATGAGCATTTGCAAAGAGACGCCTGGCAAACCATTCGAGATTTCGCTCTCTGGAACTGATTTTCCCAGTGACGATCCGCTGGTGTCAACCTCAATCGAAAGTCCTATGAATAGTAACACGAGGCCTTTCCCCGAGCACGCACTTCTTACCGGGGGGCCAGATGCTGTTTCTCAACGCATGGTTGGCGAAGACAAATGGCTCGTGGATAAAAAAAGCCCCGTTCCTCCCAAGCGTCCAAGCAACTCGAAGAAAGCGAGCGGCAAAAAGCGTCGCGCTTCCGCCTCAGGCTCTTCTTGTTCTGTCACCGCGACGAGCGAAGATGAACCCAGTTCAAAGCGTCGCCGCCAGACGTGGCTCGGCGAAGAAGTTAGTGCTTCCGTGCGGGCAATGAGGACAAGTTTCTTTGCGTGTTCCCTTGTTCCCAAGAATGCTATGTCTAAACAAGAGAAGGAGAAATCGGCATTGTTTTCGGAATACGGAAGGTGCTACCCATCCGGTGCTGCTGCTGGTACGCCGTCATGCACACAGCCCATCTCATCTAGCATCGCAGATGCTCGGCACACTTTTCTGGAGTTTTCTCAGTACCGCAACCTGGAGTTTGCAACTCTCAGGCATGCCAAGTATAGCACGAGCGTGCTTCTGTATCATCTTCAAAACAAAAAGGCACCAGGCGTCGTTCCAGTCTGTACCTCCTGTAACCAGGAGACTAGAGAATGCCGCTGGCACAAAGTTGTAAAAGTTGAGGAATTGCGCAAGGGTCCCCTCAAAAACAAGAGAAAACCTGGAAGGCCTGTGTTGGACTGTGACAAATCAAAATACAACGCGGAAGAATTATGCAATGACTGCCATGCGAAGCATCCGAAACAAGATCTATTCATTCCGCTCAGTGTATCCCTCATTAGCAAGTAGGCTCTTAGTTCATTAGCACGTAGGTTCTTAGTTCCCCAAAACAAACTAATATGATTAGAAAAACCTACTTTTTTAAAAAAATCTGTCTCTAAGTGATCTTGCTTTCCTTCATCATGTACGTAGTTACATCCTCGAATTCCCGTGTCCTCCTAATGCTGCTTGCAGACGAGCCTGGCTAAGAAGAACCAAAGCCTGTTGCAACTCCCCAAAAACGCACTCCCAGGACACACAAGAAACAAGTGTCAGTCGAAGTTCTAAACAACCCAGGAATGATCAAGCATCATTGGGACAACAAATCAATTTCAGTGAATTGGAAGATGGGAACTTGGATAACAGAGCCTTTGATGCAAGCATGCTGGGGGATGATGATGTAAAGTTAGGAAAATCTTCAGCAAAATACCCAGCCTCGGGCAGTGTTAAAGAAATTAAACACAAGTTTCACAAATGCACTCAAGATGCACACAAGAATTTTTGCTAACTAACAGCAGAAGGCAGAGCAGGCATGCAATTATCATCTTTGTCATCTGGAGATCTAACTCTTTTGCATTTGCACAACAAAATTTGCAATTGACATTTAGAAAGTGTGGAGTCTTTAAAGTTTTCAAACCAAGAATCCTTGGAGGAACACCCAACAAAACGATACAATTTGGTGGATTCCCAACATGTTCTCACTGAGACAATTCATCTTCCACATGGAAATGCAAGGATAAACTTGTTGTGCAATGGATTCAAAGACCGAGTTGTGTCTCTGCTAACAGATCATACTAAACAGCAAAGAGTGACTGATTTATAGCAAATTATTGGAATTGTTTCTAAGGCTAGTGCTCTGGAAATA
>ENA-ORBV01007523-ORBV01007523.1-microbial-mat-metagenome-genome-assembly--contig:-NODE-7523-length-18687-cov-4.790865_pt1 | contig 18687 bp, 13 predicted proteins | sample MGYA00237777_ERZ505514 | MGnify/ENA primary metagenome ERZ505514 (study PRJEB26160, sample SAMN06269048) | microbial mat metagenome | isolation source: Oligotrophic lake microbial mat | place... | reverse complement strand
ATTGAAAGGGTGTCTGCCGTGGCCGATCCACGGAAACTTTCAAGTTATAGTTTCCTTCAACAAAAATCGCGATTTCGGTGGAAAGAGATTGAGCTGGTGCCAGAGTGCGGCCTGGACTTACCGAAGGCAGCGGTGGGTTCATCTCCCCTGAAGGGAAGAGCTTACTCATCGGTTGGGTGATGATGACACGATCGAGGATCTTCTGTGCGGCTTCGAGGTAGCGCTCGAGGAGCATGGGCGGAAGGTATAGAGTTTCGCCGTTGGTGTCGAAACCATTGCCGCCGGATTCGTCGGCAGGGAAGAGATCTGCCGCTACGACGTCCACGCCTAGGAGGTCACGTATGGTGTTGTGGAATTCACGGCGGTTGAGACGGCGAGGCGGGATTGCGCCTGCGCTTTCACCGGCACTGCAGGCGGTCTTGCGGAGTTGCCGATCGATCCAGGTGGAGACACGGAGGCGGTCGGCCTCGGTGAGTTTTGAGGCCATGGGTGGCATGGTGCGGTTGCGCAATTGCGTCGCGACATCGCGCCAGAGCATGCGGCTATCATTGAGGTCTTCGGCCTTTTGTGCCTTCAGGAAGTTAAGGCGATTTTTTGGGTTGGCCGGGTTGTGGCAGGCGGAGCAGTTTTGCTCGAGGACGGGCTTTAGATCTTTCGCAAAATCTTCTGCGGCATTGGCAGAAAATAATGCAAAAAAAAGCGATAGAGTTGCACGCACACTGCAACTCTATCGCTATTTGGAGCTTATGCTGTGGCTACAGGTGCCTTGACGATTTGGCGGAGAACGTAAGGCATGATGCCACCACTGCGGAAGTAGAGCACTTCCACCGGGGTGTCGATGCGAACCTTGACGGTGAAGGTTTTGGTTTCGCCGTTGGCAGTCTTGACGGTGACCTTGGCCAGCTTGTCGCCTTGGGCTGCGTCTGAAACACCGGAGATCGAATATGTTTCGGTGCCGTTGAGGCCCAGTGTCTGGCGGCTCTCGCCGGGTAGGAATTCGCAGGGGAGCACGCCCATGCCGACGAGGTTAGAGCGGTGGATTCGTTCGAAGCTTTCGGCAATGACTGCCTTGACGCCGAGGAGGTTAGTACCCTTGGCTGCCCAATCGCGTGAGGAGCCTGAACCGTATTCCTTGCCTGCGATGACGATTAAGGAATTGCCGTCTGCCTGGTACTTGACCGAGGCATCGTAGATGCTCATCTGTTCGCCGGAGGGGACGTGTTTGGTGAAGCCACCTTCGACGCCTGAGAGCATTTCGTTCCTGAGACGGACGTTGGCGAAGGTGCCGCGGGTCATGACTTCGTCGTTGCCGCGGCGCGCGCCGTAGCTGTTGAAGTCTGAAGGAGCAACACCAAGGCTCGCCAGGTATTGACCGGCAGGAGAATCCTTATTGAAAGAACCAGCGGGTGAGATGTGGTCGGTGGTGATTGAATCGCCGAGGACGCAGAGAGGATAGAGGCCACTGAGGTCTTCGATGGGGGAGCTGGGGTCCTTCATGTTTTCAAAGTAAGGCGGATGCTTGATGTAGGTTGAGTTTTCGTCCCAGGCGAAGAGGTCGCCGGTGGGAGTCTTCATGCTCTTCCATTGGTCGTTGCCTTCAAAGACGAATTCGTATTCGCGACGGAACTGTTCGGCGGTGACGAATTGGCCAACGGCGGCGCTGACTTCTTCCTGGGTTGGCCAGATGTCCTTGAGGTAGACGTCTTCGCCGTCTTTGCCTTTACCGAGAGGTTCTTTGGTGAGGTCCATGTCGACGCGGCCAGCAAGGGCATAAGCGACGACGAGCGGAGGCGAAGCCAGGTAGTTGGCGCGGACCTGAGCATTGACGCGGCCTTCAAAATTGCGGTTGCCGCTGAGGACGGCGGCGACGACCATATTGTTATCGGCGACGGCGTGACTGACGGTTTCAGGAAGTGGGCCACTGTTACCAATGCAGGTGGTGCAGCCGTAGCCAACGAGGTTGAACCTGAGTGCATCGAGGTAGGGCATGAGGCCACTCTCTTTGAGGTACTCGGTGACGACCTTGGAGCCGGGAGCAAGTGAGGTCTTTACCCAGGGCTTGGACATCAGGCCCTTCTCGACGGCTTTCTTGGCGAGCAGGCCGGCACCGATCATGACGCTGGGGTTGGAGGTATTGGTGCAACTGGTGATAGCTGCTATGACCACTGCGCCTTCGGGCATGCTGGAGGTTTCGCCGAACATCTCGACGTCAACGCTCTTCTGTTCTGCCGTTAGTGTGGAGAGGAAGTTCGACTTGACGCCTGAGAGGGAGACGCGATCCTGCGGGCGCTTGGGACCGGCTAGCGAGGGTTCGACGCTATCGAGATCGAGTTCGAGCACATCGTTGAATTCAGGCTCGGGAGTGCCGGCTTCGAGGAACATGCCTTGTTCCTTGTAGTAGGCTTCGGCGAGTTCGACGAGGTGCCTGGGCCGATTGGAGAGGCGCATGTAGTCGAGGCTCTGAACGTCGATCGGGAAGAAGCCGATAGTGGCACCGTATTCGGGGGCCATGTTGGCGATGGTGGCGCGATCGGCGAGGCTGAGGGTTGACATGCCGGGGCCGAAGAATTCTACGAACTTGCCGACTACGCCACGCTTGCGCAACTGCTGGGTTACGGTGAGGACAAGATCTGTGGCGGTTGCGCCGGCGGCGAGCTTGCCGTGGAACTTGAAGCCCACGACTTCGGGCAGGAGCATCGACATCGGCTGGCCCAACATGCAGGCTTCCGCTTCGATGCCGCCAACGCCCCAACCGACGACGCCGAGGCCGTTGATCATGGTGGTGTGTGAGTCTGTGCCGACGAGGGTGTCGGGGTAGGCCTGGGCCTTTTCTTCGTTGACGAAGACTACGGGTGCGAGGTATTCGAGATTGACCTGATGAACGATGCCGGTGCCTGGGGGGACAGCGCGGAAATTGCGGAAGGCCTTTTGAGCCCAGCGGAGCAGGGCATAACGTTCGCTGTTGCGCTGAAACTCAAGGAGCACGTTGAGGTTGAAGGAATCCTTGGCACCGTAGCTGTCCACCTGCACGGAGTGGTCGATGACAAGGTCAACGGGGATCAAGGGGTTGGCGAGAGTTGGGTCTGCACCCATCTTGAGGAGGGCGTCGCGCATGGCTGCGAGGTCGACTACGCAGGGAACGCCCGTGAAATCCTGCAGGAGAACACGCGAGGGGCGGTAGTTGATTTCCTGAGGGGTTGCCTTGAGATCCCACTTGGCCACATATTCGATGTCGCTCTTCTTGACGGTGAGGTCGTCTTCAAAGCGCAGGAGATTTTCGATCAGGATGCGGATGGATACCGGGATCCTCTGCATATTAAAGCCGGCTTTTGCCAGTGCGGCTAATTTGTAGATTTCATATGTGCGTCCACCAACCGTAAATGGCGAGGCGGCGCCGAAAGAGTTCCGAGTGCTCATAGTAGGAAACTAATAGTGTATCGCGTGGGCCATGAAACGGCGCTCGTCCTGCTATGCTCAATAATTCATGCAGCAGACGACTGATTCTGCCAATCCATTTCACGATGCACTGCGATTTGAGCGGCGAATTCCGCCGTGCAGCGTCCTGATATTTGGCGCAAACGGCGATTTGACGATGCGAAAGCTCTTGCCAGCTCTCTACCGACTGGCATATGAGCGAAAACTCCCAACTGGGTTTTCGATCGTGGGCAACTCACGAACGGCCATGAGCAATGAGCAGTTTCGCGAGAAGATGCGCGTGAGCGTGCAGAAATTTATCGAGAATTCTCCCTTCGACGAAGCGCTGTGGGAAGATTTCGCCAAAGGTATTTTTTACGTTGCCGGTGACATCTCAGACCCGGCTTGCTATGCCGCCCTGAAGGTGCAACTCGATGAGATTGAGCGTGACCGTGGCACGGGCGGGAATGTCCTGTTTTACCTGTCAACCCAGCCGAGCTTCTACGCCAGTGTCGTTGAGCAGATTGGGGCGGCAGGGTTAGCACAGCATCCGGGTGGGGCCTGGCGGCGAGTTGTGATCGAGAAGCCATTTGGTCACGATCTGGCCAGTGCCAAGGAATTGAACCGGCGGATCAGCACTGTTCTGGCGGAACGGGATGTCTATCGCATCGATCATTACCTCGGTAAGGAAACCGTGCAGAATGTACTGGCCTTCCGGTTTGGCAATACTATTTTTGAGCCATTGTGGAATCGACAATACATCAGCCACGTGCAGGTGACTGCGGCTGAAAGCATCGGGGTGGAAGGCCGTGGCGCCTACTATCAGGAGGCTGGGGCGCTGCGCGACATGATCCAGAATCACTTGTTGCAGGTGATGGCTACAGTGACGATGGAAGCGCCGCCGTATTTTGATTCCGATGCGGTGCGTGATGAGCGCGCGAAGTTGTTGCGTTCGATCCGGATTCTTAAACCGCATGAGGTGGATAGCCACGCAGTTAAGGGGCAATATGGCCCGGCACGAGTAGGGAATGCGGATCTTTTGGGGTTTCGTCAGGAGCAGGGCGTCAACCCCGAAGCTCAAACGGATACTTATGCAGCAGTCACTTTTTTTGTTGATAACTGGCGCTGGGCTGGCGTTCCGTTTTATGTTCGGACCGGAAAGCGGATGCCGAAGCGTGTGACTGATATTGCGATTCGTTTTAACAATGCACCTTTGTCGCTGTTTTCTTCGAGCCCGGGTGCTTCAGATTCGCCACTGGCTGCACCAAACCTGCTGATCTTGAGGATTCAACCGGACGAGGGGATTTCACTGCGGTTTCAATCGAAGGATCCATCGGGCGGTGGGATGAAGCTGCGGCCAGTATCGATGGATTTCAATTATGGTTCGAGCTTCGGATCGCGCACACCGTCGGCCTATGAGACGTTGTTGCTGGATGCCCTTGCGGGGGACAGTACGCTGTATACGCGTCAAGACATGGTGGAAGCAAGTTGGCGCGCGGTAGAGCCGATCCAGAATCATTGGCTGGAAAACAAGTTCGACTTCCCGAATTATGAAGCTGGGAGCTGGGGGCCGAAGGCGAGTGACGAAATGTTGGCCCGGCGTGGACACGAGTGGAGGATCCCTTGAGCAGCCCGCCGGTCAATACAGCCCAACTGCTTAAAGACCTGGGTGGACTGTGGACGCAATTGGGTAAGGAAGAAAGCGAAGGTTCCGACCGCTCGGCAGGCGTGCTGCGCGCGGTTACTATGACCTTCATCCTTGGAGTTGAAGAAGGCAATGATGAAGCGGCCGCCAGTGAGGCTCTTGCGCTGCTGATGCATGAGCATCCGAGCCGGGCGATTGTGTTGAAACTGCGTTCTCAAGCTGATGCCGAATTGGATGGGCGGGCTTTTGCGCAATGCTGGATGCCATTTGGCCGCCGGCAGCAGATCTGTTGCGAGCAAATCGAATTGAGCGCTGGCACCGCTTCGTTTGAAGATTCGGTTTCGTTGCTGCATGGCCTTGTCGCACCGGACCTTCCTGTAGTGTTCTGGTGCCGCAGCGCCAAGCTTTTTGATCATCCCGCCTATCCGGAAATTGCCGCTATGGCTGACAAGGTAATTGTGGATAGTCGATCGCTTTCGAATCCGCTAGAATCTTTGCGCTTACTGAATCGCGAGGTTCACGCCGGGCATCTTTATGGCGACCTCACCTGGACGCGATTGACCCGTTGGAGGCAGACCGTCTCCAGCCTGTTTGAACGGATGGACTGCAAAAGCTTTTTTCAGAGTCTGAATCGTGTGGAAATCCGTTACGTCCATGCGCCTGAGCCGATTGCCGTCGAATATCTTTCTGCCTGGTTAAAGTCTGTACTCGGAACGAAATTCCAAGTGGATCGGGTGCATCGGCCGTCAGAAGCATCGTGGCAGATTCAGGGATTGTGTTTTGTAACGGCATTGACAGATGTTGTCATTGAGCGGTCGGAGAAGGGAATTGTGGAGACCCATATCCAGAAGTTTTCAACCCGAACCGTGTTTGAAGAATTGGACGAGCCGCGGCTTGTTCGAGAAGAACTCTCTATTTTGGAGCGGGATCCCATACTCGCCCGTGTCCTGGAAATTGCATCAAAAAGTTAAGCATGTCGTCCTATCTAAATATTTTTGCGAACCCTGAATTAGCAGCCAAAGCCTGCGCAGAACGAATTGCTGAAGTTGTCAAAGAAAGTCTGGATCTGCGCGGTGTTTCGCGTATTGCCCTTTCAGGTGGATCTTCACCAAAATTGATGTTTGGAGAATTGGCCAAGCTGTCAGTGGATTGGGAACATGTCTGGCTGTATTGGGTGGATGAGCGGGTGGTTCCGCCAGATCACGCAGACTCCAACTACAAGATGGCGATGGAGCACCTGATTCTTCCCGCCGGAATTCCGATCCAACATCTGAATCGCATCGCGGGAGAGCGATACCCGGAAGAAGCTTCGGCGCATTACATTTCTGAGATACGTGTGGACTTCAAGCTGAAGGAAGGTGAGCTTCCCAAATTCGACCTGGTTCACCGCGGCATGGGGCCGGATTCACACACAGCGAGTTTGTTCCCCGGGGATCCGTTGATCGAAGACGACTACGAGATAGCTTCCAATACCTTTGTTGAGAAATTCAATTCTCACCGGGTTACACTGCTGCCTGGAGTCTTAAAGGCAGCCCGGCATACGGTAATTCTTGCTCCTGGTGCGGATAAAGCGGGTGCGCTTTGGGATGTACTTGAAGGCAAAACAGACGTCATGTCGCATCCCTGCCAGATTGCTGCCAGGCCTCCCTATCCAACCGAATGGTTTGTCGACGAGCCCGCTACAAAATTGCTACGCAAGAAATCCTGAGATTTTTCGCGTTCTAGCGCGACTACTCAGTATTGGTTGAAGCGATCTATCTCCTGCTTGCTTGCTGGATGATCGTTAGTGGCATAGACGATCTTTGGCTCGACTTCTGTTATCTGGCTGGCCGGATTGCGAAACCACGCACCGCTACTGAAACACATCCCTCCTCCACGACCGTTCCTCCGCCGGGCGACCCTGCCGGTCTTGCCGAAAGCCTGATCGCATTATGGGTTCCCGCCTGGCGCGAGGACGCGGTGATTGCGAGTATGGTGGCGCACAATGTGGCTTCGATTCGATACCGGCGTTATCACATCTTTCTTGGCACGTATCCGAATGACGATGCAACGCTCGATGTCTTGCGGCAACTCGAGCAACAGTATCCCAATCTCCATGTCTCGCTGACTCCTCACGATGGCCCTACTTCGAAGGCCGATAACCTGAACTGGATTTATCAGAATCTCTGTCTGGTTGAAGAGCGGATTGGGGAAGCGTTTGACATTGTCGTTATTCACGACAGCGAGGATCTGATCCATCCCGAAGAGTTCCGCTGGTTGAATCACTACTGCCGTGAGTACGATTTTGTGCAGATCCCCGTGCTTGGATTGCCAACGCCATGGTGGGAGTTGACGCATGGCATCTATTGCGACGAGTTTGCCGAGACCCAACAGAAGGATTTACCAACGAGGAACAGGATGGGCGGATTTGCTCCATCTTGCGGGGTTGGCACCGGGTATCGACGGAAGGCGTTGGGGCGGCTGGCAGAGGCTGAATCGAATCGACTTTTTGAGCCTGACAGTTTGACGGAAGATTATCTCAATGGACTGCGGATGCACCGGCTGGGGATGAAGCAGATTTATCTTCCGGTCGCCTTTGTGAATGGGCAGCCGGTTGCGACTCGGGAGTATTTTCCGCGACGGTTTTATGCGTCTGTGCGTCAGCGCACTCGCTGGGTGACGGGGATCGCGCTTCAGACCTGGCAGAAGGTGGGTTGGTCTTCGGATTGGAAAGAGAACTATTGGCTTTGGAGGGACCGCAAGGGTTTGATCGGGAATCCGCTGAGCTTGATTGCCAATCTTCTGCTGGTTTTGGGGCTTGCTGGGTATGTGCCTGTCCTTGAGGGGCACCTGTTGATGGTGACTTCGATTGGCCTAGTGCTGCAGTGTCTGCGCGTATGGTGGCGTATGTACTTTACCGCGCGGGTTTATGGGGTTGCCTATGCTGCTTTGGTGCCTATTCGTATCCCGTGGTCGAATCTTGTGAATACGCTGGCTACGATTTCGGCCTTGTCGCGATTTGCCAAAGCTCGCTGGCGCAATGAACCGCTGGTTTGGCTTAAGACGGAACATGCTTACCCGAATCGAGAGGCCCTGAATCCCTACACGCGACGATTGGGCGAAGTCTTGACCGACCTTCGGTTTCTGAGTGTGAAGCAGCTTGAAGAATCACTGGGACGAAGGCAGGACGGGGTTCGGATTGGTGAGCATCTGGTTGCGGAAACGCTTATTACACAGGCGCAATTGTATGAGGGGCTTGCCTTGCTGTCAGGCTATGAAACAGCCCATATTCCGGTTGAGGACCTCGATATCGCGATAGCCCGCAGTCTGCCTCGGAGTCTGATGCAGGAGGCACGCCTGCAACCTGTACGCTTGAGTGCCGGCAATCTCGTGGTGGCCAGTTCTGAGATTCCGAATGCTTCGCTGCTGGGGGATGTGCGGCGATTCACAAGAAGAGACCCTGTCGTTGTTCTTGTAACGCCCGAAAATCTTCAACAGTTGCAGTCGTTCGTCGAGGCTCCGGTGCTTGTTGATTCAGCAGCGTAGCCTATAATTACAGTTTCCCCTTTATATGTCCTCAACTCTTGATCAATACCGTGAAGCGAAGCAAAGCTGGTTGAAGCTGCGCAACCAGGCGAAGAAAGAACTCATTACTCGTTTTCACGAAGTGGCTGCAGAACTGAACCAAATCCAGCGTGAATTGCTTGAAGACTTTGGTGAGAAGGTGTCGATGCCGGCGAAGCCCAAGAAGGCTATTGCGAAGAAGGCGGCTGCCAGTGTTGTTGCTGCCCCAGTTGCGCCAAAGCAGTCTCCGGCTGTTGCCGCTTTGCACAAGAAGCTCGAAGGGCAGCAGAAGAAGTTGGCTGAAGCCAAGGCAGCGGGAAAGCCGACCAAGGCGATCGAAGACCGGATCTACGAGATCGAAGACGATATCCGCCTTGCCGATGGCTAGAGCCAGGTGCGGATGAATAGCGCGGCGGTCATGATGAACCCTATCGCTATGACCAGGTTCTTTACGGTCTTTCTTCCTACCTTACGGGCTGCTCCCGCTCCAAGATAGCCTCCGCAAACTGTTCCTGCAGTCATCACCAATGCGTAGGGCCATGACACCAGTCCGGTTGATACAAAATAGATTGCGGCGATGCCATTGATGCATGTGGCGAAGGTGTTTTTCAGGCCATTCATCTGGTGGATGTCTGTTAGGCCCATTATGCTAAGCGCAGCCAGCATGAGGATGCCGATGCCAGCACCAAAATATCCGCCGTATAGCGCAACCAGAAATTGGAAGGCCATCGCACCCCAGAGCCACGTGGATGAGTTGTTGAGGTTGGGATCGCTTACTTTTAGCTTGCGCTGAATGAGGTCTTGGGCCAGAAAGAGCAGCGTCGCAAAGAGTATGAGCAAGGGCACCAGTCGATCAAACACACCAGGGGGTGTGATGCGAAGAAGTAGTGCGCCGATGATGCCACCGATCAGGCTGGGGATGATCAACAAGAGGATGCGGCGATTCAAGCCACGCATCTCTGCACGGTAGCCCCATAGTGATCCGATTGAGCCTGGCCACATCGCGAGAGTGTTGGTGGCGTTGGCGATCACTGAGGGTACGCCTAGCCAGACCAGCGCAGGAAATGAAACAAGTGTGCCACCGCCAGCAACTGAATTGATTGCACCGGCTGTAAACGCAGCGGCGAAAGCTACGAGAATTTGGAAGAGGTTGAGATTCAGGTCAGGCATCAGGCTCAGATCAGATTCTTACATGCTCTGAGGGCTATTCTGGAGAAGTCATGAAATTTACGTTTGGCTTTGTTTGCGCGGTAGCACTTGTTTGTGCCCAGACTCCGCGATTTACCGATACGGCTCGCAAAGAGAAGTTGATGGGTTTGGTTTCACAAACGGATGCGCTGTTTGAGAAGTACTTTACCGATCGGCAAATTCCTGGCCTGGTCTATGGAATCGTGGTGGATCAGGAAGTGGTTCACATCAAGGGCTTTGGGATCGGCAACACAGAGACCAAGGCGGTTGTTGGCCCTGAGACGATGTTTCGCATTGCGTCGATGACGAAGAGCTTTACTGCGCTTGCCATCCTGAAGTTGCGTGACGCCGGGAAGCTGTCGCTCGACGACGCGGTGTCGCGATGGGTTCCCGAGATTGCGGGGCTGGCCTATCCGACCAAGGATAGTGCGCCGCTTACCGTGAGGCAATTGCTGACTCATGGGGCGGGTTTCCCAGAGGACAATCCGTGGGGTGACCGGCAACTGGCGATTCCCGATCGCGAACTCTCTCGCTGGATCGATCAAGGCATTCCCTTCTCGACGCCCCCCGATAGCAGCTTCGAATATTCGAATTATGGGTTTGCCTTGTTGGGCAGGATTGTGGCGAAGGCTTCGGGGCAAAGCTATGAACAGTATCTGACTCGCGAGATTTTGCGTCCCCTTGGGCTGAAGACTGCGACGCTCGAGCCGTCCAGCAAGCACGCGCTTGGCTACGGCCGTCGTGATCAGAAGCTGTTTGAGATTCCTTCTTTGGCTCATGGCTCGTTTGGGGCGATGGGTGGGCTTGTGATCGATGCCAAAGAGCTTGGGCGTTATGTTGCGTTTCACTTGTCGGCGGAGCCTGCTCGTGATGAGGCTGAGGCTGGGCCGGTGAAGCGAAGTTCGGTTCGTGAGATGCAGCGCCAATGGAGGACATCGGGATTTTCCGCAAGCGCTGGAACGGAGCTACGCGCAAACGCCTCTGGCTATGGTTATGGCTTGAGTGTGAGCCGTGACTGCCGCTTTTCTCGGGTAGTGGCGCATGGCGGAGGGTTGCCTGGCTTTGGTTCGTACATGATGTGGTTGCCTGAATATGGCATAGGCATGTTTGCGATGGCGAATCTGACTTATGCAGGGCCCGCTGCGCCGATGCGTGAGGCTATGGAGCTGATGTCGCAGGCTGGGGCGCTAAAGCCGCGTATCGTGCCTGTGTCCCCCATCCTGAAGTCGACGCAGCAAGCCTTGATGCAGCTCTGGAATCAGTGGAGTGATGCAGGACTTGATCAGATTGCGGCTGACAATCTCTATCTCGATCAGCCTCGGGCAAGCATTGCATCTGGGGTGGCAGAGCTGAAGAAGAAATATTCGGATTGCCGCCCGGATGGGGACCTGGTGCCTGAGAATTGGCTGCGAGGAGAATTTGGGCTTGTATGCAAAGAGGGTTCAGTCAAGGTGACCTTTACGCTGGCTCCAACAAAGGTTCCCAAGTTGCAGGCGTTGCGCTTTACTGGAGTTGGTCGGCCTACGGAGGCTTTGCTTGGGCTTGCAGCAGCCAAGGCTTCTGAGAGCCCTTACGGCAAGTGCAGCGTGGGTGAGGCAGTGTCGGGGGACGGAGTGGATTCTGCGACGTTCAAGATTGGCTGCCGCAATGGGGATGCGCTGATGTCTTTGCGTAATGCAAAGGCAAGTTTCAGCCGTGCCCCCGGCCAGGCTTGCACGCCTTAGGCCTTGGCGTAGTATCCGGTCTTGTGTCGCAGGGTGAGGCCAGGCTGCGTGGCCCGGATCTTGATTTTGCGGAAGCTGCCATCACGTTCGCCCTGGTTGCTCGAGTAGGCAAGATCGTAGGTGGAACGCAGCATTTCAGAGATCTGGCGGAATGAGTCGCGAAGATCAAATGTTTCGGTCGCATCAAATTCAAGGCCGCCGGATTCTTTTGCCAGCCGTGCCATATTCGAACGGCCCTGTTTGTTTCGAGCTGCCCAAATTCCTTTTTTGATTTCCGTATATCGGAGAGTAAAGACTGTTACGCCTGTCTCGAGAGTTGTCTCGACTGTGTCCATGAGGTTATTTGCGCTTGAGTTATCTTCACCGTCGGAGAAGAGGATCATGGCACGGCGACCCTCCTGGCCAAGCATTTCTTTGGCTGTGGCGACGATGGCATCGTACATGGCAGTGCCGCCAGAGCGTAATTCCGGGGTGCCGATTTTGGGGAACTGCGATACGTTCTTGGCTTTCTGGTAATCCTTGAGCGCGTCGTCGAGATCATCGGCCCTCTGATTGAAGCGCGAGACCAGTCGAATGGAATTGCCGAAGCATACGAGCATGGCTTGATCGCGCCTGGTCATTACGGCCTTGAGGAAGTCGCGCAAGTCTCGACGGTGGTCTTTGAGGAATTGTTGCTGCGAGCCGGAGATGTCTGCGACAACACCGATGCTAAGCGGAGAGTCTGCGGCTCGTGAAAAGAAGGAGATTTTTTGCGGCTGACCGTCTTCGAGAACTTCAAAGTCGTCCGCCGTCAGCTTGGTGATCCATTGGCCATTGGCGTCCCGCACCGTGAAAGGAACATTGACGAGATTGACCTCAACCTTGATCGGTGGCGGGTCTTGCGCGAAGGCGAGCGGAGTAAGCAGAAAATGTCGGCGCAGCATGTATCCATCTTGTACGGATGAATCGAGCAGGCGTTCCCGCTAAGCGAGAATATCTTTCACTACGTTGCCGTGGACGTCGGTGAGGCGGAAGTCGCGGCCAGCGTAGCGATAAGTGAGCTTGAGGTGATCCATGCCAAGCAGGTGGAGGATCGTTGCGTGTAGGTCGTGGAAGTGAACTTTGTTTTCCACTGAATAGTAGCCGTAATCATCGGTTGCACCGTAGGAGAGACCGGGCTTGACGCCGCCTCCAGCCATCCAGATAGTGAAGGCTTCGGGATTGTGGTCTCGACCGTCGGAGCCTTGAGCGGTGGGCGTGCGACCGAATTCTCCGGCCCAGAGGACGAGGGTGTCCTTGAGCAAGCCGCGAGCCTTGAGATCTTTGAGCAGGCCAGCGATGGGCTTGTCTACTTCGGCTGCGTTTTGGGAGTGGTCCTTCTTGAGGTTCTCGTGCTGGTCCCACTTGTAGGTATGGCTGACCTGCACGAAGCGGACGCCTTTTTCTGAGAAGCGACGAGCCATCAGGCATTGCCGGCCGAAGTCTTCGGTGATGGGGTTGTCGAGGCCGTAGAGCTTTTGAGTGGCTTCCGATTCTTTGCTGAGGTCCTGCAGGTCTGGGGCTTCTGACTGCATGCGAAAAGCGAGTTCAAAACTTTCGATGCGGCCTTCGAGAGCGCGGTCGTGACCGGTGGTTTCTAGTTGCTTGCGGTTGAGGGCCTGACTGTAGTCGATCTCCATGCGCTGGATTTCACGGGGCGTTTCTTTGTTGGAGATGAAAGGAATGCGAGCGTCTTTAGAGGCGATTCCGACTGAGCCAATTGCAGTGCCGGCATAGGGTGCAGGCAGGAATGCCGAGCCGAAGTTGTTTGCGCCACCGTGCGACTGGGTGGGGCAGATGGTCAGGTAGCCAGGCATCGAAGCGTTTTCAGTGCCGAGGCCGTAGGTCACCCACGAGCCCATGCTGGGGCGGATGAAAGTGTCTGAACCGGTGTGCAGTTCGAGAAGGGCTCCGCCGTGGCGGGAGTTGGACCCGTACATGGACTTAACGAAGCACATGTCGTCGACACACTTGGCGGTCTCAGGGAAGAGATCGCTGACCCAGGCGCCACTTTGACCGTACTGCTTGAAGGCCCATGGGGACTGGAGCAGATTGAAAGTTTCACTGGAGACTACTTTGGGGCGGGCAAAGGGAAGAGGCTTGCCGTGGTCGCGCTTGAGGAGCGGTTTGTAATCGAAGGTGTCGACCTGCGATGGGCCACCGTGCATGAACAGGAAGATGACTCGCTTGGCGCGGGCAGGGAAGTGGGGTTGCCTGACGGCCAGCGGATCGGTGGCCGAGGCGGCAGCGGCTTCTTGGGCGAGCATGCTCGTGAGGGCGAGGCCGCCAAAACCGGTGCTCGATGCCCGGAGTAATTCGCGTCGCGAAAGAGTTTGATTGAGGTAGGAATTCCAGTGTCTGTTCATGGTGTCAGTTCATGTAGATAAATTCGTTCGAGGCTAATAGAGATTTGCAAAAGCTCTGCCATGCCTTCAATTCATCGCCTTTCCATTCGCGTTGCATCTTGGCTACAAAGGTGAGCGCCTGATCGATTTCCTGGTTGGTTGCAGGACGCGTGAGTGCCCGCTCGTATGCTGTCTTTACGCGGCCAGTCGCATCGAGGCTGGTGTCGGCCATCAGCTTTTCCGCCAGCTTGCGGCTGTGGTTGAGAATGACTGAGCTGTTCATCATGAATAGGGCCTGAGGGGCAACTACGGTTGAGTCGCGGTCTCCATTCGGCATCGTGGGGTCTGGGAGATCGAAGGCCGAGAAGACTTCATACATGGAGCTGCGCAGGACGGGCACGTAAACGGACCGGATGGTGCGGTCATAATCGACCGTGCTGCCCTTGGTAGTGTTGGCGACATACTGGCGGTCTTTGTAGGTGAGGAGGCTCCCACCCATCGTGAATTCGAGAGCGCCAGAAGAGCTCATGACGGCGTCGCGGATGGCTTCCGCTTCGAGACGGCGGCGTGGCATTCTCCAGAGCAGGATGTTTTCAGGATCAAGCTCTTCGCCGCGAGGGTTCAAGTCGCTGCTCATCTGGTAGGTGTTCGAAAGCAGGATCATGCGGTGCATGGCCTTCATCGACCAGCCCTGTTCGACGAAGCGAAGGGCGAGCCAATCGAGGAGTGCGGGGTTGGAGGGCTTATCGCCGAGGCGGCCGAAGTTATCGACTGTTGCGACGATGCCGCGGCCAAAGTGGCCACGCCAGATTCGGTTCACCATCACGCGGCTGGTGAGCGGGTGATCTTTTTGGGTCAGCCACTGGGCCAATTGGAGGCGGCCGCTTTGGTTGGCTTCGATCGGGATGCGATTGCCGGTTTCGATGACGCGCAGGAAGCCGCGCGGGGATTTCTCACCGAGGGTCCAGTGGCTGCCACGGATGTGGATTGCGAGGTCTTCGGCTTTCTCGCCTTCCTGGACTCCCATAGCCTTGGGAAAGTCTGGGGTTGCGGCTTCGAGAGCTTTGCGCTCTGTCTCGAGTAGGGTGAGCTTTTCACGAGCGGCAGTGAGGTAATAGCGCTTCGAGTCGTCTGGAGCGCGGAAGGGGCCGAACTTCTCTTGCAAGAAATCGTAGAGGGCTTTGAGACCGGGATCTTTGCTGTCTTTGCCATTGGCGAGCGATTCCTGGAAGAGTTGCTCGTAGCGTGCGGCGATGGCTTCTTTGGTTTGTCCTGGGCTGGACTTGAAGAGTTCCGCTACCGGTGAGGACCAGGCTGCGATTAGAGACTTCGATTCGTGTGCTTCCCAGGCATAAAGTACCGATGAGATTGCCGATTGTGAGCGATCAAAGTAATCCATAAACTGCTCAAGGAAGCCTGGATTGATCTGATACTTTGTGGCCACTTGCACGATGGTTAGTGGCGTTTGGGGAAGGGTGTGTTTGGCGACGAGGAGTTTTTCAAAATACGGGAAGCGGCTGGCGTGTTCAAGGCGAATCTTGTTCTTTCCGGCCTCAAGAGGAACGATGGCGACATAGCTCCAGCCTGGAGCATCGGGCGAAGCCGCTCTGTTCTGCACCGGGCCTGCGCCTGCTTTCATCCAGACACCATTCACGTAGATGTCGGCTGTGCCGAAACCCTTCTCTTCGTTCAGAATGTCGATTTGATAATTGGCCTTGGCCGGTGCATCGATTTCGTACTCGGCAAAGTATGGGCCTTTGGAATCTTTCGGAGCATTGGATTTACCCCTTTCGAGGAGCTTCGGTGCATTGCCAGATACGAAGGATGCTGCCGGAATCAAAGTAGCTCCAGCTTCTGTTTCGATGGGAGAGATGCGGATCTTCGAGTAGCTTTCGAGTTCACCGGAGGCAAGTAGATAGGCTCCAACACGCTTCATGGCGGCTTCGGCGAGGATCTTGTTCTCTGCGCCTGTCAGCGTGCTGATTTCTTTGCGCTTGGCTTCTACTTTGGCTTCATGAGCGGCCAGACGGTCTCGATCTTCTTTTGGCGCAAGGACGTGTTCGTGCCACTTGGCGACAACCTTGAAGTTGTCCATCGTGTGGGAGCTTTTGAAGATTCCTGCCAGGGCATAGTAGTCGGCGGTCGGGATTGGATCGAACTTGTGATCGTGGCAGCGGGCGCATCCGACGGTTAGGCCCATGAAGGCGCGGGCAGTGGTGTCGACCTGCTCGTCGACAATATCCATCTGCATCTTCATTGGGTCGTCCTCAGCAAGCATCTTGGCGCCAAGGCTAAGGAAGCCGGTTGCTGTCCAGCGTTCGAATTGCTTCTTGAGATCTTCTGTTGGGGCGAGCAGGTCTCCGGCTAACTGCTCTTGAATGAATTCGTTGTAGGGCTTGTCTTTGTTAAAGGCGGCGATGACGTAATCGCGATAGCGGAATGCGTTTTTGTAGACGAGGTTTTCGTCCAGACCATTGGAGTCGGCGTAGCGGGCGACATCGAGCCAGTGCCGTCCCCAGCGTTCGCCGTAGCGCGGCGATTGGAGAAGGCGATCTACCAGTTTGGTGTAAGCGTTGGTTGAGTTGTCGTTGAGAAAAGCCTGCACTTCTTCTAAAGTTGGCGGCAGGCCGGTGATGTCGTAGCTGGTGCGCCGGATGAGCGTACGCTTGTCAGCGGTCCTGGCGGGCTGGAGGCCTTTTGCTTCCAGTGAGGACAGCACGAAAGAGTCGATTGGGGATTTGATCCATGCCTGATTTTTGACTGTAGGGATAGTGGGTTCGGCTGGCGGAAGCAGCGACCAATACTTCTTTTGTGGCGTGTTCGAAGAGACGACCGGATTTGTGCCCCAGGGTGCACCCATAGCGATCCATTGAGCAATAACCGCCGCATCGGCATCGCGCATCTTTGGGCCGGGGGGCATCTTGAGCGGGCCGGCGGTGTGCATGACCACCTTCAGCAACAGGCTCTCCGATGGGTTGCCAGGGACTACCGATGTGCCTCTGCTGCCGCCTTTGAGGGTGTGTTCGAGTGTATCGAGTCTGAGGCCACCCATGATCGGCTGGCTGGTTGCCGAATGACATCCGAGGCATTTGGCTATCAGCAATGGGCGCACATTTTTCTCGAAGAAGGCAGGGCCATCTTCTTGTGCCAGTAACGGCAGGGTAATCCAACAAAGCGCGATGAGGCGCTGACTCAGCATGCCCAGATTTTATCACTGTAAATTGGCAAACCTTAATGAGATTTTGTTAGGCTCCATATATGACTCGACGAGAACTTGCGCTCCTGCTGGGTGGCGCTGCGATACTTCCTGCCGCTGAGCGAGGCTTTAAGCCTCTTTTTAATGACAAAGATCTGACTGGCTGGAAGCTGGTGGGTGGACGCGGAAAGGGCTACCTGGTTCAGAATGGTGTGCTCGTTTGCCCCGAAGATGGCGGTGGCAATCTCTACACTGAGAAAGAGTATTCAGACTTTACCCTTCGCCTGGAATGGCGGCTTTGGGATGGTGGCAACAACGGGGTTGGCATTCGAGCTCCGCTGGAAGGCGATGCAGCTTATGCAGGCATGGAGATTCAGGTTCTGGACGAAACCTCAGAGAAGTACAAGAACGGCGCGGGGTTGAAGCCGACCCAGATGACCGGTTCTGTCTATGATGTGTTTGCAGCCAAGAGTGGCCATGTGAAGCGTGATGGAGAGTGGAATATCTACGAGATCAAGGCCAAAGGCCGCAAGATTAAAGTGACGCTCAATGGTGTGGTTGTGACCGATGTCGATCTCAGCAGTGTAAAGGATCCGGCAGTTCTCGCGAAGCACCCGGGTTTGGCTCGTACCAGCGGCCATATTGGCTTTTTGGGCCACGGCACGCGAGTTGAGTTTCGCAACATCCGTATCAAGGAAAGCTAGTTCTTCTTTTCGTCGCTGCCGGTGAAGACCTGATTGAGCAGAAAATCAACAGCAGTGCCGACGATTGAAAGAGCAATCGAACCGAGCAGGGCGGGCACGAATCCGGTAACGTGGAAGCCGCTCACAAAGTTGGACGCAAGCCAGAACATTAGTGCGTTGACGATCAGGCTGGAGATTCCTAGCGTAAGGCAGCCGATCGGGAGCGTGAGTAGCTTGATCAGGCTGCCGAGAGTGGCATTGACCAGGCCGATGACGAGCGCCGCCAGAAGTGTGGCCTGCACTCCGCTGGCACTCACACCAGGTACGAACTGGGTGACGATGTAAAGCGCGATTGCGCTTGCGGCCCAACGGATCAGTAGACTCATTCGATTTATCTCGCTTTCAGGAAAGACAGAATTTCCGCGTTCACTACGTCGGGTTTTTCGAGCATAAGAAAATGACTCACGCCCGGCAGGAACTTGTATTGTATGCGCGGGAAGAGTGTCTTAAGGTAGATGTCTTCGCCTGGGGGCTGTTGACGCCCGGCCCTAAGAGCCAGGACGGGGAGGTCTAGTTTGTCTTCACGCCAGAGCTTGAGGTCTGCCATGCTGAGCATCGCCCCTTGCGCGGTTTCTGGATTGGTCGAGATCACCTTCTTGAGAATGGACATTCGCAAGTCTCTAGGCGTTTCATCCATGTAGAGGTTTGAGAGGAAGACGCTGATGTTTCGTTCTCTCGTTTGCTTCTCGTTTGCTGGACCGAACCTTTTGGCCATGCCGCTGATGCTTTCTGCCCAGCGCTCGCGGTCTGCTTCTCCCGGCGGCAACTGGTAGATGGCGCCGTCGAGGAAGACGAGGGCCTTCGCCTGATTTGGAAATTGCCTTGCGTGTTCTCTTGCGATGACGGCGCCGAGAGAGTGCCCTACGAGAAC
>ENA-ORBV01007521-ORBV01007521.1-microbial-mat-metagenome-genome-assembly--contig:-NODE-7521-length-18690-cov-6.921829_pt1 | contig 18690 bp, 14 predicted proteins | sample MGYA00237777_ERZ505514 | MGnify/ENA primary metagenome ERZ505514 (study PRJEB26160, sample SAMN06269048) | microbial mat metagenome | isolation source: Oligotrophic lake microbial mat | place... | reverse complement strand
ATTATTATCTTTGTACCATGTCGACATTTAATATAGAAATTCTCAATCCAAAAGCGAAAAAACTGCTTCTGAACCTTGCTGACCTTAGGCTAATTTCAATTTCTGAAAACATCTCAAATCCGTTTCTGGACGTAGTTAAAAAAATTCGCTCGAAAAAGTCAAAATTGACGCTAGGCGAAATCACTAAAGAAGTTGAGAATGTAAGATCAAAACGCCATGACAAATAGACCTGAGAGAATTGTGGTTGATACCAACATTTTTATCAGCTTTCTAATAAGTGACTCCTTTTCCAAACTTGACAAATTTCTTCGGGAAAATAAAGTAAGACTTCTTTTCAGCGAAGAACTTCTAAATGAAGTTTTAGAAGTTGTAAGCCGACCTAAAATGAAAAAATATTTCACAGATCAGGACGTCACCAGTTTGCTAGACGGTATTAGCGAACATGCGGACCTAGTCGAGGTTACATCTGAAATAAATATCTGTCGCGACAAAAAAGATAATTTCTTATTGTCATTGTGCGTCGACGGTAAAGCGCACTATTTGCTAACCGGAGACGAAGATCTATTGGTAATTAAGAAATTCAAAAAGACTTCAATTATTAAAATCGGAGACTATTTACGGAAATAAGGCACAACTGGTAACAGCGGTCTTGCTCCATTTTTTGCGTGTTAACGCTCAAATGTGTTGGTGGACATTAGCAAAAAACGGCGCAAGTCCGCAAAACGTTAGCACTCATTGCCGCGGACAGACCTCGTAAAAAATACCGCCGACAATAAATCGACCTTTTAACCGTTTAGACAAAAGACTATGAAAAAACAATTTATAAGACTTCTGCTTCTTGCCTCGACAATCATCGTGCTGACAAATTGCAAAAAATTTGGTAAAGACTACGATAATTATTTTTTCACCGACATCGAAAATTCGGCTGGACCATTAACGTTATTTATTGACGGTAAAAACAAAGGTGAATTACCAAACTTAAAGACTTCTGTTTCGCCTACTAACGACACCGTAATAAATAACGCTTTACATTTAATCCTTAAGTCAGGTAAATATAAAATCGAGGCTAAAGACAATCAAGGAAATGTAAAATGTTCCGGGACATTAAAGTTTAGAACAAATAGATTGAGTGGTTCAAGTACAATGGGAGGACAAGAGACATCAACTCTAGACAAAATTGTTGTTACTAAACTTAATTATTAACTACTGACGTTGCTATTCTTGGTTTATTTCTTTATTTTTGAAATACAATGAAATTAATAATCATAACTATTTTAATTACGTTATTCGCTAGTTGTCGAAAAGAGTATTCCTGTTATTGTCCCGACCCATTAAGTTGTGACGCATTTCCAATCAAAGCGGACTCGAAAGCAAATGCTAAGAAAAAATGCGAAAACAAAAAGAATCCTTACAATGACAGTAAATGTTATCTTATTCATTAACGGCGGACACCCGAGCGAAACGTAACTTTGTGGCGGCAACAAGTGCTAACACAGGTCTTGCTCCATTTTTTGCGTGTTAACGCTCAAATGTGTAAGTGGACATTAGCAAAAAACGGCGCAAGGCCTGAAACCGTTATGCGTCATATTACAACACCTACAATCGACAATGAAAAAACTAATCTATATATTTACCTTGTTGACATTTTACTCAGTGTTTGGGCAAACCAAGACTGCACAAGATTTTGGTTTTAGACATTTTGTTTTTAAGTGCAAAACTGGCAACTTTGACATTTTAATCAAATCAAAAAAAGGGGAAGAAAATATTCCGAAACCGCTTTTCTTTTTTTGTCAAGGTAGTCTGCCAATCCCATTAATAATTTATCACGACAAAGATATTTACGGCACTTTCCCATTCAACCCAGACAGTTTATCTAACAAATATCATATAGTCATTGTTGGCAAACCAAGCATTCCAATTATCGCAGACGTTGCAAACCTAAAACAAGATTTTACTTATATTGACAGTACAGGCAATTTTCCCAAAAGCTACATGGACAGAAATTTGCTAAGCTATTATGTGCCACGAAACATTACAATCGCAAAATACTTGCAAAAACAAAAATGGGTTTCTTCGAAACAACTTGTCATTGCAGGACATTCCGAAGGCAGTACAATTGCGACAAAAATGGCAAGTGAATTTAAAAATGTAACTCACTTAATTTATTCAGGCGGAAACCCAATGGGGAGAATATTATCTATTATTGAGCAAAACAGAACATACGAATCCGACACAGACAGTACAAAATATGGCGAAGACAATATAAATTATTGGACGGACATTGTTGCTAACAAAACAGATATGACTACTTCACAAGGCGACACTTACAGAACAACTTATGAATTTTCAGAACCAATGATAACGTATTTAGAAAAATTGAAAATTCCTGTTTTGGTTTGTTACGGAACAAAAGATTGGGGTTCACCTTATAATGATTATTTGAGAGTAGATGTAATTAGAAAAGGAAAAAAGAATTTTACGTTTAAAGCTTATATAGGGACTGAGCATAATTATTTTCCTTTGACAGCAGACAATAAACCAAATTATGAAATATTTAATTGGGACAACGTAGCAAATGATTGGCTAAAATGGGTGAATGAAAAATAAATACGAACGCATAACAGCACTTAAAAAAAATGCGGGCGGAAGTATAAGTTTTTTGCCTACAATAGGTCGCTTCGCGAAATTTTATTATTTTTATGTAGGCAAAAAAGAGTACAGCATTTCGGCAACTAATAAATATTGTGTCGGTAGAAAACATTTCGGTTTCAAAGCCGCACTTCTTTTAGCTCCAAAACGTTAAAACAAATACCATGTCCACCACCTCCATCCGTAAAGTAATTACAGTATCCTCTTCGGAAAAATGATTGAGTTATACTTATTTTTATATTTCCTGAAATTCAATAATTATATATGCCAGTCAAATTTTAAAATTATGAAAAAACAAAACTATTCTAATCACAAACGATATTACATACCACATCATTTTATTTTTTTGCCCTTAGTAATTATTCTAACCGCAATAGGAGTGGGAAATATTTATATGGATAAGGCTCATCGGTTAGAATGGATCATGTTCAGCGTCCTGTCATTCTGCTTTGTTTATCTAACATTAATGATTCGGCAGCACTATGCATTAGGTAACCAAGATAGAATTGTTAGGTTGGAGTTTCGTTTGCGTCACTTTGAACTATTAGGAGAAAGCTCGAAAGAAGCAGAAGAGAAATTATCATTTAATCAAATTGCAGCTCTTCGTTTTGTGGAGGATAATGAATTCAAAATATTACTTGATAGAGCCATAACTGAGAATTTGAGCGGTGACGATATAAAGAAATCCATAAAAAATTGGAAAGCAGACTGTATGAGACTGTAAAAAGCTTATTCATAGTTTGTTAGAAGAGAATGTTTTGTATTTTAGTTGTATATATTTAAATAAAACCATTTTGTCCACCACCTCCATCCGTAAAGTAATTACAGCATCCTCAGTCGGGACAATGATTGAGTGGTATGACTTTTATATTTTTGGGAGTTTGGCTCCAATTATTGCTACACAATTTTTTCCGAAAGAAAATCCAACTGCTGCTTTTTTGGCAACACTTGCTGCTTTCGGAGTTGGTTTTGTGGTTCGACCATTTGGTGCTATTGTGTTTGGTAGATTGGGTGATATTGTAGGAAGAAAATATACTTTTTTGTTGACGTTATTAATTATGGGCGGTGCAACATTTGCAATTGGTTTAATTCCAAGTTATGAAAGTATAGGAATATTAGCGCCCATTCTAGTTTTTGTTTTGCGTGCACTACAAGGACTTGCGCTTGGAGGAGAATATGGCGGAGCTGCTATTTATGTGGCGGAGCATTCACCTGAAGGAAAGAAAGGATATTTCACTAGTTTCATACAAACAACAGCCACGTTTGGATTATTTATTTCCTTAGCAGTTATTCTTGCTTGTAAGTCGTTGATGAGTACAGATGATTTCAGCGCTTGGGGTTGGAGAATTCCATTTTTAGTTTCAATTATTCTTGTCATCATTTCTTATTATATCCGCACAAAGATGGAAGAGTCGCCTGTATTTATGGAATTGAAAGCAGCAGGAAAAACATCCAAAAATCCATTGAAAGAAAGTTTCGGTAAATGGAAAAATTTAAAATTGGTATTGATAGCATTGTTTGGTGCAACAGCCGGACAAGGAGTGGTGTGGTATACCGGACAATTTTATGCAATGAATTTTTGTATCCAAAATTTGAACATTGATGCAGCACAAATTCAATGGATGTTGATTCCTGTTTTATTAATTGGAACTCCATTATTTATTGTCTTCGCAAGATTGTCGGATAGGTATGGAAGAAAATGGATTATGTTAACGGGAATGGCATTGGCTGCTTGTTTGTATATGCCGATTTATCACGGAATGGCAGCACAAGCAGATTGGAAAAGTTGGGGAGAAACTTCTGTAGAAATTAAAGAATCAAAAATTGATTTGAACACAAAGCTTTCGTGGTGGTCGAATACCTACCATTATTCAAATGGTGCGACTCGTATCGAGAAATCTGAAATTTCACAAAAACCGGAAGATGAACATCATTCACCGAAAGTGACGACCACTATTTACTTGCCTCAGAAAAACATTTTCATGATTGGTCTTTTGATTTTTATACAATTAGTATTTGTATGTATGGCATACGGACCAATAGCTGCATTTTTGGTAGAATTATTTCCACCAGAAATTAGGTATACTTCACTTTCGCTTCCTTATCACATTGGAAATGGCGTGTTTGGTGGATTAACACCACTAATTGCAGCTTCATTGGTTGTGAGTACGGGTAATATGTTTGCAGGATTGTGGTACCCAATTATTGTTGCCGGAGTAACGGTTGTGTTGGGTGCTTTTTTGATAAAGGAGAAACGGAGCTGAAAGGCTTTCACACTTTCTCGACTCCGCTCGAAATGATATGGCGCGATGTCATTTCGAGCGGAGTCGAGAAACATTTAAATTGTAATTCCCAATTTACTGCTTCACAAACTTCTCAGTCAAAATTTCTTTTGTAGCAGAAGTTATTTTCAAAAAGTAAATTCCGTTAGCTAAAGGTGTGGTAGAAAAACTAAAATTATTTTTTCCTGCTTTCACTTTGTCTTGTAATAAAACTTTCACCAACTTTCCAGTTATATCCAAAACTTCAAATTTCAAAACATCCGATTTTTCAATCGTGATGGAAACATTCATTAATTCAGTTGTTGGATTTGGATAAAGTGCTAATTCATTCATTGAATTGTTAGATTGCTCAGCAACTCCTGCTAAAGAACTTAAAGACAATTCGGCAATCCAAGTATTGTTTTTCTTTGAAGCAGTTGCCCACATTCCATTCACCCAAACTCTTCCGGATTGATTGTATTTTCGTTGTGAGCCTGAATAGTCGCCCCAACGTTCGTTTCCACTTAAAACACTAAAGAAACTAACACCTGCTTTTATGGTTGTCATGGGAGAATAATTTCCTAATCCATCCGAAGTAAGCGCAGACACTCCCGGAAAAACTGTTAGAGCGGTATGGTCAAAATTAATAATTGCTGTATGGTCTGTTGTTCCACTTCCTGCATAAGAAATATTCGGGTAACCAATTTCAAGTATGGAATCAGAAATAATGTTGGCAGTTATAAAAGGTGATGAGCTAACATCATTTATAATTCCATGATAAACAGCACAATTTCCAGAAGCGGTATCCAAACAATTGTGTACGTATTGAATTTTATCATTTTCAATAAACGCACCTAAAATTCGAGAATCGTTTGTTTCAAGTGCACCAGCTGTGCCTGGCTGTAATGCCGGTGGCGCCATGTAATAACTGATTGGTGAAATGAGCGGAGTAACAGTAATGGTTTGCCCGGGTGCGCCAATCGTATCATTTAGATTTACAATAAAAACCGTATCATTTGAGGGATCTAAATTTCTGTTCGAAAGAAAATTCATATCAGGTCCATAAGTATCCAATCCTCCTTTTACAGGACAAAGATTTCTAACAGGTTTTCCAACGCAAGTAATATTGTTATGTACTAATGCATTAAGTGTTGTTCCTGTATAACCACTATTTTTATTCACTTGCCAGATAACAGTTTCATTAAAACCTGTTTGCCAACTGGAATCAGGATAAAGTAAATTGCCGGTAATAAAAACTTCTTGGTCTGTCATTGCCAACATTGGATAATCGGTCCATAAGCCATTGTTGAATGGGTTTCCCGGTAGTTCATACATGTTCCATGCTCCATTTGGATCATTGGTCGTAGAAAAAGCAACTGTAATACTGCTTGTTAAATCCGTAAAACCATTTAAGAAAACGAGAATGAATTTATCTTGAAGTGGATCGTAAATTACTTTCGGGTCGTATTTGACATTTGTATTTGCAAGAACAGCTGCAAATGACGACAATGAAACATAGCCTAAGGATGTCCAAGTTCCTATATCGTATTTAAATACGGTAGAATTTTGAACGGAGATAATTTTATTCCCATCAGAAATAGCAATGTCATTATCATTCGGCACGCTACTGTTGTAAAGGTTTCCTTGTAAATTTTGTCCGAGAAATGGAGCCGGAGGAGCGGGCATGCGGTTTTTAGATGTTTGCGCAACATGCTTTTTTGGATAAACTAATGAAAGACTATCTTTTATAGCATTTAGTTTTTGCTTTTCACTTTTTCCATCAGGCGCAGGAGCTTCAATATTTTGAATAACCGGATTCCAATCTTCCTTAATATCAGCCACAATTACAGTAGCAGATTTTGGAATTGAGAATCTGGTAGATTTTGTTTGAGCATTAACGCTTGTTACTACTAGAATAAAAACACTAAGCGCAACTATTTTAATTTGTTTCATAACGAGGGGTTTATGGAATCAAATTTAATGAAAAAGGAGGGAATATGAAAGTTTTAGTTTTTGTTTAAATGTTTCGCAAGTGAAAATCCCATAGAAAAACAAGCTTGCAGCAAATAACCGCCTGTGGGAGCATCCCAATCCAGCATTTCGCCAATAACGTAATTGTTGGACAATTTTTTTAATTGAAAGTGGGGATCTATTTCAGTTAATGGAATTCCACCAACAGTAGAAATAGCTTCGTCAATTGCAGCAGCAGAAGTAATAGTTATTGGAAGGTGTTTAATTTTACTAGCAAGAGTTTCCAAATAAGTGAAATCATCTTTGCTTAAAAGTGTTTTTAAAAGCTCAATCTGAGTATCATCAAAATTTAATCGGTCGATTAATAATTTTTTGATGGAACGATTTCCTCTCGCAGAAAATTTATCTCTTATTTGTTCTATACTGAGTTGTGGTTTTAAATCAATGAAAACTTCTGCTACTTTGTCATACTTTAATTGTTTCCTAATCTCAGGGCTGAGAGCATATATTGCTCCGCCTTCCAAACCAAATTTAGTAATAACAATTTCTCCTTTTTTTGATTTGCTTTTGCAGGAGATTGAAATATTTTTTAATGATTTTCCTTCAGCAATTTTGATAAATTCTTCTTTCCATTTTACTTCGTATGCGCAGTTGGATGCTTGGAAAGGAGTAACTTCAATTCCTTTTTCCAAAAAGTAATTTGTCCAGTTACCATCAGAGCCAGTTACTTTCCAACTGGAGCCACCAAGACAAAAGATAGTGATATCGTAGCGAGGGAAACCTCCCACTTGGTCCGCGTCTAGAGTGGGAGATGCTTCGAAATGAAGTTTGTCATTCTTCCAGCCTTTCCATGTGTGGTTTGTTTTTATGTCAACATTTTTTCTTTTCAATTCAGTTAAAATAGCATTTAAAACATCAATCGGTTTTATTCCTTCAATCGGAAATATTCTTTTGCTGCTACCAACATAGGTTTCGATACCAATAGTTTTAAACCATTCTTGTAGGTCAGTATTTGTAAAAGAAGAAATAATAGGTTTGAAAAAATCTGAAGGAGTGTAACGGGAAATGAAATTTTCTAACTCTTCCGAATGTGTAAGATTGAATCCTCCATCGCCTGCGACTAAAAATTTTCTTCCCAAAGCGGCATTGCGTTCATATATAGTTACATCAAATTTACTTTCGTCTAGTTGTGCGGCAAGCATTAAAGCTGCGGACCCTCCTCCGATAATGGCAATAGATTTTTTCATTGTTTAAAAGTAACAATTAAAAGGGAGACCTCATCCTAAATCCTTCTCCTTGTTCAAGGAGAAGGACTTTTTGATTGTGCTACGACAATCATAATGCTCAAAATATAGTAGGTGGAAAAAACATTGTCGTACAGCCCTCTCCTTGAGCAAGGAGAGGGGCAGGGGTGAGGTCTGGAGAAGAATTTAGGATGACGGCATTAAACCATTCTCATTTCCCTCTGTCATACCCGCAAAATAAAAAACCATGAAGAGAATCATTTTAATTTTATTTACCGTTGCGATAGCTTCTGTAAATAGCTTGGCACAAGAGCCGCCAAAAGAAAGTGCTCCGAAAAAAACACCTGAGGAACGAGCGGAAAATATGACCAAACGCTTAACAAAAGAGTTGAATTTGAATGCTGATCAGCAAGTGAAGGCAAAGGCTATTATATTGAAGCGCGAGCAGGATAGAGAAAGTATGATTAAAAAGACAAAAGATGCGCACGAAAAAACAAAAGCAGAATTCAAAGCTTTTTTATCAGAAGAACAGTTTAAAAAGTTTGAAATAAAAGAGGAGGAGATGAAGAAGAAACGTGAGGAAAGAAGGAAGCAAGGGTCGCGACCAAACAAAGGCAATACGTCACCACCACCCACTCGGGAAGAAAAATAAAAAATCATCCTCAAAAAACGCCCTGACAGTTCAGGGTGTTTTTTGATTTAATTTAGGTAAATTCGCATAGAAATATGTCGAATAATTTTTTAAATACCCCTGTTGAATATCTGAAGAGCGTTGGCCCACAAAGAGCCGATTTGCTAAAAAAAGAATTACGTATTTTCAATTACTCAAATCTGCTCACTTGCTTTCCTTTTCGTTATGTTGATCGTACTAAATTTTATACGGTAAAAGAAATCAATGCAGATTTGCCTTATGTTCAGCTCCGTGGAAAAATTACACATACCGAAATGGTAGGTGTAAAAAGAGCACAACGATTTGTTGCAACATTCACAGATGGAACAGGGAAATTAGAATTGGTTTGGTTTCAAGGAGCAAAATGGATTGGTGAAAAAATCAAACCTCATTTAACAAATGAATATGTTGTGTTTGGAAAACCTACTGCATTTGCAGGAAAGTTTAATATTGCTCATCCCGAAATAGAATTAGTAACTGAAGAAAATACAACTTTTGCTCCAGCACTTCAAGCAGTTTATCACAGCACCGATAAATTAAAAGGGAGGAGTTTAGATACCAAAGGAATTGCACGAATTCAAAAAGTGTTGAGTTCGCTCATTAAAAATAATATTCCGGAAACGCTTTCTAAGACGATTATCGAACGTTATCAATTAATGCCGAGAGAGGATGCAATGAAACAAATTCATTTTCCTCAAAATCCAGAATTATTAAAAAAAGCAGAATTCCGTTTAAAGTTTGAAGAATTGTTTTTCATCCAATTAAAATTATTGAAACAAAAGGGCTTGCGTGAAAAAACGTACAGAGGTTTTGTATTTCCCAAAGTTGGCGATTACTTCAATAATTTTTTCAATAATCATTTACCATTTGAATTAACGAATGCGCAAAAAAGAGTGATAAAAGAAATTCGTTTGGATATGGGAAGCGGAAAACAAATGAATCGCTTGTTGCAAGGTGATGTTGGAAGCGGAAAAACATTGGTAGCATTAATGAATATGTTGATTGCTTTGGACAATGTGAGATTGTCAGACGGAGAACGTTTTCAAGCTTGTTTGATGGCACCAACCGAGATTTTATCGAATCAGCATTTTGAAACACTTTCGGAATTATTAAAACCATTGAATATTAAAATTGGATTGTTAACAGGTTCAAAAAAAGTAAAAGAGAGAAGAATTTTACACGAGCAATTGCAAAGTGGTGAGTTGCAAATTTTAGTTGGAACACATGCATTGTTTGAAGATACGGTTCAATTTAAAAATTTAGGATTGGTGGTAATTGATGAACAACATCGTTTTGGTGTGGCACAAAGAGCAAAAATGTGGACAAAAAATACACAGCCACCGCATGTATTGATTATGTCGGCAACACCTATTCCGCGTACACTTGCCATGACCTTGTATGGAGATTTGGATGTGAGTGTGATTGACGAAATGCCACCCGGAAGAAAACCAATTTCTACAACACATCGTTTTGATAATCATCGCGACAGAGTATTTGGTTTTATGCGAGAGCAAATTGCATTGGGTCGACAAATATATGTAGTGTATCCCTTAATCAAAGAATCCGAAAAAATGGATTTTAAAGATTTGCAAGATGGTTATGAAAGTATTGTGAGAGCATTTCCCCAACCTAAATATCAAGTAAGCATTGTGCACGGACAATTAAAATCGGATGCAAAAGAATATGAGATGCAACGCTTTGTAAAAGGACAAACACAAATTATGGTGGCAACAACTGTTATCGAAGTAGGTGTGAATGTTCCCAATGCAAGTGTGATGGTGATAGAAAGTGCCGAACGTTTTGGATTATCACAGTTGCATCAGTTGCGCGGAAGAGTGGGTCGTGGTGCCGATCAATCCTATTGTATTTTAATGACAAGTCATAAATTAGGTCATGATGGAAAATTAAGAATGGAAACCATGTGTGCTACAAATGATGGTTTTGAAATAGCAGATGTGGATTTGAAATTACGCGGGCCTGGAGACATGGCAGGAACAATGCAGAGCGGAGTTTTGGATTTGAATATTGCTGATCTTGCAAAGGATGCACAAATTTTGCATTCTGCAAGAAATATGGTAATAGAATTGTTATCGGAAGATCCTGAACTTGTTAATCCGGAGAACAGTAATATCGCATATCAATTTTCGATGATGAATAGTAATCGGACGAACTGGAGTAGAATTTCATAGTACTGATATCGAATAAATACGAATATTGCGAACCTGCCTGCGGTTGGCAGGTCTGTGTTTACTTTCATAATAAATCGTCATGCCGTGCTACGACACGGCATCTCCTTGTCGCAACTCGAATCAATTCCCCCTTTGAAAAAGAGCCTGTTCAGAGCGGAGTCGAAGGAGGGTTATGGGGGATTTGTTAATTACGGAGCACTAATTATTATAAGGATACTCCACCACCCACTGGAATTTTCGTTTGTTGAGTGGAAATTCTGTGATATCTACTTTTCTAAATTGCATACTACTCGAATCGTTTTCCGATAAGGTTAGCAAATCTTCATTTAAATCAAAATGAACGATTCGCAAATCTGACGTATCAATATTTGATTGGAAAGAAATTGTTTTTGCAATACTATCAATTGTTGTTGTGTAATATTTGTAATGGTCTTTCCATTTAAGCAATGTTATTTTTCTGTCAAAAATAATTTCCTCTAGTCGATTTCCACCTTTGATTGTTGAATTCTCATACCTGTATATCCCGTACAAATCAGGTTTCGGAGCGCTATCACCATCCGTTTTCATGTTATTCCAACTGAAATTTATAAATAGTAAAGTGAACGAAATAATTACTGTTGCTTTTATTATTTTACGATACGACTGAATAAATTTCGGAAAAATAATTCCTTTTTCTTCAGTCAATTTTGTTTCTCTTTTCAATATAAAAAACTGAAAAATGGAATTTATAAAAGGAGAAATCAACAATAAAGAATAAGCAACCATGTGCAATGCAAAAAGTTTAACAGGGACATCGTAACTGAAATTGATAATTGTAATGTTAATCATTATCATTAGAGTCAGTAGCGCTCCTAATGCAGTTGTCCTTCTAAATAGCAATAAGAACCCTGCTAATACTTCTATTATTCCAAGATAAACCGAGTAGGAAGTTGAATAGCCAGCGAAAGCCCACAATAAGCCTTGCGGAGATGATTCTCCAAATGTTTGTTGTAATTTTTCTAAACTCGGAAATGGGAAATGCGATTTTAATACTTTGTCGAAGCCATATACCAGCATGTAAAATCCAATACAATAGCGGATATAAACAAATAAGTAGGATTGTAATTTCTCGTAATTGTTTCTTTTTTTGTCAATCAGCAACATTGCTATTGCAGTAATTATTGATAATATTAAAAAGATGAAAAATTTTACAAAATCAAAACTGCTGTCTCCGCTATCAGAGAATGCCAATTTTTTTAAATTTTGAATGTGTAAAATATTTTTTCCGCTCCAAAGAACAAAGCCATCGTGTACTCTATCATAAATATTGAAAAAAAAGTCTAATTGAGGAAATGCATCAAAAGGAAATGGGAAAATATAAAAGAAGGTGTACGATAAAATGAAAAGAAAAATAAATTTCTTTCGAATGGACCATTTAATATCATATATGCTTGACATACTTACGTAAAAGTATTTCAATTAAAACGCATTTCAAAATGTATTTTTATTTTTCAACAAAAAGCCTATAGTTGTTGAAAATATTATCAATATTGAGCCTTGAGGATGGTTATATTTGTAAAAAGTATAAAGATATGTCAGAAATTCATTTTTATAAAAAGATAGCATTAAAATTAAATGTTAACGAAAAACAGGTTGATGCAGTTGTTGGATTGCTAGACGAAGGTGCAACCATTCCTTTTATTTCCCGTTATCGTAAGGAAATGACTGGCAGTTTGGATGAAGTGCAGGTAGCGAATGTACGCGATGAAATTGAACGTTTGCGTGCATTGGAAAAACGAAGAGAATTTATTTTAGAATCCATAGAAGGTCAAGGAAAACTTACTCCTGAACTAATTTCTTTGTTACGACAAGCAGAAACTGTTTCTGCATTGGAAGATATTTATTTGCCCTACAAACCAAAACGCAGAACAAAGGCAACCATTGCACGCGAAAAAGGATTGGAACCATTGGCACAACTTATTTTTGATCAAGGAAAAATAGATGTGGAAGGAGAAGCAGAAAAATTTATTGCAAATGATGAATCGACAACTCCAAGTGCTAAAACAATTGATGAAGCATTAGCCGGTGCAAGAGATATTGTTGCAGAATGGATCAATGAAAATGCAGAAGCACGTGATAAGATTCGTAATTTATTTAAACGTTCGGCAACAATTAAAAGTAAAGTGCTGAGAGGAAAAGAAGAAGCCGGAGAAAAATTCAAAGATTATTTTGATTGGGAAGAAAATTTAATGGGTTGTCCTTCTCACCGTTTATTAGCCATCCGAAGAGGAGAGAGTGAAGAAATATTAAGCATTCACATTATGCCATCCGAAGAAGAAGCAATTGATATTCTTGTTAATCAATTTGTAAAATCAAATAACACTGCTTCCACACAAGTGAAATTGGCATGCGATGATGCTTACAATCGTATGATGCAAAGTTCCATTGAAAGTGAAATGCGAATGATGACCAAAGAACTTGCTGATGAAAAAGCAATTCAAGTGTTTGCAGATAACTTACGTGAATTGATGTTAGCATCTCCACTCGGACAGAAAGCAATATTAGCGATTGACCCAGGATTCAGAACAGGTTGTAAAGTGGTGGTACTTGACAAGCAAGGAAAATTATTGGATGATACCGTTATCTATCCGCACGAACAAAATAAAATATTTCAAACCAAACAATTGGTTTTGGCATGGTGTGATAAACACAATGTAGAAGCAATTGCAATTGGAAACGGAACAGCAGGAAGAGAAACAGAAACATTTATAAGAAGCATTGAAGAACTGCCGAAAAGTATCAATGTAATTATGGTGAACGAAAGTGGGGCATCTATTTATTCTGCATCCGATGTGGCGCGTGAAGAATTTGCTGATAAAGACATTACTGTTAGAGGTGCCGTTTCTATTGGAAGACGATTAGCCGACCCTTTGGCAGAATTGGTAAAGATTGATGCTAAGTCGATTGGTGTTGGACAATATCAACACGATGTGGATCAATACCTTTTGAAGAAAAAATTAGATGAAGTAGTAGAGAGCTGTGTGAATAAAGTGGGAGTGGAAGTGAATACAGCGAGTAAACAATTGCTAACATACGTTTCCGGATTGGGAGGTGTGTTGGCAAGAAATATAGTTGAATACAGAAATGAAAACGGTCCGTTCAAATCCAGAAAAGATATTTTGAAAGTTCCACGCATGGGAGAAAAAGCCTACGAACAAGCTGCTGGATTTTTGCGCATCGCAAACGGAAAAAACCCATTGGATAAAAGTGCTGTGCATCCTGAGAGTTACGGTATTGTGGAAAAAATGGCAACTGATTTAAATTGTACAATTGAACAGTTGATGACGGAGAAAGAATTTCGCAAACAAATCTCATTGCAAAAATATGTTTCAGAAAAAGTAGGTTTACCAACTTTGAATGACATTATGAATGAGTTGGATAAACCAGGTAGAGATCCGCGTAAATCATTTGAAGTATTTAAGTTTGATGATTCAGTTCATGAAATGAAAGATTTAAAAATTGGAATGAAGTTGCCAGGAATTGTAACCAACGTTACCAACTTCGGAGCATTTGTAGATATTGGTGTTCATCAAGATGGATTGGTTCACGTTTCACAATTATCAAATACATTTGTCTCCGACCCGAACACGGTTGTGAAAGTGCAACAGCAAGTAATGGTAACTGTAACGGAAGTAGATGTGCAACGCAAACGAATTGCTTTGTCGATGAAGGATAATGTTGTTTCAAGTACTCCAGTTTCTAAACCTGTGCAAAATAATAATGGTAAAAAAGGCCTGCCTGCCGAGAAGGCAGGAAAAGTTGAAGAGCCTGCAAATGATTTTGCGAGTCAGTTGGCTGCTTTGAAGGATAAGTTTAAGTAGGAATATTAAGACTATATTTATGACTATATAAATAGTACTTTTATAGACTAATTCTATATGAAAAAATCAATACTATCTGTTTTGTTTGTTTTGCTTGTTGCTACTAGCAGTTCACAATCCATGTCGATGATATGGACTGGAGGAGTCTATGATGCAATAGGTTCTTTCCCTGGATTTGGAGAAAGTATTGTATTGGATGCTTCTGGAAATTCATACACAACAGGTTCTTTTTCTGGAACAATGGACTTTGATCCAGGTGTTGGCGTTTACAACCTTGCTTCTGCAGGATCTGGTTCAAGCGTTTTTATTTTGAAGTTGGATGCTTCTGGAAATTTTGTTTGGGCAAAGAGTTTTAGTGGAGGTGTTACCGCATCTGCATTGTGCTATTCAATTGCACTTGATGATGATGGAAATATTTTTACCGCTGGTGATTTTACTGGAACAGTTGATTTTGATCCAGGTGCTGGAATTGCAAATCTTACAGTTGCTGGATTAGGATCTTTTTATGATATTTTCACAGCGAAGCTCGATCCTTCTGGGAATTATTTGTGGGCTAAAAGGATTGGTGCAGCAAATGAAGATAATGCTCTTGCAATCGCAGTGGATCGTTCTGGGAGCTTATATACTACTGGAATATTTCGTACAACTGTTGATTTTGATCCTGGTCCCGGAACATATACAGCAAGTGTAACTACTGGAGGACTTGGAATATATTTAATGAAGTTAGATTCTCTTGGCAATTTTTTGTGGGCAAAAACAATGGTGGGCAGTTCAGGCCCCGATGGTGGGCAAGGCCATGGCGTAGTTACTGATAGAGATAACAATGTATATTATACTGGACATTTTAACGGAACACTTGATTTCGATCCAGGACCTGGAACATTTAATATGTCAACTCTTGGACCTAGTTCTCATTTTGTCTTCGTGTCGAAATTGGATTCATTAGGAAACTTTGTGTGGGCGAAAAAAATGGGCGGTGCAGCTGTTACATATGCTAGGTCAATAACAATCGACACAGCAAATAATATATACACTACTGGCTGGTTCAACGGAACAACTGATTTCGACACAGGTGCGGGAGTATTTAATCTTATAGGTACACCAAATCATGATGTGTTTATTTCTAAGATTGACTCCATAGGAGATTTTGTATGGGCAAAAAAAATTGGCGGATCACAACAGGAAGAAAGCTTTTCAGTAGTAGTAGATTCGAATTCCAATGTTTATACAACTGGTGGGTTTACAGGATTTGTTGATTTTGACCCAGGTGCTTCGACATTTTTTATGACATCTTCTAGTGGTGGTGTAGACAGTGACATTTTCATTTCAAAATTGGATTCCCTTGGAAACTTTGAGATGGCTGTTCATATTGGCGGAAATGCCAGTGTTTATGCAAAATCAATTCAAGTAGATGAATTTGATAATGTTTTTATTACGGGTAGCTATGTAGGAACCACGGATTTTGAACCCGGTCCAGGAGTATATAATATGAGTACACCTAGTACAAATGGAGCTTTTGTCGAAAAACTACATCAATCATTGTTGGGTATTAACGAACTAAGTCAAGCAGGTCAAATTTCAATTTATCCAAATCCAACTTCTAGTTCATTTACCCTTTTTACTTCTGAGCAAATTAAAAATGGAAGCATTGAAATCTATAATAGAATTGGTTCTTTGGTGTTGAATCAAAAAATTACTAGTCAGCAAAATGCTATTGACTTAAAAAACTTTGCAACTGGAATTTACTTCGTGAAAGTAATGAGTGAAGGGAAGATTGTTGGGATGCAGAAGGTTGTGAAGCAGTAATAGGAGCATTGTAGGAATCCCCCTAGCCCCCTTTTTCAAAGGGGGAATTGATTCTGCTCAAAAGATTGTGGAAGAGTATAAATCAAATCATAAAAAATCATAATCGCCACAGGCGATAAAATCATTTTTATCATAATTATCATAAAAATCTGCGTTCCAATTTTTGACCAGCAACGAAATACTAATCCACAATCCCCATTTTCTTCATCAAAAACGAAGCATTCATAGTAGAACAAACACCTTCAGATAATTTATAATTGAAATTGAGTTTATCATTTTCAATCGTGATGTTGAAGCACAGGTTTCTTACTTTATCCGGAAATTCAGTTGAAAGTTTAGAAAGTTCCACATCGTGTGTGGCAACTATTCCCACTCCGTTTAGTTTTAATATTTTTTTGATGAGTGCTTCTGAACCCGAGTGTTGGTCTTTGCTATTCGTTCCTTTTAGAATTTCATCCAATAAGAAAAATACAGGCTTCCCTGTTTCGTATTGTTCAATCAATAAATGCAAACGTTTTAATTCAGCATAAAAGAAAGATTCGTTTTCTTGCAAAGAATCGTTGGTTCTAAGGCTTGTAAATAAGTGAATAGGAGAAAATTTGTAACGGCTTGCACAAACCGGAGCTCCAAGCATAGCGATGGTTAGATTAACTCCAATGGTTCTTAAGAAAGTACTTTTGCCTGCCATGTTTGCTCCTGTGAGCAAATCTACTTTTGGTGCATTTGAAAGCTTGTAATTGTTTTTTACTAAAACATTTTCCTGAATCATTGGATGACCGATATCTTCCGCTTCAATCACAAAATGATTTGTTTCTACTTCCGGAAAAACATAATTGGGGTTGTTGTGAGCATACATTCCCAAACTGATAAATGCATCAAACTCACCAATGGTATCCACCCAATTCATAAAATTAGTCTTGTGTTTTTTTCTCCAATTTTCGATTCCACACATTACATTAATGTCCCAAAGTAAAATGCCGTTCAATAAAATGGCAACTACAATGTTCATGCGTGCGTCTAGCTTATCCGTTAAGCTTTTTAGCTCTTTGATGCTTGCGCTTGCAGAATTGTTTTCTTTTACAAAAACAGATTTGAGATTACTGAGTAAACCAGACTTAAACGATTCTGATTCAATCGCAGAAATAAGTTGACGGTATTTTTCAATAGAATCAAATTTTCGACTTAAGTTATCGTGAATTTTATTAATTCGTTTGGTGTAAAAACCAATAATTCCAAGCTGAATAAAAAACAGAAGTACAAAAGGTGTTTCGTTAATTATTCCAATGAAATATAAAACAATGGAAGTAACAGAAAGTATTGGAAGTATAACACGTGAAATCTGAAGAAACAAATTTGAGAATGTATTTTTCTCATTCAGCCATTCGTTAATTGTTTCTTTGTCTGTTGATTTTTCTTTGTTTTCAAAGCCCAGCGCAATAAATTGGTGATTCCACTCAGCCTTTGTTGCTAATTCTTTAATTGCTTCCTGACGAGAAATAATTTTTTCTTTATCTAAAAACGGATAGGTTAACCATTGAGCCAGTTTTATTCTTCCTGTATAAGTAGAAGTACGATTTAAAATCTGGAAAACAGATTTTCTTCCAAAGATATCTAAGTCGGAAATGAAATGATGTTGTTTATCAATAAACTCTGTTCCTTCATTTATTCCATTGAAATCTTTATTCAACAATTGAATTTCAATCTCGTTAACCTTGATTAAGTTTTTTAGAAAAGTAGTTTTTCTTTTTAAGACAAGTTCTTTGCTCAATAAAAAAAGAAAAAGCACAACTGTTAATCCCGAAAAAGAATAAGCAAAAAGAGGAAGTGTTTCGTAGTATAAAATGAAAAGAGTAATTGCTAACAGAAACAACAAAATCCTGGAATAAAAAATCTTATTGAATTTGCTGTTTTGTTCTTCAATTTGCTTTTTGAACTCAGCGATTCTATCCGAATAATATGTTAGCAATGGATTCATATCTGTCTCTTATACACATCTCCGAGCCCACGAGACTAAGGCGAATCTCGTATGCCGTCTTCTGC
>ENA-ORBV01007520-ORBV01007520.1-microbial-mat-metagenome-genome-assembly--contig:-NODE-7520-length-18692-cov-5.367392_pt1 | contig 18692 bp, 11 predicted proteins | sample MGYA00237777_ERZ505514 | MGnify/ENA primary metagenome ERZ505514 (study PRJEB26160, sample SAMN06269048) | microbial mat metagenome | isolation source: Oligotrophic lake microbial mat | place... | reverse complement strand
TTTTCAAGCAGAAGACGGCATACGAGATTCGCCTTAGTCTCGTGGGCTCGGAGATGTGTATAAGAGACAGCAGCAGTATTCTACCAGTGCCGGAGCTTACAGATGTCTGTAGGGGATTCATTCTTGGCAAATGGATCATCCTTATAATTCGGATTGTCGTATCTCCTGATCGAGTCACAGATTTGTCCCATGTGGAAAGTGTTCCGCGAGGCGCAAATATGTGAACTATCTTGTCAAATGCGGGAGAATGTCACTCCCGTGTTCGCCACTGTGGCGATTAATCAAGGAAGAAACTCTCGACAACAAACATTTAACCTTCTTCCGAGGACGCATGTGTTACTCAACTGCTTGCTTACTTCCTCATCGCTTTTGTTATTCTCCTCCGGGGTAACAATATTGGGACCATCGCGTCCCAGCTAGTAGGATGTGACTGAGATATACCAACCAACTGATAATACGACTGAAGGCGGCGATAGGGGTACAAACTACATGCCGGGACTGCAAGAAGTAAAAGTCACACTATTATCACTGGAGTATTTGTAGTTTGTGATCTGTGACTCGGCGATAACTCGCCGCTCTTTTGTAGGTACATAGCCAAGGGAAGATTGCACAACGACTCGACCGACATCATTGCGGTCGTGCCAATCTTGCCAATGATGAGGACGGGCCCTAATCTGGCTCGAGGCCTATCAAGCCCCTTGCTTTTCACTACAAGTTGGACGCAACGCTACTTGAATCTGAATTGCTATCCCATCCACCAAGGAGACTACCATCGTTGCTGATTGCCATGTTGGCAGCTGATGAGAAAGCGGAGAAAAAGAAAAAATGAATCGGAGAGAAAAGCAAAGCCGCCAGTTACATTCGTCCACTGTGGGACAAGTGTGCGAATCAAGGATACACCGGATGTTGTCAGTCATTTTACGCGATTAAATCCTACTAAAATCAGGATACTACAAAAAGATGGTGCCATTTGAGCCATCTTGTACCATACTCAACTGGTAGCCCCCCCTTCACTTGTCGTTGGATCTACTGAGTAACTCGTACTGTGAAATGTTGGATGCACTCAACGGCATCGTAATTGGAAATGCATTTGTTGTGGACAGCTTAATAATCTTCTTCCTTATAGGCAATGAGCATATAAGCAGCTGTTTTTCTCATCATGACCGGTTATCGTTCCAGGAGCAAGCTTGTACTGACAATTTGCCTCTTCCTGGCGGCAATGTCTTCGTGCCATGCGGCTGCTGTTCCAGAAGCACAAGAAACCGACAATCACAATTATTTGAGAGTGGGTGGACCACGAGAGCTGCTTATGGGAGGTCCTCCCCAACAACACATGGGACGTTCGATTTGTGCCGACAGTACCTCCTTTCGGACAAAAGTCTATCGAGAATCGACCAAAGAATGGGAGGTCAAAGACTGCACCTATGTTGCGAAAAAGCCGTATGAGCGATGTGAGATTATGGGCACGGACAACAATGGATATAAAGTACCTGCCAAGGGCGCATGTTTTGCCTCTTGTGATACGGGGAACTGCCGCTGAGCTGGCGTGGACTGTACAAATGGATCAATCCATCAGGCAATACGCGTCGGTTGTGATCCCTTTGGGTAGAAATGCGTTGCGGTGGCGTCCCCATACGGGAGGCTCTGATCTTGTTTACAAGACCCTGAACATCTTCCAAAGCGGTTGTAACTTGAATCGGCCATAGAAATTTTGTCTTAATTCATTAGTTTTTACGTTCCATTTTGCATACCAATACAATTATTTGTTCAACTTTATTACACCTGCATATCTCCGAGAGAATTTTTTGACTACAAGCATTTTCTCAAGGGACATTCCAAGCCAACCAGAGTAATATACTAGTCGTCTTCGGCAGACAGGTTAAGGTTCCTATGCAATCTTATAATAATCCAGCGCGTAGGACCTCTGTCACCTCCTCAGCCAACGGCCAACAAGAGCTTGCCGTGGCAACCACGTACTGTAGCCTATTTTGTTACACTGTAGAGGAATAAACTCTCCGTTACCGGGGTGATAGATATTTTGTGTTCAATATTATCGATACGTTATTCACATTCTTATTCACCACTACATGAACTCCATTACTACAGATCCGCATAAATATTTCCTCCGCCACCGTCGTCATCATCATCCAATTCACCATAGATACCTCCTCCACCCCCACTGCCAATACTATCATCATCATCGTTGGCACCACCATCCAAACTATAGCCTTTGTTATTGTAGGTTTTGGTCGTACCCATGATTTTATCCCACGTCAAATCATCTTCTTTGAGCGACGAGGCAGGTTGATTGGAATGTTCATTGCAGGCTTCCATGTCGTCAAATTGTCCCAAAAATTGAGGTTCTTCTGCGCCTTTTAACAAGAAAAATTGCGGAAAATCACCCCGAACACCACTGATATCAAATAATTCGTCGCGACGTTGTCGATGTTCGGGCATGGTACAACTGTGTTTGCGAAAACGTAATAAAATGGAAGAAAAAGAATGGGAACGAGAATTAAGGATGTGAGCCAAGGCGGACGGAATCGATACTAGGCATTCAAACGCCAGTTTATATTTCATTCCAATGTAGTGTTCCACCATCCACGACGATTCCAAACATAAAATGTTGTTTACTATTCATAATACATGTACGTACTTGAGAGTTTCAAAGGGCAGTTCCAAAGCTTCAAACATGCTAATGGAACGTTCTTGACGAGACAATTGTTGTCGGCTCCCCGACGTGGTCGATAAGCAAATCAAAATACGTGTGGATGTAGCATCTTCTACTTTTTTGTCGGTCAACGAAGTGACCATATTTTGGGTCAGCTTGGCATAGGTTTCCTCGCTGCCGCGGCCCGACGATTTGTTGGATGACGCCATGTTTGGATATTTCGTTTTACTTTTTGCGTGACAAAACGACGACTTGTTTCGTTCCAAAATCAAGACTTGGAAACCAGGACTACTACAATACAATCAATAATCAACGATTTCCCCAAGCAGCGCGGTTGGGAGTTTTCAGATCAATGATCCACAGTTACGGCTTAGCTACTCGCTAGCTAGTTAGTCGCTATCAGTAATAGCTCTATTATCAAGTATCGTTCTCGATCAACTGTCTTGCCTCTCATGATCCCGTCAACATGTTGGTGATCGGGTATGGATAGCTTCGAATGACTTTCTGAACGAAAGATGCCTGCTTTTGATCAGTGTGCGTCCTTTGGGTTCATTCCGAGATCGCACAGTGACCCGACCTTTGACATGGTGAAAAGTTGCTCCAAAAATTTAAATTCAAAAAAGACCACACGTGCACAACTACGGCAACAAAGTGAAGCAACAACACAAAGAAGGTATTGGCAATGCTAACCTGCTACCTTTGGTATCAAGCTACCACTCTACTAGTCTACTGTACTCCTGTAGACTCACTATAAAGATAATAGCTATCTACAAGACAAAGGATCTCGTAAAGAACAACAGCCATCAGGATCCCTTTGAACCAATGACTCGAAAGCTGTAGATCCAAAACCTTCCTTCATTCAACCACCATGTTTTCCTCCGTGTTTCACCGCTCCAAAAAACAGCACCACCATAACAGCAGTCATCATCTTCACCATCATGAGGACCTCCACTTGCACAATGTGAATACCAATATTGTGTTGCATCATCGTCGAAGACAACGAAATCATCGAGCAAGGATCGGTGCTCTCTTGACCAAATTTTTCGCCTTTGGCATTATTTCCTTTTGTCTCTTTAATTACTTGTTACTGGCACGACAGCAAGAGCTACAGCACGACGACCAACACGATACTTTTTCTACCTATCATCATCATCATTCCCTGCAACGTCACCTCCCACACTTGTTTGATAGTAGTCATCACAGCTTGGTGGAGCGAGCTACGGCCTGGAATGTACGACGAAAACAAAAGCATGTCACTAGCGACAACCAGCAGCAAGTTGAAAGGACTCGTGCACCAGATGATAACAAATATGAGGAGGAGGAAGACAAGTACGATTATTCGGATCCAGATCCTCTCGCGGTATTGCACTATGCTCCGTCTCGCATTCCTGGTTACGTCACCACCACAGTTAACGACGACGACGACAACACCAAAGGCAAAACCAAAACTACCATGGCACTTTATGGTCATGTCATGCGGGAATTGGTGACCCGCATTTGTGCTCGTCAAATTGCTCAATCCAACATTTTAGTCCTCAGTCCCGAAGCACCGTACGTCGTCGACTGGATGCATCAACAAGAACAACAGCAACTTCACTCTAATAGTAACCAAAAGGACGAGGCATCATCCTTGCAACGCCAACTTCAACACGCCGTTGGAGGATCTACTTTGTTGCATGTGCATCGACAAGGGCATGCTACCTTTGGACTCAATTCGACTACTACTGCTACTACTACAAAGTCTAGTACAACTAGCACGACGGTGGTCAATGATTGGTGGACAAGTTTTGACACTGCCCAAGCAGCACAACGACCCGGCTGGATTTTGATGACCATGTACGATCATGGCTGGCAGAATGATGTCTTGATGCAAGATTCGGCCCAGCTCTTGCAAGAAGCCACGTTGACGTATATTGTCCTTGGAATTGGGGCCTATCCTTCGTCCCATACAACAACGGACGCAGCCTCCTCGTATGGTCAAAAAGCCATTCAAGATTTGCTTCGACACAAGTACAAGGTACAAATGCTATCCTTGTCGCATATGGCTACCGAGGTTTATATGCAAGATTTGGTTCAGCCCAATGCCGATATTACATCCACCAACGTCGCTGCATTGTTTGAAGGGCTGCAAGAGGTGGCCAATACTACACAGACGCCTGTCTTGGGCTATGTCTTTGCGACACAAGGGCTGGATTTGGCCATTCCGACGGCGACCTATTATCAACCCAAACTACCACCCCTGCTGGATCCGACCAACTTTGAAAAACACAGTGGTATTACCTATCGAGAATGCAATGCGAGCGACCATCATCGTTTGCGCATTGCTTTTGTTCTAACGGATCCGAGTAGCAGCAGCGAAACATTTGCTAATGATACACCTCCTCCAATCATCATTACGTGCAATGACAAGGTCATGGATCCCTTAAAGTCGGCTACAGCCTTGACGGATATCTGGTATTCGGGGGATACCATCCATGCATCGGAAGCCGTGTGTGTGCGTACGTTTTGTCTCACCGAACAACAGACCGCTTGTACCACGCGCATACTGCCCAAGGATATCACGGCCGAGCAAAGGCAAAGACGACAACAACGAAAGAAGGAGGTGCAGCAGCAACAAAAACACTCGAATAAGGATATTACAAACTCTTCTAGTGATGCAAAAGATGAAGATGATGAAGTGGAACATGAGCGATCCAATCTTCTAGTACTCATGATTGATCCGATTAGTCGAGCTCGCTTTCAGCGCTCCCTGGTCAAAACCAATCGTTTGATCCAACGACTCAAATTTACATCGTTTTCTCAGTATACAGCCGTCGGCAACAATTCGGGGCCCAACCAAGCTGCCTTGTATTCAGGTCGACCCTTGGCATCGCGCGCATCGATTGCCTCGCACAATGCACATCGAGGGCAACAGTGGTTGTGGGATACCTTGCGAGAACACGGATATGCAACGCTCAAGGCGGAAGATGGTTGTATCGAGAATTCCAACATGATCCAATCCATCCAGCCCAAAGTTCATCATGGAGATGCCTTTATTCAAATGATGTGCTTTGACTTTGAACGTCCCAATTGTCTTGGAGGACGATCCGCGCCCCGGCATTTTTTGGAGTATGGCGCACAATTTATTCATGCCTATGAACAACCAAAACAGCCACAGGACAGCCATCGCCAACTACAACAACCCTGGGCGGCCTTTTTACATTTTATAGACTCGCACGAGGATACCCAGACAATGGAAGGAACGTTAGATGAGCCTCTGTGGAAGTACTTGTTTTCCATATACCAGTCGAGCAAGCACTGTCGTACACCGCAAAAAGCGTCGTCATCTTCGCCCGACGAGTTCCAGTTTCCCTGCTCTGTATGGAACAATACGATGATTGTCTTGATATCCGACCACGGCCTGCATTATGGCAGCTATCTCTTGTCCCGGAAAGGTCTACAGGAACGATCGCAGCCTATGCTGCATCTTCATCTACCCGAAAATTTGCAGTCATCGTCTTCATCCAAGGCTTTGGCAGAGAACAAACATCTCTGGACTACACCATTTGATGTCTACGAAACCATCTTTCAGACCCTCTTGCCTGACGTGGCGTCTCGAAGGTTGGAACCTACGATTGGGTCGACATTGTTACAATCCTTACCTGAGAATCGCACGGCTTGTAACACGACAGACGGTGTTCCTCCGAGCGTTTGCCAATTATTAGAGGAAACCAGCAACCAATCTACCATCATGCCGAGCCCGCCATCGGTCATGTCATTTTACGCCGATATCCCTCGTTCGAATAAAGTCGGTGTGACGCCACCCTGCAAAGCCCAAGCATCCAATGACACAATTTTCACCAAAAGAAATGTCCAGTGTCTCTGCGCCACGAATCTACGCCCATGGTATAACTGCTCCGCCCATCCATGGGCTGTTCCGTCGAACCTGACTCCGCGTGAAACATTTTCTTTAGTCGATTGCCTCAATGATCGATCCTTTGAAGTCCACGTGCAACGAGATCCCGCGATCGTACGTCGTTATGAATCGATTGCCCATTCCGAGAAGTCAGTTGCACCCTCCAACCCACAACAAGGGCAAAGTCCTCCGAATATTTTGTTTCTGGAATTGGATAGTGTCTCGAAAGCATATGCGGACAGGCATTTTCCTCGAACAAGAGAGCTGCTGCATAGCCTTCGGTTGAGACCAAACAGCACGGATCCAAGTGGATTTTCCTGTGGCGGCAACGAGACACTCTGCGCTGCCGAGTTTCAGAGTTTTTCCGTTGTGGGTGCGAACTCGATGCCTAATCAAATAGCAGCATTCGGAGGGTGCGTGGTTACAGCGGGACCTGAACGCTGTTTCGAGCTAGAACGAGATGAACAGAGCCGTGAAATTTGTGTCAACGCTTCCCATTTTGCTTACAACATGGAGCTGGTCAGTAGGCACAAGTTTGGGGCAACTTATTGCCGCGTGGATAAAGAGCAGAGGAGCCCCTGGATATTCGATATTGCAAAGTCGGCTGGTTATGTGACAATGTTTGCCGAAGAGTTTTGCTTTGAAGACTCCGTCTATGTTCCTCAGGGAAACATTTTCCCTCTGAACGTTGACTATGTGCCTTCCAAATTCTTTTGTCGAGTCGTCGAACGGTACGCTGTGACGAAAGGTTTTCAGATGGTGGAACCTCCTTGGAAATACGAGTACTTCCCAAAGCCCAACAAACCGGCTTGTGTGGACGACCGGGGTGGATACGAGCGAGCACGTGTTGCTCTTGATCATATCGAAAGCATGTGGAATTCCTATGAAGATGTACCAAAACTTGCGTATCTGAATGCCCTCGCTGCTCATGTGTATCAAGATTTCAAATCGTAAGTACTGGTGCTCGTTCGTGTGTTACTAATCTTGCTTTTCAATCGAAAGCTAATATCGGGCGTCTTCCATTCGCTTTGTGTTCAGCATGGCAAACCTCGCGGATGTCTACGACTACATTTTTTCCTCGTTTCTGAGGCGGATGCTATCAAAGGCAGACACCAATACCATCATTGTTGTTCGCGCGGACCACGGGCTCCAGGCAGGGCCTCAGACGGCTGATTACAGCATTCAAATTGAGGCCCTCCGACCCATGACTCATATTATTGTTCCCAAACAGTTGCAAGGGCTTTCGTTGAGCAAACTCTTTGACAATCAAAACAGACTAGCCACTGGCTTTGATCTATACAATACTCTTGCAAGCAGTGTCGTGGGCGATAACAAGTCATTGATGCCAATGCCTCCACCTTGGTCCAAGCACTTGTGGCAGGAGTCCATTACCAATTCACGAACCTGCGCGGATGCGAAAGTTCCAGGTAGGCGATGATGTACTTTGTCAATTGCTTTGCGACAAATTCGTTCTTGCTCATCCATTGTTGTTCTTTTTTTTTACCTCCTGCTGACCGGGCCTTACAGCCGATTATTGCTTGTACGAAAGCCAACGTACATATTCAGCTCCAAACTTCTGTACCTGCAATATGGTGGAAGAAGAGCAAAGAATCATTTGTCCACCATACGCTGATTCTTTTCAGAAGAATTTGAGCTTTGCCGTGGACGCCGCGCTGTCTTCAGGGAGAATTTTCAAGCAAGTTGTAGTAAACATTCAAGCGTGATAGCCGAAGAAATTGCCACTCACCAAGACAAGGAGTCACGGAAAATTTCTTCTGCTCATTAGCCTCTGTTGCAGTGACATTCACGGCAGCACTTGTTCCCGGCCCATCTCGCTTGACGATGTCGTACAGCTCGGTGATGCAATCTGCCCGGAAACGGTAATAGAACACAATTCATAAGTCTATGGCGACTTTCCCCTGCAAAATTTCATTTGGACCCACATCCATACATATTCCGAAATACTGTATGTCCACAACAGTCTTTTGTCATCAAACTGTGGCGCCTTCGAGTCGAGAAGATCGATACAGTAGAATTAGCTCGCAGCGCAACGCAACACTGATTCTCGACAGCGATGATTGTGACGCAGCATGGGAGGAAGTTTGCAAGAGGGTTGCATACTACTAGTACGAGATTTGTCCCGCCGCAATAGTCAAGCGGTATCTAGCTAGAACTACCAAGCAGATTATATGCAATATGCAAAACCTAGTACAGTCACAGATTTAAACTATTCCTTTGGCTTGAGAAAGGCCCAACCACTTTGGCTTGAATTGCACCGGCCGTCTCTCTTCTTTCTCGTGCAGGTTGGTGTTTCTCTACTCCCAGAGAAGATTGGCAAGAACTTCTCCCTGGTTGCTTCGAATTTCAAAGGAGAGTGGCAAAAAGTAATCCCACATACCGGCAGGAGTATTGATTTGGATCCCTCCCAACAAGGCAATCTTTCCATTGCCACCGACCTTGCCACAACCCTTGGCAATAATCTTGTCCATGAGTTCGGCTTGGGCATCGAAGAGTGCCAAGGGCAATTCTACCACCTGATTGTCGGCACTGACCAGACGATGGGCATGGGGGAGCAGCATGTTGTTGACAAAGCTTTGTTGGGCATCCAGGCAATCCGCAGGTGCCGCACAGGCGGCGGCGCCCTTGTCACAAACATATCCAGCGGCGGCGGCGGCACTTCCACAACAAGCACCACCGGCCTTGCGGCCACGACGTTCGACGGTTCCGACCGTTCCCTTGGAGTCGACTCCGACATGAGGACCATAGACGACCAAAGCATCGCCGCCATCGGGGATGTGGGACGCAAAGGCCCCAAAGCTGGTCACACCACCAAAGGCAAAGCCGGCGAGTCCTCCCATGTTGAAGTTGTTGCCATAGACGGTACTCAATTCATCCATGAGTGGTTTGTTGACTTCATCGCAACAAAGGGATGTGGCCAACAAGGTGGTAGAGTCGGCATAGCCGTATTCGGCCAATTTGGCGCGAGCCAGAGAGACCAGAGTATGATTGGGCAAGGCGTTGGGGAAGCATTTGGAAATGCTTTCGACGGTTGACTGTTTGTAACGAAAGACGAGCCGTGACAATCATAGAGGTGAGCATCCCGTTATCTAGATCCAAAAACGATCAAAAGATATACACAAGGCAAGACGAGCCTGGACGTACCGGAATGGGTTTGTGCTGTGCCAAAAAGTCTTGCAGCAATGCTCCCTGATTGTTTTGAACTTGCACACGGAGTGGCAAGAAATAATCCGACATGCCATCGGGAGTATTGATTTGAATGCCACCGACCAAGGCAATGTTGCCGGCCGACACTTTTCCGCAAGCTTGCGCGACAATGCGGTTCAAGAGTTCGTCTTCCGCATCAAACAATGCCTTGGGGATTTCCACGCTCTTGTCCGAAGCGTTTTCCAATCGTGGCGCATACGGCAACAAGAGACGATTGACAAACTGTTGTTGGGCATCCAAGGGATCACTCATGACACTCAAGTCATCCTCTTCTTCAGTTTTGCTGGAAATGCATTTCTGGCAATAGGCGGCAGCCGCCGTGGCACTGCCACAGCAAGCGCCACCATGTTTGCGTCCTCGGCGATTGACGGTTCCAACCTTGCCATTGGCATCAACACCAACGTGAGGTCCATAGACTGGGAGGAGAAAATGTGGAATGAGTTGAGTGAGTAAATGAAATATTTTTCCTGGCCATGCCTCTCTCTCTTTAATAATAGTACGTACCAACGAGACAGCTCCCGCCGTCTGGAATGTGACTGGCCATGGCCCCAAAGGAAGTGACTCCACCAAAGGCAAATCCTGCCAAGCCGCCCATGCTAAAGGTTTGACTGCCAAAGGCCGATTCCAAATCGTCCACCAAGGGACGATTGACTTCATCACAACACAGCGACGTCGCTACGAGCGTTGTGTTGGGGTTGAGATATTCTGGAGACAAGTTCTTTTGAATCATGGCCATCAACTCCGCAGTGGAGACGGCATCGGGAAAGGCTTGATGGATCGAGGCAAGTGTGGCCTAAAGATATGAAAGAAAGGGGAGGAAATGGTGGAGGAAACGATTGTTAGAAATGACACTCTAGTAGATATCAAACATCGCTATATCTTTTTAAACGCACCTCAATGTCATGATTCTCCCATTGATGAGACATCTCGGACATGACGGTGGGTTCCGTGGCCACACTATTGTTGGAGGAGGATTCCTTCTTGACTTTATGATTACTAGTACGGCTGCGATGGTGATCACGATAAAGGAGCATGGCTGCCGCCGAGGCGCTCATGACCGAAAGAACGGCGGGAAGGACGGTAGAGTTGTTGTTGGAAGACATGGTGAAGATAAATGATAAGATAATAAGAGATTGTAGTAGCTGATGATGGATTGGATAATTCTGATTGCCGATGAAAGTTCAATCAAACTAAGATGAATGAATCAATGAGGTATTGTGAGCCATAAACACGGACGCCAAATGTGAAATTTTAAAGTAAGTGATGGTTGGGGGATGCGACACTTGGCCGAACTAACAGAGTCTCAAGTTCTGCCGGCAACGATGGGAAGTGTATCCGTGAGGGTTGCTTCCATCGGCATTTGTACTACTGTAGTAGAGACTACTTAACTAGCTAGTAGCACTGGGCGGGACCGAACTACTACCCGAACTGCACCAGTAATGTACAGACTGGTACTACAGTAGCTAGTAGTACATGTAGGAACGCCAGTACCATACTTAGTAGGACGCTGAATGATCCCAGCAATCAAATCACCCATCAAACAAATCAACCCATCAAACATGACGAAAGTTCGCATTATTTTGGTCGGAATGACGCCCGGCGCTAATAAAGGTAGCCAATCAAGAAACGAAGCAGTTTCTCACTGCCGGAAGTTGACGCGTCATCATTTGGCGTCTGTGCTATGTATGTCGTCCACGACGGCAGATGGCCAGACAGAAGATCGTGGTCTCACATGAGACCTCTCAGATTTGGTCTGGTGAATAATGCTCTTTGTCTGCTGCTTTTACTACTAGCTAGTGCTGTTCTAACAACACAAAACGATGGGAGACCAGCTACCTATAGCTAGCTAGAGGGGCTAAACAATTCTAAATTCCCTCCTCTGGTGGACATTTCTCAAATGCTCTTTGTCCTACCAGAACTGTCAGCACAGCTAGTCAACACTGATGACTCGCCCATGTCGCAAACGAAACACCTGAAACAAGAATCACACGTTGCCAGATGAGCGCACTTCTCTGAGCTGCTTAAGTCACAAGGCTGTAAATGTATAAAAATTGAAGTGACATGTATGTTGTTTTGCAATGTTTTAACAAAATGAATGTCACAATGTTTCTTCAAACAGAAGAAAACAGTTGTCACAAGATCCATTTTGCAAATTGCTCTTGCACGTTGTCATGCAACAAACAGGATTTACAGATTGTGATCTCACCAATGATGTTCTATTGACTCAATTGCACGACTGACTTACCAGTGCTGTCTTCTTCTTGGGAAAAAGGAGTGTCTTTTTTTTGTGGAAGCTTCTGTGCATGCCCTTGTTTGTGTGTCACAGCTGCACCACAAATGCAACATCAACTTTCCTAGCATCAACCTTTGCAAAGGGCACAAACCTGCAATACATCTTGTAACACTTATTCCTGTAAACAGATGCATTGCTCTGATGCAAGAGAAGAATAACCCAAAAGTTTTGATCAGACCTTAAGAATTAAAAAACAACCAGCAACAATGTGTGAATGTCCGATTTTAGCATGTGTCTAAGAACCAACTAATGAAACATTAAAGTGACCTAATCTAGAGTCTTTAGCTGTGCAGTTGCATTAGCATATTCTTTGGAGTTTGTTGCCTGCCGTTGTCATCAGCTCATGTCAAACGACGTGAACTTCCTTCAACCGTTGCACATCAATGTGAAATCGGTGTCCTTTCACATGTGAGGACATTGCACAATCATCTGATATTGGCTACAAGAATGAATAGAAAAACATCTAGGTTATGCTTTGCTCTAACAGCTGGCATTAGCTAACAAGCCACTGTGCTACCAGGCTACCAAGGGGTGTTGTCTGACAATTGCCCCTTCGAGATTTCAAGATCCTTTGAGCGTCCACATGCTTCCGCAAGACTGAAAAATTCAGAGGAGGAATAAAATAATACCGAGGCATTTTTCTTTTTTGCGAATAAACTTTGCATGCCATTTGGCTTACGTGTTGTCATCTACATATGGCCGAGCAGACGTGGCTGGCATATGCATGCCGATATGTCATATCAGATCGATGAGCGCATTCCTTTCTCCGTGCAACACCATTAGCTGTAACCAACATCTCTACAAACTAACTAGTAGCGATTCGTTAGTCCATCGGCCAACCATCATGCCGACCAAGTATGAATTAATTTTTGTTTTGGTGGTAGCGTTTTCCTCTGCGACGGTTTATCGAGAATTTACCTTGGGACAATCGTCATGGCAAAAAATGTTGAATGGGGAATTTGATTTGGGGAACTTCACGTCCAATTTTGATTTTGATCAAATACGAAACCTTACGGAGCAAATATCTGCCAATTTTTTACCCTTATTGGACGACGATGATAGTGACGAGGATGATGATAGTGTGGACAACAATGTCCGCTCGAGTATCACAATTGATTCATTCAGCAGCCCCACTGCTACTTCCACTGCAAGTAAAAGCAAAAAAGGCCGGATTGCGATTCTCTCTGGTTTTGTGACATCCCGTGCTGGTTACAATCAAGGCATTAAAAAAATGCCACGCATCAGTGAAAAAATCATGCCACACATGTTGAACAAACAATGTTATGCTCGATTGTGGGATTACGACTACATTTTCAATACTACTTGGGGCTTTGACGACTTGAGCAACAGCGACAATCCACAACGCCAGCACCAGCGCCATTGGTTGGAATATGGAACTTGGCATCGTGTTCCTCACATGATGGCGGCCATGGATCAAGGATATGATTGGGTGTTGTACGCCGATACCGATTATGTCTTTCAAGACATGACAGTGCCTTTAGAGGCCTTTGTTAAGGAATTGGAATTGCACGGCAACAAAAACGTCAGTGTGATTGTCCCCACGGATCTGAACAGGGAAAAAATTTATACCTTTTCGGCCTTCACCGTCTTTATCAAAAATGATGCCTTTGGGCGACGCGTGTTGGAAAATTGGATGGAATTTGCCAATGGAATTTGTCCCAATGGAAATTTTGCCAAGAGCATTCCCGGGAAATATCACTGGACAGATTCCGATCAACCAGGGTTGTGGTATGGTGCGTTATGTATGCCTGGTGCTGGACAGGATGGTCGACGTATGGTTGCGCTGAACGGAGGAACGTCTTTTTTAAAAATACTTACCCATGTCCCTCGTCTATGTGAAATCTTCACCACAGCACTCCCCAAGACCCACGATGAGTTTTTCCGAATACCAGAATCGGGCGTCAAGTATGAAGCCAAATGCAACAATGCAACAGGATATATCACCACTAGGCGATATATGGGACACGAAATGAATGATTACTTTGAAAGTTACCAGAACCGAATCGTGAGGGGTACCCATGGCCATGCCCTTGTGAAAATGCACGATGGTGAGTCAGTGCACAAGCTTGGTCGAGTTTGGGTTTGTTTTATTTTGTATCTCACAAAGTGAGATATATCATGATACTATTGTACGCATAACAGACCAACCCATCGTTTGGTCGTTGACTGTCAATGGAACCAAAAGTGGGATTGGGGTACAACAAACCTTTGGTCACTGGCAACGAAGGGACGTTCCAAGTGCTTTTGCGCTCCATCGCAAAGCCAAACTCCCAGCCAAGATGATGCGCGACTTACGGTCGTGTCAAAAAAGTTTTGGATGCTATGCGAATTATACAACGGATGGGGTCTTGCAGCTTGGATGTACCAAGTAGTAGGAAAGAGGAAAACGAAGGGCTAAGAAGGCTGGGCGGATCCAAGCATGTTCTGCGAAAAGATGGGGCGAATCGCCGAGGGAATTAAAGATTTTTTTTAGTGTCGATTTTGCTACCGATTTATAGCCATGGATCTAATGTCCGGCGCTTCCTGGATGATAAGGCTCGCCGTTGTATCAATTATAGAGGGCAAGCACGTCGACGTATGCTTGAAATCTGGGCCGGCTCGCTTACAGATTGAGCTGCAGGTTTTTGGTGGAATAGTATGACAAGCATGCCGTTGAAATCCAGCAGGCAAGGCAGGCAATTCCTAGCCATGCTTGAAAGTTGGGCCATCTCGCTCTTCTAGCTTGTATACTTTGATCAAAATGCGCCATGAATGATAAGTGCTTCTCGTTCGTTTCAAGAGTGCGGAGAAAGCTTTCTACTTCCTGAAACAACTGCTGAATAGATGTAATTTTGATATCGACATTGAGCAAGATCTTATCGAAGCCAGAGGCATGAAATCCTTGTCCATCGTAGGATGTGTATTCCGGAGCTTGTGGGCAAGCTTTCGATCCACCACTGCCCGTGACAATCATAAGAGTCTCGTCCTTGTATCGGATCCAACCCTTCGGGATCGTTCTGTCCCTGCCAAACCCACCTAATGCCGCTGTCTTGGGAAACATCTTGACCAGGTCTTGCGCTTGCTTTGAACTCCTCGCCCTGACTACCAAACAGTCCGTGAATCCGGCTTCTGTGTCCTCCTGATAGGCCTTGATCTTTTTCGAACCGTGAGGTAAGACTACAATGGAATGCCAGTTGAAATGCCCATCCTTGGGGACTTTGGCTCCTGTATTCAAACACTCCATGTAGTGCTGGAAGGAAGCAGCCTTGTCCGGTAAATAAATCATTTGACGTGACTCACCATGATATCGTTCCAAGTAGCCATGACAGCTCTTGCGTCCCGCTTGGAAGAGATTCAATTCGAGGAGGCGGCTTCCACCACCAAATACCCAAGTATTCAAGGCGTGATAATCACTGTTGAGATTGCACGCCGTGGTGGTCATCCAAGAGATGCTGCTGCTTGTTTCGACGTTCGTAGAAGGTAAAGCCGGTGCTGGCTTACGACGAGGAAAGCGACCATTGGAATTATCTGAATCGGTATCTTCAATGGAAACAACTCGAAAGACATGCTTACAAGTGTTTTCATAGTCATATGTCAACTTCAACTTGGTGGAACCTGCAATCAAGGAGTCCGCGATATCCTGCATCTGAATCAAGTGGGCTCCTGGTCGATATCCTTGAGGCCGAACGTACCCCAGATGTACTCCAACATTGTATTCGTATTTCATTCGGCGAGAAGCCTCACCCTCGAAATCATCGTCGGAATAATATTCATCGTCATCATCATCGTCGTCGTCGTCGATGTTGACCACGCGAATGTTCCAAAGATGGTCCCGACACGACCCTCCCTTTGGCCTCGGTTTACAAATCTGAAAGGCAATGTCCACTAGGTCATAGAGTGTATCAGCGGAATGGACCTGCAACAGAGCAGGAGAGGTGTCAAAGGACAAAGTGATGATTTGGTTGGTGTTTCTTTTGGGCATTTTTGAGTTTTGTGAGAAATGGCTCTGCCGTCAGAGCTTGAGTTTATGAATTATCGCGACTGCCAAAAAGGCGGTACCTTTCAAAGTTGTTTTTGCTACTTGTAGTTGCTTATTCTCGAGTTACTGGAAGACTCACTCGTGTGCGTTAGACGACGAAGGAAGTAGGAGTACAATGGCAATTGGAGTATAGTACTAAGCATTTGATTACTTACACCAAGGATTTTTCTTCAGAAAAAGGAAGGAAGAGGGGGATATTTTCTATTCGCGTACAAGCATTTCAACCGACCACAAATTAAAGCCTTAACCTTATTGTTTGTGACGACAGAAACCCGGGTCTGAACCACCACAACCAGCAACATGCAACAAGAAGAAACAAATCGAAGACAATACGATACTGTCCTCCCCCCAAACTAATAGCTAGCTGGGGCGTTGGAATGAAAGGAGTCAAACTATAACCAACAGCAGCTATGTCCGGCGAAGAATACAGCACCACAGTTTCGATTGATCGACCGACGCTGCCTTTCAATCCCATTAATCCAGAGGACCATTCCGAATGGATGGCGCTCTGTCGGGATCCACAATGGAAGTATCAAAAGAATTACAAAGACAAGAAAGGAGAGGAACCGCTCTACTATGCAGCATATTGGGATTGGAAAGAAGGATCGATCGATGAAAGAGATCCTGACCACGCTCCACAAATTTATGAAGATGACATGGACCTCATGCATTCCGGGGCGTTGGCACCCAAATTTGTGTTTGTCCACGAGGTTGAAAATGAACCAGCCCTCGACGACCAACAAGTGTACCTACGGCGATTGATTTCCTTTCTTTGCGATCGATTCGTCCTATTGTCCAAGCCCGGGGAGGACGATTCCTTGGCCGATTCCTCGGGAATGCCCTACCCTGGGACACGCTACTGGTGGAGGTATTGGGACAATCAAGAAAATGTATATCAAATCATGCTGGAACATCCGTTTCAAGATTCTGCCGGTACCTTTCCCATGACCTGCAACAAGGTGAGGGGAGAAAAGCGTCCTCAATACCGCACGCTCGAAGACGCCACCGAACGTCATGGAATGCCTCCGGGAGACTTTTGTCCACCGGATGATGCACCCCCATGGATGCGGGTACGTACCGACCCCAATCAGCCCGAAACAGAATGTACCGACAAGGCGTCCTTTTTGGATCACATGTGGTCGTTTACGCACCATGGAACAACGCGAGTACCACTGTGGGATGCCAATCTCATGATCTTGGGGCGTTTGGCCGGAGTGCCCGAAACCAAGACGTGCCGAGCTTGTTGCAATCGTGCGGACCAAGCCATTTTGAGGCGGTGTGCCCGGTGCAAACTAGTATATTACTGCAAAGATGGTCGCTGCCAGCGGAAGGATTGGCCCAATCACAAGCAAATGTGCAACTGCTTCAAAAAATAATACGCTCAGAAATGAAACATTCCAAAGTTTGAAATGGGGTCAAGGAGTTTCTCTAAGATCTGACCCGGCCATGTTGAAAACACAGAGTTTTGGTTAACGCATGATATTAAACCAATGATAACTGAAATCATGAATCCCTTCTCAATTTTATATTCTATTAGTACTATAGTACAGCCCAAAGAGCATCACTGCTGCCAGTAAAACAAATATTGAATACTAGATTGCTACCTTTCATTTTTTCTTCAACTGCAGTAATTAGAACTGTAGCACAACTTGCTGCTTTCAGTCAAACAAAATATTGAATACTAGCACTATAGTACGGTACTTGAGGGGGGTTATTAAATACTAACGTAAGATTTGAGTCAATCACGTTGACTGGACGGACGAGACTGAATGGTTCCTTTCAATGATTGCATTTGCAGCGCCGTTGAGAAGAGCGATGTGGAAGGTGGACGAATGTCTGTGACGCTCCGACTGGAGTCGGTCGACGAAGTAAGGCTTTGCTCCCTGTTACGAATGTTGTAGACTAGCTAGTTAGGGCTCAGTGAAGCCACTGGTCAATCGACGAAGCAAGGCTTGGTGACCGAAGCAAGGCTTGGTCCAGAATTTCTGTGACCGACAAGCGAGTGGCCGGGGCCGGGGGCCAATAACTGATGTAGTCGTCGGTGGTGGTTGTTTTTGTCCGTTTTGTTCGCCAAGCTCATCTCATGTCAATGACTCGATTGACTCCGACTACCAGCTGGTAACCATTATCGGGGGTTCGAATCAAAAAGCCGATAGCCAAACGCCATGTAAAAGAAGCATTGCAAAATGAATGTACCACTCGAGTAGCCACTTTTGGAGTAGCTAGCTAGCTAGCTAGTAGGTTGTAAACAAAGAAGACGATGGTCAAAGGTTGATCGTAACCACCAAGGCGACGCTGCCATGAAAATATGACCACGGAAGTACGAACGCCAAGAAATTGAGACTATTTACTGGCCATTTACAAAAAAAAATAAGGACAAAAGGAAGTTTCATTGATTTGTTTTCTTGGAAGAGGAAAGATGGTGTGTTCCCCTGTAAAAGAACATTTTTAATTAGTTTATTACGAAAACAGTATGCCTTACTTCTTACGACTTTTTCAAATACTTAAAGTACACGAGGAGGGGTATCGAAAGTATGACTTTTAGACATTCCGTGGTACACCTGTCTCT
>ENA-ORBV01007519-ORBV01007519.1-microbial-mat-metagenome-genome-assembly--contig:-NODE-7519-length-18694-cov-4.672504_pt1 | contig 18694 bp, 18 predicted proteins | sample MGYA00237777_ERZ505514 | MGnify/ENA primary metagenome ERZ505514 (study PRJEB26160, sample SAMN06269048) | microbial mat metagenome | isolation source: Oligotrophic lake microbial mat | place... | reverse complement strand
CACCGAGATCTACACCTCTCTATTCGTCGGCAGCGTCAGATGTGTATAAGAGACAGGGACCAGAGCGGCGTGACGACCAGGGACGCGAAAAGCAGCGGTTGCGCGACGCCAAAGAGGGGAGCCGCCACGACGTTGGTGGCCACCGCGGCGAGACTCACCCGCCCGAAGACCCACGCCACAAGAGGGGCGGTGACCGCCGAGGCCACGGCGGTGGCGATCACGCTGTCCGCGATCCCGCGCCGCCACCCCCGCAGCGCGCCGCAGAGCCGCCGACTCAGCGGCCCACTGGCCAGCAGGCCGGCCATTCCGACGGCGCTCAGTTGCCATCCCAAGTCGAGCACCACACGAGGCTCGGAAAGGGGGATGGCACACGACACCGCCCAGATGCCCCACGGCGAGGTGGGCCGTTGTATCACTTTGGCCGACGCGGCCAGTGCCAGCATACCGGCCGACCGGAGCGCCGGCGGAGGCGCGCCGATGAATCCGACAAAGAGTATCGCGACCGCCAGCGCCAGGCAGTCGGCAACGATGGTCGTCGCCCGCGCCGCCGACGCCAGGTGCCGAACGGCATCGGCGATGATGGCGACATGGAGTCCAGAGACGGAGAGCATGTGGATGATTCCGGCGTCGGCGAATCGATCGCGAAGCTCGGGGTCGATATCGTCGGCATCGGCGAGCAAGAGCGCCCGGGCCAGGGGCGCATCGGCGCCGTACAGCCGGTCGATGCGGCGCGCGGTGAACGCACGGGCTCGAGACAACATTCCGGGAGCGCGCTCCTGCACCACCTGCGCAGCACGAACGTCGAGGGCACTCCCGCGCTGAGAGAACACACCGCGCACGCGGACCGTGCTCCCCGCCTGCCAGAGGCCTGCGCCCACGCCAATGCGCACGCGTACGCCGCACGAGAGTCCCTCCACGGTGCCGCGTGCCGATCGTCCCGGGGCGAGGTCGGTTCGAAGCTGAATGGTCGCCACGCCTATGGCGCGAATACGTCGGGCGCACACCTCGTCGTCGCGCCGGGTGAGGTCGCCCACCACGCCACCCCCCACGATCACCAACGTGAGCAACACCATATTCCACCGACGGCGCGCGGCGACCACGAGGGCGAACAACGCGCTGGCAGCGCTTCCCCAAAAAAGAACGCCCCCAAACCCGAGAAAGAGGCCGACGGCGTACGCACAGAATGCAGCGGCAGCGAGAGGCATGAACCCCTCCCATACAGATGTCTATCCCGCGCCGCCTCCCACGGTCGATGCCGAGTCGTCATGGCGCGGGTGCGCCGCCACTCGTCGCATGGCCTCCAACACGAGCACGGCCACTTCGGCCCGTGCCTGATCGTGCGACAGCGCCACGCGGGTGACCGCTGATCCAATCGGCGAGCCGCCGATGTACCTGGGATGAGCTTGGTTCAGTGCGTGCGCAATCACATCATCCCGGCAGTGCGCACAGTGGCAAAATCGTGCGTTGCCGAAGAGCAACTGCTCGAAGACATCATGCACCACTTCTTCGAGGGCATTTTTCATGGACAACAGTGAATGGAAGACAGGAACAGCGCGGCCGACGCGGTCAACGTGTCGCCCTCGGCGCGCCCCCGAATCGGGAGCGTGCACTCATGACTACGCTTAAAGGACGACTCGTGCCGCTATCCGTGTCACACGTGTGGGACGCGTGTGGGACACGTGCCAACTCACACGCCCTGGCTCGCCGCCGCCGCCCTGTGCGCCACCGCACACTCGAAACGGTCACTGTGAGCGCCAATCGGCGCGTGGCCAGGCTAACTCAGGCCATCGGTAGCGGCCGGCGCTCCGTCACGATCGCACCGGTAAAAGTGGACCCGGTCGTCCCCGTGAGTTCAACCGTCACGTACGTCCCCAGCATCGACGCATTGCCGGGAACGAGGATTGTCTTGTAGTCACGCGATCGCGCCTGCAACAGGTCGCCGCGCTTGGCCGGCTTCTCGATCAGCACTTCCCGGCGTTCGCCCAACAAGCGCAGATTCTTCGCACGCGCACCACTTCGCACGGTCTCAATAAGGCGAGACAAACGCTCGGCAGCCACCTCGTCGGAGACGGTCCACGCCGACGGCATACGGGTGGCCGGCGTTCCGTCGCGTGGCGAAAACTTGAAGGTGAAGGCTTCATCGAACCCGACGGCGCGCACTGCCGACAGCGTCTCGTCGAACTCGGCGTCCGTTTCGCCGGGAAATCCGACGATGATGTCGGTGGTCAGTCCCAACCCCGGAATCCTGGCGCGCAGTTGATCCACGCACGCGAGATAGCCGTCGCGTGTGTAGCGGCGCAGCATGCGCTTGAGCATCTCGGTCGAGCCGGACTGCATGGGGAGGTGTACGTGCTCGCACACGGCATCCACCTCGGCCATCGCGTTGATCACGTCGCCGGTGAAGTCGTTGGGATGTGGCGACGTGAATCGCAAGCGCCTGACACCCTGCACCGCCCCAACCGCCCGCAGCAGGTCGCCGAAGCGGTGTTCGCCGTCGAAGTAGGAGTTCACCGTCTGGCCCAACAGCGATATCTCGCTCATGCCTTCGGCCACCACCTGCTCGGCTTCGCGCACGACATCGGCCAGCTTCCGGCTGCGTTCGGGTCCGCGCGTGGTCGGCACGATGCAGTACGTACAGCGGTAGTCGCAGCCACGCTGCACCGGGATCCAGGCCTTGACCTTGTCGAAACGACGGGGCGCGAAGTCCTCGTAATGCTCCTCCATGTCGAAGGAGGTCTCGACGGAGCGCTCGCCGTCGCGCGCTTTGGCCACGAGCTCGGGGAGTGCGCGATACCCGTCGGGGCCCACGACGAGGCTCACATGCTTCGCCCGGTCCAGCAACTGCGGCCCCAATCGCTGCGCCATACAGCCGGTGACACCGACCACACTTCCCTTCTTCATCGATCGCTTGAGTTCACCCAACCGCCCGATCACCCGCTGCTCCGCGTGATCACGAATGGCGCAGGTGTTGAGCAGGATCACATCCGCATCATTCGGCGAATCAACCGCGCGGTAGCCTTCTGCCGCCAGTTTGCCGAGCATGAGCTCGGTATCGCTCACGTTCATCTGACAACCGTAGGTCTCGATGTAGACCGTCGAGTGCTCGAGGGGTGTCATGACCCAACCACCGGAACCAGGGGAACTGCCGTCAGCCGGTCGGCATTGCCTTCCAGCCGCATGCGAAGTCGCGCACCACGAGGTGGGGCGGGCTCGGCAATCGAAACCGTAAGGTAGTCTTCCGTCACGCCCTCACGAATGTCGCCCCGTAGTACCACCACATCGCTGCTGCCTCCCACACGCGCCTTGCGATAGTCGCCCGCCTTCTCCTGAGCGACCGCGCGTAGTTCGCGGGCGCGCCGCTGCACGAGATCGGGCGCCAGATGCCCCGGCAACCGCTCCGCTGCGGTGCCGGGTCGACGCGAATACGGAAAGACGTGGAGGTAGCTGAAGGGGAGCGCACGAACAAGGGCGAGCGACTCCTGGTGCTCCGCTTCGCTCTCGCCCGGGAAGCCGGCAATGACGTCGGCCCCGAGCCCAAAGACGGGGAGCCGAGCGGCGAGAAATTCAACGGCCTCGCCATAGGATTGGGTGGTGTACCAGTGCCGACCCATGCGCTTGAGCACACGATTGCTCCCTGACTGCAGGGGCGCGTGCAGATGCGGTGCTACGTGCTCCGGCTCCTGGAACAGCTCGCGCAACTGCGCATCCACCTCGGTGGCTTCGACCGAGGAGAGGCGGAACCTCACCTGCGGCACGTCGTGGACCAGTTGTGCAAGCAGCGCGCCCAGTGAGCCGCCCACGTCCGCGCCATACGTGCCGATGTGAATGCCGGTGAGGACGATTTCGGGATGGCGCTCGGCGAGCGCCTGCGCTTCGTGTACGATGTCGTGTACCGCACGCGAACGGTTGTCTCCGCGGGCCATGGTCGTGGCGCAGAACGTGCAATGCTCGTCGCAACCATCCTGGATGCGAAGCAGCGCGCGCGTGCCCTGCTGGGCGCTCGCTGCGCCTAACGCATGGGCCGGAAGGTCGAGCGCCTGGACGATGGCCGTGAAGTCGGCGCCGGGCACCACGTGCTGCACCGTGGGGAGCTCGCGCAGCCGACCCCGATCGAGCGAGGCCGCGCAGCCCATGACCACGGTGGCCAGTCCCGGCCGACGCCTGGCCGCGCGCCGGACACTCTTCCGCAGCTCCGACTCGGCGGCGGCGGTCACGGCGCACGAATTGAAGATGGCCACATCCGCCTCGTCGGCCACGGCCACCACTTCGCCGCCGGAGCGTTCGATCATCGCACGCACCGTCTCGGAATCATACTGATTGGCGCGACAGCCGAACGTCTGAAGAAATACCTTCATGACGGATCCGGGCGCGGAAGGGAGCCGCGCGATGCCGACTCGTCAGGTGGCGGTGGCGGTGGCGGTGGCTCCAGTGGAAGCAGGAAGTGGAAGGCGCTCCCATGTCCTTCGCTGCTCTGCACCCAGATACGTCCGCCGTGCGCTTCGACAATCAGTCGGCAAAAGGTGAGGCCTAGGCCTGAGGTGCGTAAGCGTGGAGCGTGCGGCGCTCGCACCTGCTCGAACTTCTGGAAGATGACGTCGTGATATTCCGCAGAAATTCCCGGTCCCGTATCGACGACGGTAAACCGTATGCCGTTCGCATCCGCGCGCGCGACGAGGGCGAGTTCTATGGGTTCCGGAGAATGCACGAGGGCATTCTGGATGAGATTGGCGAAGACCCGCTTGAGCATTCCCCGGTCGCCTCGGAAACGCGGCGCGTCGCCCGCCACGTCGGCGCTGGCCATCGTTCGCTCCTGCTGAAACCGAAGCGTCCAGTCGCGCAGCAATTCTTCCATCAGCTCCCCGGGATCAAGCGCCTCGACGTGAAGCGCGATCGAGGTCTCTTCGATGCGACGCACCTCCAGCAGATCATTGATGAGCGAGAGCAATTCCTCCGCCTTGCCCTGTGTGTCGGCGACGGCCCCGTGTTGGCGCTCCGAGAGGGGACCCATGTCGCCGTCGCCCAGCAGCTCCAGCGTGGCGAGAATACTGGTGAGCGGCGTCTTGAGGTCGTGCACGATCATCTTCATCAGATCGTCGCGCACGCGCTCCAGCTCACGCAGTCGGCGGAACGAATCCTCGAGCGCGTCGGTGGCCGCCCGAAGTTGCAGCAGCGACCGGACGCGAGCGCCCAGCAGAAGCCGATCGTGCGGCTTGGTGAGGAAGTCGTCGCCGCCGGCCTCCACCGCCCTCACGCGGTCGGCGCTTTCATCGAGGCCCGTGACGAAGATTACGGGAGTACTGGAAGTGCGCGGGTCGCGCTTGAGACGGCGACACACCTCGAATCCGGTGGCGCCGTCGTCAACACCGAGTGAACCGGCCGGCATGTTGACGTCGAGAATGACCAGGTGTGGTCGTTGCGCGATGGTCGCCTCGAGTACCGACGGACCATCGTACGCGGCGACGGTCCGGAATCCTAACGAATGCAGTTGATCTCGCAGCAACTCGCAGTTAGACTCGGAATCGTCGGCGACGAGAATCAGCGGGGCATCGACCGGGGGAAGCGACATGACACATCACGGGCGAACGGTGAGTCCCACGCTCACGAGCCACGCGCGCTCGCTTGCCGCGACCGGGGCACTACGCGTCGCGCGCTGCAGTGTCAGGTCGAGCGTGGCTCGTGGACCGGCAATCGGAATCGACGTCCCGCCGGAGATGAAGCGCTCCCGCACCACCGACCCCGCAGCGAGGAAAGGAAGATCGCGTTGCCGATAACCCACACTATACGTCCACGCGGCGTTACGCGTGCGCTGACCGGTGAGCTCGGCGCCGGCACCATACTCCCACGCATCACGCGCGTCGGCGGTGGCCGAACCGAGACCGTTCATCTTGGACCATGCGGTTCGGTCGGCGCTGAGCATGAGCGCCAGTCCAGAAATGGCGTCGAACCGGGCCGCAATCCCGAGACGATTCGGCACCTTGGCCTCGGCACGCAGCGTATCGACCACCCGCAGCTTCATCGACCCGCCCTGGCGAAGCGATCCGGCAAGGGAGAGGCCGCGAAATGGAGTCACAATGACGCCGGCAGACGCCCCGGTGCCCGTATACGACAGAGTGACGTCGCGGTCTAACGTTCCGTAGCGCACGCTGTCGTCAAATTCGCGCAGCAGGTTCAACCGGTTCTCACCTGAGAAGAAGTGCAGCCCCGCCCCCACGATGATGCGCGAATTGACAATGTACGAGAGTCCGAGCCGCGAATCGCCAATGGCGCCCCGAGACGTGAACGTCTCGCTAAACGACACGCTGTCGCCCCCGAGCCGTTGACCGGAGCGAATGCGCGTGGCCCACGAACGGTCCAGAAAGGTGTTGCTGGAGATGCCGACCACTGCTTTGCTGCCGACGGCAAAGCCGGCCGCAATCACACCGAAGCGCGAGGTACTGGTCCGGTCCGTTCCCCCGGCCGACTTGACCGAACGAAATTCCGGATCGTATTCCATATACAGCCCCGACCGCCGCCAGACACTGAGCGCGGCGGGATTGCGGGACGAGAGATGGTCGAACTCCCCCAACGCTCCGCCCGACGCGGCGGCGCGCGCACTGAGGCCGCCCAGGGGATAGCCGAACCCCTGCGTACTAAGCGTGCTCTGCGCCCGCAGCGGCGCGGCGGCGCCGATGAGGGCCAGCGAAGCGGCGAACGACACAACACGTGCGCGCATCAGGGAATTCCAAAGCTGGTGCGCCGCGCGTAATTCACGCGCAGCCGAGGACGGAGCGCCACCGGCGCCTCACGCGAATAAAACAACACTTCAAATGCACTGGTACCTTGTCGCGAGGTGCGCAGAATAATCGCCCGCTGCTGCGACACGGCGGCGCTCGACACGGCCGCCCACTGACGCACCGCCGATGCCATTTCGATGAGTCGAGTACCACTATCGCCAGGTGCAACTCGAATGCTGTCGAAGGCGAAGGGATCGGTAAGAATCGCGGCGCGGCGCAGATCGAGCACCTCCGACCCGGCGCGCACCAGCTCGGGGACCACGACCAGCGTGTCCTTGGGGTCGATGGCGCGGTTCGGCTGTTGCGTAAGAATCAGGGTGGCCCGCAAGACGGCTGACGAGTCGAGAATACGGGCCGGTATGTCGAAGCGAAGGAAGGCCCGCCGGTTCGGCAGACCACCCACGCTTAACACCGGTCCCGTCGGCGGGAGGGGCGCCTTGAGCACCACGATGTAATCGAGAAAGTCGCTGGCCTGTTGCGCATCTTCGGTCGGCGTCTGGGACAGCGGTGAAATCGTGAGCGGCCTGATGGCCGTGTCTTCGGGCGCGGGGTCGAAGCGCAGCAACGGGGTCTGCCCTCCGTCTATCGATCCCAAATTGATCTCCACGCCCTGAGCACTCGTCGCCTGAATGCCGACGCGCAAACGCTTCTTGCCAGCGATCTTGGCCAGCAGCGGCCCGTTGGAGAAGTAGACCCTGAGGGAGTCGCGCACCTGGTTCGTGTCGAGCGTCGACCCCCCGATCAAACGATCGGGGCGGAAGAGCGTCCGCACGACCGCCACCGACGTATCGGCTTCGGTTGTGTCCACGTCGAAGAGGTTGATACGAACCGGTCCCTTCACGTTGGTCCCGATGGCGTTCACCTGAAGCAGGAGATACGCGCTATCGAGACGGGTGATGGCCGAGTCGGCCCCCCCCTTGGCGAAGGTGGAGGGAATTGAATCGAAGCGCACCACGCTCCGGACGTCGAGCGTATCCCCGCGAAACGCGAGATACAACGACCCATCATTGCCGAAGGCGGGGATGCCGACAAGCGACGTATCGAGCGAAACCGCCTCAATCGTCGTATCGAGCACCGTCACGTTCTGCCCGGAACAGAGCGCCGGACACGCCGCACCGCCCTCCAGGTCTTCCGAACACGCGATGACGCCCGCGCCTAACGCGGCGCCCACGATCCATACGCGCGCGCGCTTACGCCAATCGAGTGACACGTCCATCTATATCGAAGCTATCCACTATTGCCATGATGACGGCGTCCACCGGGCGGTCCTTAGTGACCGCCGTCAGACGCGCCGAACTTCCGGTCGCGTACAACACCACTTCGCCCACCCCTGCCCCCACGCTATCCACCGCCACCACATACCCCCCTTCACGCTCCAGCGTTGGAGAAAGATTCTCAACGATGAGCAGCGTCAACGATTCGAGCGAGATATCCTTGCGCGTAGACACGACGCTTCCAATTACCCTGGCAAGCTTCATGCGTGCGCGAGCGACGCGGGAGAGAAGGGCGACGGGAGGAGATCGAACAGCGACCACCGCGCCTGTGCGCCGTCGCGCGTCACGCTGACGATGTCCAGATGCGGCGAGAATTCCACCAACACCTGCCGACACATGCCACACGGCGGCGTCGGCTGCGTCGCCTCGGTGCACACAACCAGGAGCACAAACTCTCGCGCCCCTTGGGCGACGGCAGCCGCCACCGCGCCTCGTTCGGCGCAAATGCCCGCAGGATACGCAGCATTCTCCACGTTGCAGCCGACGAACACCCGCCCATCACGGGACCGCAAGGCGGCGCCCACACGAAAGCCCGAGTACGGAGCATACGCCTGCCCCATGGCCTCACTGGCCGCTGCGGCAAGCGCGGCAATCCCCTCGGCTTCGCCTACCACCGTCATCCGAGCACCTGCGACAGAAACGACTCGCCACGCCCGCGAAAGGCGATCCCCAGCCACTCCGCCACGGTCGCCCCGAGATCGGAGAACGATGCCCGCTCGCCAACATGCACGGGAACCACTCGCGAACCCGCGACCAAAACCGGCACACGCTCTCGTGCATGATCGCTGGATGACGTGGTGGGGTCGTTCCCGTGGTCGGCGGTGATAAAGAGCAGATCGTCCTCGCGAAGAGCGGTGAGCAGCGACGGCAGAGCACGGTCGAAGTGCCGCAAAGCTCCGTAGAACCCCGCGACATCGTTTCTGTGCCCGAATAACTGGTCGAAATCTACTAGGTTGGCGAAGAGGAACCCACCGGCATTCCCATGTATCCACTCATGGATTCTCGCGATCCCGTCGCTGTTGTCACGCGTGTGCTGGGCCGAAATACCCCGCGCCGCAAACAGATCGTCCACCTTTCCCACCCCGGTACGCGTTATCCCGGCCTCGGCGAGAGCGTCGAGAAGAGTCTCGCCCGTGGGCGGCAAGGAAAAATCGCGCCGATTCGCCGTGCGCAGGTAGCTGCCCTCGCTCCCGAGAAAAGGTCGCGCAATCACGCGCGACACGTTGTGCGGCGCCACGAGCATCTGCCGGGCCGCGGTGCACGCGCGGTACAACTCCTCCAGCGGCACGACCACTTCGTGCGCGGCGATCTGAAAAACCGAGTCCGCCGAGGTGTACACGATCCACGCACCTGTGCGCTCGTGCTCCGCTCCATACCGCACGAGGACATCGGTGCCGCTCCCGACCACATTCCCGAGCACCGCGCGACCCGTTAGTCGCACAAACGCCTCCACGACCTCGCTCGGGAAGCCGACCGGATAGGTGGGAAACGGATTGTCGAGGTGTACTCCGCACAGCTCCCAATGCCCGGTGATGCTATCCTTTCCCTTCGACGCCGGCTGCATGGTGCCGCGCGCCGCCGTAGCACGTACATCGCCACGCAGGCCGTCCAGCCGGTCCAGCGACCCCAGGCCTAACGCTTCGAGGTTGGGAAGGTCGAGCCCGCCCACGGCGCGGGCGATGTTGCCAAGTGTGTGGCTCCCCTCGTCGCCATAGGCAGCCGCATCGTGCGCGCCCCCGATACCCACGCCGTCGAGGACGATGACGATCGCACGACGATTCACTCCTCCCCTCCGAAGTAGCGCCGCGACGCACGCAGCTTGAGTCCGACCAACAATTCGTACGGAGACACGTCGGCGGTGCGCGCGACGTCGATCACATCGAGCACTTCGTCACCATCTCGCCCCATAAGCGTTGCCACGTCCCCCACGTCGCACGCCGCATCCGTGACATCGATCATCGTCATGTCCATGGTCACGAGGCCCGCGACGGGAACACGATGTCCTCGAACGAGCGCGGTGCCGCAATTGCTCAGCGAGCGCCGGTATCCGTCGGCATATCCCGCAGCCACGGTCGCGATGCGTCGTTCCCCAACCGCGCGATACGTGGCGGAGTAGCTCACCGTCTCACCGTCTCGCACGCGACGTACTTCCACCACACGGGCGCGCAGGTTGGCCACATTCTCGGGTGAAGCGACCGAACCGTCACCCCCACCCACCCCGTACAAGAAGACCCCGGGACGGACCAGACTCCACGGCGACGGGGACTGTCGCTCGATGGCCGGACTGTTCTCGGCGTGCAACAGCGGCGGCACGGTGCCCAGCGCTCCGATGGCCTCTCGAAAGCGCCCCTGCTGCACTTCAAGCGATCCGTCGTTCCGCTCGGACGAATGGAAATGTGTGAAGGCGCCACTGGGGGGCGTGCGTTGCACCAGCTCGGTTACCTGCCCAATAGCGAACCAGGGGATTCCCGCTCGGCTCATTCCGGTGTCCACGGCCAGGTGCCAGTCGCCGCCCCCACTCTCGGCCCACGCCTGAATAGCGGCGGGGGCACCGAGTGTCGGAGTCAGCCCCAATCGCCTGACGTCAGCGAATTCAGTGAAAAACAGCGGAGTGAAGACGAGAATCGGGCGTCGAATACCGGCTGCCCGAAGTTCCTCGCCTTCGCGCACGGTGGCGACGCCAAAGCCCCACGGGCGCAGTGCCTCGAGCGCGCGCGCCACTTTCACCGCCCCCAGTCCGTAGGCGTCGGCCTTGACCATTGGAAGCAGTGGTTTGCCGGCACGAGAGGCCAGCGTTCGAGCGTTACGCAGCAAGGCGCCGAGGTCGATGTCAACCCAGGCCCGTCTCGTGTCGGCGTCCATTGACTAGGGGCTGTCGGGGCGGGTAGTATAGAGTTTCAGAGGAAACTATGCAAGCTAAAGCCACGCTTGAAGATACGCTCTCGCTCATGCGTGACTTGAGATCTCGCTGCGAGTGGGATGCGGCCCAGACCCACGACTCGCTCCGCCCTTACCTCATCGAAGAAGCGCACGAGCTGGACGATGCGCTTCGCGACCGCGATGAGCGTCAGATGCGCGAAGAATTGGGCGACGTTCTCCTACAGGTGCTGTTTCATTCGGTTGTCGCCGAGCAGCGAGGCGCCTTCGACATTGGCGATGTGGCGGGCGACCTGATTGCCAAGATGGAGGCGCGCCATCCGCACCTGTACGGCGACGGCGAACGGGTGTCGTGGGAATCGTTCAAGGCCAGAAAGCGGCGCTCCATCGAGGAGGGACTTCCGGGTGCGCTTCCCGCCCTCCACCGCGCCCATCGACTGCAAGAGCGCGCAGCAGGTGTGGGCTTCGACTGGGATGACGTGGAAGGACCGGCGCAAAAGGTGGAAGAGGAATTGCGCGAGGTGCGCGAGCAGATAGCCGCGACTCCGGTCACTCGATCGGTGCATGGAGCGCCGAAGCACGACGTCGCGCACGCGGCAGTTGAAGCGGAGCTGGGCGACTTGCTCTTCGCGGTTGTGAACCTCTGTCGGAAGGCGGGGGTGCATGCCTCACTCGCTCTGGACCGAGCAAATGACAAGTTCGCGCGAAGGTTCTCGGGTGTCGAACGGCTGGCGTCGGAGCGTGGCATCGACGTGAAGAGCGCCGGCCTCAGCGTGCTCGACACGTTGTGGGACGAAATCAAGCGGGAGGAGCGAGGGGTCGGGACGGAGTAGAAGAGGTGGTCCCCCGTCCGCTGCGTGCTGATTGCACGGGAGGCCAGCTTCGCACCCGGCGGACGCGGAGCTCACCGCGAGCTACTCGACGTCGGAGCGCCCGTCGCCCAAAAACGTGGGACGGGCCTGGCCAGCCGCGTCGTCGTAGAAGCGAACGGCGCTCGGCGCCGCCTCTTTGGCGAGCAGGATGATCTGTCCCGTGTGTCCCGAGAAATGCTCGACCACGTGATAGATGGCGGAGAAAATCGACGTCTCGCGCCCTTGGATCGACCGCATTTCACCTAACGATGCTGGGGTGAGGCGCGCGAGGACCGCATCGACCTCGCTCAGCACCTTCTCGAGACGCTCGAGCAACACGGGGACGTCGTCACCTCCGCGCGCCGAGAACTCGATGTCCCGGTGTCGCGAATCGGGCGCCCCACCTACGCCGGCCACAATCCACTGCCGAACATTTCCCGTGAGGTGCAGGAGAAGATTGCCGACACTGTTGGACGTCTCATTGGCCCGCCACCAAATCCGGTGGGCGGGCATGGCCAGCAAGGCGATGCGGATTTTTGCTGGATACTCGACTCCCAGGTAGTAGCGGGAGCGCGCAATGAATCGGTCGGCGAGGTCGAAACTGAGAGTGTCGCGATGCGTCACGGGCGGAGCCGATGCATCATACGTGGGAAGGCGATACACTCTCGAATATGCGGGGTGCCGCAAATCCATGCGATGGTGCGCTCCAATCCGATGCCGAACCCCGAATGCACGAAGGTGCCGTACTTTCGCAGGTCGAGATACCAGCCATATGCATCGACAGGGAGCTTTTCTTGATGAATGCGATGCAAAAGCTTGTCATAGTCGTCTTCGCGCTGTGACCCGCCAATGATCTCGCCATAGCCTTCGGGCGCAAGCATGTCGTCACACAGCACCGTGCGGGGGTCGGCCGGATTCTCTTTCATGTAGAAAGCCTTGGCCTCCTTGGGGTAGTTGCAGACGAAGATGGGCGTTTCGTAGTCGGCCACGAGGAGGGACTCATCTTCGGCCCCCAAGTCGTCGCCCCACCGGATCGCGCTCCCTTTGGACTGAAGCGTGGCAACGGCGTCAGTATAATTGATGCGGGGAAACGCACCGCTCACCTTTTCAAGGGGTGCAACGTCGCGCTCCACTTCTTTCAGCTCCGCGCGGCTTCGCTCCAGTACCCGCCGAACGATATGCGTGACAAGCTCCTCCTGCAGACGCATGTTATCGTGAGTATCGTAGAAGGCCATCTCCGGCTCGATCATCCAGAACTCGGTGAGATGACGCCGGGTTTTCGACTTCTCTGCCCGGAAGGTCGGACCGAAGGTATAGATGCATCCCAGTGCGGCGGCCGCCGCTTCACCGTACAACTGCCCCGTTTGCGCCAGATACGCGTTCCCTTCGTCGAAGTACTCCGTCGAAAAGAGTCCCGACCGCTCCCCTATGGCTGCGGTCAGGATGGGCGTGTCCACGTGCACGAATCCTCGCGCGTAGAAAAAATCGTGGATGGACTGCTCGACTTCATGGCGAATCCGCATGATGGCCACCTGGCGCGGACTTCGCAGCCAGAGATGGCGGTTGTCCAACAGGAAGTCGATACCGTGTTCCTTAGGCTGAATGGGATAGTCGGACGGCGACGCTCCCAGCACTTCCAGATTGATCACTCCCAGTTCGTGACCTCCCGGTGCTCGCGGCTCGGCACGTACCTCTCCCGTGATGGCGATGCTCGTCTCGTGTGTGAGTTGAGTGAATCGTTCCCAAACCTCGGGGGTGAGCTGGCTCTTGACCAACACACACTGGAGGATTCCCGTACCATCGCGCATGACGACAAAGGCGACCTTGCCCGACGACCGCAGATGGGTCACCCAGCCTCGAATCGTTATCGTGCTGCCGACGTACGGCGGGAGAGTCGATATGGTAGTGTACGAATTGGTCACAAATGTGGTCGCAGGTTAGATCCGAGTGGATGCACGAGCTTGGTCACCAGCAGGGTCGAGAGGGTCCAGTGAGTCGCGAAAGCTATGAATGCTCCAGAGGGCGTGCAACGGACGCGACGCGCTTGAATACCGATCACAGGAGTGTGCGCGCATGATGCTTCGCACGCGACTCGCCATCGGCATCGGCGGCATCGTGTCCCTGATGATGGTGCCGGTGGTCCTCTCGCTCCTCTCGCTCAACGAGCTCCGCGACGACACGGTGCGAATTCGCGACGGAGAATTCCAAGCTGCGGTGGTGCTGGGAAAAATCCGCGCGGCTGTGCAGGACCTCGATCAGGCCAAGATCTATCTCTCGATTCTCACCGAGGAGTCGACGCGGGCGCAGTTTTCCGCCAAACTCGCCACGCTGCGATCGTTGGTCGACACTCTCGGCGTCGTTAACGGAATGGTGGGCATCAACCGAGTACGAAGCGCCATTCGCACGCTGGATGAGGAGTCCACCCGTGCTCACCAGCTGGCGGTCGCGGGCCGCACCGTGCTTGCCGATTCGATTATCGACAAGGCTATCAATCCGGCCATCGACGAAGTGTCACGGAGTGTCATGTTCACCGAGCAAGCGTTACAGGAGACCACGCGCGACCACGTCAATATGATCGCCGAACAGTCGATTCGGTCCCGCCAGACGTCCATCCAACTCCTGGCGGCCGCCGGGATACTGGCCGTGCTCATCGGGTTGTGGCTCACGCAGTCGGTGAGCCGACCAATCGACGAGTTGGATGCCGGCATGCGCGCTGTGGCGGAGGGGGACTTCGGTCACCCGCTGCAGATCGCCCCGCAGCGTGAAGACGAATTTGGACGTTTGGCAGCATCGTACAACTCAATGGCCACCCAATTGCGCGAGCTAGACCGGCTCAAAGCCGAGTTCATTTCGGTGGCGTCACACGAACTCAAGACACCGATCAATGTGGTGATGGGGTACTTGCAACTACTGCAGGAGCACGTGTACGGCGAGATCAACCCGCGTCAGCAGGAGGTCCTCGGCACGCTGACCGCGCAGAGCAAGTCGTTGTCGCGTCTCGTGCGGCAGTTGCTCGACGTCAGCCGTTTCGAGGCGGGCGGTGGCAAGGTGGAGCCGCGTCCGATTGCCCTCCCTGCCTTCCTTGGCGATCTGGAGCGCACTTTCCGCGTACTGGCCATTCAACGAAATGTCGCGTTCTCGGTGACGCGGGGTCCCCAACTTCCGGCAGAAGTCCGATGGGATCCGGAGCGCATCAACGAGGTGCTCGGAAACCTCCTCTCCAATGCGTTCAAGTTCACACCAAGCAGCGGACGCGTAGAACTCGACGTTGAGCGCGATGGTGACGCCGTGCGCATGCGGGTTCGCGACACAGGCGCCGGTATTCCAGCCACCGAGCTACCCTACGTTTTCGAAAAGTTCTATCAGGCCAACAACCAGACGACAGGCATTAAGGGCACCGGACTGGGACTCGCCATTGCCAAGGGAATTGTGACCGCACATGGAGGCACGATCGGCGTCGAAAGCACGGTGGGCGTGGGAACATCGTTCAAGCTCCTGCTTCCCACCAGGTCGTCGGCCACACGGCTGGCGCCATTTCACCCGCAAGAAGCGCCGACCGCATGAATCCGAACACCTCTCGCATCGTCCAGCCGCGTCGTCGGCTCAAACTCGCCGCAGTAGCCGTGGGCGGCATACTTCTTTTCTCCGCTTGCCGCTCGAGTCCGGTGCCGTCGGCCGTGGTTCCGGTGGCACCCGCCCTCACGCCGACGCCGCTCCTCATTTCACCATGGCCGGGAACGCTGGCGGCCGCCCTTCGCGCCGCCGAGAACGGGCGATTCGACGAGGCCGAGCGCACGCTGGTGGAGTTTAGTGTCACGCACGCCGGCAAGCCGGAGGGCGCGGAGAGCGACTTCTGGCGGGCCTTACTCAAGGTCGACCCCGCGAACCGCAGCGTGAGCGCGCGCGAGCAGACGGCCATGCTTGATGCGTATCTCAGCGGCGGTTCCAACCAGCCGCGGTTTGCAGAAGCGCTCATCCTGCGGCGGGTAGCCGAGGCGATGGACTCTACGCACGCGCTGCTTGTCACCGTTCGTGCCTCGGCCGAGGCGCGCGAGAAGACGCGCGATGACGAAATCCGTCGGCTCAACGACCTCGTGGATCGCACCAGCGCGGAGTTGGAGCGCATCAAACGTCGGCTTGCGCCGAAGCCGGTGCCTTAGGGCGGCCGACCGTTGACATAGCGCGTCCGAAACCCGACGCGCCGACTCTGCTTACCCGGTCCGAAAGAGCTCGATGGCGCGCGAATAGCGAGCGGTGAGCCCGCTGCGTATCCCGGCATTCTCGGCGCTCGCGAGGTCGGGGTCACGTTCGAGCACGCGGTGGGCGATGGTGCGAGCCTGTTCGTTCAGCGCTTCGTCGCGCAGCGGGTCGGCCACCCTGAAGGTGGCGTCGCCGCTCTGTTTCTCTCCGAAGAGGTCGCCCATGCCGCGAAGTCGCAGGTCGGCGCGTGCGATTTCGAAGCCGTCTTCGGTAGACGTGAAGAGCGAGAGTCGTTGATGCGCGTCTGGTCCGACATCGCCTAACAAGATGCAGTAGGACTCTTCGGCGCCCCGCCCCACCCGTCCCCTCAGCTGATGCAGCTGCGACAGCCCGAACCGCTCGGGGTGTTCGACGAGCATGACGGTGGCGTTGGAGACGTCGATTCCTACTTCGATCACGGTCGTGGCCACGAGGATGTCGATCGCACCATCGCGAAAGGCGCGCATTATGGTGTCGCGCGCCTCGGTCGGGAGGCGGCCATGCAGCAACGCCACGCGGCGGCTGGCGAAGGCTCCGGCCGACATCTCGGCGTGCATGGTGGTGGCCGCCTTGAGATCGGTCTTTTCGGATTCTTCGATCACAGGATACACGATGTACGCCTGACGGCCCTTTTCGACCTGCAGGTTGATGAAGTCGAGCACGCGCGTGCGCGCCGCCTCACTGCGGAGCGCACTGGTAATCGGCTTCCGGCCGGGCAGGCGTTCGTCGAGCACCGACACATCGAGATCGCCGTAGAGGGTGAGCGCGAGCGACCGGGGAATCGGCGTCGCACTCATGAGCAGCAAGTCGGGCGACTCGCCCTTGGCGCCTAACGCGGCGCGCTGCTCGACTCCGAATCGGTGCTGTTCATCGATCGCCGCGAACCCCAATCGGGCAAATTGCGTGCGTTCCTGTACCAGGGCGTGCGTGCCCACGGCGATGAGGGGCGCTCCGGACGTGAGGCGTGCATCGGCGGTCCGGCGCTCCGCCGCCCCCAAACTCCCCGTGACCAACAGCGGCTGCATGCCTAACGGGGACAGCATCCGACTCAAGGTTGCGGCGTGCTGCTCGGCCAGCAACTCCGTGGGCACCATGATGGCGGCCTGGAAGCCATTCTCCACCGCCAATAGCGCGGCGAAGAGCGCAACGACCGTCTTGCCGCTCCCCACGTCTCCCTGCAACAGGCGGTGCATGCGGCGCGGCGAGCACATGTCGCCGACAATTTCACGCAGGGCGCGCGTTTGGGCGCCGGTGAGGACGAAGGGGAGGGTATCCCTGAGTTGCGTGGTCAGGGTGCGCTTCGCTTCGAAGACGATGCCGAGGCGCGGTACGCGAGCAAGCGCATTGGCCCGTTTGTGCAACAACTGCACGAAGAAGAGCTCATCGAATGCCAACCGATCGCGCCCCCGCTCCGCCTGGGCCACGCTGTCCGGGCGATGCACCTGACGGAGCGCTTCGGCGAGCGGAGCCACCCCCGCTCCCTCCACCACGTGAGGTGGCAGGTACTCCTGGACCAGTGCCAGCAGCGCGCCAAGGTGTTCCTCGATGAGCACCCGAATCTGCCGGGCGGTGAGTCCCTCGGTGGCCGGATAGACCGAGAGCACTCGTCCCTGGGCGCTCCCCGAATCATCGGCGCCCAGGTTCACGAACTCACGCGGCTGCAGCTGCCGACCGTGATAGAAGCGCACGGGTCCGGAGAGCAGGAGCACGTCGTTTTTCTCGATGCTGCGCTCGAGGAATGGCTGCCCCGGCCACGACACCTCGAGCATGCCAGTGGCATCGCGCACCACGACCTGGAAAATACGCAACCCCTTTCGCGTGGGCAGGATTCCCTTGGAGATCACCCGCCCCATAACGGTCACGTCCATGCCAGGCTCCACGCTGGCAATCGGGGCGATGGTGCTGGCATCTTCGTATCGATGCGGCACGTGATACAGGAGGTCGCCCGCCGTCTCGATGCCAAGCCGCCGGAGCAACTGCGCGCGCCGCTCCCCGACGCCCTTGAGAAACTGTACGGGCATATCGAGGGTGATTCGCGCTGGATGAGCCCGACGATCGTCGCGACGAACGGCCACGTGAAAGACCTAACGAGGAGTATGCGAACACACCGGCGGCGCTACCGGTGCGTCACGCCTCCGACCACTGCTACCATCACCGCTCACGGCATTGCTCCGGTTACTACCACGGACCCTGTTCGGGAGACTGCGACGCTCATTCCTCCAGCAACGCTTTCGAAAACGCTGCCGTCTCGAAGGGCACGAGGTCATCCAGCTGCTCGCCGGTGCCGATGAACTTGACGGGGACGTCGATGGCTTCGTGTACGGCAATGACGATCCCGCCGCGAGCCGTTCCGTCGAGTTTGGTCACCACCAGCCCCGTGATCGGTACCGCTGCTGTAAAAATGCGCGCCTGCGCCACCGCGTTCTGGCCGATGGTTCCGTCGAGCACGAGCAGCGTTTCATGCGGCGCATTCGGCATGCGTCGCTTGATGACCCGGGCGACTTTCTTGAGCTCCTCCATGAGGCTGTCGCTGGTGTGCAGCCGACCCGCCGTGTCGATGATCACAATGTCTACGCCGCGCGTCACGCCGGCGTCAATCGCGTCGAAGGCGACGGCTGCGGGATCACTCCCTGCCTTTCCACCGACGAAGTCCGCCCCCGCGCGCTTCCGAGCCCAGGGG
>ENA-ORBV01007518-ORBV01007518.1-microbial-mat-metagenome-genome-assembly--contig:-NODE-7518-length-18696-cov-7.325796_pt1 | contig 18696 bp, 29 predicted proteins | sample MGYA00237777_ERZ505514 | MGnify/ENA primary metagenome ERZ505514 (study PRJEB26160, sample SAMN06269048) | microbial mat metagenome | isolation source: Oligotrophic lake microbial mat | place... | reverse complement strand
CCCCCCCCCCCTATCAAGAGTCGCGTCGTACGGGGCGATCGGACTTGCGATCCACGTCGGCCTTGACGAACGCTCGCCAGTCGCGCGGCGAAATGTCACCCGCCGCCCCGGCATGGACTAGGATGGTCGCCAGAGCGAAGGCCGCGCTCGTGACGAACTCGTGCGGGACGCGCCGCTTCATCCGTTTTCCCTGGATGAGCATCGTTTCTACGACGTGCATTGACTCGTGCAGCAGGATCACTAGCTTGCCAAACTCGGGTTGGTCGGATTCGATAGCGATCTCGCCGTTACGCTCGTCGAAGTGGCCCCAGCGGTTCGCCGGTAGCGCCTTCTGCACGACGGTGATCGGAGCCCCGAGAGCCTTGAACGTTACTCGCTTCTTCATTAGTAACCGTCCTTCTCCCAACCGGAGCCCTTGAGAACGAACGAGGTCGCGGAGATTAGCCGCTTCGCCTCCCCCTTACACTTCTTGTTCGGGCATTCCGTCAGGGGCGGGTCAACGATCCTCTGCTCGGCGGAGAACGGTTTATTGCACTTCAAGCACTCGTAGTCGTAGGTCGGCACGTAGGACTCCTGTCCTATTTTACCGGCCGTACCGAGCCGGCGAGTTCCTCTTCGCGTCTTACCCGACCCAGTAGCCGCTCGCGCCGAACTTCCCGTTCGCTCTTCCGGGCGTCGAGAAGCTCCTCGACGAAGAGAGGTAGCTTGAGAAGCCATTCGCGAACGCTCGGCCACTGATACGAGGGATCGCTTAGCGTTACGATGTTGAGGCCGTGGGACCCCGGACCTCGCCCGAGGTAGAGGACTTCGAAGCCGTCGGGGCCGTGCGGTTCGATCGTCATCGCTGCGCGACCCTCGACCGCTCCGGAGGTCGGACCCAAGGCGAAGGGGGCAGCGTGTCCGCGAACCTCGTAGAACGCTTCGCGGATCTCCTTCTCCCGCTCCGGGAGGAGGCCGGACTCGAACGTTCGATCTCCGGCCGCGTCCTGCCAGAAGCGAACGGCCTTCTGTAGCCGTTCGATCTCTAGCGTCCGTTCGGTGATCCCGTTGAGGAGTTCTCCGATCGCTATGTCGGCCGCCTCCTGGTGATCCGCGAGGCCGTCGTGGTAGGCGGCTCGAATCTCGTCTTCTCGAACGGAGTCGATCTTCATAGGACCCACATGGAGTGCGAGAGAGCTTCCGTCCCGCACTTCGAGCACGACGCGCTCTCGGAGTTCTCGGTTCGGATCGTAGGGCCGTCCCAGTCGTGGTCACAAGGCCCGTCCGGACACTTGCATACGCACTTCGCGTTCGAGGGCCCGCACATGAAGAAGGAAACGCCGGGAGGAGAATTAGATTCGGTCATCGTACCTTGTATTGGTGACCCACCGTCGGGTCGGGAAGGCTCGTCCCTCGAACGTGAGGGGCGATCCATTTCTGGGAACGAAGAGAGAGTTGCGGCCCGTGGGCCTGATTTCGCCAGTGTCCGCGAACAACGGTCCGGTATGAGAGCTTCTGTCCTTCGCCCGGGATACGCGACAAAGCATAGTCTCGGATTTCGGACTCGACGGTTACGTTCGAACCGACGCGAAGGACTTGTTCCTTCGACGCGAGAACCCGGACCTTGTCCTGGACGTTCTTCCGGAGGTTTCGGAGTTTCTTACCCTTTGTAAGGCGCTCGATCTCCGCCGCCGTCTCGTTCTCGACGCGAGCTTCGGGGGTCCCAAGGTAGATACAGAAGTTCAGAAGGAACCGGAGGACCTCTCGACGGACTTCGATCCCGTCGAGTCGGCGTTCTCCGATTTGGCCCCTAAGGTGGGAACGTTCCATCTCCGGGTCGTCGAGCGAGTCCCCGATGGCTTGATCGAGGTCCGCCATCGGATCTCCGAGGCGGTACGAATGGAAAGCCCAAACGTCATCGAAGGGGTTCTTCGAGCGATCGTTCGTCTCCCCGTACATCTCGACGAGAAGCCTCTTTCCGAGAAGCGGGGCCGGGATCCCGAGCCGCTCGTGTGCCTTCGCCGTCTTTTCGGTCGTCTCCCCGGAGGTGACGAGAATGTAGCGGATTGCGTGCCAACCCGTCCCCTTCCCGTCGAGGTAGAAGACGCCCCTCGGAAGCTCGACGTAGAACGAGGGGAACGGGAGGGTTAGATCCCCTACGAGAACGCCTCGAAGGTCGGTCGCGAGAAGCTGGTAGATGAGAGGGTCGCTCGGGACGAACCAGTTACTCGTATAGGAGACGCGCCGTAGCTGGGACGAGACCCAGGTCATGATCGCGGAGTGCGTTACGTCCGGATCATCCGGCTGTAGACTCGCGCGCTTCTCGAACCAAGGCTCGGCCGCAACCTCGGTAAACCAACCGGCTTCTGGTTGCGGGCCTTCGTTTGAGTAGAGGGCCACCCCGGCGATCTCGCGAAACCGCGCCGCCTCTCGGTAGAAGGGCGTTCCCTCCTCGAAAGAGGATCTGATCTTCGCCCCGTAGGCGAGGAGCGAAGAAGTTTCCCGGTCGTCGAACTTCTGGTCCCGATGGAAAGGCCGATCGGGGAAGCGCAGCGTCCCCTTCTCGTCGTCCCCTTCATAGGACCCTCCGGCCGCTTCGAGATCTTCTCGGGTAAACCGTACAGGGACGGCCATCTGGTCGAGGCGAGATTGCGCGTAGTCGCGGATCTTCATAGGACCGGTTCGTTACGCTTCCCCAACCTCTTGAAGGGACTCGACGACGATGGCCTGAAGAAGTCCCCGCCAGGGAGCGTGGAGAGGTCCGTATCGGGCGCGGACTTCTTCGTCCTCCTTCTCGTAAGCCCAGTCCCGTTCCGAGCTTCGAAGATATTCCCAGTCGCCGTCGATGACGTTCTCTATGTCGGAAAGCATCATCCTCGTCCCAAACAGATCCACGGCGAGGACCCGTTCGTACTCGGCGGAGAGGACGATGACCCAGTGAAGACGCCGTCGTTTCTCCCGACCCGACGCGGCAAAGAAGGACCGCGCCGCCGCCTTCTTCATCCCAGCTTCGGCGATTTCGAGGATCGTTCGGATACTTGGCCCCTTCATGGCCCGTACTTTTCTAGGTATTCGTCACGAAGAGCCTGGAGACAGTGACAGGCTTCGCATCGGGTCCCCCGACGCGCGGAGAGAATGGGCAGTATGGCCCCGCGATCGATGACGTGCAACCCCCAGACGCCCTTAGACGCCATCCATGCCAGGTAACCGGTCGTCGGAAGCGTGACGATGGCTTCGCGTTTCCCGAACTTTCGGGAGAGCAGTCTCTCGGCCTCGCGGAGATGCTCGTTTAGAGCTTCGGTCGCCGCCGCGAGTTCCCTTCCGAGACGACGAAAACCCTCTTCCTCTTCCGGTCCGAAAGCGACTTCTACCTTCCGGATACCGGAATTTATCTTCTCGATGAGGAGGTTGGTCTTCTGGATCTCGGCGTCGATTTCTTCGACGGTAGAGAAGACAGGGGCGGCTCTCTTCTCGATGAGTAGGTCGATCTTCTGGATCTCGGCGTCGATTTCCTCGACGGTAGTAAAGACGGGGGCGGCTCCCTTACTTGTGGACCTACGCATGAACCCTAGGCCTTACCCCCTTTGATGACCCGAGGCGTCCAGGTCCTTGCCGGGGAGGTTGTGACCTTCAAGGTAGCCTTCGGCTTTACCGTCCGAGCCGTAGGGGCGTCCGCGGGGACGAGCCCGAGAGGGCTCCCTCGGAGCGCTGTAACCCGGGGTCCCTTTACGGATAGGACGATGCCTTCTCCGGTATGCCGGTTCACGACCGCGTGGATACAGACCCAAGGGAAGAAGCAGCGGAAGACCTTGTCCTGAAACGTCAGGTCCGCGGAGAGCCCGAAATCCGAGAAGTTGAGGTCTAACGGGCAGGCGGGGTCTAGGTCGATCGGAAGACCCCCTTTGAAGAGGTTCCGGACCGAATCAGGGACAACGACTCCGGGAAGGCCGGCGTTTACGATGATCTGCGGGACGTGCCCCAATTTCCAGATAGCGTCGAGGTACTTCTGGGTCGGGTGCGGCTTCACGCTTCGGCCTCGACTCCGACGTTAAAGACGGCCTCGCCGGGGATCGTCTTGCGGTACTGGAGCCACGGGGAGCGGAAGTTGCCGATACGCTTCGGTTCGAACGCTTGGGTCTCCCGGTTCCAGGAGAACATCCCATGCTCTAGGATCTCCTCCTCGTTCGCGACCTTCGCCTGGTGCTCGAAGGGGCTCATGTGTCCCGACGCGAGTAGGTTCCCGTGCCGTTCGATCTCCTCAGGGAGAGTCTTCTGAACGGCCTGCTTCTCGTAGGAGACCGCGGCGCAGCGACCGACGCTGGTCTTTACGGAGTCCCCTACCGAGAACGACTCTTCTGGAGAGATTAGCGGAAGGTGCCACTCTCCGACTTGGAGAAGCTTCGGCTTCGACGCGAGCATCGCCGCTCGGATAAGCCGAGCCCCGATCTGAATCTCCGGTTGAGCGTCCTTGTGCGCCCGGAGGTTCATGTAGTTATCCCACTCGGTCGCGGAGATGAGCTGGGTTACCCATGCGTAGGACTCGGTGACCCGATTCCCGTACTGCTTATGAGTCTTGAGCTTCTCTAGGCGACGAGCGTGCTTTAGCGCGTCGGCGACCGCTTCGCGCCAGATCTGTTGAGCTTCGGCGTTCTCCGCCTCCCCGAGAAGCTCGTCCGACTGCATCCCCCTCTTGTTCTTCCCGAAGGCGGTCGGAACGAACGGATTCGCTTCGATCGCATCACATCGTACGTTGATAGGGATGGCCCTACTCGACGCCGTGTTGCGGCTGAAGTCTCGATGAGTGTTGTTCTCCGCCAGGATGATTCGGGGAACGGTCACGACGACCGTTACGAGGCGAACCCCAGAAGGAGAGATGGAGTCCGCTAGGACCTTCGCGTCATACATCCCGGATCTTACCGGGGTGGAGTCGATGCGTGTTAGGTCAAGTCGGTAGTAGGGAGAGGTAGATTCCCGTATCGAGCGAAGTGCTCGAAGAGAGGGAGTAGCTCTCTCATGAAATCTGCGGAGAGTTCGAGAGGTCTATCCCCGTCTCTCCGGAAGACTAGAGCGAAATCAGGGGTCTCCTCTAAAAGGAGCTTCTCTCCCGTCTCATTTTCTATCTCGTAGACGCGAAGCCCGCGCTCCATCCGGTAGGAGGTTTTTACGGGCATCACTCACGTTTCCCCATAGGAGGGGTAATTCACGTCGCGGCGTACATCCAGCCGTAGTGGTTAGCCACGGTTCGGTAGGAGCGCTCGAACTTCTGGACGAGGTTCTCGACTCGGGGATCCGAACAATCGGCCGCGAGGACGACCTCTCGCGAGGAGTCCGAATAGCCTCGGATGGCCTTGACCCCCCACTTCGGCGGATCCGCGTAGAGATCGAAGACGTTCGAGTTCTTGTCCCCGACCTTGATCGCTTGTCCGTGGGCGTCCATCTCCTTCATCTTTTGGATCTGGTAGATGTGCTTCTTCTCCCGGTCGTCTTGAGCTTCGGGCGGGAGGGTGAGGTTCCCGACTAGCTCCGCGACCCGGCTCCCGAACTTCTCGCGGATCATCTCGACCGTCACTTCCCCGAGAAGTCCCGGGATGACGCCGGTACGAGGGTTCTTCCGCGTATCCTCGACCGTGTCGTGGAGGAAGGCGGCGACAAGGGTGTCCCGGTCGGTGAACCCGGCGGAAGCGACGCGCTTCGCAACATCGATCGTGTGGTTGACGTAGGGCGTACCCTTTCCTCCGCGGAGAACTCCGTGGTGGGCGAGGGACGCGAACTCGAAAGCTTCGAAGAGGTCTGGTATTAGTGTTTCTGTATTCATTGACTCTATTACGCCGCCGTGCGTCACCGCTCGACCCTCCTAAGCATCCTTACGCCGAAACGAAAAAGGACGAGAGGTCTCCCTCCCGCCCTTTCTCGGTCGCGCTTAGTCCTCGCAGCCGGAGAAGTCCCCGTAGTCCTCGTCGGTCCCGAAGCCGGCGGAAGCGAACGCGAAGTCCGCGTCGTCGTTTCCGTTCCCGTCGAAGGGCTCGTCGTCGCACTCGTCCTCGAAGATCTCCTCGTCGTCGTTCATTGGGTCGGCGGGAACGCAGCCCTCGCCTTTGCACGTTCCGCAGGTCTCCAGGATCTCCTCGGGGGCTCGCCCGGGTCTCCGGCGCTCGGGTAGACGCCGGCCGTCATCCCCAGGAAGATCTCCTGGCGACCGTGGCATTCCGGGCACTCTTCGAAGCTCTCTTCAGCGGAAATCTCTTCGCAGTACATCGCTCTTCTCCTCTTACGTTTAGGTAACGGGAGAGGGAGGGGCTTTTATCCCTTCCGGGTCCGGGAACGGTAAGACAAATCGGAAGGGGTAAAAGACCTCTCCCCGATCGTTACTCGTCGGAGGAGACCCAACTGCGATGAAGTTCGACATGAAGAGGCCGTGTAACGGCTGCCCCTTCCTAAAAGGGGAGGGCGGTCCCGTGCGCCTAACCTCCGGAAGAGTACGAGAGGTCATGCACTACGCGATCGATAACCCAGGCGCGAGCTTCCCCTGCCACAAGTCCGTCAACTACGAGGACGAAGGGTATGGGGACGACGAGGACATGGGGGGCAGACCCGAGAACCCTCAGGAGCGTCAATGCGCGGGGGCGACGATCTTCTCGCTCAGAGTCGGGAAGCCGAACCAGCTCACCCGGGTCATGGGTAGGCTCGGGACGCTAAAGCAACTCGACCTCTCTTCGAACGTCTTCGACTCCGAGAAGGAGATGCTCGCCTCGGCTCTCCCCGACCGAAGCCCTCGAAAGCGGAAGGCGAAGACTTGAGCGGCCGAAAGGAGGTCGGACCCTCCGACCACGTCCACGTCTGGGAGCCGATCCCGAACTGGTACGGCCGCTACGTCTGCACGGTATGCCAGGCGATCGGGTACCGAGCGATCGTTACGGCGGCGATCGGGTACCGAGCGATCGTTACGGCGACGAAGATGGACCCCGGGGTCCTGATCCCGTACGGGAACTCTATCTCCGAGATCCGCCCCTACGCCTGCGCGAAGAAGGGGTGCACGAATCCAGCGACCTCTTACAACCCGAAACGCTCTAGCGAGCAACGTTGTAAGGATCACCTCAAGTGAGGTAGGAGGACCCTACTCGTCGTCCTCGTAGGACTTCCGTTTCGCGCGCTGAACCTGATGGTAAACGGTCGCGCCAAGGAAGATCGTGGCGGAAGCGATGAGAGAAGCGACCGAAAACGCGAGCCCGAAGAACGAGAACTTTGGGAAGAAGGAACCGAGGATCGCGAGACCGAAGACGAGGACGAAGAGGATCGACGCCCCGACGAGCGCACACCCCATGATCTGCATCTCGACTTCCCGCTTCTCCGCCTTCATGCGCCGTCGTCTTCTTCGTTCTGCTTCGCGCACGAGGCGCACAGATACGCTACGTCGCATCCGCAGTCCTTCGCGGGCGCGACGTAGCGGCCTAGGGCGCTCGCGTGAGCGTCGAGAAGGGCGAGGAGGTCGGTCCGACTGACCGTAACGAACCCTTCGTCCCTACGAGGCTCCCCGGCTCTCTCCTTCAACCGATTCCGTACGTCTTCGATCCCGTCGTCGTTCATCGCACGTTCCCGCCTAGAAAGAAGCTAACGGGTCACTTCTTCGAGGGGGTGGGCGGCTCGACTACTTCGAGGTAGAGGGCGCCAAGGCCCTCTAGCCCGTCGAGGATGGAATTGATGTCCCTCTTCGCGACTCCGGTCGAATCATGAAGGAGAACGACGAGCGCTCTCCGATTCAGGCCGGAGACGATGAACTCCTTCATCGCCTTCTCGATCTTCCGGACCCCCTCCGCCAGATGGCGAGCGTCTTCGGGAGTGAGTTCGACCGGTTCCTTCTGATCTGCACGAGACATACCTACGCTCCTATCAATGCGGCGAGACACTCGCCTTCGGTGGCGAAACGCCGGTCCGCGATGCACGAGAAGAACCTCGACTCCGAGGGCTCTCCGACGATCCAAATCTGGGGGAACTCCATTAGCTTTCGGAGCGCGAAGGCGTACCCGATTTCTACCCAACCCTTGCCAGAGTCTTCCCCGGTGGGTACGAGTAGGATGATGAGCCGAGCGATCGAGATCCCCTCGAAGTCCTCTTCGGCTCGAAGAGACTTCTCCTCCACGGTCATCGAGGCTTCGTCTCGACCCTCGGCTTCTAGCTTCGTGTACTCTTCCCACCAAGGATGGGTGAGATTCCAACCCATTCCTCGAACTTCGAGGGAGAAGCGTTCGATACGCCCGCGCTCGGAAGTCGAACCCGCGAGATAGACCGTCTGGGTTCCGTTCACCGTGAGTTACCGCTGTCGAGGCTTCGCGAGGCGGTAACCCCGTCCTGGTTCTGGTACTTCGAGCCCTTCGTCCCATAGGGGAACTCGGCCTTTCCGGTAAGGACGTGGAAGCTGACTTGGCAGATCGAGTCGCCTTCGCGAAGCTCGATCGGCGAGCCTACGACGTCGAGTTCGAGAGTAATCCGCCCGATGAACCCTGGGTCGAGGAAGCCCGCCGTCGCGTGGACTCGAAGCCCTACCCTCGCCCACGACGAGCGGCCGTCGAGTCGTCCGACGAGGTTCGCGGGAACGGCTACCTTCTCGCGCGTACTGAGAAGGTAGAGGATCCCCGGACGAAGAACCCACCGGCGATCTCCGGTGTAGGGAACCTCGCGTGGTTCGTCGGTGCCGGGTCGGATGGGCTCGTCCCCCAACCCCGGAGCGCCGACTCGCATGAGCGGTCCGCTTACCGTTAGGTCGAGGGACGCGGGCTGAACCCGATCCTCGGCGAGGAGAACTTCGTAGTGTTCGGGGAAGAGATCCTTCAACCGCGAACGAATTTCAGCGTCGTGGAGAATCATCGCTCGGGACCGTACCGAACGACCGTCCCGACCCTCGGCGATTAGTTCGGCTTGTCGCTCGAAGCCGGAGGAGGCGTGACGAGAGGTGTAGGCTCCGGGGTCTCTTCCGTTGTTGAAGTCGTGGTCTGCTTCGTCATCGACCACCGGAAGGAATCCGAACGCCGTCCGCGCTCGATGAAGTCGTCGGTTAGACGCTCGATCGGACTCGGCCGAACCTTCCGTCCCTGGGGAACAGACTTTGTGTTGAGCCAGAAGCCGAATGCGATGACGGAGCAGACAGAGACGACGAGAATCGAGAGAAAGATGGCTTCGGGTACGTTCACTTGAAACTCTTCCCAAAGGCGTGCTCTGGGCAGCAAGGCTTCGCGAGCACGGGCGCCGTCTTCCCCGTGACGCGAGCGTAGAGCCGCCGGACCGAAGCCCGCACCCAGTAGTAGAAGAGCATTGCGCTCGGGAAAAGCATCATGAGGGCCATCGCCTCGTCTTGACAAAAATGCATCACCAGTCTCCTTACGCCTGTAACGAGCGAGACCTGGTCTTTTCTCCCGGGAGGTTTCGATGGCCTCCCGATGGCCCCCCCTCGGTATCTATGTCAAAGATATTGATCGTTGGTGATAGCCAGTCCGTAAACCCAGGCTCGGCGGCGGCGAGGAGTTTGAAGGCCCTCGGCCATGAAGTGCAACGCGTCTCGAACGTCGGGATGGGGCCTTACGACTACGTCCGGCTCTCCGCGCTCTGGCGGGAGTACACGGCCGCGGTCACGAAGTTTACCCCTCACCTCGTAGTCCTCGTCTTCGGGTCGAATGATTCCGCGAACAAGCATCTCTTCGACGCCCTTCGCCAGCTAAAAAACAGAGTCAAGCCAAAGGTGATCCTTACGGGACCGCCGAGGTACCCCGATCCGGAGCACCAGGAGCGCGGCGAGAAGATCCGAGCCGTCTACATAAGCGCGTTCGGAGCCGACTACCTCGACTCCTACCCGCATACGGACCCGAAACTCTCGCGCGCGGCGGACGGCCTACACTTCACCGTCAAGGGCGCGGTACCTTGGGGTGAGGCGATCGCTGACGAAGTCCTTCGCCGTCTCGCGGTCAAGCCCTAAGCGATCTTTCCGAGTTTTCGGAGAAGAGCCCAGGTTTCCTCGGCCGTCAGTTGTCCGAGGGAGTTCCCGTTTTCGTCGGTGACGATACGACCCTCTCCGGACTTCGCCCGTCGATCCAGTCGCGCGCCTCGCTCACGTCTTCTCCTCCGGAGGGATTCCACGGAGAGCAGCATGTTGGCGAGCCCGCCGAGGACGCCCGCCTCTCCAGCTCACGGCGCGGAGGTTGGTGACCGCCTCCCGAATGCAGGAACGGAAGAACTCATCCACGTTCTTGTCCGGCCAGCCGTACTCGTCGGCCCAGCTGGGGCTGGTCTGAAACTTCCCGTCCCAGCCTCCCTCGATGAAGCCTTCGATGGCGCAGATCAGTTCGACACGCTCTAGAGGCCCGTACGCACCCAAGTGCTGCGGGGCTACGAACTCGGTATGCTTCCACCGAGCGTCCGTGAGAACTTGGGTTAGAAGTCGTTCGTCCGTTGTATCGGGGAACTTCAAAGCCACACCTTCTCGTTCGCGGTCGGACCCATCGACCGTACTAGGACGGGGACGTCGAGGGACTTTTCGATCGTCTCTACGATCCCTTCGGGCCGATCAGGCTCTCGGTAGACGGGCTTCGCGAGGAGAAGGTCCTTCGCGAGCCGCTCCTGGTACACGAGGTCTCCCGGAGGATGAACGCGGAGACCGACAGAAACACCTCCCGGTTCGAGCTGATAGAAACGCTCCCGACTTTCCTCCGGGACCTCGTACGCCTCGCAGAACTTCCACGGGGATACCCCACAGCGGTCGATACAGGTCACTGCGAGTTCGGTAATCCCCGGGCAGAGGCTGAGCGCGTAGCGAGCGAGCGGGACATCAAACCAACCGACGCGGAAGCGTCCCTGGAGGCTCGTATCGAGGTTGTGCCGGTCGGGAAGGAGCGAAGAGAGCGTAGCGTCCTCCGTAGGGAACGGACCCTGCCCGTGCCTCGTCGCGTACGCGCGGATGACGCCCATTCGCGAGACGGGCCCGGCGCGACCCGCCCGCGCGATAAGCGCATCAGCGTTCTTCGTCGTAGTCGTACTCCAGGTCGTATGCGGGTGGAAGCCGTACCACTCGTCGAGGAGAACGCCTTGAGCGCCCTCGAAGACGACGTGCTCGGATTCTCGGATTTGGAAATCCACCACGACAGGGTCTACGATCCGAAGGAGGTCGCCGATTCTCGCGTATGTCTGGACGGCCTTTTCGATGAGGGCCGTATCCTCAATGACGGCGATATCCGGAGTCGCCTCGTCGTACTTCACGAGCGTAGCGAGAAGCGGAGCGATCTGATGTCGCTTCCACTCCCGCGTCATTACCATCTTCCGGCGAAGCGTCGCTACGTCGAGTAGGTCGGACGCCCGAACCGCCATGTCAGGGCGATCGTTCGAGTCCCCGACGGTCTCTCCGATCCCGAGTCCGCAGGTCCCGTGACGCCCGTCCCCGCGCGCGATCTCTCGAAGTCGGTTAGCAGATTGCTGGTACGGAGTTACGACGAGAGCCCGACCATCGACCAGGAGGCGTCGAATCGCGTCTTGGACTCCGACGGAGACGAGATGCTCGTTCTCGGCCATGAGACCCGTCGGATGGAAAATCATATGCTCCGAAAGGAGCGTCCGAGAACCGGGGACGAACGTTCCGGCCCCGAACTGCGAGAACGTGTGGTGCCGCCCGTCGTCGGTATGGACGTTGTGTCCCGCTTGAGCCCCGCCGTTGTAGCGAACTACGAGAGGTGGGGTCGAGGAACGGCGCGCGAGCGCGTCCACCATCGTGCCCTTTCCCGCGTCCCCAAAGCCAAGGTCTACAACGATGTGGGTCGAGGACATTTCTCTTTCTACGCTTTTCCTTGAAAATGAAAACCCCTCGTCTCCGAAACGGGGACGAGGGGCGACGCGCCGAGGCGGCCCTTAGAGGCGGACGGTTCCGCCGGGGGTCGCGGAGTCCGGAAGCTTCCCGACGATCGAGCCGCCCGTACCGCGAGCGAGAGCGTCCCTCAGCGGGACGATCGCGTTCGTCACGGACTTCACGGTACGCGCGCTCGCGCCGGCTCCGGAGAGAACCGAGGAGACCGCGTCGAGGGGGTGACCCTCACAGAGGCTGATCGTCGCCGCGATCATCTCGCAGACGTCCTCCGGCTTGTCGAGCTTCAGAGCGCGCTCGTTGAGGAGGCCGCGCCACCCCTGAAGGATCGATGGGTCGTCGCCGTGCGACGAGCCTCCGCCGACGACGATGTGGAAGACGTTGTAGCGCTGCTGAACCTCGCGGATGAGGTCCACGACCTTCTCGTCCGCCTGGAGGGTGTCGCCGAAGATCTCCTTCGCTTCGGCGCGCGTGATCGTCGGGTGGACGTGCTCGTCGCCGAGCGTGAAGAGGTAGCCCTTCTTCCCGCGCTTCTCCCAGCAGTCGGTCGCGGTGTGACGTGCGAAGAAGTAGTGCGCGAGACCGTAGGACTCTGCGGGGCCGACGCCGCCTCCGCCGCCTTCGATGAAGATGTCGGTCAGACACTTGTCCATCTCGATCCCGGACTCGAACTGACCGACCTGGAAGGGGGCTCGATCCGAGTAGGCGTCGCCGATCGCGCCGAAGAGGACCTGAGGATCCGGGATGACGCCCTTCGTCGTGAGCATCGACATGAGTCCGCCGAGCTTGTTCTTCGCGAATGTCGTGGGAATTCCCCCCATCGATCCGGTGACGTCGAAGAGGACGCCGATCGCGTTGCTCTCCGGGTGAGCGTCGCTGTCGCGAGACTCCCGAACCCCCTTCACGTTCTTCGGGTCGAGGGTCGGCTTGAGCGACGTGGAGAAGACCTTGGCCTTCACGTCGTGGTCGGTCATCGCCCGACGCGGAGTGCTGATGTGTTCGTACGCCTTGTCGGACCAGTCGGAATAACCCATGCTTGACCTCTTCTCTCAGACCCTAGGCATCGCAAAAGCGCGATACTTACGTTTCCCGTAACTCTTCGTTAAGACCTCGCTGTAGTCGCGGTAGGCCTCCCAACCGTCTTTGATTTTCCCGGCGCGACAAGCACTCAGAAACGTCGCTACTTCCGGGGGTACGTCGGAGCGGAGTTTTCCCTTTTCGTCCGACGAGAGGAAGATCGCAGTCTCCGCCGCGAGCTGCACGTCGAGAACGGGGGTCGCCGGCTTACGGTCCGTAACAGAAGTCGGGTACATCCCCTTCCGGAGCACGCTCATAGCCAGGAGCTTCCGTCCGCTCGGGACCGAGTAGGACCAGCCGATGAGCTTCGCTCCGTGATCGATCGGATGGACGAGGAGGTGCTCGGGGAGAATCGCTCCGTGAACGATTCCGTTCGCGTGAACCCACCCGAGGACCTCAAGAGTCCTACGCATCATCCACGCCACGTCCCTCGTATCGAGACCCTCGGGGTAGGCGGCTCGAATCTCCGCGAGAGAGTAGAACCCGTCCGCGACGTCGAAGACGTTTACCCTTCGGTGCCTCCCCCCCTCGATCATGGGAAAGCTATCGAGGAGGTTCGGGAGATACTGGCGGAAGAACTCCGCCTTGGAGTCTACCTTCGAGTGGAGGCCCGTAAGAACGCGAGCCTCGTTGTCGAGTAGGTCGTTGTCGCTCGGGTTTCGGACGATCTTCAGGATACAGCGTTTCTTCGCTTCGGTCTCCGCGAGGAGGAGACTCGCGACTTCCCCGCTTCGGAACTCTTCGAGAACGACGTACGCGCCGAGACGGGAGTGGAGAACGGCGTCGAGCTTCGGCTTACGCGGCTTCCCGTAGGTCCCAGCCTCTAGGCACGTCTCTGCTACCTTCCGAAACGTTGTAAGACGAAGGACGTACTCGTTGGCGTCCTTGAGATTCGGATTCTGATCCGGATGGACTCGCAGGAGAAATCCCTTGAAGAGGACCCTCAAATCTGCGATTTGGGTCTTCACGGGACCCTCTTCGAGGGCACCGAAGACTTCCTCGGGCTCCTTCGCGGACTTCAGGCGTTCGCAAAGAATCTCGGTCGATCGATCTAGGCTCATATCGGGTCTTACTCTTTCCCGAAGAGGTCGAGGACGTTCGGGTCTTCGAAAACTACAGGAGGGTCGTTCGGGTGATTGACTCCATGAATCGGGCGGTGATGCGGAGTCAGGCCGAACTTTGCGATCGCGGCGCGATGACTCTCGACCCCGTATCCCGAGTTGATCTCCCATCCGTATGCGGGATGCGTCTTCGAGAGCGCAATCATGTCGTCGTTCCTCGCCGTCTTCGCGAGGATCGAAGCGGCCATGACGGTCGGATACTTCCCGTCGGCCTTCTTCTCCCACTTCACCGCCATCCCCGAAGGGACGATAACGATCGAGTCTCGGACGCCGTCGATTATCACTTCTGGGAACTTCCGGCGGAAATGGTCGAGGATAAGACTAACCCCCTGACGCCAGACGTTCTTCATCCCAGCCCGTCGGATGTGCTCGACGGTTCCGACGAAGAGGTAGGTCTCGGCGGCGTTTTCTCGGATGAGAGGTACGACCGCTCGGCGTTTCGCGTCGGTGAGTTGCTTCGAGTCCCCTAGGAGTCCCAAGCACTTCTCGCTGAACTCTTGTTCATCCCAGACGAGAACCGCGCCGAGGTAGAGAGGGCCCGCCCAAGCGCCCGTTCCGCTCTCGTCGATCCCTAGAATCACGCGAGGGCCGCCCTCTTCATCGAACGCGCGCGATCACATTTCCGGCGCGAAGAACGCGCACGGGTCGGTCGTGGCCGGTGCAGTCCCGGAGACGTAGCGGCACTCGTAGCTGTAGATAGCTCCCAGCACGCCTCACACGGGCCGTCGAAGATGATGGTGGGCCCCTCCGGGACTCCGTCGTCGAACTCGTACGAGCACGCATAGACCCCTGGCGGAGCCCCGTCGGCCTGGTAGTCGTTCTTCCAGGCTTCGACGGTCTTTACCCGCTTTGGCTTCTCCCAGGAGAGGACGGGCGTCACCCCACCTCTTTCAACTCGAAGAACGCCGGGTTGTCGAGGGCGAGTCGGGCGAGCTTCGCCCCGAGTTTGCAAATTGCATCGTGGAACTCGTTACTAAGGTGGTCGCTCGCGTAGTGGTGCGCGAACTCGTGAAGGAGGAGGCTGTTGATCGCTTCGAGGTTCGGCTTCTCGAACCAGGCCCGTCCAAGGCGCCCCAGGTTCAGGGTCAGCTCGTACGTACCGTACGTCGCGGAGAACGGCCACGTCGCATCGCTCGCGATCCGAACGTGGACCCGGTGAGCCCCGAGGAGCGCCTTGCCGAGACGTTCCGCGTACGCGACGACGAACCTCATGCCCTTCGTGTAGTCCTCGGGATCGACGACCTTCAGTTCCCGCCCGCTCTCCGAGTAGGGCTTCGGGCTCGGGGTGACCTTCCCGCTCGGGAGCGCGGCGCCGGAGGAGCGGATGTTGTCCCAGGCAGACCGGGAGAAGGCGCCCGGCTCGATGATCGCGTAGCCCTGAGCCATCGCGATCTTCGTGCTCTCCGGATCGCTCGGGTCGCGGATGACGCGCTTCTCGCCGTAGCGGTGCGTGAGGATCGAAGCCACCGTCTCGGACTCGACGTTGTCGTCCGTGAGCACGTCGTTCACCCAGGCCGCGCGAGCCTGCTCGGGGGCGATGCGCTCGACGCACGCGTTGAGGACCTCGGTCCGGATCCGACGTAGGTAGGACGGGGTGACGTTGTCTCGGTCCGTGTTGAGAGGGACCTTCTGGAGGACGTTCACGTGCCAGGCGTCGTCGGTCTCGACGACCGGGATACCCATCTCGTAGATCGTCGCCTTCTCGCCGGCTCGCGGCTTGTAGATCTCGATCGTCGTCTTCCGCGCCGTCGGGCGGAGGTATCCCTCGGCGTCGGCGATCTCGGTCGGGAGCGTTGCCTCAAAGCTTTTCATCATCTCTCGCGAGGGGATGCGCGTCGGGGACTCGTCGTCTGTCTTGAGGTAGAGGGCGATCGTCGGGGGGACGATCAGAGAGTTGATCGCGGAGATCGTCCGCTCCACTTCTACCCGAGACATCGGAAGCGTCGCAGCGACTTCGGTGCCCGCTCCGAGTCGCGCCGAGGTGTGGGTACGCCCTCGCTCATCGAAGGTGATGGTGCCCTTGGTCGTAGAGATAGTCGTCCGCTTCGAGAGCGCGATGACGAGCTTTTCCCCGAGGTTGAAGCGACCCCGCTTCTCCGCGTCCCCCTTCTTCTTCGACTCGGCGAAGAGGGTGTAGGCGTGCGAGAGATCGGCGAACCCTTCCGGGTTGTCGTCGGTTACCGACAGAACGACGTAGCGCGGACTCTCGCGCTGAAGTTCGACCTTGACCGTAGTGACGTTCTCGTCGAGCGCGTTCTGGATCAACTCCAGAGCGGCGAACTCGATCTTGCGACGGGCGAGGAGCTTCGCGAGCCCGCCCTTGTCCACCTCGAACATCTGCTTCGTATTCATCGAATCCTCTTCCGACAGTGGGTCATGAGCGTCCGCTCGACCGAGAGACCCTCGTCGCCGTACTGGCGCACGGCCGTGCCTCCATGCGCGGTTAGTGCGGACCTTGATCATGCGCGGCGGAGCGACCGGCCGCGTCCGCCCGCTCGACCGAGAGACCCTCGTCGCCGTACTGGCGCACGGCCGCCTCGACCTCGCCGATTAGCTGGCGCGATTCCTCGCGGTCGAGCCGCGGCCATTCGCTGCGCACATATTCGCAGTCGCCCGCCTCCATCTGCCACTCGCGGAGCATCGTCCACGACGCGCCCGCCTCGCGAGCCGACCGGACCACCTCGCGAGCCATCGTATTCGTCGTCGAATTCGCCATGTTCGTACTCCCACGCGCTCCGACCACTTCCCCTGCCTCGAACTTGTGAACCGTCATCTCTCTACCTCCGCCCTAGTAACGGGCGGCCCCTAGGCTTTTACACTTTTCTGGGCCCGCGGACTTGTAGACCTCGACTCGCGCTCTTGTGTTTCAGAACGGGAGGTCTGTTGGAAGAGCCCCTGCTACCTTCAGTGCCCGACGCAGGATCCGTACGCGGGCGACCAGCGGCGCGCCCGGGGCTTTTCTCCCTACGACTTCGGGGTCTGGTCGCGGAGGATCCAGAGGAACTCCTCGAACGTTAGCGTTGCGGGAGAATCGTAACAGTCGAGAAATTCCGAGACCCTGAGGAACCAGTCGTTGAAGTGAAGTTTCTTTGCGGGCTTCTGCGGAGGCTTCTTCGTATTTTCCTTCATCAACGCAGTCCCTTTCCTACCCCGGCCGTCGTCTCCTTTACGGCCCTTCCTCGCTTCGACGTCCCGATCTTCAAGACCAGGGTCTCCAGCTTCTTTACGAGGAGAGCGGGGATCTCGGAAAGTTGGAGCGCGAAGACCGAATCCGGGAAGGTCTTTCGGACGTCCTCGCTCCCCTTCCCGAGCCCTACCCCTACGACCACGATCCCGGCCTCGGATGCGCGGCGAAGTTGACTCTTGATGACAGGTACGTGGTTTGAGTCGGCCTGCCCGTCGGTTACGACGAAAAGAATGCGGTGGCCTTCCCTCCGCTTCGAGAGAGCGACTAGCCCTAGCTCGATCCCTTCGGCCATCGGCGTCCCTCCGATCGCGCGCAGGTTCCCGAGCTTCCACGCCACATCCTTGTATCGCTCCTCGAAGCCCTTGAACATGTCGTGGATTGCGGCGTGGAAGCGGTGATACTTCCCGCCCGCCTCCCGCTTCTCCGCCTCGGTCATTCCGTGGTCCCATCCGTAGATCTCATGGCCCGCACGGAACCCGCTGATCGCGAACTTTGCTCCGATCGAATCGAGTCCGTCTCCGAGGATGTAGAGGATGGCGCTCGTCGAAGCGAGTTTGTCAGCCATCGAGTTGCTCTCATCGAGGACGATGTAGGCGGAGATCGAAGTGTCGATCGTCTTAGCCTCCTCGGTAAACGCGCGGCTCGGATCGGCTCCGCTACGAATCGAAGCGTAGGTGTCCACAAGATACCGCTCGCTAAGAGCGCTCCCCCTCCGCACGCCGTGAAGACGCGCCCCGTTCTCTAGAGCCCGGAACATGTTCCGTAGGCGCATCCGAACGTACGAGGTCTCTGCCCTCGCGGAGATCGTAAGCTTCTTCAAAGCTGCGCGACCCGCGACCTCGCTACCGACGACCGGGAGAATCTTGTCTTGACTCGTATCGAAGGGGCGAAAGGGCCGCTCTCCGCGTTCAAGCTCATCGTCCTCGGCTTCCATCAGATCTTTGAGCGCGTCTTCGAGAGCCGAGGCGTAGTCCTTTAGACCGTCCGAGTCCGAGTTCAAGATGTCTTTCGCCGTCTTCCCCTCGTCTTTCTGCTCGGCCGGTGCGCTCTCCCCTCGACCCTCACCCCCCTCATCCTCGCTGTCCTCGTCGTCTCCCGGCTCACCTTCATCGTCTTCGTTCGGCTCTCCGTTCTTCTCTGGAACTCCACCCGCGTCGTCGGACTCATCGGAGTCGTCGGACTCATCGGAGTCGTCGGAGTCGTCGGACTCATCGGAGTCGTCGGACTCATCGGAGTCGTCGGACTCATCGGAGTCGTCGGACTCATCGGATCCCTTCGAATCCTTGGGCTCCGGCTTCGAATCTTCCGGGCTCTTGTCTGCCTCGGACTCGCGCTCGGGCTCGCTCTTCGAGTCCTCCTTCTTGGGCTTGTCTTTCGGCTCAGACTCGTTCTCAGACTCGTTCTCGTCGCCTTCGTCTCCCGATTCCTCGGGCTCCGTGGGCATGGGGGGCTTCCGCTGCTGGGGCTGCTTAGGAGCCTTCGGTGCGGGCGGAGGG
>ENA-ORBV01007517-ORBV01007517.1-microbial-mat-metagenome-genome-assembly--contig:-NODE-7517-length-18696-cov-8.088673_pt1 | contig 18696 bp, 14 predicted proteins | sample MGYA00237777_ERZ505514 | MGnify/ENA primary metagenome ERZ505514 (study PRJEB26160, sample SAMN06269048) | microbial mat metagenome | isolation source: Oligotrophic lake microbial mat | place... | reverse complement strand
GCCCTGCTGGGCGACGACATGCGCCTGCAGCAGGTGCTCATCAACCTGGGCGGCAACGCCATCAAGTTCACCAGCGTGGGCCAGGTGGTGCTGCGCCTGCGCGCCGTTGAGCTGACCGACCACGACGTGTTGCTCGAAGTGGCGGTGCGCGACAGCGGCATCGGCATCGCCCCCGAGAACCAGGGCCACATCTTCAGCGGTTTCTCGCAGGCCGAGGCCTCCACCACGCGCCGCTTCGGCGGCACCGGCCTGGGGTTGGCCATCTGCCAGCGCCTGGTGGGCCTGATGGGCGGCGAGCTGCGCCTGGACAGTGCGCTCGGTGAGGGCAGCACCTTCCACTTCCAGCTGCGCCTGCCGCTGGCCGAAGTGGCGGCCGATGGGTTGGCCGATGGGTTGGCCGATGCGCCGCAGGCCCCGACAGCGCCTGGCATGGGCGCGCTGCAGACGTTGATCGTCGACGACAACGCCAGCGCGCGCGAACTGCTCGCCAACATGGTGCACTCGCTCGGCTGGCAGGCCGACGTGGCGGCCAGCGGCGCCGAGGCGATTGCGTTGGCCGAAGCCCGCGCCGCCGCCGGCGGCACCTACCAGGTGGTGCTGGTCGACTGGCAGATGCCCGGCCTGGACGGATGGGAAACCAGCCAGCGGCTGCGCCAGATGCCCGGCGTGGCCGACAGCTCGCTGGTGGTCATGGTCACCGCCCACGGCCGCGAAATGCTGGCCCAGCGCAGTTCGCAGGAGCAGGCCCTGCTCAATGGCTTCCTGGTCAAGCCGGTGACGGCCTCGATGCTGTTCGACGCGGTGGCCGACGCGCGCATCGCGCTGGCCCACCCCGAACTCCTGAACCGGCCAGCGTTGGCACGCACCCAGCGGCTCGCTGGCATGCGTTTGCTGGTGGTGGAAGACAACCTGAACAACCAGCAAGTGGCGCAGGAACTGCTCGAAGATGAAGGTGCCGCCGTCACGCTGGCGGACAACGGTGAGCTTGGCGTGGCCGCAGTGGCCGCAGCCGACCCGCCCTTCGACGCCGTGCTGATGGACCTGCAGATGCCGGTGATGGACGGCTACACCGCAGCAGCCCAGATCCGCCACCAGCTCGGCCTGGCCCTGCTACCGATCATCGCCATGACGGCCAACGCCATGGCGTCGGACCGCGAGGCCTGCCTGGCTGCGGGCATGAACGAGCACGTCGGCAAGCCCTTTGACCTGAACCACCTGGTGAACCTGCTGCTGCGTTGCACCGGCCGCTCGGGCGGATCGGGCGTGCCGGGCGTGCCGAAGGCGCCTGACGCAGCGCCCGCAGCTGGCCTGCCGCAAGAACTGCTGGCGCAGGCCACACGCAGCGGCATCGATCTGGCCGGCGCGCTCGAGCGAATGGGTGGCAACAGCGGGGTGTACCAACGTTTGCTGGGGTCGTTCGCCAAGGACCTGACAGCCATGCCCGGGCAACTCGACGCGTTGTTGCAGAGCGGCCAGCGCGTCGATGCCAGCCGACTGATGCACACCATCAAGGGCCTGGCCGCCACGCTCGGCCTGAAGCCACTGGCCGAGGTGGCCAACGGCGCCGAGCGTGCGCTGCTCGGCAGCGAGACGCAGGGCCAACATGCGGCGCTGGCCGAAGCCTTGCACGCTGCGACGTCGACCGCGCTGCAGGCCATTGCACCACTCTCGGGCGCCTTGCAGCAGGCGAGCCAGGCGACGGCGACCGCAGCCGATACCGCCAACGCCAACGCCAACGCCAACGCCAACGACCAGACCAGAGCCCAAGACCTGGGCGATGCACTGCGCGAGCTGATGGGCCTGCTGCGCAGCGCCGACATGCGCGCCCTCGACGTATTCGAGGAACTGCAGAAAACCCACGCCGCGCAACTGCAAACCGCCCTGCAACCGCTGGACGACGCGATGGCCGCGCTCGACTTCGAGCGCGCTCTTGCGCAATGCCAGGCCTTGACCGAGGAGATCGAAAGATGACAGTGCCCACCGACCCCATTGCGCCTGCCATGGCCAGCGCACTCGACACGCCCCAGGCCCGCCCCTGCCTGCTGCTGGTGGACGACCAGCCGATCAACATCCAGGTGCTCTACCGCATCTTCTCGCCCGACTACCGCGTGCTGATGGCCACCAGCGGCGCCAAGGCGCTCGAGTTGTGCCGCGACGACCCGCCCGACCTGGTGCTGCTCGACGTGGTGATGCCCGAGATGGACGGCAACGAAGTCTGTCGCCACCTCAAGAGCGAGGAAGCCACCCGCAACATCCCGGTCATCTTCGTCACCGCCCACAACGATGCAGCCCAAGAAACGCAAGGCTTCGAGGTCGGCGCTGTCGACTTCATCGCCAAGCCCGTCAACCCGGCTACGGTGCGGGCGCGCGTCAAAACCCATCTCACGCTCAAGCACCAGTCCGACCTGCTGCGCAAGATGGTCTTCATCGACGGCCTGACAGGCGTCTTCAACCGGCGCTGCTTCGACGAACAGCTGGCCACCGAGTGGCGCCGCGCGTCACGCAATGCGTCATCGCTCGGCTTGCTGATGCTCGATATCGACCACTTCAAGCGCTACAACGACCGCTACGGCCACCAGCAGGGCGACGACGCCTTGCGCCAGGTGGCCACCGCCATCAAGGCCAGCCTGCTGCGCCCGGGTGACCTGGCAGCGCGCTATGGTGGCGAAGAGTTTGCATGCATCCTGCCGGCGACCGACTTCGAGGGCGCGCTGAGCGTGGCCCAACGCATCGCGGCAAACGTGCGCAGCCTGCAGCTCGAGCATGCCGACTCACCTACCGCTCCCGTTGTCACGCTGAGCATCGGCGTGGCCCTGGCCCGACCCGAGCCCGATGCCAGTCCGGAGGCCCTGCTGGCGCTGGCCGATGAGCAGCTGTACCGCGCCAAGCACAGCGGCCGCGCCAGGGTCTGCAGCGCGCAGCTGAGCACTGACTAGGTGAACTCGCCGCGCAGCCTAGGGGGTGGCTCGTATAGGCGCCCACGCGCTCGGCATCTAGCATGGGCCATGGCACAGCTGTTCGTTTCATGAGTGTGCTCGACATCACTCAGTTGGCCGCGTTCGACCGCGAAGCCATGCGACGCCAGTTCGTCGACGAAATCGATGCCTTTGCCGGCAGCCGAGGCTCAGCCGCCGATGCGCGTGGACACCACGCCCCGGCTCGCCATACCGTTCTCCGGCGTCGATACTGCACAACCGATCGCTGAACCTTTTGCCGACCTTGCTTCATCGCCCATGAACGCTGATGTCACGCCCCGCCGGCCCGTTGCCGCACCCGCCGCCGCAGTCGCTGGGCGCCCGTGCCACCTGGTTGCCAGTGGTTGGCCGGCCAGCGCGCCGCTGCGCGGGGCCGAACCCGGCGCAGCCTGGCGCGGCAGCGTGCAGCGGCTGGACGCTCTGCAAGACCCCGCCGGCCTGCGCCGACTGGGCATCAGCGTGGTTCCCTGTCTGGCCACAGCGGGCCACAGTGGCAGCGCCGCCTCGACCATCCCGTTGCCCGGTGGCCAGGCCGACGCCAACACCTGGGCTGCATTGGCGGCGGCCTGCTCCCGTCAGCAAAACCAGTCGCAGCCGCCGGCTCAGTCTGCAGAAGATGATTTGTCGATGCTGGGGCACTGCCTGTCTCACGACCTTTACGCGCCGATGCGCAACAGCGCCCGCATGGTGGACGCGGTGCTCGAGTCAGCCACGCTCGATGATGCCGCGCGAAACATGCTCGAGCACGCGCGCGATGCTGCCAGCCGGTGCGCCCACCGTGCCGACAGCCTGGCGCAGCTGCTGCGCATTGCGCACGCCAAACCGGGCACTGCGCCCATCGACGTGTCCGCGCTGTGCAGCCAGCTGATGACCGAATTGGCCCAGGCCCACCGTCACGCGCGTGGCGCGGGCCAGATCACGCCGGGCATGGCGGTCGCAGGCGACCTGCAGCTCGTGACCCTGGCGCTGCGCCATCTGCTCGACAACGCCTGCAAGTTCAGCCAGCCCGTGGCAGAACCCATGATCTGTGTGACTCGGCATGCGGCGCCGGGCTTTGACGTCATCGCCGTTTCGGACAACGGCGCGGGCTTCAGTGCGGCGCATGCGCAAAGACTGTTCCAGCCCTTCGAGCGCATCCATTTGCAATCTGAGTTTTGCGGCGAAGGCGTCGGCCTGGCCCTGGTGCGTCGCGTTGCGCTTCGGCATGGCGGCTGGGTCTGGGCCGACGTGGGCACGCCGGGCTGGACGCGTTTTCTGCTGGCGCTGCCGGTGGCCCGAACTTCGTTGATCGCACCATGACGGAAGAACGCCAAGGGCCGACCCGTGTGCTGGTCGTCGATGACTCGCAGAGCGACGCCGCCGCGCTGACTCTCGAGCTCGGCCTCAGCCTGAGCCTCAAGCACATCGAGACACGTTGGGCTGAAGGCGGCGAGCAGATGTACCAGGCCATTGCCCAATGGCAGCCCCACGTCGTGCTCACCGACGTTCACATGCCGCGCTTCGACATCTTCGAGGCGCTGCAACGCCTGCGCACCGAGTGGCCAGCGCTGCCCGTCATCGTGGTGTCGGGCCTGGTGGGCGATGAAGTGGCCGCGCGCCTCATCCGGGCCGGGGCCAGCGACTTTGTCGCCAAGTCGGGCCTCAGCCGCCTGGCTGTGGTGATCGAGCGCGAACTGCTCGATGCACGCGAGCGCGCCGAGAAGGTCGAACTACAAGACCAGCTGCGTCGCCAGGCCGGTCTCTTCGAGCGCGTGCTCGAGCACCTGCCCGTGGGCGTGCGCCTGATCGACGTCAAGGGTGTCGTGCGACACACCAACCGAGCCGACCAGGCCCTCTGGGAACAGGTTCGCCACCACGATGTCGATGGCCGTCGCCAATACACGGGCTGGCATGCCGACACGGGCCAGCCGCTGGCGCCGCAAGATTGGGGCGTGGCACGGGCCCTGAGCCACGGCACCACCTCACTCGAAGAGCGCATCGAGATCGAAACCATCGCCGGCGCGCGCAAGGTCATCCTCAACTCAGCCGTGCCGCTGCGCGATGATCTGGGCCGACCACAGGGGTGTTTTCTCGTCAGCCAGGACATCACCGAGTTGCAGCACACCGAGCGGCGGCTGCGGCGCACCGAAAGCACGCTGCGCGCGCTTTCGCAGCGGCTGCTGGAGGTGCAGGAAGCCGAGCGGCGCTGGATCGCGCAGGAACTGCATGACGACATCGGCCAAGGCATCGCGGCGATGCGCTTTCAACTGGCGCGCATCGTTGAGCAGGCCCGCGATCCTGCGGCCTGCGAACTGGCAGCGGCGGCACTTTCATCGTCCGAGCAACTCAATGACCGGCTGCGCCAGATCTGCCTCGGGCTTCGGCCGCTAGAGCTGGACGACTTCGGCCTCATGGCGGCCCTGCGCAGCCTGTTGAAGTCGCTCGGCAACCGGCCCGCACTGGCGCTACAACTCATCGGCGACGGACCCGAGCTGCGTTACCCGGCGCGGCTTGAGACAGCGGCCTTTCGCATCGCCCAGGAAGCGCTCAACAACGCGCTGCGCCACAGCGACTGCGCGGCGCTGGCGATTCGTGTGCACACTGAGCCGGGCCTGCTGGAGCTGAGCATCACCGACGACGGCTGCGGCTTTGCTGTCAACACCGCTGCCGTCAATGCCTCTGCCACCCACACCTTCGCCGGCAACAGCGACATGGCGACCGCCGCAGGCACCGCCAGTGAGGCGCGTGCGCGCCTGGGCCTGGCGGGCATGGCCGAGCGCGCGCGATCCCTGGGCAGCGAGCTCGAGATCGACTCGCAGCCTGGCCACGGCACCACGGTGCGCGTGGTCTTGCGCGTGGCGGCCATGGCCGAAGCGGGCGAATCATGAAAGTCCTGCTTGCCGACGACCACACGCTGTTCCGGGCCGGGCTGCGTGCCTTGCTGTGCGACATTGACGGCGTGCAGATCGTCGCCGAAGCGGGCGACGGTGCCGAGGCGGTGGAATTGGCCGCCAGCACCGAACCCGATCTGGCCATTCTCGACATTGCCATGCCGCGCCTGAATGGTCTGGCCGCCACCGAGAAGATCAAGGCGGCAAGGCCCGCCACACGCATCATCGTGCTGTCGATGCACCTCAATGAAGAGTACATACGCCGCGCTCTGAGTGCCGGTGCCGACGGCTACATGGTGAAAGACTCGGCCCCGTCGGAACTGACGGTGGCACTGCAAGCCGTCATGGCCGGGGGCAACTACCTGAGCCCGGCGGCGGCTTCGCTGCTCATCAAGCAGGCCCTGCCCGGCATGAAAGGCAGCGACCCCTTGCACATGCTGTCACCGCGCCAGGTGGAAGTGCTGCGCATGGTGGCCGAAGGCAAGACCACGAAAGAAATTGCACGCCTGCTCGAATTGAGCCCCAAGACCGTAGACATCCACCGCGCCCAAGTCATGCAAAGACTGGACATCCACGACGTGGCCGGGCTGACGCGCTTTGCGGTGCGCGTGGGCCTGGTGGGCACCGACTGACCGACTGCACAACTCAGGGATTGCGAACCCATCATGACAACTTCTGCTTCTTCACAAGCCCCTTTGGGCAGGCGCGCTGTTCGCGCCTTGCTGGTCGATGATGACGCGTTCATGCTCGACTTTGTCGGCGACATGTTGCGTGAGCTGGGCGTATCCGACGTCGCGACCGCCAACAACGGCGTCAACGGCGCAAAGGTGTTCGACCTGGCGGTGAGCAAGCCCGAAGTGGTGTTGTGCGATCTGAACATGCCAGGCGCGGATGGCTTCGAGTTCATGGAGGCGCTGGCCGAGCGCAAGTACGCGGGCGGCGTGATCCTGATCTCGGGCATGGACGAGCGCACCCTCAATTCGGCGTCGTTGATGGCCAGGTTTCACCGCCTGCAGGTCCTGGCCACGATCACCAAGCCGGTTGACAAGGGTGCCTTGTCCGAAGCGCTGTCAAAGCTGCGCTAGTGGCAAAGCCGGTCGCTGCCACGAACCCACCGTCATGACGCCACCTGCCCTGCCGCCGCCTCAGCTGGCGCAGTCCACGCTGCTGCTGGTGGACGACCAGCCCGTCAACATCGAGGTCTTGTACCGGGCCCTGGCCGGGCACCACCGGGTGATCATGGCCACCAGTGGCGAGCAGGCGCTGGCGCTGTGCCGCGACGACCCACCCGACCTGGTGCTGCTGGACGTGGTGATGCCCGAGATCGACGGCCACGAAGTCTGCCGGCGGCTCAAGGCCGACCCGGCGACCAGCACCATACCGGTGATCTTTGTCACCGCGCACAGCGATCCATCTGAAGAAGCCCGGGGACTGGAGTTGGGTGCAGTCGATTTCATCGCCAAGCCCATCAGCCCGGCCGTCGTGCGGGCACGCGTGAAGACCCACCTCGAATTTGCGCGGTCCAGCGCGCTGCTGGCGGCTTCTTTGGAGGCCACGGCCGAAGGCCTGCTGGTGACTGACCTGAATGGCTATGTCAGCACCATCAACCAACACTTTTCCCGCATGTGGCGGTTGCCACCCGCCGTGCGCATCGAGACCGATGAAGCCCGGCTGTTTGCCTTCATGCAGGCCCAGATGGCGGAAGAACAGGCCCCTACACAAGAGACTCACACCGGTCCGGCCCTGGCCGCGGCGTTGCCGGGCAGCGGCAAGCACAGCACCATTGCGCTCAGGGACGGGCGCTTCTTCGAACGCTACGCCACCGCACTGCACACCAACGGCAAACCAAGCGGGCGCTTGCTCACCTTTCGCGATGTGACCGAACGCCGGCGCGCCGAACTGGCACTGGCCGAACTCAACGCCAGCCTCGAGGCGCGCGTCCAGACGCGCACCCATGAGCTGGTGCAGGCCCGCAAGCACGCCGAAGCGGCCAGCCAGGCCAAGAGCGACTTTCTGTCCAACATGAGCCACGAGATCCGCACGCCCATGAACGGCGTGCTGGGCATGACCTATCTGGCGCTGGAGACCGACCCGAATCCGAAGCAGCGTGACTACCTGCAAAAGATCAGCCAGTCGGGGCAGCACCTGATGGGCATCATCAACGACATCCTCGACTTCTCGAAGATCGAGGCCGGCAAACTTGAGCTGGACCCGGCCAGTTTCACGATCGACGGCTTGTTCGACGGCGTGGCCAGCCAGCAGGCCGGCGAAGCCCGGAAGAAGGGTCTGCGGCTCGGCTTCGAGATCGACCCCGCCCTGTCGCGCCCGATGCGGGGCGACGCGCTGCGGCTGCGCCAGATGCTGCTCAATTACGTGGGCAATGCCATCAAGTTTTCCGTGGCCGGCGACATCACCGTGCGCGCAACAGGCCTGCAGCGCAGCGACGCGGGCTTGCTGCTGCGCTTCGAGGTGCAGGACGCCGGCATCGGCATGAACGAGGCCGAGATGGCGCGGTTGTTCCAGCCGTTTCAGCAGGCCGATACTTCCACCACGCGCAAGTACGGCGGCACCGGGCTGGGTCTGGCCATCTGCAAGCAGCTGGCCGAGCTGATGGGTGGCGAAATCGGCGTGCAGAGCCAGCCTGGGCAGGGCAGCCTGTTCTGGTTTACGGCCCAGGTGGGCTGGGACACGGCAGCGGCGGTGGCAAACCTGGCGCCCGTTGGCCTGTTGCCGGCCGAGCTGGAGCGCATCCGCAACAGCACGATCCTGGTGGTGGACGACAACCCGTTCAACCAGCAAGTTGCCCAGGAGTTGCTGGCCGCCCGCGGCGCCCGGGTGAGCGTGGCCAACCACGGCCAGGAGGCGCTGCACCTGCTGCACCAGCAACGCTTCGACTGCGTGCTGATGGATGTGCAGATGCCGGTGATGGACGGCCTGCAGGCCACACGGCAGATTCGTGCCACCGCATCAATGGCAGACACCCGCGTGATCGCGATGACCGCCAACGCCCGTGACGAAGACAGGCGCAAGTGCTTCGAGGCGGGCATGAACGACTTCATCACCAAACCGCTGCTGCCCGACAGGTTCTATGCCACGGTGGCCCGCTGGTTGGTGCCGCAGGGTGTGCCGCAGGATGTGCCGCAGGATGTGCCGCAGGATGCGCCGGCACCTGAACCCATGCCGACGGTATTTACGCAGGCCCAACTGGCCGGTGACCCCGAGGTGATCGACCTGTCGATTCTTTGCACCGTCCTCGGCGGCAGAGTCGACAAGGTGCGCAAGTTCGCCTTCATGTTTATCGATTCCATGCCGAAGACACTCGCAGAGATCGACGACGCGCTGGCGCGCGAGGATCTGGCCACATTGGGCGCGCTGGGCCACCGCGCCAAGTCTTCGGCTGCAACCGTGGGCGCGCTGGGCATGGCCCAGCTGTGCCAGGCGCTGCAACACTTGAAGGATGGAGGCGATATGGAGCAGGCTCGATGCATTGTGGTGAAGATGGCGCCGCTGTTGGCGCGCATCGTGCTGCACGTCAACGGCGTCCTGGCACGCGCGCCGGCATGAGCGCCCGCGCACGGCTCGCGCCCTGGCTGCCACGTGCAGTGCCGCTGCTGGCCACCGCCTGCGCCGCGCTGCCGCTGTTCAAACACGTCGGTGTGCTCGAGATCACCGCGCTGGCCGGCGTGGCGCTGTGCAGCGCCTGGGCCGTGTTGCGGCCACCGCGGGTGGCCGGGCCGCCGAGCGAGGGCGGCGCCTCCGAGCCCGTGGTTGCCGACGCCAGCGAGCTCAAACTCCTGCTTCAGAGTGTGCTGCCGGTGTGGCTGCGCCATGTCACGTCGGTCAAGAGCCAAACCGAAGAAGCGGTGACGCAGCTGGCGCTGAGCTTTTCGTCGATCACCAAGCAGTTCGAGGCGGCGGGTTTCGTCGGCAGCAATACTGCTGCAACCAAGGGCGCCACGATCAGCCTGCTGACGCTGTGCGAGCGGCAGTTGCGCCCGGTGGTGTCGTCGATGTCACGCATCCTAGATAGCAAGGCCACGCTGGTGAGCAGCGTCCACAACCTGGCGCTGACCACCCGCGAGCTGCGGGACATGGCCACCGATGTCGGCCTGATTGCGGCCCACACCAACATCCTGGCCATCAACGCGGCGATCGAGGCGGCGCGGGCCGGCGACAGCGGACGCGGCTTCGCGGTCATCGCCAAGGAAATCCGCATCCTGTCGCAGACCTCGGCCGACAGCGGCAAGCGCATCGCCGAGCGCATGCAGCAGGTCGAAGCGATGATGAAGACCACTGTCGAGGCAGCCGAGCGCGCCACCGAGGAAGACCAGGCGACGATCGAACTTTCGGGCAGCGTGGTTCAGGACGTGCTCAAGCACGTGCGTGCGCTGGGCGAAAACGCCGAGGCCATGCTCGCGCAGGGCAACATCATTCGCGACGACACCGACAACCTGCTGGTCAGCCTGCAGTTCCAGGACCGGGTGAGCCAGATCATCTCGGTCATCGACGCTGACCTGGTGCGCCTGCTGCACACCCTGGAAGCCGGCAAAGAGACACTGCCGGCGCCGCAAGAGTGGCTGGCCGACCTGGAGCAGCAGTACACCATGAACGACCAGCGCGGCAGTGCCCGGCCGGCGAATGGCACCGGCGGCGCCAAGACCCAGGCCATCGAAGAAGTCGAGTTCTTTTGATCTGCAATCTTTTGATCTGAATCAGCGAGCCGACCATGGCAAAGACGATATTGGTAGTCGACGATTCCGCCAGCCTGCGTGCCGTGGTGAACATCGCGTTGACAGGCGCGGGCTACGAAGTCATCGAAGCCTGCGACGGCAAAGACGCGCTCAACAAGCTCGACAAGTTGGCGGGCAAGAAGATCCACCTCATGATCTCGGACGTGAACATGCCCGTCATGGGCGGCATCGAGTTCGTGACCACGGTCAAGCAGAACCCGGTCTTCAAGTTCACGCCGATCGTGATGCTTACCACTGAAGGGCAGCAAGGCGCCAAGGACAAGGGCCGCGCCGCCGGTGCCAAGGCCTGGATCATGAAGCCGTTCAACCCGGCGCAGATGCTGGATGCGGTGTCCAAGCTGATCCTGCCCTGAACGCGGCGAGGCCGCCGAAGCCGAGAACAGGCAAACTATGCTTCTTCATGCCTTCCGTCGAGCGATCAAGAGGACGCTTGTGCTGAACAAAACCAAGGTGAGGGTTCTGTCCCGTCCGACTTCGACAAGGAACCCGACATGCTCACCCGATTGATCTATGCGAGCGAAGCCAACCAGCCGCTCACTTCCGACATCGTGCAGGCGATCGTCGACACCGCTCGCAAGTGGAACGTGGAGCGCAACCTGACGGGCATGATGGTCTTCGACCGCCGCGCTTTCCTGCAGACGCTGGAGGGCCGGCGCGAGGCGGTCAGCGAGATGTTCTGCCGCATCGCCACCGACAGGCGCCACCGCCGCGTCTTGCTGTTGGAGGTGCTGCCAGTCGACGAGCGCCTGTTCCCTGACTGGGCCATGGGCTTCGCCGCGACCGACGCGCTGGGTCGTGAGCAGTTACCGCGCTATGGTGTCAACGAAAGCTTCGACCCGCATGCACTGACGGCTGGGGCGGCACTGGGGCTGCTGCGAAGGCTTGCGCAACACGCTGCTTAGGCTGCACGCGCGAGGCGGTCTGGCCAGCCGGTGGCGCGCGTGAATACGGGTTCGAGTTGCGCCACGTGACCACTCAATTCCCTGCTGTCTAGGTGTTCCTGCCGCTCCTGCTAGGGAGCACCTTGTATAGGCGCATGAACTGCCGATGCCTAGCATCGGCAGTTCATGATCGCAGCCGTCAAGCCCCGGATTGCCTTGCACCAGGGCGGGCTCCCTGGCGGCTTTGCAGCCACCGACAAGTCCTCAGATCAAGGGCACCAAACACCCTCATATCTGGCGCAAGGTGCAACGCCTTTGTGCCGAATATCCGGTATCACGCTGGCGTCCTTGTCGCACCCAGACCACGCCCAGCCGATACCTCGGCACTGAGTTGAAAGAGCCCTATGACCCATGAATCTCCACTCTCGCTACCGGCCGAACTGAGCATCTTCACGGCCAACGAAACGCGGGCCGTTTGGCTGGCATGGCTGGCCGCTGAATCGCACTCGTTGACGGGCGCCGAAGGCCTGCCACCCCTCGATGCATCGCAGGTCGACGTGGTCGACGGCGCCGGTGTGCAGCTGTTGCTGTCGCTCCGGCATTCGCTGCACGAACGCGGGCTTGCGCTGCAACTGGCGGCCCCCAGTCGAACCCTGAGCGATGCCTGCAAGGCCATGGGCGCTGGTGCGCTGCTGCTGGCCGGGAGCGCCCATGAGTAAGGACGACCGCGACTTCATCGCCGAAGTCTTGCCAGCCTTCATCAGCGAAGCGCTGGAGCAGGTGGCCGGCATCGAGCAGCTGCTGCTGCAACTGGAAGACGCACCCGACGACCGCGAACTGCTGGACGCACTGTTTCGCTGCGCGCACACGGTCAAGGGCTCGGCCGGCATCTTCGGCTTGAACGACGTGGTCGGCTTCACGCACCACGTCGAAGGCCTGCTGGACCTGCTGCGCGAAGGCAAGATCAAGTTCAAGCCCGAACTCAGCACGCTGCTGCTGGAATGCAACGACCAGATCCGCCTGCTGGTGAATGCTGCCGGTGACGGTGGCAGCGCGGCGCCCGCCGATGCCGGCGCGAACCAGCAACTGGTCGAGCGCATGCACGCTGCTTCGCAGCACGCGGACGCCACACCGGCGCCCGCCGCGGCCGCGCCGGCGGATACGGACACGGCCACAGCCACGGCCACGGCCACGGCCACGGCCACGGCCACGGCCACGGCCACGGCCAGCCAACGCTGGCATGTCTCGGTGCGTTTCGGGGCCGAGACCTTCCGCAACGGCATGGACCCGTTGTCGATCATCAACTACCTCGGAGGCATGGGCCGCATCGTCGCGCTGGCCTGCGACACCGATGCGGTGCCGCCACTCGAGGCCATCGATCCAGAAACCTGCCACCTGGGTCTTGAGTTCGGCCTCGACACCACCGCGCCGCGCGAACAGATCGAAGCCGCCTTCAGTTTCGTTCGCGAAGACATCCTGCTGCAGCTGATCGAGCCCGGCGCAGGCGCAGCAGCCTTCGTGGCGTTGATCGATTCGCTGCCCGACTCGCCGAGGCTCGGCGACATCCTGGTGGCCGTGGGCGCCATCAGCCGCGAGCAACTGAACCACGGTCTGGCGTTGCAGGCCGGCACCGCTGCGGTTCAGGGCAGCGCGCCGCCGCTGGGCGAAATACTGCAGCACGACGCCGGCTTGAGCCCGCTGGTCGTCACGGCGGCGCTGACCAAGCAGGCGCAGCAGCAGCGGGCGCGCGACGGCGGCGGCGCGCCGGCCGGTGACGACCCGCGTTTCATCCGCGTGCAGGCCGACCGGCTCGACCTTGTGATCAACTTGCTGGGCGAGCTTGTCATCGCCGGCGCTGGCGCCGCCCTGCTGGCCCGACAAACGCGCCAGGGCACGCTGATCGAGGCCAACGCGCAGATCGGCCGGCTGATCGAGGAGATCCGCAACGGCACGCTGCAGCTGCGCATGGTGCCGATTGGCGAGACCTTCACGCGCTTCCGGCGCGTGGTGCGCGACACCGCCGCCGAGCTCGGCAAGGACGTGGCCTTCGAGATCGTCGGCGGCGAGACCGAGCTCGACAAGTCGGTGGTTGAACGCATCGCCGATCCCTTGATGCACCTGGTGCGCAACGCGCTAGACCACGGACTGGAGCCAGCCGCCGAGCGCCTGGCTGGTGGCAAACCCGGCCAAGGCAAGTTGACGCTGGCGGCCTGCCACGAATCGGGCAGCATCGTGATCCGCATCCTCGACGACGGCCGCGGCATCAACCGCGAACGCGTGCTGGCGCGGGCCTGGGAGCGTGGCCTGGTCGAGAGCGGCGTGACGCCGCCCGACGAGGACATCCTCAAGCTGATCTTCGAGGCCGGCTTCTCGACCGCCGAAAAGGTGACCAACCTGAGCGGGCGCGGCGTCGGCATGGATGTCGTGCGGCGCAACATCGAAGCCCTGCGCGGCACGGTCACGGTCTACAGCGACCCGGGCGAAGGCTCGCGCATCGAGATCCGGTTGCCGCTGACGCTGGCCATCATCGACGGCTTCCTGGTCGGCGTGGGCGCGTCGAAGTTCATCTTCCCGCTCGAATCGGTGGTCGAGGTGATCGAGTCGCGCTCAAGCGTCAGCACGCCCGATGCCCAGGGCCGCAGCGTCGTCGAGTTACGCGGCCGGGTACTGCCGGTGCTCAACATGCGCACGTTGTACGGCCTGGAGACGGCTGAACCCGAGCGCATCAGCGTGGTCGTCATCAAAGCCGGCTCGCACAGCTACGGCGTGATGGTCGACGTGCTGCTCGGCCAGCACCAGACGGTGATCAAGCCGCTGGGCCGCATGTTCCGCAGTCTGCGCGGCATGTCGGGCTCCAGCATTCTGGGCAGTGGCGAGGTGGCATTGATTCTGGACGTGAACTCTTTGGGTGAGTTCGCAGCGGGCAAACAGCCAGCGCCCGCCAAATCCCGTGATGCCACCAACGCTGGCCCCAAAACGCTTATCCGGAGTTGAACCGATGAAACCCCAAACGATTCAGCTGGTGCAGGACTCCTGGAGCGAGGTTTTACCGATTGCCCCCAAGGCGGCCGAACTGTTTTACAAGAATCTCTTTGCCGCCGACCCCAGCCTGCAGCGCCTGTTCAAGGGCGACATGGCGCAGCAAGGCAAGAAGCTGATGCAGATGATTGGAGCTGCCGTGGGCAAGCTCCATGATCTGGATACCTTGGTTCCGATATTGAAGGGCTTGGGCAAACGCCATGCCGGTTATGGCGTTAAAGATGCGCACTACGCAACGGTAGGAGCGGCACTATTGCTCACCCTCAGTCAGGGGCTCGGCAACGCATTTACGCCCGCTGCGAAAGCAGCGTGGACAGAGGTCTATGGCGTCATGGCGCAAGTCATGCAAGGCGCTGCGCAAACGAGTCAATTCAACTGGAGATCAATGATGAATATTTCGAATGTAAAGATCAGCAAGCGCTTGATTACGGGCTTCTTGATGGTGGCGGCGATCAGTGTCGTGGTCGGTCTCATTGGCATGTCCAATGCGAGCAAGATTCAAGAAAACGCCGAAAACTTGTATGAACGCGAATTACTGGGACTCAGTGCGGTCAGTGACGCCAATGTCGCGCTGATTGCCATTGGCCGTGCGCGCGCCAACTTTCTCTTGGCCACGACCGCGCAAGAGCGTGAGAGTCATTTGGCCTCAATTGACAAGAACTCCAAAGAAGTTCTGACGCAGATGGAGATCGCCAAGCCCTTGTTTGTGAGCGAAAAGGGCAAACAAATCTTCGCAGGATTTGCAAAAAACTGGGAGGACTACCAAACCGCTATGAAACTGTCGCTGGCCACGGCAGCTGCAGAAAAGTTGGCAGTGCGCAGCGAAGCGCTCATCGCGCAGTTGGCTGCAGTTCGCCAGAAGGCGAATCTGATCGATGACAGCCTGAGCGAACTCACGGCGCAAAAGAAAGAACGTGCCAAACAGGCGAGCGTGGAGTCCGTGGCGGTGTACGAACAAAGCCGCAACTTGATCATCGGCGTAATCTTGGGCGGTGTCCTCTTTGGCGTCGGGTTGGGCGTCTGGATCAGCCGCTCCATCACCCGGCCGCTGCAACGCGCGGTCGATCTGGCCAAAGCCATGGCCGCAGGGCGCTATGACAACGCCCTTGCAGCGACATCGGCCGACGAAACCGGCGAGTTGCTGCGCGCCCTGGGCGAGACGCAAACGGCATTGCAGGGCGCGGCCGAGGCCGCTGCCTTCAACCTGCGCGTGCGTGCGGCACTGGAGGTGGTCACCAGCAACGTGATGATTGCCGACGTCGACAACAACGTGTTGTTCATGAACAAGGCGGTCGACGGCATGCTGTCCACGGCGGAGAGCGACATTCGCAAGGCCCTGCCGAACTTCGAGACACGCAAGGTGCTCGGCTCGAACATCGACATCTTCCACAAGAACCCGTCGCACCAGAAGAACATGCTGTCGGCGATGCGCGACACCCATCGCGCGCAGATCGAAGTCGGCGGCCGCATCTTCGGCCTGGTCGCCACGCCGATCAATGACTCCCAGGGCCAGCGTGCCGGCACCGTGGTGGAGTGGCAGGACAAGACCGCCGAGATCGCGGCGCGCGACGCTGAACTCAAGTCGATGGGCGAGAACACGCGCATCAAGAACGCGCTCGACAAGTGCACCACCAACGTGATGATCGCCGACGCAGCCAACCAGATCGTCTACATGAACGAGACGGTGTCTTCGATGATGCAGCGCAACGAGGCCGAACTGCGCAAGAGCCTGCCGCAATTCGACGCGCGCAAGCTGATCGGCGAGACGATCGACGTGTTCCACAAGAACCCGGCGCACCAGCGCGGCATGCTGGCCTCGATGAAGTCGACCTTCCGCACGCAGATCCAGGTCGGCGAGCTGTACTTCGGCCTGATCGCCAACCCGATCCTCGATGTCAAGGGTGAACGCGTCGGCACGGTGGTGGAATGGTCCGATCGCACGGCCGAAGTGGGTGTCGAGAAGGAAGTCGCCGCCATCGTGGAAGGCGCTTCGCAGGGCGACTTCGGCCAGCGTCTGAGCATGGCCGGCAAGGAAGGTTTCTTCGCCAACCTGAGCAAGGGCATGAACCAGTTGCTCGACACCAGCGAGCAGGGCCTGACAGATGTGTCCGAGGTGCTGGCCGCCTTTGCCGAAGGCGACCTGACCAAGCGCATCGAGCGCGACTACGGCGGCCTGTTCGGCAAGGTCAAGGACAACGCCAACACCACGGCCGACAACCTGACCCGCGTGATGGGCGAAGTGCGCGCCGCGGCCGATGCGCTGACCGGTGCGGCCAACCAGGTCAGCGCCACGGCGCAGAGCCTGTCGCAGGCGGCCAGCGAGCAGGCCTCGTCGGTGGAAGAAACCACGGCGTCGATCGACCTCATCTCAGCGTCGATCTCGCAGAACAGCGACAACGCCAAGGTCACCAACAGCATGGCCACCAAGGCCAGCAAGGAAGCCGGCGAGGGTGGCTCGGCGGTGACGCAGACGGTCAGCGCGATGAAGCAGATTGCGCAGAAGATCTCCATCGTCGACGACATCGCCTACCAGACCAACCTGCTGGCGCTGAACGCGGCCATCGAAGCGGCGCGGGCGGGAGAGCATGGCAAGGGCTTCGCGGTGGTGGCCGCTGAAGTGCGCAAGCTGGCCGAGCGCAGCCAGGAAGCAGCGAAGGAAATCGGCGACCTGGCCGGCAACAGCGTGAGCACCGCAGAGCGTGCCGGCAAGCTGCTGGACGAGATCGTGCCTTCGATCCAGAAGACTTCCGAACTGGTGCAGGAGATTGCTGCAGCCTCCAGCGAACAAAGCCAGTCGGTGACACAGATCGGCGGCGCCATGGGCCAGTTGAGCAAGGCCACGCAGCAGAACGCCTCGGCGTCTGAAGAGCTGGCAGCGACCAGCGAAGAGCTGTCCGGCCAGGCCGAGCAGTTGCAGCAGTCGGTGGCCTTCTTCAACCTCGGTGGCGGCGAACAAGCGCGCAAGGCCAAGCCAGCCGCGAATGCGGCGGCCGAGCGCCGCAGCGGTAACTCGCCCATGCGAGCGGGCAACAAGCCCGCTGCGGCCGCGCCGCGGATTGCGGCCACCGGCACGAACGGCAACTTCCGTCCTTATTGAGGTGGCGCCATGGCAAACCCAAAGAGTGTCGCCACGACCCGTGCATTGGCGGTGAATGCGTCGGCGGTCGAAGCGCCGGCCCAGTTCCTGACCTTCACGCTCGGCGAGGAGGTGTTCGCGATGGACATCCGCACGGTGCGCGAGATCATCCAGGTCGGGCCGATGACCACGGTGCCGCTGATGCCGGGCTTCGTGCGCGGCGTCATCAACCTGCGCGGTGCGGTGGTGCCGGTGATCGACCTGCAGTCGCGCTTCGGCCGGCCGCGGGCCACCATCGGCAAGAAGACCTGCATCGTGATCTTCGATGCCGTTCGCGATGGAGATCGGGTCGAACTCGGGCTGCTGGTCGACGCGGTCAGTGAGGTGATCGACATCACGCCCGAGCAGATCGAGCCGCCACCCAACTTCGGCAGCGCGGTACGCCGCGACTTCATCCAGGGCATGGGCAAGGTGGGTACGCGTTTCGTCATCATCCTGGAGCCCGACAAGGCCTTCGACGTGACGGAAATGGCGCAGCTCTGCGAAGCGGCGCAAGACGTCGTCCCGGCATGAACGGGGCCCCCGGATTGCTTGTGGGCAGCCGTACGAGCAGCCGCACGGGCGACAGCACGGGCAGCCGCACCGGCAGCGCGCCGCTGCGCGCAGTCTGGCTGGCCGCCGGCGTGCTGTGCATGGTGATCGGCACTGTCGGCATCGTGCTGCCGCTGGTGCCTACAGTCGACTGCTACGGCCTGGCGGCTTACTGCTTCGCCCGCGGCAGCCGGCGCTGGGAGGCCTGGCTGATGGCCCACCCGCGCATCGGCCCGATGGTGCGCGACTGGCGCGCCACACGCGCAGTGCCGCTGCGCGCCAAATGGCTGGCCACGCTGTCGATGGCGCTGAGCTGCGGCTGGGCGTTCTATGCGCTCAAACCCGCGGTCGCCTGGATTCCGGCGGCCTGTTGCACGCTGGTCGCGCTGTACCTCTGGACGCGGCCGACCCGGCCGAAGCCTGTTTTAGACAAGGGCTGAGATGGAAGCACTGCGCGACGACACCTACCGCAAGATCACCTCGCTGATGTACGACAGCATCGGGCTGTCATTC
>ENA-ORBV01007512-ORBV01007512.1-microbial-mat-metagenome-genome-assembly--contig:-NODE-7512-length-18698-cov-6.472262_pt1 | contig 18698 bp, 22 predicted proteins | sample MGYA00237777_ERZ505514 | MGnify/ENA primary metagenome ERZ505514 (study PRJEB26160, sample SAMN06269048) | microbial mat metagenome | isolation source: Oligotrophic lake microbial mat | place... | reverse complement strand
GGCTTGAATAGTCTCGGGGGGCGGGGCGATCAAACAGAAAGAAGATCTTGGACCCGAAGATCTGACGCCTGGTGTAGACAAAGCCAGCTAGGATGAAGCCCGCGTTGAGTTTGTAGATGGTGTCCCTGTCCTTCATGACCCCGCTGCCGAGGGCATGATCGCGGCGATCGAGCACCACAACCGCGGCATCGCCCGGCAGAACTGCCTGGCCTTCCTCAAGCTGAACGAGGAGCGGATGACCCACTTCGCCCGCCGCATCATCGAGCGGGGCATGACCCCCCAGGAGGTGGTCATCACCTGCATTCAGGTGGACGACAACTTCGGCGGCCTGCTCGCCGACGCCCTGATGCCGGGCCACGACTGGCAGCCCATCCGGGACCAAGGGCAGGAGCCCTGTGCCCGTGGCCTCGCTGCTCGGGCGCCCATCGAAGAGCTACTCCTCAAGAGCCACCCGGAGGCGGGCAAGACCCTCGAAGCCACCGACTCTTACACCATCGTCCTGGTCGACGTGGGATCGTCTTCAGTTCGACGAGTCGATTTTCGCACCCTTAGCTCGGACCCCGTCGGTGTATAGAGGGCCATGCCCAACACAACCTCCCACGCCGTCTCTGAAAAGCTCTACCTCGTCCGCCAGGACATCCCCCAGAAGGGCAAGGTCGCAGCGAAACCGGTGGAGACCCCCACGAACCACATCGCCGTTATCGACTGCTCGGGGTCGATGTACGGGGAGCTTCCCCGCATCCGCCAGCAGCTCAAGGCGCGGCTCCCCAAGATTCTGAAAGAGAAGGACACCTTCTCGATCATCTGGTTCTCGGGACGGGGGGAGTTCGGGGCTCTCCTGGAGGCCGAGCCGGTCGCCACGCTGACGGACCTGGCCACGGTGAACCAGGCGATCGACCGCTGGCTCAAGCCCACGGGGCTCACTGGCTTCAAGGAGCCGCTCGAAGAGGTCGCGAAGCTCGTCGGCCGGGTCGCCAAGAAGACCGGCGGCAACCCCTTCGCGCTCATCTTCATGAGCGACGGCTGTGACAACTGCTGGCCCCGGGGCGACATCCTGAAGGCCGTCGAGAAGGCCGCTGGGGCCGTGAGCCAGGCCACGTTCGTCGAGTACGGCTACTACGCCGACCGGCCGCTGCTGACGGCCATGGCTGAGAAGGCCGGCGGGCAGATGATCCACGCCCAGGACTTTGACGCCTACGTCCCGGCGTTCGAGGCCATCGTCCAGAAGCGGGCCACGGGGGCCAAGAAGGTCGAGATCCCGGTCGAAGGCGACGCCATCCGGGGCTTTGCCTGGACGGCCGTGGACGGCGACCTCATCACCTACGCGGTCGAGGGGGGCAAGATCGCGGTCCCTGAGAACACGCCGGCTGTCTGGTACCTCTCGCCGACGGCCGTGGGCCAGAAGGGCGAAGACCTCGCGCTGGTCGGCAAAGACGCCCAGGGCCCCACGAAGGGCATCGCGGACCAGACTGCTCTGCCCGCTGCGTATGCAGCGATCTCGCTCTTCTCGACCCGCATGGCCCCCGAGATCGTGCTGCCCTTCCTGAAGGCAACCGGGGACGTGGCCCTGATCGACCAGTTCGGCGGCCTCTTCGGCAAGCAGAAGTACTCGGAGTTCATGGACCAGGCGAAGGGCGCCACCTTCGACCCGAAGATGCGGCTGACCAAGGGCTACGACCCGAAGAAGGTCCCCGCCGAGAACGCCTTCACCGTGCTCGACGTGCTGAAGCTGCTCGCCACCGACGACGAGAACCGTGTCCTGCTCGACCACCCGAAGTTCAAGTACGCCCGCATCGGCCGGGGCCGGGTCGACGCCCAGACCGTGCTGACGCCCGAGGAGCAGGCCGAGGTGACCAAGCTCACCGACGAGCTGAAGAAGACCAAGGACGTGAAGAAGGCGAAGGAGATCAACGCCAAGATCGCCACCATCACGGACAAGCCCGAGCCGCTCACGTTCGTCGCTGACCCGGCGCCTGAGGGCTACTCCGTCAGCTCGCTGACCTACAACGAAGAGAAGCCGAACGTCTCGATGCTCGTCCGCAAGGCTGGCACCGTGGACCTCTCGAAGGCCGGCGCTCCGGCGGGCCTCCCGGGTGTGTTCCCGACCTTCGTGTTCCGGAACTACGCCATCATCAAGGACGGCCTGGTGAACGTCGATGTCCTCCCGGTGAAGCTCTCGCAGCCGACGCTGGAGAAGCTCTTCCAGGCGAACGCCGAAGGCCGGCTCCCCGATGAGGTGGCCAAGCTCGAAGGCGACACGATGATCCTGAACCTGAAGGCCCTGCCGGTCATCAACCGGCAGATGGTCAAGGCCACGTCGGCCAAGGGCCTCTTCACCGACGAATGGGCCCTCGTGAAGGTCCAGGCCCAGCAGAAGGTCTACCAGTCGATGCTGAAGGAAGCCGCCGGGACGAAGAAGTCCGAAGGCTTCGTCGAGAAGTACGGCCAGGAAGCGGCCGACTGGCTGAAGAACGCGGGCTTCACGGACTACTCGGGCTTCTCGCCCAAGCAGGTCCAGGCGGAGTCGACCGACGTGTACAAGGCCAAGGAGATGAGCGTCTCGGTCAAGGGCTTCTCGGCCATCCCGTCGCTCAACGACTTCAAGAAGCAGGCGGCCAAGGGCAAGCTCACCCCGTCGGCGGCCCTGATGGAAGGCGCCTTCAAGGACGCCGAGACCTTCCTCACCACGGCAGACGGCAAGGACCCGAAGAAGGCCGAGGCGTGGCTCAAAGCCAAGATCAAGTCGCTCGATGTCGAGCGCCGTCAGAAGCTCGCTGCCAAAGCCCAGGCGGTCTTCTGCGTCGTCGTGGGCCAGTCGTGGTTTTCGGAGTTCTCCTCGCTCGACGAGAACACCATGGCCCTCACCATCGACGGCCAGAAGCTCGACTGCAAGGTCGAGTGCCGGGAAGTTGATGTGAAGATCTAGTCCCGCGGGGGGTTCTTTGGTGTAGCCTTCGTGCCCAGCATGAAGACCGTCTACGCCGGAGAACCCCTCCCTGTCCGCCCCCACGGTGAGGTCGTCCAAGGACGCCTCACCATCTTCAACGAGGGGCAGGACGAGCCCACCATCTTCCTCGCCGGGCCGACCCCCCGCTCCCCCATCGTATCGAGCTGGCGGCCCGATGCCCTGCTGCTGTTCGAGCGAGCGGGCTTCACCGGTACCGTGCTCGTCCCTGAAGACCGGGGCGGCGGCTGTCAGACCGAATACGACCATCAGGTCGAGTGGGAGACGGAAGCTCTGGAGCGGGCTTCCGTCATCCTGTTTTGGGTCCCCCGCCAGCTCGTCTCAATGCCTGCCTTCACGACCAACGATGAGTGGGGGTTCTGGAAGTCGTCGGGCAAGTGCGTCTTCGGAGCCCCTCCCTGGGCCGAGAAGGTCCGCTACCAGCGGTGGTGGGCCACGCGGCTCGGCGTCCCTCAGTTCGACACCCTGGAGGACACCATCGGGGGTGCTCTTGTTCTCCAGGGTGTCGAACTGAGGGACGGTGGCGTCGCTGCTCCAGCCTTCCTGAAAAAAGCGTTTGATCGTCCCGGGGTTGGGATCTAGTGGGAGCATGGCAAAAGCTCCTACCCTCACCCAGATCCGTCGCACCCTTCGCTCGTATGCGGATGCCCACAAGAAGCTGCGGGCCCTCTACGGCCGGAAGCTCTCCAACGCTAGCTTGCTCCAGCTCGCCCAGGCGTGCCTCACCAAGCCCACGAAGAAACGCCCAGCAGCCAAGAAGAAGACCGCAAAGCTGGTGCTGACACCCGTTCTGGTGGCCGAGGTTCCAGTGCCCGTGGTCGGGGTCCCCGCTCCCATCCCGGACGTGGAACCTCTTCAGCGACCCAAGCTCTTCCAGGCCATCCAGATCATCATGGGCAAGGGGGCAATGACCGCACGGGAAGTAACCGAGGCCCTGAAGGCCCGCAACTGGGAGCCGCTCTCAACGGACCCCGGTCGCTTCGTCGGCCAGTACTTGCACCAGCAGCGGATCTACTTTCAGCGGGTTCCCGCCAAGGGTGCTGCGGTTTCCTACCTTCTTGCTACCCGGGTCGGTGTATGAGACCGACCATGAACTACAAGGAGTTTGCCAGCACAGCGCGTGATCTGCTGTACAGCGGGGAAGCAACCCACCTCCGGCTCATGGACCTGCTCGTGAAGGTCCACGACACGCCGCGGATCTGGAAGAAAGAACACGGCACCTGGGCCGAGCTGCTCCGGGTCGAGCGGCTCTGCACCCTGGCCCGCTTCAAGGCATTCGAGCGGGTCGTCGCCCAGGACTTGCCCGTAGAGAAGCTTGGGGTCGATGCCGCGTGCCGGATCGCGACCTACCCCAAGCAGGTCCAGGAGACGGCCCTGGCCATGACCCTGGGCTGGATAGACGAGCACAAGGTCCCGCCGACCTACCAGCTCGTCGCCGAGTTCGTCAAAGGGCTCGGGCCGCCTCGTACGCCTTCGACGGTGGCCCGCCTTCGGGCCCGGGTCGCTCTGCTCGAAAAGCTCTGTGACAAGCACGGCATCAAGTACCCGAAGGAGAAGGGACGATGAAAGCGAGCCTGCTGACCCTGCTCACGGTCTACTGGGAAGCGAAGCTCGCTGTCCGGATGGCTGTCCCGAGCGTCTCTGACGCGGACCTTGACAAGCTGGCCGAAGCGGCCTCGAAGATTGCGGTCCCGGAGCCGGCTCCGAAGGCAGCCCCAACGGCAGCCAAGATCACCCCAGCAGCCAAGGCACCGGCCCCCCAACCGGCCAAAGCCAAAGCCCCGGCTTCTTGGCCGGTGGGCCGCTTGAAGAAGGACGGCACCCCGGCCAAGAAGCCGGGGCCCAAGCCGGGGGGCGACCTCATCAACGATCTGATGGGCCGCCCCCTGCCGAAGACCAGCAAGGCCGCGTCGGCTGGCGGCATGTTTGCCGAGACCATCGCCAACGTCATGGGCTCGGACGTGATGGGCATCCACGAGGTCACCAAGGCGCTCCAGGACCAGAAGCTCATGCCCCAGTCGACGAACCCTTCGGGCTACGTGGGCCAGACGCTCGTGCATCACGACCACATCTTCGAGAAGGTCCCCGAGCGAGGCCGGGGCTTCTACCGGGTGAAGGACCACGCCCAGTGACACTCCCCCACCTGCCTTGCGGCGAGGTGGGGGCTTCTCGGAAGCCTCACGGCCTACGAGCTACTAGACCCCTGCCTGCCACGAGCGAGGCAGGGGCTTTCCGGGTTGGTAAAACCAGCCGATGTCCAACTGATTTGGTGTAGAGGGGGGGATGGGACTCGACGCCGACGCAAAGCTCATCATCGCCATCCCCATCGCCGGGTGGGCTACGTTCTTCGACAAGACAGGGGAAGCAACCCTCTGCCCCCACGGGCACAAGCCGGACAAGGCGGGGCAGAAGTTCTGCCCCAGCGACGGCAAGCCCTTCGAGACGAAGCCCGTCTGGAAGGCCAAGCCCGTGTTCGCGAAGGCGGCCAAGAGAGAAGACCAGTCGCCCAGCGACTTTTACGAGTCGCTCCGAGAGTGTTACGATGACGAGGAGCCGGGCATCCGGAGCATCAACGGCCTCCAAAGCTCCGAAGACCGCACCACCACGCTGGGCTTCGGGGTCGCCATCGAAGGGCCAGGGCTCCAGGGAGGGCACAAAGCGAACCTCACCTGGGCTCGTCTTGCTGAACTGAAGGCGACGGTCGAAGAAGAGGCCCGCAAGCTCGGAATCGAAGGGGAGGCGCTGCCCTTCCTCTGCTTGTACGTCTCCTGTTGACCTGCCCCTCCGGTGTATAGGGGGACATGGCAACACGCATGATCAAGCTAGCGGAGGCCCTGGCAAAGCAATGGATGCCGGGGTTTCGACAGGGCCCCAAGAACCGCCGCGCCTGGGAGCACCCCCAGGACCTCGTTCGGCTTCTCGACGAACGGCCCGGCGACTACTCGGCCGCCGGGCAGATGAAGGCCAAGACCATGGCCTGGCTCCACGACGTGCTCGAAGACGGCGTGGCAGAGGACGGGCGCCGTATCGTCGAAGCAGACCTACGCAACTACAGCTTCGATTACGTCGAAGCGCCAGACGGGGGGCTTCTCGTCCCCGAGGTCATCCCTGACGGCGCGTGCCTGTCGCCCGAGGTCATCGAGGGGGTCGTCCAGCTCACACACAAGGCGGGGCACACGAAGGACGAGTACTACCAGACGCTCGCCGGGATCGACTACATCCCGAAGCTCGTGAAGTGCGTTGACCGTGTCTGCAACCTCCGGGAGGGAGCGGAAACGTTCAAGCCCGCCCGGTGGACCCGCTACGTAGCCGACACCCGGAAGTACGTACTTCCCCTTACCTCTGCCCTCAGCAAAGACACCGACAAATGGCTCCACGCCCTGCTCTGCGACGCTATGGCCCTCCGGCCTTCCTCGCCCTTCTCGGACTCGTTACCGCTGGGTTCTTTGTCGCCCGCCCGGTGGCCAACTGGTACGTCCGCAAGAAGCTCGCAGAGCAGTACCCCTGGCTCTGGCCAGGCGATGTCGAGGTCGTAGACCTCGATACGGTGGAGCTACGTCGTGTCGAGTTCGACAAGGGTTGGGTCAAAGGCCAGCTCGACCGGGTGACCCTCGGGGTCAAGGCCAGATCGGCCCGCATCGAAGGCGGACACCTGGATGTGGATGTGGACCAGCGGGGGCAAAGTTCTGTCCCGAAAGAGCGAAATTCCGTACAGGCCGCGGGGCTTTCGGTCCACGCCAAGAAGGGCTCGTGGAAGGGCCGGGCCGAGGGCGTCTCCTGGGACGGCAAAGCGGCTTCCTTCAGCAGCGCCGTCATGGAGGGGCCCCAGGGCAAGGTCACGACCGGCCAGGGCCGCTATGAGCCCCGTGTCCAGGCCACCGTGGCCCTGGCTATCTTCACCCTGCCCTTGCCGATGAAGGTGCCGGGGTTTGACCGAGACAAGGTATCGTTCACGGTCGAGGGTGCGGTCTTCGACGAGGTCATGGTCGAAGCGCGGGCCTCGAAGGTCAACGTGGAAGGCCACCTTCAGACCGGGGATGCCCATGTGGTGCTTCGCCCCGAACAGGTGCTTTTCACCTTCGGGTGGGTCGAAGTCCAGCACCCGTGGCTCAGCACGAAGCCCGAGCGGGTCGAGGGCGTCGCCGGGGCCGTTGGCCGTGAGGCCCCCTGGGACATCCGGCTCGACACGCCGATCGTCGCCACCCTGTCGCCGGGGGAGCAGCGGGTCGGCGTGTGGGGCTCGTGTGCGCAGTGGTCCGCCGTGGTGGCCCGGGACACCTTCCTTCAAAGCGTGCCGCTCACCGGCCACCTGGCCATCGCCGTGGCGATGAAGCCCATCCCCTCGCTGAAGATGGACCAGCCGTGGTTCCCGGCGACGTGTGCCCCCGTTTCCTGTGACGCCTTCAAGCCGCTCCGGTCCCGGTTCACCTACACGGCGTACAAGGCCGACGGGACGCCCTTCCAGCGGACCACGGGCCCGACGGCGGCCGACTGGGTTCCGGTGGCGGGGACCGGCAAGATGCCCCTGGCGGTCGAGAACCTGGAGGACCCGGGCTTCTCGCACCACAGGGGCTTCATCCAGCAGGCGTATGAGAACAGCCTCATCGAGAACCTGAAGACCGGCAAGTGCACCCGGGGCGGCTCGACCTTGACGATGCAGCTCGCCAAGAACCTCTACCTCGGCCGGGACAAGACCATGCTCCGCAAGGCCCAGGAGCTTCTGCTGGCGATGGCCATGGAGAAGTGTCTGTCGAAGGCAGAGATCATGGGCCTCTACCTGAATGTCGTGGAGTTCGGGCCCAACGTCTACGGCGTCGGACCCGGGGCTCGCCACTGGTTCAAGAAGGCCCCGGCGGCGCTCGATCTGACCGAAGCGTTCTGGATGGCGAGCATCCTGCCGCGTCCTCGCAAGGCCGGGCCCCCGACCGAAGCGGCGCTCGCCGGCATCGAGAAGCTGATGGGCCGCCTGGCCGAGCAGGGGAAGCTACCGGAGTTCGTGCCCGCGTCAGACGGGGAGGTCGACACTTCAGGCTGGGAGACGACCCCCTAGCTGGTGTAGAGGGGGGACATGCACAACCCCCTCGATGACCTCGTGGCGTTCGTCCTCTGGCTCCAGGCCAAACACAAGACCTCCCTCGACAAGCTCGACGAGCACGGCTGAGCCGAGGAAGGACAAGCCATGAACATCCTCGGCATCTGCGGTGTCGCCGGCTCCGGCAAAGACACGTTCGCCCAGTACCTCGCTCCGCTCGGGGCGACCAACATCGCCCTGGCTGACCCCCTTAAGCAAATTGCCCAGCAGGTCTATGACTTCACCGACGAGCAGCTCTGGGGGCCCTCGGCGGAGAGGAACAAGCCCGACCCCCGCTACCGCAGGCCCCACACCTGGACGGAGCAGGACGACTCGATCCACCTGACGTGCTCCTGCTGCGGGCAGACGACCCACGCCCGTCAGGTCGAAGACGACGTGTGGGTGCCGGACGAGGACGAGGTCCCGCTCTGCCATCTGACGCCCCGCTACGCGCTCCAGCTCCTCGGGACCGACTGGGGCCGGCACTGCTACCCGGACACCTGGGTAACGAAGTGCATCAGGACCGCCCAGCATCTTCTCACGGGGGCGCCGGCTTCGATGCCCTATGTATACCACCCGAACTACGAGGGTCCTCGTGAGACGTACATCGGTCGGATCTACCCGGCGTATTCGGCACAGAAGGGGCTTCACGACTTCAAACTCTTGGCGGAAGCCGAGCGAACGAGGATCGTAACGGTCAGTGACGTGCGCTTCCGGAACGAGATCTCCATCATCCGGGAAGCCGGGGGCAAGGTCGTGCGGGTCCGTAGGCCCGGGGCGGGGCTCGGCGGGGCCAAGGGGCTGCACCCGTCGGAGGCCGAACAGGCGAGTATACAGGACCACGAGTTCGACTTCGTGGTCGAGAACGGGGGCACGCTGGAGGCGTTCGAGCTGGCCGCGCTCGACATCGGTCGGGCTCTTCTCCAGTAATCCTCCTATCCCGACGCTCGGGTATGACGAGCGTCGGACAGATCGGCTGGGGCACGTACAAGGGCTACGAAGGCCCGCTCTTCTGGGGACAGTGCCCGGTCACGGTCCCCCCGAACCCGTCGGACGAAGAGAAGATCTTGCTAGTGACGACCGCCACCGAGGGGGGCAAGTGGGATGCGGTCAACATGTACGACCGCATGATCATCAGCGTCGGGGCCATCCAGTGGGGGGAGGCGGGGCAGTATTCGGTCTCGGACATGCTCGGCAAGGTGGCCCAGTGGGACAAGGCCCTGCTCGCCCCGCTCCAGCCGGCGCTGACCCAGGCCAGTGCGACCTTCCGGCTGAACGGTAAGGGCCGCTACCGCTTCTTCACCCCCGCCTACGGGGAGATCGACACCGCCGTCGAGCAGCACGGGTTCTTCCTGCTGCACTCGGACGGGGGCGCGGGCTCGTGGGACGCCGAGTCGAAGGCGTACGCCAAGGTCTGGGCGGCTAGCGTGTCGTCCGTCTTCCAGCAGCCGGAGGCCCAGAAAGCCCAGGCGGCGTTCACGACGCCCAAGCTCCGGTCCTACTTCATCGTCAAGGGCGCCCAGGCGGTCCTCTGGGGCCCTGACGAGGCGCTTCCGAACACGGGCTGGGTCGGCGCCATCCGGGCGGCCTTCACCTCGTTTGCGGCCAACCTACCCGCCGTGGCAGCCGACCAGCTCAAGAAGGCTCCCCTCACCGGCCTCACGAAGTGGTCGCCCGAGTGGTGCGTCGCCCTCTTGCGCCAGCTCACCTTCGGGCCGGGCATCGCCATCTACCCCCACCGGTACGAGAAGATCCGCCCCGTCCTGGAGACGCTCTACGGCATCGACCTGCCCGACTTCGCGAGGGACCTGGAAGCCTGGCAGACCGAGCACGGCATCGACCCCGCCCGGATGGCGCCGACCTTCACCACGACGGCCGAGATTCAGACGGAGCTTCTGGCCGAGAGCTACGACCTCGGGCCGGCCGGGGCTGACGGGAAGATGGGCGCCAAAACGACCGATGCCATCCGGACGTTCCAGCGGCTTCATGGGCTGGGACCGGATGGCATCGTGGGCCAGAAGACCCGAAAGGCCCTGGCGGCCGAGTGGGCGGCCAGGAACGGCTAAGGGCTTCTCGTCGCTGGGGGGCGCAGACGCAAGAACGTCATCGAGGGGCTTGGGCTCCTCGGCCTTTGCTTCGAGCACATCGGCCAGCGACGCCTCGGGCTCCTTTACCTTGTCGGCCTTGTCCGCCTTGTGTGCTTTGCCTTTGGGCTTGTGCTTGGCCTCGGACTTCTCTTCGGACTTCTTCTCGGGCTTCTTCTCGGACGACAGCATATCGAGGGTGTCCAGGAGGTGCTGTTCTTTCGAGATCCCGGCCGGGACGGGGTCGGCCCCGAGCTGCTCCAGGTGGTCGTCGACCCGTGCAAGGGTTGCCTTGAACGAGAGGGCCTGGACGCAACGGGTCTTGAGGTCGGTGTATTCAGGTGGGAGGTGCATGGTGTGGGGTCTCCAACTGAAAGACCCCATCAGGTCTCCAGCCGCGGGAACCCCTCCGTTCAGGGAGGTGAGGAGCGGCTTTCCAGATGTACACTCCGTAACCTCTTCTGTCTTGCTTCTTTTGTCCGGCCACGTCATCGTGTCTCTCAGCCGTCGAACCGGCGGCGTTGAAGTCTGTGGAGGCGACCCGGTGAAGGGGCCTTTGAAGCAGAAACTCCGTGTCGTGAGGCGCGGAACCGTCAGGAAGGAAAAGGCTCCACAAAGCCCCGTCCTTCAGGGCGGGGATGGTTTACAGAATGAAGACCGACATGGCCGTCGCCGTCTTCTAGTAGCCTTCCGGCGTGGCGATCGATCGGAGAAGCGGCTTACCCGGCCACGAGGGGTACGCCATGGGACGCCCTTCGACGGGGATGAGAGGCGCGGTCTCTGCGGGGAACATGAAGTCGTGATCCGTGAAGCCCGGCCGGTGCTCGCCAAAGTACCGCAGAGCGAGGCCCATCCGGCTCCGCGACTCTCGCGACCCACCCTCCCGTGAGCCCGATGCGTAGACCCGGAGCCATTCGGTCGCCGGCAGGCCACCCGACGCCCCGAAGCTCACCTTGATGACGCGGTAGCCCGCCCGGATGCAGTTCTGGCGGTTCGCGAGCATCTCCTGGGCCGTCAGCCCGGGGGCAACTTCCTCGGCCGGGTCAGCCGGCGCGGCCGGCTTGTTCTTCTTCGTGTTCCAGGCGAACGTCCTGCCCGTGCCGACGTTGACCTGCATCAGGCACACGCTCCGGCCGTGGTCCCCGCGGGCCATCTTGCCGACCCCCGTGTCCACGTCCTTCCTGAAGGCACCCTCGTGCTTCATGATGCTCATGATGACCATGGCCGTTTTGGCGCGGCCCATCGGACCCCTGAAGAGGGGCTCCTCTTCGGAGACCACGGTCGCGGTGTCCCTGGCGATCGATTCGTACCGGGCGAGGGCCTCTTCCTTGGATTCCTTCGCTTCCGGGATGTAGATGTCGCGTCCCGGGGGGGCGTGCGCCACCATGAAAACGATCATCCAGGCGATGAATTGCTCCACGTTCTAACCTCCTCAGACACGGGGCCCAACTGCGACCCCCAAGGGGACCTAACTTCGGGCCCCACGATACAGAAGGGACCCCTTTAGTCTGCATGGCTGACCTCGGCAAAGGAAATCGACCCCAAGCGTGCCACCGGGGCACCCTTGGCACGTCTTTTGCGCGCAAACCCCCTTGGGGGACGCCTTTGGGGGTGGGTCCCACACCATGCGCCGGAGTCCTACGTTTAGGCTCTAGGGTGCTTTGGGGGTGGCCCCTGGCGACAACCTCACCAGGGGCGGACATTTTATGGCAGGGGGAGGGGTTCCTCCTGGAACCCCTTGGTTTCAGTGGGGGTGTACCCCCTAAGCAGGGGCCCCGGCTCTCTCGGCCTGCCTGTAACTTGGATTTACGGCGAGCCCTTCCGTGGTGTACGAGAGAGGGGATGGACCCCTACCGCATCCACAAGACGTACCTCGGGGTTGACCCGGAAGAAGTCCACGCTCGCCTCTACACCGGCTTCCCAAAGGCCCGCGGGTTTTCCCTGAAGGCGGCGTCGGAGGAGCACTTCAAGGCCGTTTTCATGACCGCCCTGGCGCAGACGTTCGACGGCCAGGGCTTCCAGGAGTGCCTCATCCTCACCCCGGCGGCCCAGACACCCTGGGTCAACGAGCAGATGGTCCAAATCACCCGGCAGATGTTCGTCAGATGGAAGGGGTTTGGGGACCTTCAGGTTCGCACGGCCGTGGTCGAGCGGATGGCCCAGTCTATCAAACACCTGCTGGCTGGGTCCCGGGTGCTCCAGCTCGATGGTGAACCCCCCCGGTGGGTTGCGTATGGCTTCACCGAACACGACCCTGTCCCACAATGGCTGAAGGGGGGGCTCCTTCCCGGTGTAGAGACCGTTGATGGCACCTGATAGCGATCTCGATTTTGAAGAGGACTGGGCTGATCTAAGAGCCCCGTCTCCCATCCGACTCGCCAGAAATGATCTGCCGGGTCTGCTGGAGATGGCGCTGTCCAAGACCCAGGGGGATTTGCGAACCCATCTGGAGAAGAAGTTCGACGGCGTGGTAAGCGCCATCACGCCCGATGCCCTCGCCGAGCTGGTCGCCAAGGGGGTCAGCCTCTTCTGGAACCATCTGACGGCGGGGGCGAAGGGTGTCGACATGGTCGGGCTCATCGAGGTCATCCTCTCGGCCCAGAACATCCCGGCCACCGAGCTGAAGCAGTTCGTCCGGGCGCTGCCCCCGTCCCTGCTCCAGCGGATCATCCAGTCGAACCTCGGGGCCCAGGCGAGCGGTATTCATGCCTTGTTGGCTTTGGAGGTCATGGTCCGGGAGGGCAAAGAGAACGACTACTTGCTCACCACGCTCCCTTCGGGGGGCGTCGAAGCATCGGTTCGCCCCCGGTCGGCGACCAACCAGACCCTCAGCTTTCGTCTCGATGATTCGTTTTCCCCCCCGGTCACCCATCCTCAGGTAGACTTGCCCCGTGCGGAGACCGCGAATGCAGCCAAGCCCTGAAGCTGTCCGGGCCGCTCCGGGTCGCCCCAAGCGGCGCGTCCTGGAGGCCCCCTATATCCCCACCCCGTCTCTCGCGCTCGCCCAGGAGTGGGCTGAGACCTTCGATGAGGGAGACAGGCGAGCGTTCTTCACGGTCACCGGGGCCCATCAGGACCGGGCCGAGTTCTACGCCAGGCTCGGGGCCTCCCGGGAGGGCCACCAGACCTGGCTCACCACGAGCGTCCTCACGGCCCTCCAGGATGCCGTAGAACGGGCCTGGCTCGCCGAGGACGCCAAGCCCTTCATGCCGGCCTGGTGGCCCCCGGTGACGGCCGGCTGGGGCCTGCTCTGGGGCCTCGTGGCGGCGCCCGACTTCGTGGTGGAAGAGCCCCTTCGGGAGATGGTGGACCGGAGCGTGTCGGTGTTTCACACCTTCTTCCTCGCCCTGTGGGAGATCCGCTTCACCTTGCAAGAGAAGGGGGACCTGCCCGAAGCCGCGGGGCTCATCACGTCGCTCGGGACCTGGCTACGGGGCCAACCGCTCGACGCCCTCGCGATGGCGAATCTGACGCGGCTCGGGATCGCCCGCCGGCTCGTTCACGAGAACGAGCGGCTCGATGTGCTTTGCTTTCTCCTCACCCTGGCTGCCCAGAACGGGCTCGTCAGCCGGCTCCACGTCGTCTTCGATGGCATCGAGCGAGCCGACCGGGTGCGGCTCCGGGAGCTGTACACGGTGCTCCAGACCTGCGGCCGGTGGACCCGGCTGCCAGGGATGCCGCTCGGGCTCCTGCTTGGATGGAACGCTGACGGGGCTGGGCTCGGTAAGGCCAACGCCAAGCTCGTCAACTACATCATCCAGGGGGTCGCATGATCAGGTTCGAGTTCCAGGGGTCTGTCATCGAAGGGGAACGCTACGACCAGCAGGAGGGGGTGGCCCTCATCGAGTTCAGGGTCCAGCACCCCATCAGGGAGGGGGTCGTCTTTCAACCACCCACCTTGAACGGCAAGGTGTTCGAGGAAGTAGCCCGGGTTCGCAACGTCGTGCGGGGCGTGGAATCGAGCTACACCCTGGAGTACGAGATCCACGAATCGGGCTCGCTGGTCATCGAGAGCTACATGTCGATGAAATCTCTGACCCCGAACGTCTTCCGTATCGGTGTACAGAGGATGGATAGTGGCATCCTCGTCGTCGAAGAGACACCCCAAGCGTTCCCCTGGTTCATCGACGGGGAGTTCATCGACCCCTCCGCGGACGGCTGCCGGTCGCTTCTCATCCCGTACAGCGCCCCCGAGCCCACCGCTGCCGCCCCTAGACTCGATATGGACTACGATGCTCTCTTGGATGGACCCGCCGACGAGTGATGTCGTAGAGGACATCGGCCTCTCGGACTACTGCCTCCCGTTCCCGGCGGCCCGCGACGATGTGAAGTGCGGCGAGTGTGGGTCGCTCATGACCGTCCGGGAGTCGAAGGGCCGGCCGTTCTACGGCTGCACCCGGGTCCCGGACTGCACCGGGACCCACGGGGCGCACCCGGATGGCCGGCCCCTGGGAACGCCCGCCGACAAGGCGACGCGGAAGGGCCGCATCGAAGCCCACAAGCTCTTCGACCTCTTGTGGCAGGCCGAAGAGAAGCAGAAGCCCAAGATGACCCGGGCCAAAGCGTACGCCTGGCTTCGCCGGCAGATGCAGCTCTCCGAGACCGAAGCGCACTTCAGCCGCTTCTCCCTCGGTCAGTGCGAAGAGGCCATGCGGCTTACCAAGAAGCACTACCCCGACGTACGGTCACTCTGGGACAAGCTCGCAGACGAGGACATCTTCGGCTAAAGCTCTGTTGGCGAGGCAGAGACGATGCCGGAGTTCAACCCAACCCGTGATGTCGTGGTGCTCTTCAAGGGCGATTCTTACACCGTCTCCGTCAGCCAAGCGATGCGGGACGGTGGCTGGCTCGGGGGCCAGGGGGTCCAGTGGGTTGACTCACCCACCCGCGACGAGTTCCTGGTCTCCTACTCCGACGGCCTCTACGGCGGCTTTCTGCTCTGGGGCTCGAACGAGTCCTCCGACCAGCTCGTCTCCACCGAAGAGCAGCAGCCGACCTACGGCTACGCGACCTTCTGTGCCGGCGGCTGGCTCATGCAGAACCGCGCTTTCGAGCGGTTCACCTACGCCAGCCGGGTCGGCCCTGGGCCGCTCGTGCCCATCACGTACGTCGTCGGGCAGCGGGTCGTCTTCAGCCTTCGAGGTCTTTACACCAACGAGGACGAGTGGACGCTCTCGGGGGACCCACGGGCCCCCAACGGCTACTACATCGCCAACGTGGTCGACACGCCCCGGAGGTTCGGCCGGGGCGTGTACTACATCACGCTCCAGACGAGCATCTAAGGGGTAGTCGGCTGCCCGGGGTTTGGCCCCGACAACTTCGAGGTTGCCGGCGTGAACGTGCCGCCACTTCGGCCGATCTTCGGGGGCGAGGTCTTCGTAGCCCCGGGGGTCAGGCTCGTTCACGGCCACGAAGTCACCTGCCTTGCAGGAGCGGCAGGGGCATTCGACCGTAAGCCAGCGGGCTTGCCCTTCCCCACCTACAATCTGCCCCGTGTTGCGGAGGAAGCTGCCGGTGAGGCGGACCTGGGTGCCAGGGGGAGGGATACGACCGACGAGACCTTTGGTAGCCATGTGCTCTGCCATACACCGGAAGGGCGGCTTAGCCGTTCTGGATCTCGGTGACCTTCCACCACGGCGGGGGCTGGAAGGAAGCGATGCGGTTGGCCATCGCCTGGATGGCGACCAGGGGGACGCCGTGGGTGTTGCGAGCGGCGGCGACCTCGGGGTCGCAGAGGACACGGACGATCTCAACCGCGTAGCCGTGGGCCTCCCCGCCGAGGACGTAGGGGGCGATCTCGATGGGCGTGGTGTTGGTGTTGTCCACGACCACCATCTCGACGCCCTCCCGGACGGCCGCGAGGAACTTGCGGAAGCAGGCCCCGTGGGCCTCGCCGAGCTTCGCGGGGTCGAAGGCGTACTTGCCGCCCCCGAGCTGGACGAAGAAGTCGTCGGCCGAGCAGGTGACGGACATGGCCCGCACCGCCATGTCGGCCGCAAAATGCGACTTGCCAGAGCCCGGAACGCCTTGGAGGATAACGAGGGTCTTCATCGTGGAGGTGCTAGGAGCGGCGGGGGCGACGATCAAACCGTTGTTGGTCATGCCCCTTGAGACTCACTAATGCCCGGCCTCTGACACTGCGTGGCGAAGAGCGTCACAAAGAACTTTCGTGTATGCCTCGGTGATGGTCTCGCCCGAGGCCCGGTTCGCCGGGAGGGCTTTGGGGGCGTAGATGGTCGTCAGAAGCAAGACCCAACGCGCGGTCTTCGCGGCTGTCCAAGGGGCGGGGTCCCAGAAGAGAAGAGCCAGCTTACAGCCGGCCTGGAGCTTGAGAGGGGATGCCAGAACCCCGCCCTTTGCCTTCAACCTGGGACCGTCTCTACCGAGAGGAGAGCCCTATACACCGGTAATCCGCCCGCCATGGGCGGCACGAAGAGGACCTTCTTGGCCTTGGGGTCAAACGAGGTCATCATCTCCCCGGGCTGGCCCTTCTTCAGGTGAAAGGCCCGGAAGCCCTTGGCGACCATGGCGTCGAACATGAGCTGGGCTTCCCTGACCTTCTCGGGGTCCTTGGGGTTCCAGGTGTGCTTGATGTCGCCTTCGGAGCACATCTCGCCAAAAGCGTGAACGTCCTCGGGCAGGTCGTCGAAGTCGCAGAGGCAGGTGTCGAGCATACTTCGCAGCCTACACCGGAAGCGGTGTAGATCGGACAGGCGATGGACGTGCTCTGCTTTGACTGGCTTCAGGACGGCGCCCTGCCCGTGTACGAGGTCCGGGGGCCCTTCTGGTACGCCGGCCTGACCGACGCCGGAGCCTGGGAATGGCGGCACGCCCCCGGCCGAGCCCGGATGATTCTCCCGCTTGAAGAGAGCCGGCTGGAGGATTTCCTCGTCTTTCTCCGCCAGCCGCTCCCCGAGGGGCGGTCGCTGGTCTTGAGCCTCCGCTCTTCGTACAAGCTCGCTCTCACGGAGGGCGAAGAGCCCGTTCACTACGTCTGCCTCGGGGTCGGCATCACGGACGAGCTGGTTGAGGGCACCCCCTGGGGCGACGTACCCGACCTAGAAGAAGCCTTCCAGGCACTTCTCCGGTTCACGACCCAAGACGAGCCCCCCGCCGAGCCCTGGCTCCAGGTCGCATGGGCGCGGTACCGAGATGAGCGTACCCGGCAACGACGCATCCTGGATGCGTGCGCCCAAGAGGAGCCCCCCGAGGAAGAGTGGCTTCGGGTCCACTGGGAGCGGGCCCAGGTCTACCGGGCGGAGGACAAGCGGGTGGGGGCGGCCAAAGCACGGGCCAAGCAGCTTCTCCTGGGCTGCCTCAACGAGGAGCAGACGGCCGAGCTAGAAGCCCACGACCGCTTCCGGGTCCGGGGCTCTGACGGCTTCGTCTACCTCATCACGAACCGCTCCCACCTGGGGGTCTGGCGGCTCGATGCAGAGGGGGAGAAGACCCACAACGTCTGCATCGTTGTCGATGCCGCGGTCCCCGTCTACGACCAGATGCTCGCCCAGAAGCTCTTGCTTGAAGCTGACCTTCAGGCGTTCCTGGAGACGGCCCACGTCCGAGCGATCGGGGCCGATGGGCGTTTGATCGCCGCGCCGACCGATTAGCCTCCCAGGACGAGGCTGAGCAGGGCCATCCGGACGTACAGGCCGTTCTTCACCTGGCGGAAGTAGGCGGCCCGGGGGTCAGTATCGATTTCGGTCGGGATCTCGTTCACCCGGGGCAGGGGGTGAAGGATGCGGGCCTCGGGCTTCATGGCCGCGACCAGCTCGGGGGTCAGAAGGCACGAGTCCTTTACCTCCTCGTAGCCGTACAAGAACCGCTCCTTCTGAACGCGGGTCATGTACACCACGTCGGCGTCTTCGATGGCGCCGATGGCCTCGTCGAGCCCCTTTTCGACGTGGTAGGTCTGGAGGACCCGGGGCCGGATGGCGTCGTAGTTGGCGTTGTCGCCCGTCCGGTCGATCCGTAGGAGCCAGGGGCTCACGAGGTAGAACTGGTTGCCCGGGTAGCGAGTGAGGAGTTGCGAGAGGCTGTGGACCGTCCTGCCGTGGGCGAGGTCCCCGACGAAGGTGACCTTCAGATCGTCGATTCTGCCCATCTCTTGCCGGATGGTGTAGAGGTCGAGGAGCGCCTGGGTGGGGTGCTCGCCGATGCCGTCACCGGCGTTGATGATGGGGACGGGGCTGACCTTGGCGGCCCGCTCGGCGGCGCCTGTCTCGGGGTGCCGAAGGACGATGGCGTCGGCGTACTGCCCCAGGGTGATGATGGTGTCTTCGAGGGTCTCGCCCTTCGCGACGCTGGAGAACTGAACGCCCTGCGTGATGGGGATGACGTTGCCCCCGAGCTTGCCCATGGCGGCGATGAAGGACGAGCTGGTCCGGGTCGATGGCTCATAGAAGACGCACGCGAGGGTCTTGTTGGAGAAGAGCCGCCGCTGCTGACGAAGCAAGCTGCCCCCGAGAGCGAGGGTGCGCTGGACCTCATCGGCGGTGTCGAAGACCTCCTGGATGTGCTCGTCGTCAAACTGGCTGGCCGTCAGGATGTGCTGACCGCAAAGGGGACTGGTCATCGG
>ENA-ORBV01007510-ORBV01007510.1-microbial-mat-metagenome-genome-assembly--contig:-NODE-7510-length-18703-cov-7.016751_pt1 | contig 18703 bp, 18 predicted proteins | sample MGYA00237777_ERZ505514 | MGnify/ENA primary metagenome ERZ505514 (study PRJEB26160, sample SAMN06269048) | microbial mat metagenome | isolation source: Oligotrophic lake microbial mat | place... | reverse complement strand
GGGGAAGTGTCACGTATTACGTGACACTTCCCTGCGGGGGCGGAGAAGCGGGCGGGCTGGGACCGGCAGGGGCTGAGTTCAGCGCAGCGCGGTGTGGCGGCCTTCAAGGGCGCCGAGGGCGCGGTCGAGGCCGCGACGGAGGGTCCAGGCGCGCTCGCTGGCGTCGGCGGTGCGGGCGCTCTCGTCGAGGGCGGTGCGCAATGCCTTTTCAGCCGCGGGCGGCAGCGCACCGAGGGTGACGAGGGATTCGGCGGCTACCTCGTAGACGGAGGCGCAGGCGGCGGGTTGACCGTCGTTGAAGAGCGGGACGCCGCGGCTGATGGCGAGGGCGATGATGCGGGCCGGGGAGTTGCCCTGCATCCGCGCTGCGACGGGGGCCTTGGCGGCGGGGAGGAGGACCGTGTCGATGACGTGGATGACGCCGTTGGTGGCGCCGATGTCGGCGGCGACGAGCTTGGCGGCGTTGACGCGGACGGCGCCGTCCTTGAAGGCGATGGCGACGCGTTCCTCGGAGAGCGTGATGGCGGAGGCGCGTTCGAGCGCGGTGGCGAGAGAGACGCGGGCGGGGACGACGTGGAGTTTCAGGATGGCGACGAGTTGATCTTTGTTCTCGGGCTTGAGCAGAGATTCGAGCGTGCCCCCGGGGAGTTTGGCGAAGGCTTCGTCGGTGGGGGCGAAGACGGTGAACGGTCCGTCGCCCTTGAGCGCGCCGACGAGGTCGGCGGCCTTTAGCGCGGCGGCGAGGGTTTTGAACGAGCCGGCGGCGACGGCGGTGTCGACGATATCTGCGCGGGCGGGTGCGGCGGTAGCGACGATGGAGGCGGAGGCGAAGGCGCCGAGTGTGAGAAGGGTGAGGAGCGAACGGACGATTTTCAGGTTCATGGGCGGTTGGGTTGACTGAGTTATGGGTTGGGAATCACCCGCGGCCGTCGGGTTAATTCGCACACTACTATGTCTGACCGGCCGTTTCGGATGCATGCGATCCGAGTGAATTTCTGTGCCTGCCGGTTTTCCCACTGCGGGTTGGCGGTCAGGCTCGTTGGGCGACATTCGCGCGGCGAATCCACGCGGGCCTTGCGCTGGGCCGAGTGCGGCGTGCATGGTGGCCGGTTCCTATGGCCATTGTGAGTCTTCTCGATATCAGCCTGAGCTTCGGCGGCGCGCCGTTGCTGGACCGCGTCAATCTCCAGATCGACCGCGGGGAACGCGTGTGCTTGGTCGGGCGCAACGGCGCGGGCAAGTCCACGCTGATGAAGGTGATCTCGGGCGAACTCGAAGCCGACAAGGGTCAGGTGTTCCGGCAGGCGGGGGCGGTGTTTTCGACGCTGCGGCAGGAGGTGCCGGTCGGGCTCACGGGCTCGGTGCGGACGGTCGTAGAGGGCGATGGCGGCGCCTACGAGGAACACAACGACTGGGAGCGCCATGACCGCACCGAACGGTTGCTCGAACAGATGGGGCTGCCGGCGGAGATGGAATTTGCGGAGTTGTCGGCGGGGCAGAAGCGCCGGGTTTTGCTGGCGCGGGGTCTCGTGGAAGCGCCGCAGTTGCTGCTGCTCGACGAGCCGACGAACCATCTCGACCTGGCGTCGATCCAGTGGCTCGAGGAGTTTTTATTGGAGTGGGGCGGGGCGTTGCTCTTCGTGACCCATGACCGGGCGTTTCTGCGGAAGCTGGCGACGCGCATCGTCGAGGTGGACCGGGGCAAGATCGTCGGCTGGGCCTGCGACTACGACACGTTCCTCGTGCGCAAACAGGCGGTGCTCGAGGCGGAGGAGGTCGAGCGCGCGCAGTTCGACAAAAAGCTCGCGCAGGAGGAAGTCTGGATCCGGCGCGGCGTGAAGGCCCAGCGGTCGCGGGCGAACAACCGCATCCATGCGCTGGAGAAAATGCGGGCCGAACGGGCGGAACGCCGCGACCGGCAGGGCAAGGCGACGATGTCGGCGCAGGAAGCGGACCGCAGCGGATTCAAAGTCATCACCTGCGAAGGCGCCGGCTTCCGCTATGGCCCGGATGCGCCGTGGATCGTGCGCGATGTGACGACGCGGATCGAGCGCGGGGACAAGATCGGCATCGTCGGGCCCAACGGCGCGGGCAAGACCACGCTGCTGAAACTGCTGCTCGGCCAACTCAAGCCGCAGGCGGGCACGGTGGAGCAGGGAACGCAGTTGGAGATCGTTTACTTCGACCAATTGCGCGCGCAACTCGACGAGACGATGCGGGTGCAGGACGCCGTCGCCGACGGCAACACGATGATCACGCTCAACGGCCGCACGCGGCACGTCATCTCGTATTTGGAGGATTTTCTCTTCGAACCGGCGCGGGCGCGGACGCCGATCAAGGCGCTCTCGGGCGGCGAGCGAAACCGGTTGTTGTTGGCGCGGCTCTTCACCAAGCCGGCCAACGTGCTGGTGCTCGACGAGCCGACGAACGATCTCGATGCGGAGACGCTGGATCTGTTGGAGGATCTGTTGGTGGAGTTCGGGGGCACGGTGCTGCTGGTGAGTCACGACCGGGCGTTTCTGAACGAAGTCTGCACGAGCCTGCTGGTCTTCGAGGGCGAGGGAAAGGTCGTGGAATACTTCGGCGGCTACGATGACTGGCAGAAGGAGAAGGTCCGGAAGGCGCTGGAAATCGCGGCGGCCGAGGAACGGGCGAAAAGCGCGGCCAAGAGCGCTGTCGGCGGGGGTGCCGGGGCGGCGAAGACGAAAAAACTCACGAACAAGGAACGGACCGAATTGGACGCGATGCCGGCGCTGATCGAGAAATTGGAGAACGAACAGGCGGTGCTGACGGCGAAGCTGGCAGATCCGTTGTTTTTCAAGAAACCGCCGTTGGAAGTCACCCACGCGACCGAGCGCCTCCACGAGTTGGAAGCGCAGATCGCGACGACCTACAAACGTTGGGAAGAGCTGGGCGGCTGAACGAAACGGGCGATGAGGCCGGGGAGGGTGACCTCGGCGAGCGATCCGACGACGAGGTCGACGTGCTTGAAATCGTGGTGCGCGGTCGAGGGGCCGGGCGCGACGACGGTGTGGAGATGGGCGCGTTTGGCGGCGACGGAGCCGGTGTGCGAATCCTCGAAGGCGACGGCTTCATGGCCGCGGAGGCCGAATCGGTTTAGGACGAGTTTGTAGAGATCGGGTTCTGGTTTTGGCGACGGGACGTCGTCGCGGCAGGCGAGGAAACTGAAATGGCCGAGCAAGCCGAGGCGGGCGAGGTGGGGCTCGACCCAGGAGTGCTCGGAGTTGGAAGCGATGGCGAGAGGCAGGCCGGCAGCGCGGGCTTCATCGATGAGGGAGATCACGCCGGGGAGCGGGGCGAGGAGTTCGAGGCGGCCCTTTTTGGTTTCTTGGCGTTCGGCTTCGAGGGCGGCGTGGGCGGCGGAGGGGCCGAAGGCGGCCCAAGGATCGAAGGCGTAGTCGGCGTGGCCGACGGCGCGGAAAAAGCGCGGCTCATCGAAGGGCACGCCGTGGGCGGCGTGGACATCGGCATAGGAGCGGATGAGGGCGGACTCGGTGTCGAGAATGAGACCGTCGAAATCGAAAACGAGCGCGCGAATCATGGAGACGCTTTACGGAATACACGGAACACACGGAAGCAAACTTCGGAAAAGGAGATGCCCGCGAAAGGGCGCGAAAGGGCGCGAAATAAAGGAAGGAGCAAAGGAAGTCAGGGCCGGAGGCCGGTGGGCAGGCCGTCGATGCTCTGGCGGTTGTGCCGATCGCGGTAGGCGGCCATGCCCTCGGGACCTTTTTTTTCGGCGTAGTCGAGGAGGGTGGGGCGTTCGCCGGTGTAGTTAAAAAAGGGGACGCCGAAGCCGCACGAAGTCTGGATGCTCTCGATCTCGACGAGAACGAGTTGGCGCTCGCCGGCGAGCGGGGGGCCGAAGAGCGGGCGGAGTCGGGGCCAATCGGTGTCGTGCGGCTGCACGGCGCGGCCGCGCCCGTAGATGCGGAAGATAAGCGGGGCGGCGTCGAACGAGCACAGCATCAGGGTGAGGCGGCCGTTTTCGCGGAGGCGGGCGGCGGTTTCGTTGCCGCTGCCGGTGACGTCGAGGTAGCCGACGCGGGTGGTGGAGAGGACGCGGAAGGTGTCCATGCCCTTGGGCGAGAGGTTGACGCGGCCGGAGTGCGATGCGGAGGCGACGAAGTAGATTTTCCGGGCGGCGATGAAGGCGCGGTGGGCGGCGGTGAGGGCGGAGACGAACTTGGCCATGGGAGGAGAATTTCGTTGCGCGGAGAGAGCGGCAAGAAACGAATCGGGGCGATGACGATGCAATTGGAACCGGTGACGCTGAAGGGCCGATCGGTGCGGCTGGAACCGCTGGCGGAAGCGCATTTCGTGGCGCTGGCCCGGCATGGCGGGGACGCGGAGTTGTGGCGCTACATGAAGCACGCGCGGCCGGCCCCGGCCGATTCGGTGCGGGCATGGGTTGACGCGGTGCGGGCGGCGCAGGCGAGGGGCGACGGTCTGGCTTGGGCCGTCGTGGACGTCGCGAACGGCGAGGCGGTGGGCGGGACGACCTTTATGGAGGTCGCGCCGGCGGACAAGCGGCTGGAGATCGGCAACACCTGGCTGGGGAAGGCAGCATGGCGCACGGCGATCAACACGGAGACGAAGCTGCTGTTGCTCGCGCACGCTTTCGAGGCGCTCGGGTGCAATCGCGTGCAGTTGAAGACCGATGCGCGGAATGCGCGTTCGCAGGCGGCGATCGCGCGGCTCGGGGCGGTGCGCGAAGGCGTGCTGCGCGGGCATATGGCGATGCCGGACGGCTGGGTGCGCGATACGGTGATGTTCTCCATCGTCGCGGCCGAGTGGCCGGCGGTGAAGCTGCGCTTGCGGGGATTCTTGGCCCGCTGAAGACGGATCGACGGAAGGGGACACGCGAACGGAAATTTGTAACCCAATAGGTTACAAGTAAGCGGGAGTTGCGGCGCGAGGAGGGGTCCGTCAGGGTGGGGTCATGGTGGTAACGACGATGGCGCAGCGGTTGGCGGAGCGGGAGCGGCCGGCGGGCGAGCCCGTGATGCGGCAGCGGTGGGCGCACCTGCTGTTTCTGCACTGGGCGTGGGATCCGGCGGCGATTCAGGCGAACTTGCCGCCGGGATTGACCGTCGATCTGCACGAGGGCCGGGCGTGGGTGGGGCTGGTGCCGTTCTTCATGGAGCGGGTGCGGCCGCGCGGGCTTCCGGCGGTGCCGGGGCTTTCGGATTTTCTGGAGCTCAACGTGCGGACTTATGTCCACGACGCCCAAGGTCGGCCGGGGGTGTGGTTCTACTCGCTGGACGCGAACCAGTGGCTGGCGGTGAAGATCGCGCGGACGTTGTTTCACCTGCCTTACGAACACGCGGAGATGACGGCGAACTTGAGCGCGGGAGACGGCGAAATCGATTACCGGGTGCGGCGAAAAGGGTCGGAGCACGAGAGCCGGTTCCGCTACGGAACAGCGGGCCCGACGCGGGCGGCGGCGCCGGGGTCGTTGGAATTTTTTCTCGTGGAGCGCTACCGGTTGTTTGCGTGGGACGCGCGGCGGGGGCGGTTGTTGACGGGCCGGGTGCAGCACACGCCCTATCAAATCGGCGCGGCGGCGACGGCGACATGGGATGACACGATGTTGCGACTGGCGGGCTTCGAGCCGGACGGGTGCGAGCCCGGTCACCGGTGCATGGCGCGCGCGGTGGAGGTGGAAATCTGGCCGATGGAGCGCGTGGCGGAACCGGTGCGCGCGGCGCCAGCGCAGGGCGAGGGCTTGGGAGAGGGCGTGGCGGCTCCGGCGTGAGGGCCGGGCGGGTCAGAACCAGCGTTTCTTTTTCAGGTAGATCACCATCAGGATGGTGGTGAAGATAGTGATGCCGATCGCCCAGGGGTAGCCTCGCCTGAGTTCGGGCATAGCCTCGAAATTCATGCCGAACCAGGTGCCCACGACCATGACCGGGATGGTGACGGCCGTGATGGCGGTGAGGAATTTGATGCCCTCGTTGGCTTCGAAGGCGGCCTTGTTGAGATAAATGTCGAAGGCCATCATGAGGCGTTCGTGGAAATTGACGGCGGTGTCCTCGAGGCGGGCGAGGTTGTCGCGGAGATCGCGGTAGTAGGGGAGCAAAATGGGACGGATGAACTTGCTGTCACCGCGGGCGAGGCGGTCGATGACGTCGCGCTGCGGGCGGACGATGGTGCGGAGGCGCGAAAAATCGCCGCGCACGGCAAGGAGATCGTTGACGAGCTTCTCGTGGGTGGAATCGCGGGCGAGGACGCATTCCTCGAGTTCCTCAAGCTCGGCGCGGAGCTCGTCCATGACGGGATGGTAGTTGTCCACGAGGTGGTCGAGGAGAGTGTGGGCGAGGCGGTCGGGCCCGCGGGCGGTGCTCTTGGCGACGCGCTCGAGGGCGGTGGCGACGGAGCGGAGGGGAGTGCGGTGGAAGGTGACGAGGAATTCCTTGCCGAGGAAGAGATCGAGCTCGGTGGTGGCGAATTTCTCGGTGCGGTTGAAGTCGACGGCGTGCGTCACCATGAAGAGGTAGTCGTCGTAGTCCTCGATCTTGGGGAGCGAGCTGGGGGTGACGCAGTCCTCGATGGCGAGAGGGTGGAAGGCGAAGACTCCCTCGAGGATCAGCTTGATTTCGTCGTCGGTGGGCTGGTCGAGATCGACCCAGAGGATGAGGCCTTTGTCGCCGCGGACGAGGCGGAGCGCCTCGATCTCGAGATCGCGGCTGACGAGCTTGCCGTCGCTGAAGACGAAGGAGTGGATCATGGCACGTGGCGATCAGGCCGGGGCGGCGGCGATCAGGCGTTCCTCGGCGGCGGCGACGGCGGCGATGAACTCGGCGGGCGTGGCGGCGGCGAGGAAGGCGGTGCGGTTGGTCTCGTGCTTCAGCATTTTGCAGAGCGCGCTGACGACCGCGAGGTAGTCTGCGGGGTTGGTCTTCGGGGTGCCGAGCATGAAGATGAGGCGGATCTGCTCGTCGGGGTGGTCGCCGCAATGGATGAAACTTTCGCTGCGGCCCACGGCGAGGGCGATGGATTTGACGTGCTCGGTGCGGGCGTGGGGCAGGGAGACACCGTGGCCGATGCAGGTGGTTTCGAGCCGATCGCGGGCGAGGAGTTCGCGGTAGAAGCCGTCGAAGTTGGTGACGGCGGGATGGTCGGTCAGGAGTTTGGCGACCTCGTTCAGCGCGGCGGTGCGCTGGGTGCTTTTCACATCGAGCGTGATGCGGGACGGGTCGAGGAGCGGGGAGATTTTGCCGGGCATACGAGCGGTGAAGGCGGACGGATTTGAGAGCGAGTCAGGCCCGCGCCGGGAGGTTGGCAAGGGCGGAAATGACGTTGCCGCGCATGCGCGGGCCGGTCCACGTTACGGGCATGAAACGATGGCTTTGGACGGGGTTGTTGGCGGTGTCGGTTTGGGCGGGCGCGGCGCGTGGTGAGGAGGCCTTTTCCAAGACGGTGCTTCCCGCCGACTACGCGGCGGCCGGGCTGGCGAAGCTGACGCCGGAGGAGCGCAGCCGGCTCGATGCGCTGGTCGAGGCCTACAAGAGCGGGGCGCTGGCGACGGCGCGTCAGGAAGCGGAGACGGCGCGGATCGCGGCGGAGACAAGGGCGACGAAGGCGGAACGCGCCGTGGAAGAAGCCAAGGCGGAGGTGACGAAGGCGAAGAAGGCGGAGAAGGCGGAGCCGGGCTTTTTGGCCCGAGCCAAGGTGATGCTCACGCCCGGAACGGAGATCGAGTATGCGACGGTGGAGACACGGTTCTTAGGCGAATTTCGGGGCTGGGACAACGGGACGGTTTTCGCGCTGGAAAACGGACAGCGCTGGCAAGTGCTGGGGAGCAGCTACGTCAGCCCGCCGGAGCCGGGGCCCAAGCGGGTCAAAGTCGCACCGGGTGTGCTCGGCAGTTTCTTTTTGGAATTCGAGGGCGTCCGGCAGCGTCCCAAGGTGAAGTTTGTCGGGGCGACGAAGTAACGACGGGGAAATGCGCCGCCGGTCGGAACGGCGGCGCACGGTCGGCGGCCAGAGTTAAGGCGCGGTTGGCTCGGTCGGCGTCGTGGTCTCGCCGGTGTCGTTGGCCTCGATCTCCTCGGCGCTTTCGACGATGCGGGCGACGCTCAGGAGTTTGTCGCCGGCCGCGAGGGTGAGGAGCTTGACGCCTTTGCCGCCGCGATTGACCTCGCGGATGGTGTTCACCGGGCAACGCACGCTCTGTCCCTTGGCGGTGAGGAGCATGATTTCGTCGGTGTCTTTGACGCTGAGGGCGCCGGCCAGATTCACGGAACCGTCCTCGGGGAGGGTGATCGCCCAGACGCCGCTGCCGCCGCGGTTGATGAGGCGGTAGTCTTCGAAGCGCGTGCGGACGCCGAGGCCGGCTTCGCTGGCGACGAGGAACTTGGCGGTGTGGTCGACGACTTCGATGACATCGAGGTAGTCGCTCTCGAGTTTGAACCGCATGCCGGTGACGCCGCCGGTGGCACGGCCGGTGGCGCGGAAGTTTTCTTCGCCGGACTCGGGGTCGCGCTCGCGGAAGCGAACGGCGAGGCCTTGATGCGAGACGAGGATGAGTTCGTCGCTGCCGGTGGTGAGCACGGTGCCGATGACGGAGTCTTTCTCGGCGAGGTTGATGCCGATGAGACCGCCATCGCGGGTGCAATTGGCGTAGTCGGCGAGGGAGCTCTTTTTGATGACGCCGCTCTTTGTGGCCATGACGAGGAAGCGATCTTCGGCGAAGTCCTTCACGCAGATCATCGCGGCGATTTTTTCGCCCTCGGCGAGCCGAAGGAAGGAGGCGACGGATTTGCCCTTGGCGGTGCGGGTGCCCTCGGGGACATCGTAGACCTTCTTCGCATGGCACTGGCCGATGCTCGTGAGGAAAAGAATGTAATCGTGGGTCGAGGCGGTGAAGAGGTTCTCCACGAAATCTTCGTCGTAGGTCTCGGCGCCGATGACGCCTTTGCCGCCGCGTTTCTGCGAGCGGTAGTCGGCGACGGGGGTGCGCTTGATGAAGCCGAGGTGGGAGACGGTGATGACGCAGCCCTCGTTGGGGATGACGTCTTCCATGCGGAACTCGCCGGCGGAGCCGATGATCTCGGTGCGACGGGGCGAGGTGTATTTCGCCTTCATCTCGGCGAGCTCCGATTTGATGAGGGCCATGAGTTTGGCGTCGGACTCGAGAATGCTGCGGAGTTCCTCGATGACCTTCATGAGTTCGAGGTATTCGGCCTCGATCTTGCCGCGCTCGAGGCCGGTGAGTTGGTAGAGGCGGAGTTCGAGGATGGCGTCGGTCTGGCGCTCGCTCAGCGGATACTTCGCCATCAAGCGGATCTTGGCGTCCTCTTTGTTGGAGGAGGCTCGGATGATTTTGACGAAGTCGTCGAGGTTATCGAGGGCGATGATGTAGCCTTCGAGGATGTGGGCGCGGTCTTCGGCTTCGCGGAGGCGGAACTTGGTGCGGCGCGTGACGACATCGCGGCGGTGCTCGATGTAGCACTCGATGAGTTCCTTGATGTTCATCTGCTTCGGGCGCTTCTTGTCGAGGGCCAGGAGCGTGACGCCGAAGGAGGATTCGAGGGCGGTCTTTTGGAAGAGCTGGTTGATGACGACCTTGGCCTGCTCGCCGCGCTTCAGCTCGATGACGATGCGGGTGTTTTCGTCGGACTCGTCGCGGAGGTCGCGGATGCCGTCGATTTCTTTTTCGCCGACGAGTTCGGCGATGCGGAGGACGAGGGTGTTGCGGTTAACGTTGTAGGGGATCTCGGTGATGACGATCTGCTCCATGCCGCCCTTGAGTTCCTCGGTGTGGGCTTTGCCGCGGGTGCGGACGATGCCCTTGCCGGTTTTCAGGTAGCTGAGGATGCCGTCGCGGCCGGAGATGATGCCGCCGGTGGGGAAGTCGGGTCCGCGGACGATGTCGCAGAGGGCGTCGACGGAGATGCGGGGGTTGTCGATGATGGCGAAGGTGGCGTCGATGATCTCGTCGAGGTTGTGCGGCGGGATGTTGGTCGTCATGCCGACCGCGATACCGGTCGAGCCGTTCATCAACAGATTCGGCAGGGAGGCCGGGAGCACGGTGGGCTCGGTGGTGGACTCCTTGTAGTTGGGCGCGAAATCGACGGTGTCTTCGTCGATGTTCTTCAGCATGTCCTCGGCGATATTCTTGAGGCGCGCCTCGGTGTAACGGTAGGCGGCGGGCGGATCGCCGTCGACGGAACCGAAGTTGCCCTGCGGATCGATGAGCGGGTAACGCATGACCCACGGCTGCGCCATGCGGACGAGCGTGTCGTAGACGGAGGAGTCGCCGTGCGGGTGGTAGTTCTTGAGGACTTCACCGACGACACCGGCGCACTTGTCGAAGGAGCGGTTGTGCAGGAGGCCCTCGCGGAACATGGCGTAGAGGACGCGGCGTTGCACGGGCTTCAGGCCATCGCGGGCGTCGGGGAGGGCGCGCGAGATGATGACCGACATCGAGTATTCGATGTAGGCCGACTGCATGATGTCGGTGATGTTGGCGGAGGAGAGTTTTTCGTTGGCGGTATACACGGGAGAGGGGCGATGGGTGAAGGGCGAGGGGCGATGGGGCCCGGAAGGTTAGAGGTCGGCTTCGGTGAGGCCGGCGATTTTCATCTGATGTTTGAGGAGGCCGAGTTTGAGTGGCTGATTGCCGTGGACGGGGACGACAATGCGCTCGCGCTGACCGGATTTTGTGAAGACGTGGTGACTGCCATTTACGCGGGCGAGATGCCAACCGCGTTGATGGAGGAGCCGCATGAAATCCTTACCGGACACTTGTTTCATGCGATGCAAGCATAGCGAAATTTCCTCAATTCCAAGGGCTATTTGTCCACAAACTGTTCGGAAAATTAGACTGCGACCTCGATGACCTGATCGCCCGCGTGCATTTCTCTTTGGTCGTCATCGACCGAAAGCCAGCCCTCGATGGCCACTTTGATATTACTGTGAAGTTCCGGCAGATTTTCCGCCTGCGTAACGCAGCCGGGCAAGGCCGGAACCTCGGCCCAGAAGCCGCCTTCGTCTGCTTTGTGGATAATGGCTTTGAGTTTCATGAGGGTAGGTTGGATTAGACGTCGAGGAATTGCACGTTGAGAGCGTTGTCTTCGATGAACTGGCGGCGGGGGGGGACTTCGTCGCCCATCAGCAGCGTGAAGAGACCGTCGGCTTTGGCGGCGTCTTCGATGTTCACTTTGAGGAGGCGGCGTTTGTCGGGGTCCATGGTCGTCTCGAAGAGCTGCTTCGGGTTCATTTCGCCGAGACCCTTGTAGCGCTGGATGTGGAGGCCTTTGCGGCCGTTGGCACGGATGAGGGTGACGATTTCGAGCGGGCCGAAGAGCTCGGCTTTGTTTTCGTTTTTCGTGCCGAGATTTTCGGTGATCGTGTAGCGCGCGGTCGTGGTGGGCGTGACCGTCGTGATGTCGAGGCCGGTCTTGGCGAGGGCGACGAGGAGCTTGGTCATCTCGGTGCTCTCGAAGATTTCGTGGATGGTGACGCGCTTTTGCGTGGCGTAGGATTTTTTCTCGACGGGCGCGGGCGGAGGAGTCGGAGCGCCCGCGAGCGGGCTGGCTACGGGGAACTCGGGCTCGATTTGCTCGGTGAGGTCGGCGTTGAGTTTGTGCGCGGCGAGGAAATCGGCGCGGGCGTGTTCGTCGCGGAGGAACTCGTGGCTCTCCTTGTTGCCTTCGCGGATGCGGGAGACGTAGCGGGGGAGGACGCGCGTGACGGGGTCCTGGGTGTCGAGATACTCGGGGAGCGAGGCGCCGTAGCGCGTGACGCCGCCGCCGAATTTTTCGAGGAGGGCGAGGTTTTCGACGATGGTCTCGATCTGTGCGGGGGCGAAGATGTGGCCGTCGGTGAGGCGCGTGAGGACGATGTCCTCGGAGCCGAGTTCGAGGAGGATGCGGTTGAGCTGGTCGTCGTTGTCGACGTATTGCTCGCGCTTCTTGCGCTTGATTTTGTAGAGCGGCGGCTGGGCGATGTAGATATAGCCGCGCTCGATCAGGCCCTTCATCTGGCGGTAGAGGAACGTGAGGAGGAGCGTGCGGATGTGGGAGCCATCCACGTCGGCGTCCGTCATGATGATGATCTTGTGGTAACGGGCCTTGGCGGCGTTGAAGCCGCCGACGGATTCGTCGCCCTCGCCGATGCCGGTGCCGCAGGCGGTGATAAGGGTGCGGATTTCCTCGTTGGCCAAAACTTTGTCGAGGCGGGCCTTCTCGGTGTTGATGAGTTTGCCACGGAGCGGGAGGATCGCCTGGAAGCGGCGGTCGCGGCCCTGCTTGGCGGAGCCGCCGGCGGAGTCGCCCTCGACGATATAGAGTTCGGTGAGAGCGGGATCGCGTTCGGAGCAGTCGGCGAGTTTGCCGGGGAGGCCGCCGCCGGAGAGGGCGCCCTTGCGAACGGTCTCGCGGGCCTTGCGGGCGGCTTCGCGGGCGCGGGCGCCGTTGAGGGCCTTGTCGACGATGCGTTTCGCGATGGGCGGGTTGGTCTCGAAATACTGCATCAGGCCCTCGTAGGTGACGGAGCCGACGACGCTTTCGACCTCGGGCGAGAGGAGTTTGACCTTGGTCTGGGATTCGAACTTGGGGTCGCTGTGCTTGATCGAGATGACGGCGGCGAGGCCCTCGCGGACGTCGTCGCCGGTGATCTGCGGGTCCTTTTCCTTCAGGAGATTGTTGGTCTTGGAATATTGATTGATGGCGCGGGTGAGGGCGCTGCGGAAGCCGGAGAGATGCGTGCCGCCGTCGGGGTTGTGAATGGTGTTCGTGTAACACATCACCTGGTCGTTGTAGGTGTCGTTGTATTGGAGAACGACCTCGCAATGGATCTCGGCGGGTTTGTCGTCGAGCAGGAGCTTGGTTTCCTTGAGGAAGCGGATGGGCTTGGGGTGCAGCGGGGTCTTGCCGGTATTGATCTGCTTCACGAACTCCTCGACGCCGTCCTTGTAGAAATAGCGCTCGGGCTTGGGCTCGGCGGGGCGCTCGTCGGTGAAGATGATTTCGAGGCCGGAGTTGAGGAAGGCGAGTTCGCGCAGACGCTGGCCGATGCGGGCGGAAACGAAGACGGTGGTTTCCTTGAAGATTTCGGCGTCGGGTTTGAAGGTGATATAGGTGCCGGTGCCCTTGGCCTTCCCGATGACCTCGAGTTTCTTCACGACCTTGCCGCGCTCGAACTTCATGTGGTGGACTTTGGCGTCGCGGGAGACCTCGACCTCGAACCACTCTGAGACGGCGTTGACGCACTTGGCACCGACGCCGTGGGTGCCGCCCGAGAATTTATAGCCGCCTTGGCCGTATTTGCCGCCGGAGTGGAGGGTCGTGAGGACCATCTCGACGCCGGGGATGCCGTATTGCGGGTGGATATCGACGGGGATGCCGCGGCCGTTGTCGCGGATGCTGATGGAGCCGTCGACGTGGATGTTGACCTCGATGCGGGAGCAGAAGTTGGCGAGATGTTCGTCGACGGAGTTGTCGAGGACCTCGGAAACGCAGTGGTGGAGGGCGCGTTCGTCGGTGCCGCCGATATACATGCCGGGCTTCTTGCGGACGGCCTCGAGACCCTCGAGTTTGCCGAGTTTGGAGGCGTCGTAGGCGTCGGCGCCGGCCTGGTTGATTTCGTTGCGTTCGGACTCGGTTTGATCGGCCATGAAAAAGGTTTTCTTCGGGTGAAAAATTAAAGGAAAATCTTCCGGAAAACCGCAGGGAGACGCGAGGGTTTTTTTGGGAAAAAAGCGGTCGGGAAAGGGCGTGCAAACGGGTTTAAACCGAGGGTTTCGTTTGACCGGCAGGGGGACACCGGCAAGAACCTCGATTTATGCCGAGCCCCCTGATCGAAACGCTGCTGATTCTCCAGGATCGCGACACGAAAAGGCTCGGTTTGGAGGCCCAATTGAAGGCCGTCCCAAAGGAGATCGCGGCGGTCGAGGCGAAGATTGCGGGCGAAAAGGCGGCGATCAACGCGGCCAAGACCGATGTCATGGGGCTGGAAACGCAAAAGAAGCTCCTTGAAACCGAGATCGGGTCGGCGGAGACCAAACTGGCGAAATACCGGACGCAGCAGTCGCAGGTGCGGAAAAACGAGGAGTATCAGGCGCTCGGGCACGAGATCGAGACGACGGAGAAGCAGATCGGCGATTTTGAAGGCAGTCAATTGGAGCTGATGTATGGCCTCGACGAGGCGAAGAAGAAATTCGCGGCGGCCGAGGCGATGTTGAAGGCGAACATCACGGGCCACGAGACGCGGATCAAAACCTTGCACGAACGCGCGACGAGCGTGGCGGAGGAGTTGAAGGGCGCTCTGGCGGCGCTGGCGGCCGCGCGCGAGGCGGTGGCCGAGCCGGCGCGCCGAATTTATGATCGAATCGCGGTGCGAACGCAGCCGGTGGTGGTCTCGTCTCACGGGGGCAACTGCAACGGATGCCACCTGAAAATTTCGAACGAGGTGGAGACGGCGGCGCGGGGCAAGGGCCCGCTCGGACCGAACCAACTCGCGACTTGCGAGAACTGCGGGCGGATAGTTTATTGGGAGTCTTAGCTTTGGGGCCTGGCAGTCGCTCCAAGTTCTTTGATCCCAAGATGCGGTTAACCGCCGCGTCCGTTTTGAAATTTGGAGAGGAAAGTCCGGACTTGGCGAAGGATCCGCAGGCGCCGAACCGGCTGCACATCCACGTCGTGGTGCGGACGCCGAACGGAAACGACTACGGCAAAGATCTGCGGCGGCAGCATCTGCTGGCGCAGCCGCACTGAGTTTGGTTGGCGGTGCGCCCGCGGGCGGCGTTGTTTCCCCGGCGGAGGAAAATCGATTTTGTCCGAAGCCGGGGCCGCCCGAGTGACCGAGCGGTGGTTCGACGGCACGTCAAGACGTGCGGCTACCGGGTGGGCAGAATTTCAAGCGAGGTCGGTGTCACTGGCCGCGCGGGCTCACGTTGAGCACGATGCGCTGGAGTTCCTGGCGGTAGGGCTCGCCGATTTTTCGGGCGGGACCTTCGAGCAGAAAAAGGTAGGCGGCCTGGCCGTCGCTGCACGCGATGGCGATCTGGCGGTTCGCCTGGGCGTCGCTGCCGGCCAGTGTGAATTCGCACTCGTAGACGCGGGTGCGCCAGCCGAGGAGGCGGAGCATCTGGTTGTTCACGTCGGAGTCGTCGTCGGAGAGGAGGCGGATGTTTTCGGCGCGGCGATCGCGCAGGGAGGCGGCGAAGGCGGCCCAGATGGTGGGCTGAAGAACGCTGCGGGCCAAGGCGGACGGGAGTGCGGTGATGCTGAGGCGGACATCTTGGATGGAGCCTTGGGTCCACGCGACGGAGTAGCCGGGGGCCTGGGTGCGCTGCCAGCCGTCGAGGAGGTTGATGTCGGTCTCGATCGCGTTGCGGGGGCCGAAGGTCAGCACCTGTTTACCGACCTCGATGTTGTCCGAGCGGACGACGCGGCGGGAAAACGTGACGGGCAGCGGGCTCCAAGCAAACGGCCTGGCGGCGAGGACGGCGGCGGAGGGCGGTTTCGCGAGGGGCTGCGAGCCGAGGATTTGGGCGTTGGTGCCGACGGGGGTCGCGGCGAGCAGGGCCAGTAGGAGGAGGCGGCGCATGATGGGGCGGGATCACATGCTGGTGAAGCCGAGCGTGGTGTTGTTGAGGAGGGCGTTGAACTGGGCGGAGGTGAGGTCGGCATACGTCACGCGGCGAAACGTGCGGAGCACGGGCGTGCCGGGGGGCTGGCGGCCCTGTTGGAACATCTGGCTGAAACCCCATTCGCGCGTAGGGGGCGAGTATCTGGCGCTGCTCCACGGGCCGGTGGCGACGGTGCTGTTGAAGAGGGCGACCATGGAGCCGCGATAGCGGAAGCGGATGCCGTTCCAGTTTTCGAGGAGACGCGGGAAGTTTTCCACGCCGCCGGAGTAGGAGCTGCCGCCGGAGTTGGTGGCGACGTTGCCGGTGAGGAAGGCGGCGACGACCTCGGTGTTGGTCGCAGCCGGGCGGCTGGTGTTGTTGCTGGTGGAATCACCGACGGGCGAGGTGCCGTTCCACCACGCCCTCGAGAGAATGTTGATCGCGTCGGCGGCGATGGCGGCCGGGGCTTCGCCGGTCTTGGCGATGCCGATGTTGGTGGTCGTATCGGAGCCTTGGACGCCGGGGGAGTTGTAGTCGCCACAGACGTAGGCGGCCGCGTTGGTGGCGACAGTGAGGCCGTCGGCGAGGAGGGCGTTGGACGGATCGGCGTCGCGACGGTTGGGGACCTGGGTGCCGTTGATGAGGCGCACGGCGGTGCGGGCGGTGGTGCCGGAGCCCATCGAGCCGACGTCGCTGGTGGCGGTGAACCCGAGGGTGGGGCGCTCGACCTCGACGTAGACGCGGCCGTTCCAGCCGCCGGTGGCGGCGTCCAAGTTCCAGTCGTTGGCGAAGGAGCTGGTAGTCGTGTCCCAGGTTTTGAAGTTGGTGGCGGCGCCAGCGGTCGCGGCGAGGACGGCGGTGCGCATCTGGCCGACGTCGATGTCGACGGTGCTGACCCAGGAGCTTTCGCGGAAGTCGTAGAGGCGGCGGTTGGGGTTCACTAGGCCGTTGGGCAGCTGGACGATCTTGGTGGGATTAGCGGCGACCCAGGCGGTCCGCGCGGCGGCGGTGGCCTGCGCTTTGTAGGTGGCGGAGTCGGCCGGGGTCATGAACGCGACGGCGGTGGGCGGGGCGCCGCCGGAGTTGGCGCCTTGGAAAATGTAGAGGCCGGCCTTGTTGGAGTATTTCTGGCCCTCGATGTTGGCGTCGGCGGTGAAGCTGACGTCGGGCGGTTCGATGAGGGTGTGGGCCTGCGTCACGTTGCCGGTCTGGATGCCGGGGAGGTCTTGCGGGATGATACCCATGGACGAGTCCTGCAGGTTGCCGCGCCACGTCTGCGAGGCGATCTGCGCAAAGGTGTTGGCGGCCGAGCGGGCGCTCAGCTGCGAGTCGACGTAGGTGCTGAGGTTGCCGACGCCATTGGCGTTGCGGATGGTGGCGCTGGTGGGCGAGTTAATGCTGACGAAGGCGTCGGGCACGCCGTCGTTGTTCACGTCGAGGCCGTTGGCGATGCGGATGTTGCGGCCGGTGGGGCGGTTGGCGGCGATCGCTCCGGCGGTGAGGGTGCCGGCGATGGTGAGGTTGTTGGCAAACGTGAGCGTAGCGTCGGTGGAGAGATAGCTGCTTACGTTGCTGTGAACCGGGCCGTTGATGGTCATGTTGGGACCGGGATGAAACTCCATCGGGATGTTGTAGAAGATCGCGTAGTTGAAGAGAAACACGTCGCGGATCTCGATCGACTGGGTGGCGTGTTGGCGTTCGGTGAGGCCGCCCGATGACGTGGCGGCGGCCGACGCGAGCAGGCGGAGCGTCTGGGAGCGGACGTTTTGGCCGCGGAGGGGATCGTAGGCGTTGCCCGGGTCGTTGGGATCGACGTAGCGGCGGGTGGATTCGGTGTATTGGCTGGCCCAGAAGAGGAGGTCGGCGGAGGCGACGTTGTTGTAGTCGGTGGCGGCCTGGGCGAAGAGGGTCGCCTTGCGGGTGTTCTGCACGGTGAGCGGTGCGCCGCGCAATTCGCCCGTGGAGAAATTCACATTGCGCTGGAGGCGGGCCATGAGTTCGGACGCGCCGTATTCGAGTTGGGCCTCGGCGGCGTTTTTCGCCTCGAAGCGGAGCTGGTTGCGCTGGTTGAGGCGGAATTCGGTGCCGGCGTAGCGGAGCAGCACGGCGGCCATAATGCTGAGGAAGGTCGCCAGAAGGATGACGGTGAGGAGGGCGGAGCCACGGGTAGGGTGAGCGGAGTGCATGGTAGTTTAGCCGCGAGGCGTGATCGTGAAGTTGTAGGTGTTGGTCACGCGCTTGGCGCGGTTGCCATGGAGGACTTTCGCCCGCGTGATGATGCTCTTGTTGGCGTAATTGTAGAAACAGTAGCCGTTGGAGAGGCCGTTCACATTGTTGAGCGTGATGGGAAATTCCGCGGCGCTGGACCACGTGGAGGTGGCGGGCGGCAGGAGCGCCTCGATGGTGGTGGTGCCGGTGGCACCGGAATCGGAGAGGGTCGCGGGCAACGTCGCGCCCCAGGAGGTGTTCCACGTCGTGGCACCGGCGGGTTTGTAGCGGTCGGTGTCAAACGTGTAGATCGCGTTTTCGCCGGAGGAATTGCGGTTGGCGGAGACCCAGTAGCCGACGAGGCGGGTGACTTGGCCGCCAGCGAGCTGCGGGTTGTTCGTGGCGTCGCTGTCGTAGAGGCGTGAATCGTAATGTTGGTCCTTGTAGTAGACGAGGACAAGGAAGTTGCCGGCCTGGCCGTCTTGGAGCCGGTCGGCGAGGGTGACCGTGCCGCTGCCGTTGGCGTCACGCGTCTCGGTCGCGCTGTCCCAGCGGGGCTGCGACATGAAGGCCTGATAGATGACAAAGCTGTTGGCTTCGCGGGCGTTTTCCACCATGGCGTTGGTGACCTTACGAATGTCGCCGTTGATCAGGAGCTTTTGCTCGGCGACATACTGGCTTCGGAGATTCAGGATGAAAAACGGCATCACGCCGGCGATCACGAAGCCGAAGATAACGACGGTCACGATGGTTTCCGTAAGGGTGAAGGCCCGGGCGCGGCGGGTCGGAATGGTTTTCATCGGAAAGAATCAGTAGGTGGGCACGGAGGAGCGCACCGAGCGCAACGAGCCGTTGATCGTGCGGGTGACGCCGAAATTGTAGGTGGTCTGGTAG
>ENA-ORBV01007508-ORBV01007508.1-microbial-mat-metagenome-genome-assembly--contig:-NODE-7508-length-18705-cov-5.943848_pt1 | contig 18705 bp, 10 predicted proteins | sample MGYA00237777_ERZ505514 | MGnify/ENA primary metagenome ERZ505514 (study PRJEB26160, sample SAMN06269048) | microbial mat metagenome | isolation source: Oligotrophic lake microbial mat | place... | reverse complement strand
AATTGAGACAGCGCGCCGACCGGGCGGCGATGATGCTGGAGCGGGCGATGCGGCGCCGCCTCCTCGCGCCGCGCGAAGGCCTCGCCGGCCTTCGCGCGGCCCTCGTTCGCGCAGGCCGGGGGAGGCTGGCGACTGCGGCCTCGCGCCTGGCCCGTGTCGAGACGGCCCTCGACCGGGCTGTGCGGAGCCGTTCGCAGGAGGTCGCCCGCGTGCTCGCGTCCTGGCGGTGATTCGCGCGAGCGCGCCGACGCCGGTGCGTTCGTCAAAGACGTCGAGCGAGTTACGGCGCGTCGGGTTGATGACGTCGACCGGGTTCCAGATGCGTGTCGCCCCCCACCGGATCGCTTGTTTACCGACGGTGATGTAGACGCGTCGCTCGATGTCGAAGTTGAGCCAGAGCTGATCGAGCGCGACGGACAGGGAGTATTGCGTGCCGGGGGCGGATTCGGTCTGGCGTCCGTTCCGCACGATCAGTCGGAACATATCGGCGACGATGTCCGGGGTGGGCAGGTCCGGGTCGGGCCGCTGACCCCGTCGAAGTGCCGTCCGTTGCTGTTCGAGGCAGAGTTGGGCGGTCTCGATCTGGCCCGCGAGGGCCTCGAGGAAGAACGGGGAGGCTGCGTGCCGCTCGATCACCGTCTGAAAGGCGTCGAACGCATCTTCGAGCTCCCGGTTGGCGAGGTAGAGCTGGCCGGTGAGCAGGGCGGCGGCGGCGGCGGAAGGCGCCTTGCGGTAGCGCCGCGCGATGGTGTCGAGGCGGGAGACGGCGGCGGCCGGGTCGCCCTGGGTGACCAGACGCCGGGCGGTGGTGAGCAGTTCCGCGGCGCGATCCTCATCGGTCCGCGGCTTGAGCCCCTGGGCGTCGAGTTCCCCGACCGCCGTGAGGCAGAGGGGAAGCGCCAGCAACGCCCCGAGAATTCGTTTCCGCCGTGTCGGCAAGGGTGGGGCGCGCCCTCTAGAAAAGCGGCGCCTCCGCGGTCGCGGGTGAGGCGGTCGAGGTGCCCGGGCTGTAGATCCGGGCCACGTCTTCCTTGCTCAGTTTGCCGTAGGTCACAATCCCGAGCGTGGCCCAGACATGGCGCCGCTTGGTCGGGTTGCTCAGCTCGACTTCGGCCCCTGGATAGAGGTTCTCGATCAGGCCGGAGTTGGGCCCGTTCTTGTCGACGTGCGGGACGCCGGGCTCATCGGAGAGGGTGAAGTCGAAGCTGACGATCTCGCGACCGACGTTTCGAAACGCCACGTTGTATTCCAAAGGCGTGTCCTCATCGATATACTTGGAGATCACCCGGACGGAGATCGGGTGGTTGCGGAAAACCACGCGCTTCGTGTAGAGGCTGGCGCACCCGGTGAGGGTGAACACCGCAGCGAGCAGGGCGGGCAGGAGACGGCGCATGGCGGGTTGGGATCAGTATTGGACCTTCACCCCGAGGGTCCAGAGATTGCTGGCAACCTCCGACACGGCTTCGCTGCCGGTGTTGTCGAGCACGAGGTATTTGTATTCGCCGTAGATGCTGAGGTCATCGGCGAGGGCCACTTCGAGACCGGCAAAGAGCTGGTAGGCGAAGCCGACGGACGAACTGGAGTCGATCCGGGTGCTGGTGCCGTCTTTGTGCTGGACGGAGCCGCCGTTCAGCTTGGTGTAAGCCGCACCGATGCCCGCTCCGACATACGGGCGGAGGGAGGACCAGAACGGCCCGAGATCCTCCGCATACATCGAGAGGTCGAGGGCAAGCAGGAGATTGACGAACGCCCCGGCGGCCCAAAGATCGGAGCGGAAATCGGTCGACCCGCTGGAGTCAACCTCGGTCCCGAGGTAAAACGCCTCGAGCTCGATGGCCGGGCGGATCGGGAACGGTGTGCGGAAATAGTAGCCGACTTCGGCGCCCGCGAACCATCCCGAGCCGCCATCGACGTTCGCGCCCTCAAGCGGCGTGCCCGTGGAAGAGTCGGCGGTGGTTGCGCCGCCGCCAAACACGCCGAAGTAAGCGCCGGACATCCGGCTGGCTTTCTCGGTGCTCACGGTGTCGAAGAAGACTTCGTCGGCCCGGAGCGCAGGAGTGAGAGCCGCGAAGGCGGCCACGGTGGCAATCAGGATGCGTGTCGGTTTCATGGGATGGGTGTGTTTTGGGTGTCGGAGGCTTGGATTGAATCAGTAGCGGACGCGGATGCCGCCCAGCCACATTTCGGAAGAGTAATCGGTGAGCTCGTCGAGTTTGGAGAGCATGATCTGGCGGTACTCGGCGTAGAGCCCGACCTTGTCGTTGACCCGCACTTCGAGACCTCCGAAGACCTGGGTGGCGAGGACGAACTCGTCGATGAGGAACGGGGAGGAGGTCGGTGCGGTCGGGATGCCCGCGAGGTCGCCGAAGGTCGTGACCGCCTGGTTGCGGTACCAGACCTGCGCGCCGCCGATGCCCATGCCGAAATAGGGGCGGAGCCGCGTGACATAACGGCCGATGCGCGGCTGCAAGCGCCGCAGGTCCAGGTTGACAACGCCGTTGAGCATAAAGGCCGCGTAATTGATGTCCGCCGCAGCGGTCGCCACGTCACCGAGCGCGGGAGAGTCGGCGTTGGCGGCGGAGAAGGTGGTGTTGAGCTGGCTCGATGAAAACAGACCTTCAAATTCAAGGCCGAACTCGAGCAGGTAGCGGGTCCGCCACGAATACCCCACCTCAATGCCGAACACGGCGGCTCCATCATAGTCGGCGAGGTCGTAGTCGAACATGCCGATGGTCGTGTCGCCCTCCTGTCCGGCGGTGGCCCCGCCGAACACGCCGACATAGGGGCCGTATTTCTTCTTCTCCTTCTTGAGAGACTTCATGTCCACCTCCGCGGCGTGGAGGGCGGGAGCCAACACGCCGGCGGCCAGCGCCACCAGTGCCGTCAGTGCCAGCAATGGGGCCGTCAACGCGCCGACGCTTCGGAGGGTGGCAGGGGAGTGGTTCTGGTGATTCGGCATGGCGTGGGTAGGTGTCGCGCACCCGCTCGTGCGAGGACCGTGGTAGGCACTCGCCGTCGCGTTCGCAGGAACGGCAGCACCCTAGAGGGAGCGTCGCGATGGATAAGCGGATTTTTGTGACGGTCTTGTCACAATGTCGAGCTCCCGCCATTTTGGGTCGGGGCGGATCTTCCTGCCGCCCTTCACATGCCCAAACCTGCCACCTGTTCCCGCGCGGTGATTCTGCTGTTCGCCCTGCTTTTCGGCATCGATCTGACAGCCCAGACTGCGCGGGAGAGTGCCCCCTCACAAGGCCAGACCGGGGCGGCGGCGGTCGAAGAGCCGCCGCTTCCGACCGACCCGTTCTCCGAGCCGATCCCGTTCGTGCCGCCGCTGATCGAGGGCCCCGCGCCGGGGGTCGAGGATGACCCCCTTCGGCTGCGGCCGCAGGCGCCCGTGGCGGCGCCGGACCTGACGCTCCCGGGTGATGTGCCGCAGGAGGCGCCGACGGGGCGCCTGGCCGAGTTGGCAGGCAAGGTGGCTCCGTCGGTCGTCGCCCTGAAATCCTGGGATGCCAGCGGGGAACTGCTCGCCACCACGGTGGGTTGTCTGATCTCAGCCGACGGTCTGATCCTGACCGACATGGAGATCATTCACCCGATCTTCGCGGATCGGATCGACTCCATCACCGCCGCAGCCGGGGACGGAATCGTGTATCGGATCGAGGGGCTTTGGAATCGCGATGCGCGCAGCGGGGTGACGCTGCTCAAGGCGACGGCCGAGGGGGCGCCGTTCCTGGCTGTGGCGGAGGGGGTGAGGGCGGAGCAGGAACTTCCTGTCCATGTGCTGGCTTTTCGCGAGGAGCGGGGACTCTCGCTGGCTGATGCGACCGTGCGAGCTGACACGACGCTGGCCGGCGAGGGTTGGCTCAATGTCCGCGGCAAAGACTCGCCCGGTTCCCCGGGCTCGCCGGTGATCGACGACGCGGGGCGGGTGGTGGCCATGGTGGCGTTACGGGCGGCTGAGGTGCAGTGGATGAATTTTGCGGTGCCGGTTGAGGTCGTGGCGGCGTTGCGCGGGGAAAAGATCGCGGCGGTGACCCCGCTGGACCGCCTTCCGTCGGGCGGGTTTGCGAAGCCGGTGGACGATCCCGCGTTCATCGAGGCGTTCAAGCGTCTCTACGAGGGGCGGCAGGTGCGCGCCTCCGCCCCTGAGTGGTTGCGCCTGGCCCGCCGGTATCCCAGGAGCGCCGAAGTCTGGGCGGTCTTGGGGCTGGTGTGTGATCGATTGGGAGCCCGCGAAGAAGCCCTGGCGTGCGCCGCCAAAGCCGCCGCGCTCGACCCTGCGGCCGGTCCTTACTGGTCTCAACTCGGAGTGCTTTCATTGCGCGGCGGCGGAGCCGACAGCGCCCAAGGGGCGGCCGAGCGCCTGGTCGGGGCGGGTGAGTATTTCGAGAAGGCAGCGCGTCAATCGCCCGGGGACCGATTCGCGTGGTTCCTGCTCGGTCAATCCCGACTGGCCCGCGGCGAGGCGGGTGCCGCCGCGGAGGCGTTGCAGCAGGCGGTCAAGCTCGACGCCGATTTCGGCGAGGCATTCTTCCTGCTCGGCTATGCGCTGGCGAAAACCGGCGATCTGACCGCAGCCGGAACGGCGGTTCGCGAGAGCACGCGGTTGCGCCCGGCGGATGCGCGCAGTTGGTATTACCTGGCGCTCCTGCAACGGAAGGAGGGCAGGCCCCGCGAGGCCACCCGGTCGATGGAACGGGTGACACGCATCGAGCCCGGGCATCCGCGCGCCTGGCTGGCGCTCGCCCACCTGTACCGTGAAGTCGGCGATGACGCCAATGCCCGCCTCGCCTTCGTGCGACACAATCGGCTCCCCGCCGCACCCGCCCCTTCCGCGCCGCCTCCTGCCAAGGCAGCGTCCGGCTCGGCAGCGTCCGGCTCGGCAGCGGCCACGCCGCGGCCCTGACCTGCCCTGGCTGACACCGAATTTCTCGAAAGCGCATCGCGCGCGCCCCGAGGCACCGAGCACGCGGGCTGCGCGGCGGGCATAGCCCGCTTTGGATGACCACCCGCGCTGACGATTCCGCGCGCAGCGTGTGACCGGCGTTTCGCGTGGGATCCACAGCGACGCTCTCTCGCGCCGCACCCTCCAAGAACGCCCCGCGCAGAAGCGTCGCTCCCTGAGAATGAGAAGCCAGTCCGCGTGGACATGGGCAACCCCTGCACGGTCGTCGCCGGCAACGTGTCCGGATTGTCACGATTCCTCGCTGGTCCGAGCGATGCCGTTGCGGGTGGATGGGAAGCATGTCGTCGAGGTGTAAGAAGCCGCTGATTGGAACAGTCCGGGTGCTCTGCATGGCTGCCGCGTTGAATGTGCAGGCTGGTCCCCCTCCCATCCTATCCGGCTCCGCTGGCGGCACTTCGGTACCGCCGACGCAGGCCCCGCGTCCCGAGTATCAGGCGGCGGTCGAGTCTTATGCCCGCGGTGAGTATGAACGGGTGCTGGATCAACTCGCCGAGCTATCGCGACGGCGCAAGCTCGGGGTCAAGGATCTATTGCTGCAGGGGGCCGCGCTGGTTCGCCTCAACCGGGCGTCGGAAGCGAGCGGGGTGTTTGTGCTGGCGCAGGCGCAGGATCCGACGGACCCGAGCATCACCCTCTGCCTCGCCGAAGCCGCGATTGTCGAGGGGGAGACCGGGGTTGCGCGCGGTTATCTCAGGCGGCTGATGCAGGCCGACCGGCTGGCGACCCGGGAGTTTGCGGGCTTCCTCGAAGTCCTGGCGCTCGTCCGCGACTCGGATCTGCCGGGTGCGCGCAAGAAGATGGAGGCGATGCCCTGGCCCAGCAGCACGGCGGCCCGGCTGTTTGCAGAGGCAGCCATCGAGATCGCCCAGGGCCGGACTGAACAGGCCGCTGCCCGGATGGACGAGGCGGCACGTGTTTTCGGGAAGAGCGAGGCGCTCACCTTCTCGGATTCCCTCATGTCCTTGGGAATGATGAAACGCAGGTAGTCGAGCCGGCGGAGCTTTGGATGGCCACCCGCGCTGACGATCCCGAACGCAGGGTGTGACCCGCGCGGTGTGCGAAATCCAAAGCGGTGCTGTGCGGTGCTTGCACCGCACTCCAAGAACGCCCTTCGAAGAAGTGGGCACGAGCCTGATCCATTGCGCGAAGCGCCTTGGAGTGCTCCGACAAGTCGGAGCTTTGGATTTTACCAGGCGCCCCCGACCTCAAAGTCATCGAGCATCGCCAGTTGATCGATCGAGAAACGACGGATTGTCTTCACCTGGGCGGGGGTCGCGGTGGATTCAAACCACCTCGCCGGGCACCCGAAAAGTTCGAGGCTCCGCAAGCCGATGGAGTGGGGCATGCAGCCATGCGGTGTCGCCCGTCGGCATGTGGGAATCGTAGTTCGGCACGTCGGGCGGGCAATGGTGAAATCCAAAGCGGTGCTGCGCTGTGCTTGCACCGCACTCCAAAAACGGCCTACGCTGCGCACGACGCGCCTGTTCTATCGCGTGATGATCACTGCGCCGCGCGCCGTGTCGGTCTTGGAAGGCGTGACCACAGAGGTCGCCGTCAACCCCACGTTGGAACCTTCGAATTGGCTCGCAGCCGACGAGGCCTTGAGCTGGACCGTGAAGATGCGTGAGGCGCCGGCGGCCAGGTTGTTGACAGGGTAGGTTCCCGCCAGCACGGCTTCGGTGATGTCGGTCGAGCCCGAGCGGTAGGTTGCGGTGAACCGGGTCGAGAAGCTGGCCGTTCCCTTCAACAGGAACGAATCCATCGCCGTACCGTCGTTCTGCAGCTTCAACTGGAAGGTCGCGGACCCTCCGCGTGCGATATTGGCCACCGCGATCTGGTTCGAGCCGTCGCTGTTGTAGATGTTGTTCCCGAAGAACGTGCTCGATCCCGGTGCCGCGGCCTGCATGTCGGGCTGTTCAGTGGCATCGCTGCGGGCAATAAAGACGGTCGCCGGATTCGGGGACTTGATCACGAACGGATCGGTCGTCGTGTTGCCCGTGCCATTGCCCGATCCGCCTTTCTTCTTCTTTGTGGCCGTTCCGCCACCGGACCCTTGGAGATGGACCGTGAATGTTTCCTGCGGCTCTGCCAGCAGATCGTCGGTGATCGAGATCGAAACGGTCTGGCTCGTCTCGTCCGGGCCGAACACGAGATTGCGGGAGACGGCACTGTAATCCTGACCGGCTCTGGCTGATCCGTCCTGCGTGTAGAGCCGGACGGAGATCGTCTGATCGAGGCCGTTCTCGCGTTCAACGACGATGTTGACCGTGCCGCCCTCGGTTCCGTTGTAAGTTGCCGAGGAGAGGCGCAATTTCACCGGCTGATCATCGTTGGTAATGGTCAGCGTCCCTTGCGCGGGGGAGCCGAGCGTCGCGCCGCCACCCACATTCATGAGCTGGACGGTCACGGTTTCGTCCGACTCGACCACCGTGTCGTTGGTGATCGGGATGGTGAACGATTTCTGGTTCTCGCCGTTCTCGAACGTCAGCGTGCCATTGGTGGCGCCGTAGTCGGTTGCGGAGGATGCGGTTCCGTTCACGGTGCGGTAGTCGACCGTGACCTGGCCGTCCGTCCCTCCGATCCGCTGCACCACAATGGTGGCGGTCCCGGCGTTTTCCGCCACCGCGAAAGTGTCGGTGGCCAGGGCCAGCGTGCCTGCCTGCCGGGCCTCGTTGTCCGTGATGATCAGGGTGGCAGACGACGGGGTCGTGAGCGAGGAACCCGCGGACGGATCCGAAAGCGAGAGCAGCACACTTTTGTTGCCGTCGAACATCAGGTCGTCCGCCACGGGGACCGAGAACGTCTCGGAAGTATCCCCGTTCACGAAGGCCAGGGTCCCGTTGACGGCGGTGTATTCCACGCCGGCAAGTGCCGTGCCATCGTCCGTGGCATAGTTCACCGTCGCCGTCCCGCCGCTGCCGCCGGTGCGGGTGACGGTGATGATGGCGCTGACGCCGTTCTCCGAGACCGAATAGTTCGCGGCGGAATAGCGGAAGTCGCCCGGCTGATCATCCTCGGTGATCGTAAGGACCGCGGTGGCCGGCGTGCCCAGCCCGGCGCCGGCGGTCGGATTCGCGAGCGCGAGGTTGACCGTCCGGCTGGGATCGGTGAACTGCTGGTTGTTGAGCACCTGGATCTGGAAGGTTTTGCTGGTCTGGCCGTTGTTGAACGTGAGCGTCCCCGCGCTCGGGGTGTAGTCGGCCCCGGCGGTGCCCGAGCCGTCCGACGTCGTGTAATTGACCGTGACGGTGCCGTCGTCGCCACCGGTGCGCTCAACGGTGAGGGTCACATTGCCGCCGTCCTCGGACGCGGTGTAGTTGGCCATCGAAAACCGGAAATTGCCGGGCGCATCGTTCTCCGTGATGGTGAGCACGGCGTTCTGCGGCTGGCCGAGCGCGGCGCTGCCGGTCGGATTTGCAAGGGCAAGGTTCACTGTTTCATCCCCTTCGAAAACGAGGTCATCGAGGATCGTGACGTCGAACGTCCTCGAGGTTTGGCCGTCCAGGAATGAGAGGGTCGTCGCGACGGGCGTGAAGTCGGAGCCGCCCGAGGCGGTGCCGTTGCTGGCGGTGCAATTGACGGTGACGTTTCCAAACGTGCCGTCGGTGCGGGTCACGCTGACGGTGAACGTCGTGTTGCCCTCGCCCACGCTGTAATTGGCGCTGGAGAACTGGAGGGAGCCGGCTGCCGGCGCAGCGTCGTCATTGATAATGGTGACCGTGGCCGGGTTGGGAGCGCCGAGGCTCGCTCCGCCGGTGGCGTTGCTCAGCGTGACCGTGAAGGTTTCGTTCCCTTCGAAGGTCGCGTCGCCCTTGACCACGAGGGTGAGGTTCGCGGACGTGACCCCGTTCGCGAAGTTCAGGGTGCCGGACTGAGCCACGTAATCACTGCCGCTCTGTGCCGTGCCGTTGGCCGTCGCGAACTGGACCGAGACGTTCCCACCCGCCCCGCCGGTTCGGAGGACCGGGATGATGACGTTGGTTGTGCCGGCGTTCGCCTCCAGGGTGGAGTAGGAGGCGTTCCCGAAGGCGAGGATCCCGGGGGGGAGGTCGTCCTCGACGATGGTGACGGTGGCGCCCGAGGGGGCTCCAATCGACCCGCCGGGATGCTGGAAGGTCGCGTTGGAGAGGCCGACGGTGAAGGTTTCGTTGCCCTCGAACACGGCGTCATTGCCGATGGTGATCGAGATGTTCTTGCTGGTTTCGCCGTTCAGGAATGCCACGACGGTGTTGACCGGGGTGAAATCGCCGGGGCCGGAGGCCGAACCGTTGGCGGTCGAGAGGGTGACATTGGCCGTGCCGTCACTGCCGCCCGTGCGTTGAACGGTTATATTCAGGGATCCGCCGTTCTCGGCGGTGCTGTAGGTGGCGTTCGAGAGCGCGAGCTGGCCGGGGACGGGAGCGGACGACTCGACGATGGTGACGGTGGTGGTCGTCGTGTTGCCAAGCGAGACGTTGCCCGTGACCGCCTGCGGATTGGAAATCGTGACGTTGAACGTCCGATTGCCCTGGAATCCCGGGCGGTTGGCGATGGGAACCGTGACGGTGCCGTTGGTGGCGCTCGCCGCGATGTTGGTGGTGCCGTTCGTTGAGGTGTAGTCAATGGCCGCCTGTGCGGTGCCGTTCGCGGTGGCATGCGAGACTGAGACAGCCGAGGTTTTCGAGCCGCTCCGAACCACGGGGATCTGGATGGAACCGGCGGTCTCGGCCACGGAGAGCGTGGCGTTGGCGAGGGAGAGCACGGTGCTGCCCGTGCCAGGAATCTCGGCCAGCAGGAGGACTTTCGTTCCGCCATTCAATCCGACGCCGTCGCTGGCCGATCCGCCGTTGGTGTCTACGCCGCTGCCCGGCGAAACGTTCGCGATGGAGCCCGCCAGCGTGGTCACCCCCGGGGTGTCGGATCCCGTGGAAAAATTGGTTTCATAGTCGCTTCCGTCGATCGCAATGGCGCTGGCATAAATGACGCTCGAAGTGACAATCGCCTGGGCGGTGGCCGACCCGCCCGGACCCGCGGTGCCGTCGAGAATCCACACATAGACGGTTTCGCCGGCCGCGCTTTGCAGTGGGTTGGTCGCGTTGGAAGTCGCGTTGCGGTAGGCCGCGAGCCCCGCCGCGTCGCCGGCGGCCACAATGACTCGTGATTCGAACGGAAGTCCCGCACCGAAACCGGAGAGGTCCGTGAACGAGAAGATCTCGCGGAACGCCGCCTCCAGTGCGGCCTGATTGCCCCCCGCCGCCAGTCCGGTGATCTGCGCCGGGGTGAGGCCGTCAAACCATCCGACACGGTAAAGTCCCGTGGGCAGCGGAGTCTGGTCGGCCCGGGCGATCCCCTCGTAGCTCGAGTCCGCATTGACGATCACCGGAAACTGCGCGGAGGCGGAATGGGCGGCGATCGCGAGCGTCAGGAGGCACGCCAGTTGCAGGAACCGCGCGGAGGCGGCGGTTCGACGGCTGGAGCGGCTGGACTGGAGGCGTGGTTTGGCGGGCATGGGGCTGGAATTGGGATTGTGGGTTGATCTGGTAACAGCCTCCACCGCCAACTGCCACGAATGCTGTGTGAAGAAAATGTCACAGAACTCCGGTTGTCCCGGGCGGGGCCTCCCCGTATTTGCACTCTCGTCACGACGACATCCGTCGCGATGAAAGTCAGACAACCGCAGAACCACACCACACTTCACGCAGTCCCATGATCAAGACGTCTTCCACATTTGCCGTGCTCTTCGGAGGGCTCATTGCAGCCTCCGTCGCACAGGCCCAGTTGCCGGTCAGTCGGCGCGCGGCGATCGTTCCGGTCCCGCTCTCTGCGAACTCCACCACCTCGGTTGGAATCCCGTTCATCCAAGAACCCGTGGCCCGTGATCTCGTCACCGGCGTCAGCGGCAACACCATTACGGGAGCCGGAGCCTACACGCCCGGCGCCTATGCCACTGGATACCAGTTGCTCATCGTGACCGGCCCGGGCCGCGGCACGGGACTTCCGATCAGCAACAACACTGCCTCCGACTTCACCGTCGTCGGGCCGGTGCCGGCGCTGACCGCCAACTCCGACGAGTTTGAACTCGTGTCCTTCAACACGCTGGCCAGCGTATTCGGCAACCCACCGACCACCCTGACGGGCGGTTCCAGCGCCGCGGCGGCCGACAAGGTCGTGATCGGGTCGAGCCAGTATTTCTACAAGACCTCCGGGGCAGCCTCTCCCGGATGGAAGCTCACCACCGCCCCCAACGGCGGCAATGTGAGCACCACCGTGCCGATCCCCAACCTCGCCGGGGTCAACATCATCCGAGTCGGAGCAGCGACGGATGTCGCCGTTCGCGGAGTTGCCCGGTCGACGCGGGCGGTCGTTCCGATCCCCACGGGCACGTCGCTCGTCAGTTGGCCGTTCACCGGCAATGTGATGCTTCTGGAGAGCGGTCTCCAGAACTCGATCCTGGGCGCATCGAGCGCCGCGGGGGCGGACAAGGTCGTCATCGGCGGCACGCAGTATTTCTACAAGACCTCCGGGGCCAACTCCCCCGGATGGAAGACCACCACCCTCCCCAACGCCGCGGCACCGGGCGCCAACAACGTTGTTCTGAATCCCTCGGGCAAGGCCTTCAACATCATCCGTGCCGGTGCGGCGACAAGCCACCCGGTGCTTGAGAGCTTCGCACCCTGACCCAACCTGCCGATTCCATGCATCCTCACCATTCTTCTAATCCCAACGCACCCACCGACACTACCCACATGAAGCGCATTACATCCAGCATCGCGGCGATAGCCGTCGCATTCCTCGTCACCGCCGGGTCCGCCCGGGCCTTCCCGGTCACGCTCAACGTTGACTCCTCCTACGAGGGGATTGCCTCCTCCGGCCAAACCCCGCTGAGCTCCGGGCGCTATCGGGTCGGGTGGTTTGACGCGGGAACGACCAACGTGCAACTCCAGGCGTGGTCGTCCGCTAACGATCTCACCTCGATTGAGAATGCCTTTAACGAGGTGTTCTCCTTCTCGAATCTGAACTCGTTCGGCGACGGCCTGCCCTTTGAGTCCACCACCCTGGTGGCGGACCTCGATGCAGTTGGGCTTGCCGCTTATAAGAACGTCTCGACCGGAGCCGCCGGCAAGCAGGTCTACTCCTGGATCTGGAACGCGGGGGTAATCGGCAGCGTCACCCAGCACGCCATCGTGACCTCCAGCATCACCTTCGCGGCGGCCAACGCCATCGACGGCAGCGATTTCGAGACCAACACCGCGACCGCATCCGACACGCCCGGCATCACCGCCGTGGTTGGTTCCATCAATCCCGTTCTCCTCGGCGGCGGGGTCGATCTCAACGGTGGTTCGGCCTCGGACTCGACCGGCTTCAACGGTGGCTCGAATGTCCTCGTTCTCTCCCCGGTCCCCGAACCCTCCTCCGCCCTGCTGATCCTCGGCGGGCTTGGCGCGATGGTCCTGCGCCGTCGCCGCCTCGCCTGAGTCGTGTCCGGCAAACTGCAATCCAACACCTGATTCATACACCATGAAACGAATTCTTACCACCTTGGCCGTCGCCACCCTGGCCGGCCTCGCCTCGCAAGCCCACGCGGGCTTTGTCGAGGTCACGGGCGTGATCCAGAACGACACGCGCTGGACCCGCGACAACGTCTACATCCTTCGGGAGGCGATCTTCGTCGTGCCCCCGGCCAAGCTGACCATCGAGCCGGGCACCATCATCCGCGGCGTCAAGGAAGGCAGCGGGTTCGACACCCCCGACGCGGGGCGTCCCGGGTCGCTCGTCGTCGCCCGTGGCGCGAAGATCATCGCCAACGGCACGCCGGACGATCCGATCGTGTTCACCTCGATCGACGACCCGAACGTGATCGGCGGCGCGGCGACCATCCCGGTCACCGTCAACGCCACCGCGGTGGTGCCGCGGAACTACGCTCCCGACGGCCCTGGTGGCCCGGCGGGCACCGGCACCAACGGGTTCGCTTATGACGGCGAGTGGGGCGGTCTCGTCCTGCTGGGCGAAGCCCCCATCGCCTACGACGGGGACGGGGACGGCTCGGATCTCCAGTACGACTCCGTGACCAACACCTACTCCGGGGACACGCTGCACTATCCGACCGGTGCCCCCAGCCCGCTCGAAGGTGCCAACGACATGAAGGCCGGCGATGGCGTCGGCATCGCGAACATCGAGGGCATCACTGTCAGCCAGTTGAGCAACTCGACTTTCACGAACATGTCCTACACCGAACCGTTCCCCGGCGCCGATAACGAGCCGGCCACGGGCAACATCATCGCGTCCACCTACGGCGGACTCGATCGCGCCGACAACAGCGGCGTGCTCGCCTTCGTCGTCAGCCGCTACGGCGGCTTCAAGATCGGCGGCGCCAACGAGCTCAACGGCATCACGTTTGGCGGCACCGGGTCGGCGACCGTCTGCGAGTGGATGGAGGCGTTCAACAACACCGATGATTCGTTCGAGTTCTTCGGCGGGTTCACGAACTTCCGGTTCCTGTTCTCGTTCTTCCAGGACGACGACGGTTACGACGGCGACCAGGGTTACAACGGGAACATGCAGTTCTATTTCGGCATCGCGGACAACTACACCATCGCCCGTGCCGGTTATGCCGGGAACAACACGACGGTGGGTCGCATCGCCGGGGACGACGGCCAGAGCGACAACCTCGCCGAGTGGGACGGGTCGGAGGCCCCGGTCCAGGGGTCCATCACCCCCGAGACCGAGCCTTACATGTTCAACTACACGTTCATCGGTTCCCCGTTGGTCAGCGGCAAGGACGGGCTCCGCAGCCGGCGCGGCTCGCTGGGCACCTGGCGCAACGGGCTCTGGCAGGACATCAACGACGACGCCTTCCGCGACGACGCCGATCCCGGCACGGCCGTGACCAAGGATTACAACGTCTACGCAAACGTCGGTGACAAGCGGCTGGGGACGACGATCTACACCAGCAGCAACGGATCGGCCCTCGTCAACGAAGTCGTCGGCGACGCGCACCTGACCAAGAACGGGCTCGACCCGCGCCTGGCCACCGGTTCCGCCGCCGCCGTTCCCGCGAACTTCCTCATCCCGGGCAACCGGACCGGGGATTACGCGTTCAGCGGTTGGACGCGAGTCCCGTTCGGCGCCGCCATGCGCGACAACAACATGCTCGCGGGTTGGACCACCGCGGAGTACCTGGAACTCCTTCCCACCACTAACATCGCCCGCCCGGCGGTGACGGTCGGGGTGAGCGGCAGCAACCCGACGGTCAACTTCCCCGCCGACACCGGCGTGGGTGGTCGCACGGCCCTCTACTCCGTGGAACGTTCCAGCGATCAACGCATCTGGAGCCCGATCGCAGTGGTTAGCGACAACGACGGTGCCGGGACCACCGACCAGTCGGCCGCCGTGTTCGCCACCAGCGACGCGAACGCCACGGCCGGCCTGATCAGGATCACCGATTCCGGCGCGACCCTGAGCGCGGGCACCGCCGTCTACTACCGCGTCATCCCGCTTTGATCTGAAGTCGGATCAACGCGATCCTTCCAGGGAGGCGGCGCCCCGGCAACGGGGCGCCGCTTTGCCGCTCTGGGGCAGGGCGCCCGGAGACACTCCCTGCACCACCCACCATCAGCAATCTCTCCATGATGACCCTCGTACGCATTCTCGTCCTGGCAGCCGCAACATGGCTCTCGCCTTGCGCCGCCGAGGTTGTGCCCGCGGCGCCGCTCACGTCCGCGGCCGCCCCGGCGGCCGAGTTCGGCCGGCGATTTGTCGGGTATCTGAAAACCGATTCCGATCAGCAGGCGGAGAAGGGGCTCGAACTGGTCGATGCCTGGTTGCAGGCATGGAATCCCGAGCCGGCGCTGGACATCGCCTCGCAACTCCAGGGCTATCGACGGGCGGTGGCCTACTACCGGATCGCCACCCAGCTCGCCCGCGCCGGGCGCAGGGAGGCGGCCCTCCAGACCCGCGTGCTGGGCGACGCCGCCGGGAACGGTGTCCTGGACCACGAGATCCAGGAAATCGCGGCCTCTCGCGCGGAGGCCCTTGCCGCGACGGGCGAACTCGCTCGCGCTCGCGACGCGCTCGCCGCCATCGTGGCTCCCGTCGTGCGCCTCCAAACCGAGGCCCGCTTTTTCGAGTTCGAGCCAATCGACCAGCTCGATGCCCGTGTCCGCGAGTTCGCTTCGAGGGCGGGGCGGGTGCCGAGCCAGGCGGGTAAAGCTGAACTCTTCGCAGCCCGCACGCTGCTCGACGCGGGGGATCTCGCCGCCGGGCGCGCCCTGCTCGACAGCGCGTTCGAGGCGATCGCCCGCCGGGCGGACGTCGAAACGGTTCCGCTCCTCCACCGTACCGTTCGCCTTTACCTTCTCGCGGGGGATCTTGAAGCCGCCCGCCGGTGCGCCGAGGCGCTGAGCGGGTTCGCGGCGCGCACCGACCCGCTCGCCTACTGGAAAGCGCGCGACATGCGGCTTGCGGCCGAGAGCTTCTACGCCATCGGCGACGGGAAAATGGCCGGCGCATTTCTGGATCGTATCCCCAATCTGGTCAACCGTCTCGACGCCCACTCGCTCGGGCGCGGGGGATCGGAGGCCGCGCTCGCCTTCCTGCTTCAGGGGCAGCCCGACCAGTTTCACGCCGCCGCCCGCCACATTCTTCTCCGGCTGCGCGGCCATGCCCACCACCGGGCGCGCGCCATGAGCGGCATCGACGTCCTCACCGCATACATCCAGTCCGGCGTGCCGCTCGTCGAGGCCGTCGCGAAGGAGCTGGAAGAAACCGCCCGGTCCATCGAAGTCGACCCGGCCTACATCCATCCCGGCTGATGCGGCGCGGATCGCAGGCCCCATCCCTCCCGCGCGTTCCCAGTCCGCCCTCCCGCGAGGGTCGCCAGCGCTCCTCCACCCCCTGGTGGATCTGGTTTCTGCTTGTCGCGGCGGGGCTCGCCCTGTGGGCCCGCCCACTCCGGGCCCAGGAAGCCGCCGGCGGCCTGCGCGGGCGGGTGCTCGACGCCGATTTCCGCGCACCGGTCGCGGGGGCGATCATCAGCGTGGAAGGGACGGGCCTGCGCGTCCCGACTGATGGGGAGGGGCTGTTCTCCCTCGGGGGTCTCCCCGCCGGGACGTACGCGCTGCGGATCGAGCGGGAGGGGTACGGCGTCGTGCGCGTAGCGGACCGCACGGTCCGGGGCGGCGCGTTCACGGAGGTGGAGGTGGATCTGCTGGCGGAGGCGCTGGAGCTGGACGAATTCATCGTCGCGCCCGCGGAGGAGTTCGAGGGGGCGGAGATCGCACTCGACATCCAGCAGGACCTCACGTCGTTCGCCAACGTGATGGGGTCTGATTTCATCTCCAAGATCGGTGCCTCGGATGTCGGGAAGGCGCTCACCAAAGTCGCGGGCATCAACGTCATCGGCGATCGCTACGTGGTCATTCGCGGTTTGGCGGACCGCTACAACGCTGTCTTGCTCAACGGGGCGGGGGTTCCCAGCTCGGATCCCGACCGGCGCGCGCCGAACATCGACCTCTTCCCCGCGAGCATCGTGCGGAACATCCAGACTTCCAAAACGTTCACGCCCGATCTGCCGGGAGAGGCGACCGGAGGATCGATCAACATCATCACCAAGAGCATCCCGGACCGGAGCTTCGCGAAAGCCAAGCTGAGCCTCGGGTACGACACGCGGGCGACCGGGAATTCGAGGTTCCTCACCTATCAAGGGGGCGGCACCGGCGCCTTCGGCACGCTCTCGAGCCGGCGGTTGCCGCAGTTCATCCGGAACGCGCCCCTGCCGCAGATCATCGCGGTCGGGGATGGCCAGAAAGCCGACCAGGAGTTTCGCGACCGGGTGAACAACACGCTGGCCCGGCCGATGGGTGCCAGTGAGGCGACCGCTCCGCCCGACACCGGGATCGAGGCCACCATTGGCGTGCGCGGCACCTTCTGGGACCGGCCCGCGGGGTTGCTGCTGGCGCTCGATCACCGCAAACAGTACCGCCTGGATCTCGACGGCGAGGAAGGCCGCTACAATTTCGTTCAGGACGGCAGCGCCGGCTTCGTTTCCCGCCGGGTGAACGTCCAGCGCGGCACCGAATCGCTCCGAGGCAGCCTGCTGCTGGTGGCGGGTATCGAGCCGCAGGCCGGCGACGAGATCAAGCTCACGCTCTTCACCAACCTCTCCGCCCAGGACCGGGCGTCCGTGCGGCGGGGGCCGAGGGATATCCCGGTCGGGCCCACCCCGCCGCCCGCGGATGTCGATTATTACCGCGAATCGCTCACTTACACGGAGCGGCGGCTCCAGGTGTTGCAGCTCTCCGGACGCCACCACTGGGAGGGCCCGGTTGATGACGAGCAGTACCTCCTCAACTGGTTCGCCGCCTACAATCTGTCGTCCCAGGACGAACCCGATCACCGCTTCATCGAGGCCGAGATCACGCCCGAGGGCCTCTACCGCCCCATCGGCAACGCCGTGATCCCCCTGTTCCGCCGCTACTGGCGCGAGTTGCAGGACCAGCGCTGGAACATCGGCTTGGACAACGAGATCGTGCTCTTCGGCGAGGAGGAGCAAAAGACACGGGTGAAATTCGGCGCCGGCTTCGACGTGATCACTCGCGAATACCGGGCGGATAACTTCGCCTACAATCTGGGGCTGAACAATTCCGAGTTTTTCCCGTCGGCCTTGAAGCCGTCGCCCTATCCCGGAGCCACCTGGGCGGATGTCTACAACTACGGCAACCCGCTCAACGCATCCATCGACGGCAACCCCGTGGCGGGCCACTATCTCTTTCGCAGCACGGCCCCGGAAGAATACGACGCCTTCTTTTCCGCCCCGTCGGCCTTCCTGATGGTGCGCACCGACCTGAGCGAGCGGCTACAGGCGATGTTTGGGTTCCGGTTCGAACAGTCCAATTACTCGATCAACGCCACCGACATCTCCGAGGTCGCCAGGGAGAATGGCGACCTGGCCGTGGCGCTCCTGCCGCCCGAGGACCGGACGGTGACCAACATCAACGATCTGCTCGCCGGCGGTGAGCGTGCGAGGAACAACCCCGCCGTGCAGGCCGCGAGCAAAGTCCGGCTGAACGAAAGCCACGTGCTCCCCGCCTTCTCGTTCAAGTACGACGCCGGCGATCACTTCGCGCTGCGCGGCTCCTGGAGCCGCACGATCGCCCGCCCGTCGTTCAAGGAGCTCGCCCCGGTCGCCTTCCGCGACGCGGAATCGGGCACGGATTTCGTGGGGAATTCCGGGCTCCGGATCTCGAACATCGACAACTTCGACCTGCGCCTGGAGTACTACCCGCCGGGGGGCGGCACCGCCGCCGTGAATCTGTTCTCGAAGTTCATCGCCGACCCTATCGAGCTCTCGAACACCGGCTTCCGCCAGTTCATTAACAGCAAGGATGCCACCATCTATGGGTTCGAGTTCGAGTTCGATCGCGACCTCGGGTTCATCGACCAGTCGCTCCGGCCCTTCTCCGTCGGCACGAACTTCGCCTACCTCCGCTCCCAGGCCCAGCGGGAGACCTTCAGCGTCTTCGGCACCACCCGGCGCCTGCAAGGCCAGCCGGATTCCATCTTCAATTTCAACGTCATTTACGACAACCGGGAATACGGCCTCGGCGCGGGCCTTCTCCTGAACGTGACCGGACCCTACCTGGATTCGGTCGGCCAGGGCGTCATCCCCGATATTTTCGTCGACCCCGTCACCACCCTCAACGCCTTCCTCTCCCTGAAGATCGGCAAGAACGGCAAGGTGACGCTGCGCGCCAACAACC
>ENA-ORBV01007507-ORBV01007507.1-microbial-mat-metagenome-genome-assembly--contig:-NODE-7507-length-18706-cov-6.509850_pt1 | contig 18706 bp, 11 predicted proteins | sample MGYA00237777_ERZ505514 | MGnify/ENA primary metagenome ERZ505514 (study PRJEB26160, sample SAMN06269048) | microbial mat metagenome | isolation source: Oligotrophic lake microbial mat | place... | reverse complement strand
TTTTTTTTTTAATGCTACGGAGACCACCGAGATCTACACCTCTCTATTCGTCGGCAGCGTCAGATGTGTATAAGAGACAGACAATATTTTAACCGCCAGCCGCTGGGACGCGGACCGCCGCGGTCACATCTGGGGGAAAATATTGCGGAGACTCGTCAAGCGCAGGCAATGCGCCAAGCGCCCTGAACACCGCTTCGACATCCTCTGGATTCGCTTTGCTCGTGGTCGGACTATTCACATCGGCGGGCTTCAGTTCCGGTGGAACGACCACCCCAAGTGGGCACAAATCGCGCGCCTTCGCCTTCGTCGTCATCACCGCCGCCATGTTGTTTCGATGGGATTTGACGGCAGCGTCGAGTGCGTCGAGCGGCGTTCCTTCGAATGCGTGTTTGATGACCGACTCGGATTCATCGCCCGATGCGATACCGGCAAGCAGTGCGCCCATCTTGCTGCGATGGGCATCGCTGTCGCCGTGCAGGACAAAGTCAATGAATGTGTACGCGGTCGCCCGAAAGAAACCTCGAACTGCGGGAGTTGCAACTTGATTGAAGCTCAACTCCCACATCTTCGACAGGCCAAGGTATGCGTCCGAACTGCGAACAAAGCCCATGCAAGAAAGGACCTGTCCGCTGGCATCAGACCTCAGTTCCATGGTGGACAGATAAGCCGCAAATCCTTCGTGGAACCACAAGGGTGCCTTTGGGAAGGCTTTGAGAATGAAAAGATGCGCCAACATTTCAAGCGCAGCACGGCCCCCCGCGTTGGACTCTGCATCACCGGTCGTTTTCAAATCCGAATCCAACGTGAGATCCGTGTGCATGTCATGCAGCGTGTAGGGACGAAGCACAAGGAGGCCGTCCTTGCCGATCTTGCCGTCACCGGGCACCTTCGCGATTGCGGCACCCGAGCGCCGTTGTCCCATGAGATCCATGAAGTCTGGATCATCCATGAACAACACGTCGACCTTGCCAAGGCTGGCAGCAGCACCCTTGAAAAAGGGCGTTGCCGCGAACCCCGAATATCCATTTTCAAGCGCTCGAATGACGTCCTCGTGGTTGCTGGCGCCCGCCGTGTAAAGCGTAAAGTGCTCGGTCTTCACGGTGCTCCACCCCTCGTAGGTGGCACAGCCCGCACCAAGGGTGAGGCACAAACAAAGGGCGACGACTGTGGCTTTCATGACCAACCTCCGTGAGGGTTTGAGCGATCGACGAAAAACCATGAATATCACGCCCAGGGCGCCGCTCCGAACCTTCGATTGGCGCAGTCGATCCTTCGGCCGGCCGGGCCAACGGACTTCCATGGCTTGCAAGCGGTAGTACGCGGTGTTATCGCAAGAGAATGTTCGACCAGCTCAAAGGCCGCTTGCTTGACGGCATCCTGTCGCCATTCGGCAACCACTTGCCCCCGGTGCGCTGGGCCAAGGAGGCACTTCTCCTCGTCAACGACCTCGCGGGCCGGCCCTTGCGAACCCAGGTAGCCGCCCAACCCACCGATCCCACAGCAACCTCGCCCACGCGCGAGCAAGCCCCCGTTATGCTCTACAAGGACTGGAACTCGCGAAACGATCTCAAGCGACTCATCGACGTGCTGGTCGGCGCGAACATCAAATTTCAGGAATTCGACGTGACCGATGACGAGGCAACGCGCACCTGGGTCAAGGCAACCTCGAAAGTGAATGATCTTCCGGCCGTATACATCGCCGGCGAAGCCATCGGTGGCTACCACGAGCTCGCGCAGCTCGATGTGAGTGGCGAGTTGCGCCGAAAGGTTTTCGGAAACTAATGGCCGGTTCATACGGGGTTTCGTTTGCTGCCAGGGCGATCACCGCCGGAAACTTTCCAGAGGCTATCGTGCAGGCGACGGCTGCCATCCAGCGCGACGACACCGATCCCGAAGCCTGGTTCGAAAGGGCAACGGCTTATGCGTGGATGGATCGCAACCTCGAAGCGGTGTCCGACTTTGAACACGCCATCGAGCTCGACACCGAGGCGGGCATTCTTGAAACCGATGCCGTCGACGACGCTTTCTTTTCGGCACTGCTTGCCGCTGCTCAGAAAGAAGCGTCTATCATTGACGGGGTTAAGCACCTCGAGCGCTATACGGCCGTTGTGCCGAAGGGCCGACACGTGCAGGACGCCGTCGACTGGGCACGCCGACTGCGGGGAGAGCTGAAGAGCACGTTCATCAAACACCCCGGGGTGGAGGGGAACGATTGATGAAGGTGGACGATTGATGAAGGTGGACGATTGATGAAGGTGGACGATTGATGAAGGTGGACGGTCGGATAACGCGCGCACAGCGACTGCGCGAATCGAGACGAGCCGCCGTGCTGGCCGTGGCACGCCGTATTTTCTCGGAAAAAGGCTACCACGCCACCAGCATCGACGATCTCATTGCAGGCGCCGACATTGCCCGTGGTACGTTTTACCTTTACTTCGAGTCAAAACGGGCCATCTTCGACGAATTGCTCGATGGCCTCGTCACGACGTTGCAGGCGCAGGTCAAACGCATCGAAGTGGGACCCGGGGCACCGGCACCGGTCGAGCAAATGAACGCCACCGTCGATCGGGTGCTTGCGACGTTGCTGGAAAATCGCGAAATGGCGCGCATCTTGCTCCGCGAAGCCGTGGGCATCGACATTGATTTCGACCGCAAGCTCGGTGCGTTCTACGGCCGCATTGATGGCATGATCGTCGGTGCGTTGAACACCGGGCAACAGATGGGCCTCGTCCGCCCCTGCGATTCAAGCGTGGTCGCCCGATGCATCCTCGGTACCTTGAAGGAGGTCGTGAACTGGACCTTCGTCGAGCAGGATCCGACACACATCAACCTCAATAAACTCGGCCGCGAAGTGATCGACTACATCCTCCAGGGGTTATTCAAATAACGGCTAGACCGCTGCAGCGACTTGCAACTCGCTCGGTGTCGATGTCGTCTTGGCTCCGCGACGTTGCATCAGCCGCTCCGTGAAATCGACGATCTTGGCCATACGACCCTTCTTCACGTCGGTCACCACATGTTGCACCAGGTTGGCGGCCATGCTGGCCACCGTGCCATGGCGTGGGTAGAACAACGAAGAACCGCGCCAGGGTTTGGTCTTGAGATAGGCGCGCAATTCTTCCACGGTCAAGCCGTGCTTCTTCAATTCCGCTTCGTATTCAGCGCGGGCTGCCAGGCGAGCCTTGAAGAGCATCATCTGAACACGCGAGTAAACGTTGACGGCTCCGTCACCGTTGGTCTCAATCGGGCAGAAGATCCCCTGCGGGTACTTCTCTGTGATGATCGATTGAACACCATCCGACACACCGGCAGACGGCATGCAACCGAAAGGCTTGACCGAAAGGGTCATCGTCGCCTTGGCCTTCTGGACGTTGAGAATCAACTTGCCCACTTCCATGTGGCCCTCGCCGCCGCGGAGATGGTTGTTGTAAAACGGCGCCGCTGCCTCTGCGACATCGTCCATGTCGGACAGGTGAACGTCATGCAGGCCCATGATGTGGCCGATGCTGTAGAACGTTCCCTTGATCGCATGCTTGGCTGCCCAAAGTGTGAGCAATTTTTTGCGCACATTAACTCCGGCCAATCCCTTGCGGGCGTCATCTTCCCCACGCAGAACCATGCGCTCCCGGGTGTCCCAGCCCTGCTCCCAGATCATGTACAAGATCCACGCGGTCACCGGTTGGATGTCACATTCCGCGCCCTCGCTTTCGAGGAACTTCTGCAAACCGTAGTTGCCATCACCTTCGGTGGTCATCGCCCAGAACTCACCGATGATCGAAACCTTCGGCTTCACGGTTGTCCTATCAACCTGTACGTTCATGAGGTTGCGACGCGTCTGAATCATCGCCCACAAGAGCGACTTCTTCCCGCCACTTTCGAACGCATCGTGAATTAGTTTTTTGGAAGCTTCGAGCGCCTCGTTCGTCGCACCCGGCACCACCTCGTATGGGCGAATGCGGTAACCGATCATGTTCAAGACGTCGCCGATGAGGATCGCCTTCAGCAGTGCGACAAAGAACTTGGGGTTCATCTTGAGCCCCTCTTCTTCGCCAGTTGCCTGCTTGAGGCCGCCCTGCTGCTGGAACAGTATCACGCGGAAACCCTCAAACCCCGAGTCCCGCAAGGCCTTGCGGTATTCGGTGACGTACGTGCCGAATCGACAGGGACCACATGCGCCCGCCGTGAGGAACAGATAGTTACCCACGATGTCGGCGACTGGAACTTTCTGATCGTCGCGCAGCCACGTCAGATACTTCACCAAGTTTCCAACCGTGAAGTAGGTTGGGTTGCACTGGCCGCGATTGCCGAATTCCTTGCCGAAATTCAAGGCGGCGTTGTCAGGACAATCGATTGCTTTGACCTTGTAACCGATGCCGCGCATGGCTCCTTGCAGGAACATGTCGTGTGACATCGTGAGACCGGAGATAAGAATCGTCGTGTGCGACCGCTGGGTCCCCGTGAATGCCGTGGGGTTGTCGTCGCGCCAGTGCTCTTTTCCGGGCTCAAGACCAAGAGCAGCCATCTGCTCCAGCTCGAACTTTTTCAATTCGGCGTCGACATCGACATCCGCCGTCACCGGGTCGGAGACGATGGGAAGTTTCTTGTAGCTGCTCTTCTTCTCAGTCGTTGCAATCGTTTCCAATGTAAGAACCTCCGCACGGTTTAGACACGAGCCATGACTTCTTGTTCGTCGACCACTTTTCGGATGCCCACCCGAATCAGACCGGCATCCTTGGCCGCCATCTCGGCGGGCTGAACCTTCGGCCGATTGGCCTCCACCCGTCGCGAGTACGCGCTGACCTTCGCCTTGGTCTCGTTGATCGAAGCCTCCAAAGCGGGATCTTGCTGCTTGCGCGCTTCCAGTTGACTGCGTTTGAGTTCCAGTAGCGAGAGTCGCTTTTCCTCAATACGGAACTTCAATTCATCCTGGCGATGGCCTGTATCTTCCAGCCGCTCCTCGTGCAATTTGAGCGAGTGTGCATAGGTCTTTACCCGAATCTTGATCGATCCACCGGGCTTGTTCGCATCGATGTCGTGCAAGGCAGAATACGGCGTGGCCGACGACGAAATAATGGAATCAATGAGGCCATAGGTCGGCGCGTCGTGTCCGCACTTGAATGAAGACAGGTCGAGCACCACCACATTCGGATGTCGCGCCGCAAACTTCGCCGCCCAAACTTTCTGCACCGAGTTGGCCGAGTAATTCTCGGGCCAAACGTCCTGCACCTCAAGCGGGCCCTCGATGCGCCCAGCCTTGATATCGCTTTCGAAGAAACGATGCAGCCACTGGGGATCCTTCGGAATCGAACGCATCGACAAGATCGGATAGCCCAGCACCTGAAACTCTTCGAGCACGCCGTGGTTCAACCCCGGGTCGGAGTGATACGGCCGTCCGATCATCAACACCGCGACGCGATTTTCGTCCTCGACGGTTTCGAGCATTGCGAGGCCCTTCTTTTGTAGATCCGCGTCAAGGATCTCCATGGCCTTCCAGCCCTGGTTGCAGGCGAAGTCGCTCTCGTCCTCGGTAATATTGAGCAGGGGCCCCCAGGCCTCGAAGAGTTGTCGTTTGAGCAACGACGGCTCGGTGAAGGTGAGTGCCGGATCAACGTAGGTGATGCCGCGCTCGGCAAAGAAATCGGTTTCCTTCGTGAAAGCCGCCTTCATGACCTCGGGCGCCCCGGCAACGATTGGGCAAGACGCGGTGTCCATCAGCTTGTTGAGCCCTGGCGGAACGTGTGTCACGCATGGGAAGAAAATGTGCTCGAGTTTCTTGCCGCCATCCTCCGCCGACTTGTCCTTGTCGTGGTGGTGGAAGATTAGATTGTGGATATGCGCCTGCGCAACTTTCGATGGGTAACACGGATCGATGGAACCGTACTTGCCACCCTCTTGCCACATTTCCTCGGTGGTGTTGTCGGAGAACACCACGTTCTGCTTCTGGATGCCCAGCGTCTCCAAGTATGTCCGTATGAACGGAGCCAACGTCCAGTTGTTGAGTACCTTCGGGATTCCCACCCGCACCGATCGTCGCGCTTCCCAGGCCACCCCGTCGGAACGCTGGAAATTGCGCTGAAAAGGCCGCTTTTTAACGCCCATAAAGGTCTTGGTGACCTCGACGTCGGTAACCACCTGGGTGGCCTCGGGCATCGGTTCGGAATCGTAGAAGTGACGGAAGGCCTGCTTCGATTCGTAGTCCACCAGGTTGGGAAACTCCTTCATGAGTTTCTTGCGTTCCTTGGCGAGCGCTATCATCGCATCTTCGGACTCGACGGTGCCCTTCTCGCAGCTAAATCCCGAGATGTAGCGCGAGGTGCGGCCGTCCGGTGTCTTCGTGTCGATGAACGTCCTTGCACACAAGTTGGGGCAGAAGTGACAACGGGTTGTCTCGTCGTTGATCGCCTGGAACTCCAGGTTGATGGCAGCATCGATGCCAATGAAGGTGGTGTGGCCCTTGCGCATCACCACGCGACGGGTCTCCATGGCGGCCCCGATCGCGCCCGCTTCACCGGTGTGGGGATGCACGTACACCTCGGCGCCCGGCACGCGCGCCTTGATGTAATCGACCTGCGCCTTGAGCGCCGCAAGATTGTGTTGCGTTCCGCCCTGTAAGACGAACGTCTTGCCGAGTTCGGCCATCCGGGGGATCTGCACCACATACTGCCAGACGTTTTTCGGCAACACCTGCGCGAGGCCCGCGAGAAGCTCCTCCTTCGAGAATCCCTCCTTCTGGAAATTGACCCGGTCCGAGTCGAGAAACACCGCACAGCCGTAGCTGAATTTCGGCGACAACTTGGCCTGGAACGCAACATCTGCGTAGTCGGTCACCTTGACGCCAAACTGATCCGCCATTGCTTGCAACAGCATGCCGTTGCCGGCCGAACACTGATTCGACAGACGGAAGTTCTTGATGTCGCCGTTCTGCATGAACAGAACCTTGATGTCCTGCCCGCCGATGTCGCACACAACGTCAATGTCGCCAAAGTAGTGAGTCGCCGACATCATGTGGGCCACCGTCTCGACGATGCTGGTGTCGGATTTCACCGACTCCTTGAGCACGTCGGCTGCATAACCCGTGGCGCCAAATCCCATCACTTCCATCACCGCGCCCTGATCGGTGATGTACTTCTTGAGGCCCGCCAAGATCTCCTTGGTATCGGCGATCGGGTTGCCCTTCGAGAGCATGTAAGATTTCTTGAGCAACGTGCCGGTGTCGTAGTCGATCAACACCGCCTTCGAGGAAGTCGAGCCACCGTCCATGCCGATGACCACCCGTACCACCTGGCCGTGCGCGAAGGATGCGTCTTCAAATTTTGGAATGGTGTAGAGCGTTTTGAACTCTTCGAGTTCGCCCTGCCCCTTGTCGTCACCCTGCGTGAGGAGGGGCGGGCCAGCGGTTTCGCCGAGGCGTGCCGCGCGGCCGTGCAAGATGAAGTCTCGCAACTTGTCCATGCCGCGATACAGACCAACGTCGGCATTTTCGTAGAGGCCGTACACGACCGCACCGTAGGCTGCGTAGTACTGGGCGTTCTCGGGGACAATGATCAGCTGATCGATCGGCACGTCCTTCGGATAGGCGTAGCCGCGATCGCGCCAGGTTTCCGGAATGCGTTTGCGCCAACAATCGCGCAGGAACGGCAGGTAAGTATTGGGCCCGCCAAGCAACAAAACCTTGTGTCGCAGCGTATTGCCGCGGGTAAGTACCGAAAGGTTCTGCATCACGATCGCGTCGGCCAGCGAGTTCATGATCTCGAGCGACGGGATGCCGCTCTTGACCAGATTCACGATATCGGTCTCGGCGAACACGCCGCACTTGGCCGCCACGTGATGCAACTTGGAATCGTCAAATCCAATTTTGACGACCTCTTCGTTTGGCAGACCGACCTTGATGACACATTTGTCGATGGTGGCACCCGTGCCCGAAGCACACTTGTCGTTCATCGAGGTGATGGCGGTCTTCTGACCGGTCTCTTCATTCTTCTTGAAGATGATGATCTTGGCGTCCTGGCCGCCAAGCTCGCACACCGATCCAACGTCGGGATGCAGGGTTTCCACTGCCAGCGTGACCGCGTTGACCTCCTGGACGAACTTCGATCCAATATGGGGACCGATCGGCGACCCGCCGGAGCCGGTAATGAACGTACGAATCTGATGGTTCGAGAGGTTGGGAAAAGCCGCAGCGATGCGCTCAAGGAACGCCAACACAAATTCGGCCTGCTTGGTCTGGTGGCGCAGATAGTCGCTCCACAGGATCTCCTTGGAGACCGGATCGACCACCACCGCCTTCACCGTCGTGGAGCCGACATCGATGCCGATCGCGACCGGCTCAGTGCGAAGGTTCACGTTCATTTCTGCGGACATTCTCGCCCCCCCAAAAATAGACTGACAGTCCAGTCCTAAAATAGACTGACGAATGAGTCTAAAGACTGAACCGGTCTCCGGTCAAGCGAGTAAAGTCTCTGCCAGGTCGATTTTCGAGCCTCCTCGATCCCTTCCACTCTGATTTCGAGCGTTGAAACGCCTCCCGTTACATCGTTCACGCGTCCCCGACTCCTGCCGCTCTGATTTTCGCTCGACGTGACCTCTCCCGCCCTGAGCTTCTCGCGGCAGGGTCCCTGCCGCTCTGATTTTCGCTCGACGTGACCTCTCCCGCTCTGAGCTTCTCGCGGAGGGGCCCCTGCCGCTCTGATTTTCGCTCGAAGTGACCTCTCCCGCTCTGAGCTTCTCGCGGAGGGGCCCCTGCCGCTCTGATTTTCGCTCGACGTGACCTCTCCCGCCCTGAGCTTCTCGGGAACCTCGACGCTCGACCTCAGACAGATGATATTTGCTCGCCCAACTTCTCGCTCATCGTGAACGCGACCTGCACCCTCAGGCCGCCGGAATACGCACCTCGAACCGTGCGCCGCCCAACGTTGAAGGTGTATCCGCAACACGAATATCACCCCCGTGGTCGATCAAGATCTTTCTGACGATCGCCAATCCCAAGCCGGTGCCACCTTCCTTGTGCGTCACATACGGGTCGAAAATGCGCTGACGTTCATGAGGCGGAACGCCAGGGCCATTGTCTTCCACGGAAACCAGAACCTGTTCAATCTGATCCGACGCGCCAACGGTCAGTAGAATCTGCGGCGTGCGACCTTCGGCTTCCGCAGCCTGCACGGCATTCTCAACCAGATTCGCGAGAACGCGGCGAAACAGAACTTTGTCGCATTTGGCGTAAATCACCGCTGCAGAGACTGAAACCCGAGTCACCTTCTCGAACTGCGGATGCTGCCGAACGAACTCTTCCACGAGTACACCCAGATCCATCACCACCGGCTCGGCTCGAGAGAGTTTTGCGAAAGCAGAGAAATCATCGACAAGACGTCTCAGCCCCGTGATCTCTTCGTAGAGAATTTCATTCGCCGTGTTGAGCAAACGACGGTATCGATCATCGTCTCCGGAATACTTCGACACCAACTCCTGGACGGCCAACTGCACGGGCGTTAGCGGATTTTTAATTTCGTGTGCCAACCGCCGCGCGACTTCCTGCCAGGCGGACACCTTCTGAACGTATTCTAGCCGCGACCTTGCTTCGGCAATCTCAGACACCATGGCATCAAACGTACGACCCAACTCGTCCAACTCGTCCTTGCCTTCGGGACGAATTCGAACCGTTAGATCGCCGGCCGCAACCAACGTCGTGGCGTCACGCAGTTTCGCCACACGCTTGGTTGCCTTTCGCGCAACGTAGAATCCAACCAGAGGCGGAATCACAAGGACGATGACAATCACCGACAGGTACTCCCGCAATACCCTGGGCACAACCGCGGCAAGTACGCGATCGAGTTCCCGTTCTCGATCCATAGATTCGCGTAACCTCAGAAACCTGTCGTACATTTCACGCGGAATCCCGAACGTCAGTTCAAGTATTCTTCCAGAACGAGACTCCCCTTCAAGGGGCGATATCTCCGCTAAAAACGGCGGGGATTTCTGTGATCGCTCCATCACGGCCGGGTCCGCTTCCCACGCATCGACTATTACGCCTCCCTCCAGTAACCGAGCTGTCAACAAGCCTTCAACCCGTTCAAGTTCAGCCAACGAAGCGGGTCTCCGCTCCGCGATTTCTTCTGTCCGCGCTCGAAAGATATCCTTCCGATCGTCGAAATAGGCCCGGAAAACATCCACCGCTTGCCCCATGGCATCACCCGCCTCGCGTTGCTGTTCAAGTAGAACCGTTGAGAAGTTCTTCAGGTAGAACTGAAGCGCATAGGTGCCTGCGCCCGCCGATAGAACACCAACTAAAAGCATTGCGCCCAAGATCTTCAACTCGAAGCGACCCGGAAGACGCAATTTCATCGGCGCGGCTCCCAAAAAACCTGCGAAACGAAACGCAATTCACGATCGCTATCGTCGGTACGTGGACTCACAAATATTGCGACGAACGAACCGAACAGACTCTCGCCCGGGAGGTCTTCCTGATTCTGATTCGGCCGTGTTAGCGAACGCTGGACGTTCTCCGCCATCTCCTGCGAAAGCGGATTGAGGTCCGCCCGAAAAGCAATCTGGTACCGTTGACCGGTCCGCAAGGCGGCCAGATCTGCGACAGCGAATTTTGCAAGAGCGGTCGCCAGTCGAATAGCGTCTTTTTCCGATGACACAGAAAACCGTTCATCACGAATGACGCCGCTCGATTCCGAGCCTTCTTCACGATGTACTCGGTAGCGCTCTTCCCAGATGTCGTAGATGATTTCGCTTCGGCGGAAGCTGTTTGCAATGGGTCGGTCCGCACCATCCGGAAAAACCGAAACACGAATGAACACCCGGGTCGCGAAACCCGACCGGAGGCGTTCACGTTGTGCTGTCGCAAACAAATCCTGCAATCCGACGTCGACATGCAACTTGTCGGAGAAACGATTTAGACCGGTCTTCCTAACAGGAAGGGGCTTTCCGTAGGCCGGTACTGAAACCCATAGCGCCCAGACAAGCCCAATGGCTAACGTTTGCGTTAGTAACCGCTTCAAAATGGTGTTCGCCCTACAGCGTTGCCGGCAGAAAGTGAAAACAGGCCGAATGCTGTATCGACACGGATCCCGGCGTCACCAATCAGATCCACCGGAATACCGTTCAAGCCGCTTCGTCCGTGAAACCGCATATCCGCGATTTGGGCCAGCGAAAACGCCCCGAAGGATACGAAAGCGTCACCCGCGTAAAGCAAACCCGAAGCACGCCACAAGGGAATCGCATATTCGACTATCAGTCGGCCGGCATAGTTTCCGAAGCGCGTTTCATTGATCGACGACGACAACCAATTGTGTGACGGACGCGTCGAGGTGTTAACACCCATCATGCGCCCAGGCAAAAGGGGATTTAGATCACCGACGAAAAACTGATCAAAATAGGGCGCGTCGCCAATGATCGCGCCCACGAATCCATGCAGCGCAATCGCATGGTTAGCGCCAGTTCTAAAATACCGGCGAAGATTAATATGGGTGCGATGAAACGTGTAGGACGATCCCAGTACCGGCAAACTATTCTGCAGATCGACCTGCAAACGCATTCCATGTCGCGGAAACGCGCGATGCGAGGTCGTATCCAAATCGATTCCGATCACAAAGGCCGACAGAAAACTTCGCCCGCGATGAATGGCGTAGTCGGTTGCAACGGGCGATTGTTGAAACGATGCATTCAGGTATTCCGCTCGACCACCAACCCACATCCGCGTGAGTGTCGACACAGGCACTCCGACCGCCAAGTCACCACCCAACCGAAGCGTCTGGGAGGCTACAAATCCCGACGGGGATGAATCTGAACTCGCGTTCGATACTCGAAAAAACTCACTCGATTCACTCGCCCGCAGGTGTGTTTGAAGCCAGGTCGAACCCTCGCCATCCATCGGCAACAGTAAATTCATTTCGGCAGCCCGAACCGGCGTCGCGCCGGTCACGCCAGGGTTGCCCGACCCAAGAAAGCCGCCACCCAGTTTGATTCCGCGGCCCATTAAATTCGTTTCGGTCACATGAGTGCCCGCCCACCACGGTGTCGCGTCACTTTTTCCTAAGAAGAAATCGTCGATGACGAGCGATCCCCGTTCAACAACCGTGACTACCAGCACAGCGTCTCCGCGCCGGGTACCTCGAGAAAGCGCGAGTTCCACATCGAGAAAAAGACCGAGGTCGATCAGGCGGCGCCGGTTTTCGCGAAGCCTCGGATCGTCCGCGGCGACGACAGCCCCGGGATAGAGTCCGATATTCTCCAAAATAGTGTTTTCGCGAGTCGTGAGGTTGCCTTTGACTCGGATCTCCGTAATCGAGTAGTTGGGATTCGTTTCAACCTTGCGCGGTCCGGTTGGCTCGACAGGAGGAGCCTCGATAAACTTCGCGCCGAGATCGTCAATCGTCGGGTCGCTTCTGAGGCGATTACCGGGTAGTTCCTGGCCGTCGGCAAAACGTGGTGACCAAGCAAGTTGTACTGCCACTCCCACAACCAGAAAGGCAAACTCAACTCGGCGGTCCATCGACGGAACTATACCGTCAGAGGGGCCAGTGCGGCCAATACCCCATTCCGCGCGGCCGTGTCAGAAAGCTGCAGCGCTGCGACCGGTCTTCGGATCGCCCGCTGCCCGAAAGATCTCGCGTCGCCAATCGACTGTGACGACGCTGGGCTCGGCGATTGGAGCGGGTTCGACTTCGACCTTATGGCCCATGGCTCGAAGCGCTTCTCCAATGGATTGGTCAAGTTCCGGGTTGAGCTTGACGACGCCCTTTCTGGGAGTGGTCTGCTTGAACGAACCGACAAAGTGCTCGGTTGCGAATCGTGGAGTCGTGACGGCCTTGTCCGCCGTCATCTTGAAATCGAGGATGTTCATCAAGACCTGAAGAGTGGTCTGCTCCTGTTGATCACCACCGGCGACGCTCATGGCGAGGACTGGATGGTCCTCCTCGTCGAGAACAATGGTGGGCGTCAAAGTGTTGCGTGGTCGTTTTCCAGGGGCAATGACGTTCGGATGTTCTGCCCACGTGTTGAAACTTTGCAACCGAGATCCCAACCAAACACCGGTTTCGCCCGCACTGACGCCGGACCATCCACTTGGGGTTGCCGCCACCATATTTCCGTCGCGATCGACAACGACACATGTGCTGGTGTCGTTTGCCTTTCCCAGAAAACTCGTCCATTTCGGAAGTTTTTCGAGCTTTTCCTTCTTGTTCCAGGGATCCCCAGGCCACACATCTATAGTGGCGCGATCGACGTTGATCAATTTTCGCCTGAGCGACATGTAATACGGATAGATAAACGCTTCCACGGGAGAGTCAACGAACAACGGATCCCCGAAGTAGGCATCGCGATCAGCAAACGCCAGTTTCAGGGCCTCGATTGCAAGGTGTACGGAACGCGCGGTTTGCTGTTCGGTTGTCGCAAACTTGAAGTAGTCGAGCATTGCCAACGATTGCAATAGTGCGGGCCCTTGTGTCCACGAACCTGCCTTGAAGACCTTCCACCCGTGGTACCGCACCATCGAGGGCGCCTCGATCCGTGTCGTGTGTCGCGCCAGGTCGGAGAAGCGGAGGAGCCCGCCCTCTTTTTCCGACCAATCCGCGATCTGATGCGCGATTTCACCGCGATAGAAAGCGTCTGAAACGCGAACCAATCCTTGCCGCCGTCCCGTTTTTGAATCTTCCTCAGCCTTGACCATTGAGCGAATCGTTTTTGCTAGTTTCCAATGCCACGATTCCTTTCCATTTTTCAGGAGATCCTGCATCGGCTTCACCACCTCCTTGAACGTTTTCCGCCCGTGTCGCTCGATAAGTGTAACGATTGCATCCGGGGCTCCGGGAACTGCGGCCGCCGACAGACCATTCGCGGGAATACCGTTTCGCAAAAATTTCTCCCTCGTAGCAAGCGCCGGAGCAGCACCTTGGCCCGAAAGAACCTCTACCGACTTTTCACCTGCCGAGTAGACGAGAATCGTCACCTCGCCACCAAAATGAAATTTGGCATGGTCTGCCACGGCTAGTGCCAAAAGTGCGGCCGAAGCGGCATCGGCCGCCGATCCCCCGGAGCGCAGAATCGACATAGCGGCTTCCGTTGCGGCAGGTTGCGCTGTCGAAACAGCACCATTTCGTCCAGCCGCAAACCAGCTGGCGGCCGGAGTTGCTGCCGATTCGGGTGTTCGGTCTTGAGGCCTTTTCGGCGTGATCGGAGATGGGGAAGGCTTCGAGACCGGTTTCGTATCACAGCCATTCGTGAAACCCAGAATTCCCAATGACAGCAAGACCGCAAGATGACTCTTCAATGCGCTGGACTCCCTTATTGGCAGCGGTCGGCCGCTGCGAGAAAGAAACAGTAGAACGGAAACAGGTCGAACGACGTTTAATGCGCGAGACAAAAAAAAACGGAGGACATTTCTGTCCTCCGTTTTAGAGAAATAATCCCGGCGACGACCTACTCTCCCACAGAGTTTCCCCTGCAGTACCATGGGCCCTGGAGGGCTTAACTTCCGAGTTCGGGATGGGATCGGGTGTGGCCCCTCCGGCATAGTCGCCGGAAAGCTTTTTGTGACTCGAGAGTATCAGTGCCGATCCAAGAATATGTATGGAGGCACGAGCTCTTTCACAGAGCTTCGACCTCGACCTACTTGATGCGTTTGCGACGCAGACATGCTTGTCGCGAAGTTTCATTTGTGTCTTTGATTCCGCGCTCATTTTTTGATGGCTTCCGAAGAAACCGAAAAATAAGGCAGTCAAGCCACACGACCGATTAGTACCGGTTAGCTCCACGTATCACTACGCTTCCACACCCGGCCTATCAACCTCGTAGACTACAAGGGGTCTTTAGGTGCTTACGCACGGGATTCCTAATCTTGAGGATGGTTTCCCGCTTAGATGCTTTCAGCGGTTATCCATTCCGGACATGGCTACCCGGCTATGCCACTGGCGTGACAACCGGATCACTAGCGGTCCGTCCACCCGGGTCCTCTCGTACTACGGGCAGCGCCTCTCAAGAATCCTGCGCCCACGGCAGATAGGGACCAAACTGTCTCACGACGTTTTGAACCCAGCTCGCGTACCGCTTTAATTGGCGAACAGCCAAACCCTTGGGACCGACTTCAGCCCCAGGATGCGATGAGCCGACATCGAGGTGCCAAACCTCCCCGTCGATGTGAACTCTTGGGGGAGATAAGCCTGTTATCCCCAGAGTACCTTTTATCCGTTGAGCGATGGCCCTTCCATGCAGAACCACCGGATCACTATGACCTACTTTCGTACCTGCTCGACCTGTCGGTCTCGCAGTCAAGCCCCCTTATGCCATTGCACTCTACGCCTGGTTTCCAATCAGGCTGAGGGGACCTTCGCGCGCCTCCGTTACTTTTTGGGAGGCGACCGCCCCAGTCAAACTGCCCACCAGACCGTGTTCCTGACCCGGATAACGGGTCTAGGTTAGACACCCAGAATTTACAGGGTGGTATTTCAAGGTTGGCTCCCTCGGAACCAGAATCCCAAGTTCAAAGCCTCCCACCTATCCTACGCAATAAATCCCGAGTGTCAGGGCCAAGTTGCAGTGAAGGTTCATGGGGTCTTTCCGTCCCTCCGCGGGAACGCGGTATCTTCACCGCGAGTTCAATTTCGCTGAGTCTCTGGTCGAGACAGTGGGGAAGTCGTTACTCCATTCGTGCAGGACGGAACTTACCCGCCAAGGAATTTCGCTACCTTAGGACCGTTATAGTTACGGCCGCCGTTTACCGGGGCTTCGGTTCATGCCTTCGCTTGCGCTGAGCAGTCCCCTTAACCTTCCGGCACCGGGCAGGAGTCAGCTCCTATACGTCGTCTTTCGACTTAGCAGAAGCCTGTGTTTTTGGTAAACAGTCGCTACCCCCGCTTTGCTGCGACCCTATTTCGCTCCACGTGCAAGACGCTTCACGAAATGAGGCCCACCTTATCCCGAAGTTACGGTGGCAATATGCAGAGTTCCTTGACCAGAGTTCTCTCAAGCGCCTTGGTGTTCTCCACCCACCCACCTGTGTCGGTTTCCGGTACGGATACCACAACAGCTCCACCCGCGGCTTTTCTCGGAAGCTTGGCATTGACGAGTTCGTCCGTGGCCGAAGCCGTAGACCCTCATCACATCTCGGGGATAGCTCACCTACCTTTTGATCGTATAAGTGACCCCTACGTGTTTGAACCGAGTATTCCAGCTCTCGGCTCGTCTAGCCTTCTCCGTCCCCGCTGGCTTCTTCGCTGATGTCGTAGTGCAGGAATATTAACCTGCTTCCCATCGCCTACGCCGTGAGGCCTCGACTTAGGATCCGACTAACCCTGGGAGGATGAACCTTGCCCAGGAAACCTTGGGTTTTCGGCGAACGAGTTTCTCACTCGTTTTATCGCTACTCATGTCCGCATACTCTCTCGAAGGGCCTCCAGCCGTCCTCGCGGTCGACCTTCGCAGGCAACTTCGATGCTCCCCTACCGCTCTCTTTCGAGAACCCGCAGCTTCGGTACTATGCTTGAGCCCCGTTATATTTTCCGCGCAGGTTCGCTAGACCAGTGAGCTGTTACGCTTTCTTTGAAGGATGGCTGCTTCTAAGCCAACCTCCTGGTTGTCTAAGCGCTCCCACATCGTTCTCCACTTAGCATAGATTTGGGGACCTTAGCTGGCGATCTGGGCTCTTTCCCTCTCGTCCACGAATCTTATCACTCGTAGACTGCCTCCCGAGATAACACTTGCTGGCATTCGGAGTTTGATAAGGTTTGGTAGGCTGGTAGGCCCCCTAGCCCTTTCAGTGCTCTACCTCCAACAGTGAATGTCTCGAGGCAATACCTAAATATTTTTCGGGGAGAACCAGCTATCACGCAGTTTGATTAGCCTTTCACCCCTACACGCAGCTCATTCCCCAAATTTTCAACTTTGGTGGATTCGGACCTCCACGCGGTATTACCCGCGCTTCATCCTGGCCACGTGTAGATCACAACGCTTCGGGTCTGCAGCATGCCACTATACGCTCGGTTAGAACTCGGTTTCCCTGCGGCTACACCTCAATTGGCTTAACCTTGCGACATACCGCAACTCGCGGACTCATCATTCAAAAGGAACGCTCTCAGGCGTATTAAATAGCCCTCGAACGGCTTGTAAGCAGATGGTTTCAGATACTATTTCACTCCCCTAACCGGGGTGCTTTTCACCTTTCCCTCACGGTACTGGTTCACTATCGGTCACACAGGAGTACTTAGGCTTGGAAGATGGTCCTCCCAGATTCCCACCGGGTTGCTCGTGCCCTGTGGTACTCAGGGTACCTCCAGAGCCAACTCAGATTTCGCGTACGGGCCTATCACCCTGTTCCGGAGCTCTTTCCAGAGCGCTTCCGCTATCTTTGTTGGTCCCTTTATGGAGGCCCTACAACCCCTGATCGACGAATCGATCAGGTTTGGCCTGGTCCGGTTTCGCTCGCCACTACTTCCGGAGTCTCGTTTGATTTCTTTTCCTCTGGGTACTGAGATGTTTCACTTCCCCAGGTCGGCTTCACTGCACCTATTTATTCAGTGCAGGATGGGCGTTCTTGTCGCCACGGGTTGCCCCATTCAGACATCTTCGGGTCACAGGTTGCTTGGCACCTCACCGAAGCTTATCGCAGCCAGCCACGTCTTTCATCGCCTCTGTGTGCCTAGGCATCCACCATCTGCTCTTAGTAGCTTGACCATATCACTTTCGGTCGAGGCTAGGGGTCGATGCACCGCACCGTCGCCTAGCCTATCTCTACTCAAGGACGCTTGAACTTGATTGAACTATCAAGACTACTGAACCGTAGTCTCGATTTCACGCGCTTTCGCGCATTTTCGACTCGAATTATCGTGCCGTCGTATTCACTTTTCAAAGAACGAGAGGAAGAAGAGGATTCCTGATTGGAGCTGGACGGTCTCGAACCGACGACCTCAGGCTTGCAAAGCCAGCGCTCTCCCAGCTGAGCTACAGCCCCGTGGCTGAGAGTGGGCCTGGCTAGAGTTGAACTAGCGACCTCACGCTTATCAGGCGTGCGCTCTAACCACCTGAGCTACAGGCCCCAAGTAGTCCTCTTCTTCTCGTTTGTCAGAGAACCAAGGAGATTAGCCTCGGTCCCTGAAAACTGAACGGCATACGCTTTTTGAGCTCGATGGACTTGAATCCACCCATCGAAACGAATTGTGGGTTTGACCTGCGAATAAAGGATTCATTTCTGAATCCCCAATTCCTTAGAAAGGAGGTGATCCAGCCGCAGGTTCCCCTACGGCTACCTTGTTACGACTTCACCCCAGTCATGAACCACACCTTAGGGGCCTGCCTCCTTGCGGTTAGCGCAGCCACTTCTGGTGCAATCCACTCCCATGGTGTGACGGGCGGTGTGTACAAGGCCCGGGAACGTATTCACCGCGACTTGCTGATTCGCGATTACTAGCGATTCCACCTTCATGAAGTCGAGTTGCAGACTTCAATCTGAACTGAGGACGGTTTTCTGAGATTGGCTTGCTCTCACGAGCTTGCGACCCTCTGTACCGCCCATTGTAGTACGTGTGTAGCCCCGGTCATAAGGGCCATGAGGACTTGACGTCATCCCCGCCTTCCTCCGTCTTGACGACGGCAGTCTCTCTAGAGTGCCCAGCTTTACCTGATGGCAACTAGAAACAGGGGTTGCGCTCGTTGCGGGACTTAACCCAACATCTCACGACACGAGCTGACGACAGCCATGCAGCACCTGTCT
>ENA-ORBV01007506-ORBV01007506.1-microbial-mat-metagenome-genome-assembly--contig:-NODE-7506-length-18709-cov-5.082707_pt1 | contig 18709 bp, 23 predicted proteins | sample MGYA00237777_ERZ505514 | MGnify/ENA primary metagenome ERZ505514 (study PRJEB26160, sample SAMN06269048) | microbial mat metagenome | isolation source: Oligotrophic lake microbial mat | place... | reverse complement strand
TTTCAAGCAGAAGACGGCATACGAGATTCGCCTTAGTCTCGTGGGCTCGGAGATGTGTATAAGAGACAGCTCTTACTGTATGTGTGCCGTTTGTCACATTCTGCCCGTTGCCGCCACCAAGCTCATACGGTCGTCCGTTTTCGTTATTGATGAACGTGTTGTCGTAGTAGAGATTAAGCGGACGGTTAGGAATGTCTGCATTCACGTTAATATAAACCCAAATTTTTCCTGCGTTCATCGTTGCACCCTGCAATGCAACTCCAGTTGTGATAATGCTGGTGGTGCTGTAAAAAAGCGGGTAAGTAGTTGGCGTTGGTGGGGGTGTAACGCCACCCGCAAGTTGTTTCAGTTTATCGAATACGGGCGCGTAAGGCAGATACCAATTTGTGCCCGGATTAGTTTGGTCGCAACAAGCAATGTAAACTTCAACGCCTACATTATAGGTTCCTCCTGCATTCCATAATGTTTCAGCTTTTGCAATATCGTTTGGTTGAAATCCGCCCGTTACCTCAGATGCAATGGCTACCCAATGTGCATTTTTTGGGGCTTCATTATTAATATGCGAGGCAAACGAACTCACATTATCTTGCATAGATAAGATGTGAATCCGGTTTGTATTGTAATTGCCCGACCAGGGATTTTGATTCGTATTGCAATGTACTGCGACAAGCCAAGAAGGGGCAACCTGCTTTTGATAATCAATCAATTGATCCAGTTTACTCCATCCATTAGGCACTTCCTCTCTATTGGTAATTATTCTGCCGTTGAACGCGGCAAATTTTACAGCCATATAATCAAGGAGTTGCTTGTGCTGCGCCACAGAATACAAGTCATGTGTTTCTTTTTCTGAAAGAACAAACTGTATGATGTTCTTCGGATTTTTGCTTAGCCAATACTGCACGTAATCTACGCAGGCAACTGTCTTTGCCTCGTCAAACCCTTGTGCGGGGCTGTTATTTATCCATAAAGAAAACTGTGGCTTTCCTGATTCTTTGTTATTCACAGAGGCGTAAAGACAATTCGCTCCGTGCGCGTACAGCCAATCAAGAAAAGCGTAGTTCCTCCAATGCAAAATATTTTCGGGGGAGTTGTGCCCTACAATTTTAACAGGGGTGCCGTCACTCCATTTTAATTGATGGTTTAGTGGAGGGGTGAGGTAGGCGTTTGTGTTGGTCGCAGCGTTCACAATAACCGCGATATTGTTTATTTGGGTCGTCAATCCGTTATTGTCGGTAGCATGAACTCCGAAAGTGTAAGTTCCGGTGGAAAGGTTACTTACAACAAACGTGTACGGATATTGCGTATCTGTGAATAGCAAAGTTCCATTTTGGAAAAATTTTACGGAAGCTACATAACCATCATTATCGCTTGCCGTTGCCGCAAGTGTAACAGTTGCCGGCTCGGTAAAAGAGGCTCCGTTCACCGGACTTGTTACGGTCAGCACAGGGCTTTGATTCGGTAATTGAAGTTGTCCAACTCTCGGCATCGCATCGTACATTCCCGACCCAACTCTGTCCGTCCACACGAGGGTAAGCGAAGTTTCTGCGCTCACTAAGAAATCCACTGCATCAGGTTGAGTTAGCCGCAAGTCAACAGCATAGTAATTTCCTTGCTTCCGGTAATTACTAAAATCGTAATTACCATAAGTCTCTAAAAATTCTTCAAGAATTGTTCGTGCAGGTTTTGCGGTCCATGATTCTTTACCTCCGCAACTTTTGTCGTAACACAAGCCGTGGTAGGTAAACGGCTCCGCTTCATAACAGTCTTTACAATGATAAAAATATACCCCTACGCATTGCGACAGCGTAGCCAATGGAATCACTATCCGAAGGTTTAAAACTCCCTGTGCTTCTTCAAGCGAATAGCCTTCTAAGGCAGGTGCTTTGTTTTTCATAGCAGCCGCAGAGTTGGAAGGAGAACTACTGTAACCTGTTTCCGTGATAGAGAAAGTTAACCCTTCTACTTTGCAAAATTCATTCAATGGGTAGAAATAGGAATCGTAGATGTTTGCCTTTTCAAGTGTTTCCGCGATGCCGCTACCCTGATTAAGCGAATTAGTTCTTATATATAGATTGGAAGTGAGGGTGAACCCCCTAATCTTTGGCTTGCCATTGATCGCACAGATAGAATCCAAGGATTGAAGAAACAACTTTGCTTGTGCCAAGGTTGGAGTGAGCGAAGCTCCTGACATTATCTTTTGATTTGGCGCAACTTCTTGTATTGCATTATAGCATACATAAAAAGCCACAGCATATTCCTGTGGAGTTATAATGCGCCTGACGTTCCAGCGGAAATCCCATTCATTTAAAATTTGAATATAATCAACTAAGCCCTTGTCTTTATAGTGTGCAGCTGTCAACTTACATAGATGCGCAAGGTCTTTCCATGCGTTCTTGTCTGAAGGTGACATAGTGGGGTCGTAACAAGCTGACTTTCTTTGCGAGTAGGGCTTCCCGTTCGGCTGAATACCCAGGTCGTACCACTTCATGCACCCGCTGATACATAGTATATTTTCGATTCCGTTTGCCTTTTGTAAGGCAAAGTAACTATCGTAATAAAAGTTTCCCCACTTTGTGGGCTCAGTCTTTAAAGTGAAGGTTTGATTCACGGAGGTGGTTTCCGGAATTATAATCCACGAATCAACGAACATCCGGTGTTTGAACTTCGGCAGTGCGCGAACCGTGCTTATCCATTTTCCTGCTGAGTTGAGAAGGTCGTAACCTTGAATTGTGAACGGCTTGCTTGTGCCGCCCTGATGTCCGCCCGCGCCATACCACGGATACGTGCAGACTCCTGCAATTTTATTTGGTGTTCCCGTCCATCCGGTAGCAGCAACAATGAAGAAGGTGAGTAGAAGAAATATTTTTTTCATGGGTTAGTTGGATTCGTTAAAAATACAGCTACGAAATTAGAGGAAACAAGAAGTTAAGTGTTTATAAATTATCCACACCAAAGAAGGGATTCGCAGGTCATTTTATGGGCTTCAAGAATACAACTTAAATTTCAATGTTTACCTTTTTGTAAACTTCATAAATCGCGCAGGTTACGGTCGCGCACGCGCTCTAAAAATTCTTCCATCAAAGGCTGGCTTTTTAGTTTTCCGATACGCTGCCGTGCGCTGCGCAATGCCTCCATAGGATCGCCTTTTCCCTCCAACACACGTTTCACTTCGCGCCTCAAGATGCCCCGCTGATAGGCAGTACGGTTCACTTTTTTATCTTTTTCGTACCATTCTTTTGTTATGCCGAATCCCGCAAATCCGCGCCCTCCTTTTATTTTTTCGATGCGTGTAAAATATTCCGAGTGTTGTGGATTCCAATACCCCGTGCTGGGCAATGGTACCGTACGTGGCTTAATGTCAGCTTGGCAGTCAGGGCATTGTTCCTGTTCTCTCCCTGTCCATCCGCATCTCCCGCATTTATCTTTGTCATAATAGCGCGCAAGTTTTCTTAATCTACTGAGGTAGGCGCTGTGTCCCTGATGTAAATTTTTATCTGTTAGTCCCGCATAAAGTTTCTCAATGTCCTCTTTTAGTTTCTGTTGCTGGCTCTCTGCAAGCCATGTATGTTGGTAAGGTCCCGTTAGCGCGCCCCGGAAAAAATCGTCCTTAAAAATTTTTCTTGCCATATTTACTACTTTACCCGCTTGCGATTTGGCACGATTTTTTGCTTCACCAATGCACATTTTATCATCATTTTTAAAAACAGGATGCGATGGTGCTGAATTTGGGGTGGGCTGCTGTACTTCCATCGCATCCCTACCGCTTGATTGTAAGTGGGGGGTGTTTTCTATGCTGTGTGGGATTGGTTTTGAGATATTGTTGTTGTTACTTGTTATTCTTTGTTTTATAATGCTCGAAGAGCGTTCTGTATGAGGAAATTTTTTCTTAGAATTTTTGCGTTCACCTTGCCCCGCAACCCTTTCTTCGGATGTCCGATGTCCCTTCTCCACAGCCTCGTTACTCCCTACCGCAAACAAATACCTGCGGTGCTTATTGACATCTTTCACCGCCTCGCGCACAATCATTTCCGGGTTAATCTTGACCCCGAAACTGCTGTTGCTGCCATACCACATATAGCCATCCGCGAGCAGGATGCGTGCAGCAGTGAGCGCATGGCGGTGGTTAATAATTGAGCGGGAGGTCATGCGCGAAGAACCGGCACCCTTGCTCAGTTGCTTGTTATTGGTGCGCAGCATCGGGTAGTCCTGGTCGGTTATCACGCCATACGCCACCTGCTCGTTCAGGAAGGCGGCATAGATGCGCAGCAGCCGCTCCGCAAGATTCACCGTTCCTCCTTTTATCATCTGCTTGTGCTGGAGTTGTCCGTTCACCGACCGCCACACCTTACTCTTCCCGAGTACGGTCTTGACCGTGCGGCTGCCGCGCTTGCGCATGCGCCCATCGAGCGCTGTCGCAAGGCTCTCCTGCACATCCCACACAGTTACAGGTCGCCCCCTGCTGTCAATAAACTCGTCTTTGATCGTGCCCGCTACATCCTGCCAACCCTCAAGGGAGGATGCGTTGTAGTCGTCAATGCGCTTGTTGATGCGCTTCAATGATTGGGAATAGCCGATGCTATAATAGCGCACGGATTCCGGTATTGGAATTGCTGCTTGCATAATCCTTGGTTCTGGCAAAAGACTCTGTGTAGTATGAAACACAACAGATGCCGCCCTTTGCCCGTTTTTTTATTTATAATATCTTATCAAAAGGTTACTTCTTCAATAAAATAATGCAAAGGTGGGGAACCGCAAGCGAAACGCAAGCGGCTCCCGCTTACTTCACCTATGCGACTTGAATAATTTCTCTCTTAAAAGTAAAACGGCTTTCAATGGTTTTTGGAAAACCGAAGAAAGCCTTAATGAGATTCCTTTTTGCACCTGAGCGCGCAGAGCGCATTCGGTAGGAACTTCAAAGTTATGTGTTTGTTTCTGCATTGCAAAAAGTAAAATCTCGTTGGCAATACTATTCTTTTGTTTTCATACCGCCAATCTTTTTTTACAAAACAATGTTTATTTTTTAGCTACGCTTTGAAATATATTTTGCGGAATGTTTACAATTTAGTAAACTTGCACCATCACATAGAACTAATTTTACTGAATAAAAACCCAACACACCATGTACATCCTCGAGAAACTGAAACCCCATTGCGAAACCATTTCGATTGCAGGGGCGCTGCGCAGGGGCGGCAGCATCAGCGAGCCAATTGAATTGATCTGTGTGCCGAAGCGCGAAGTTCTTGCTGAACTTTTTATGGTGGATGGAACAGCGCGCATGGAGCGCTCTGCTGCATTTATCCGGGCAGTGCAGGGACTCGGCAAAGTGACAACAGGATCGCTCGTCAGTGGCAAGCATGTGGTGTTAAGCACGCGCAAGTTGCCCGGACAGCCCTTGTTCACCAACCGCTACATCAACATCTTTATCGTGCCGCAAGATGAGTACGGGTTTATCTTGGCGCTGCGCACGGGCAGTATGTCCTTTGTAGCCTATCTCGCTGCACGTTGGCGTAAGGCTGGCTATGTGTCCTCGCACGGGCATGTGCTGGTGCGCAAGGATACGGGCGTACCCGTTTCCCTGCCCACAGAAGAAGCGCTCTTCGCGCTGGTTGGTTGCCCTTTTGTTGAGCCAAAAGACCGCGATAAAGCACCACAGGCATCACCTGTTGTCAAAAAGAAGAAAAAGCAACCTGAATATGTACGGGTAATTAAAAACGCGAAGAAAAGACTCTCGAAAGAAGAGCTTGCCGATATCAAGTCCGCTGTGGAAGCGGGCAAAGCAGAACGGCTGCTTGCTAAAATAAAAATCACGAAAAAGGATTTACATGCCGCCTATAAGCTGCGCCTCACCGCGCTGAAAACACAAAAAGAGAAAGTGCGCTACGTGCTTGCCAAGTACCCGGACACGCGCAACAGCGACATCCTGCTCACGATGGTACTCTGGAAATTCTTTCAGCCCAAACTGGTTGAGCGCAGCGCATCCGGTGATAAAATAAAAATAGCTTCGCTGTGGAAATTGCTGCGCGAAGACAATATCAAGCGGCATCGAGCCACCGTACAGAACAAAGACAAGCAGCACCTGCCTACGGATATTGCCATTGCCCGCAGGAGGCGCATTGAAGAATCTGTTTGGGAAAAACATGTTACTTCTAAATAAACCGATGGAAACAATCATGGAAACAATCGGGGTAAAATGCGAACTGCTCTTTGCATTAGCAACCAAAGAAGAATGGGTTATAAAAGTGCCCGAAATATTGCCTGCTAAAATAACAGGCAACGAACAATGGGTGTGGGTAGATAAGAACGGATACATCTTTATTTCTGGTGCCGATTTTACAGCAGCCAAACGACTGTCCACTTATCCCTGCAAGGTTTACCGGCTTATCTCCGTTGCAGAGCAAGAGAAGGAGCATGCACCAACGCCAACAGAAACGACAGCACAGCGAGAGAACATCTCGCTCAATTACATCATTGGCGAACATCCTGAAAAGAAAGACACGATTATTATCTCGATTCAAGGGACAGGCTTAAATGTGAGCAACCCTGAACACAAAGAGTTTCTGCACGCGGCAGTGGGTGTGGTGGCTCCATTGATGTATGGAAAGGCGAACGCTATTGCATCGGAAGCTATTCATTTTGAAATCAAAAAGTAAATTCCATGAAACAAATCAGCGAACCCGTCACCGCACATACGCATGGCTTCAGCGTAGCCGTACAGCATTGGTATGACCAGCAACTTTCTATAATGAGCAATGAAACAATTTTTGCATACCGCGTTACCATCACCAATTATAGCAAATACTGTTATGCCCTGCGCATGCGCTATTGGCAGATTTCCGAGCCGTTTGTCGCTATCCGCGAGATTGAAGGCTGCGGCATCAATGGCGCACAGCCGGTGTTGCTCCCCGGACAGTCCTTCACCTATAAATCGAATGTGCAGCTATCGGGGATACACGGCTCCCTTGCCGGATACTACCTGCTGCATGCCTGTGATGCGCAGGGGAAGGATAAGATCAGTTGCAACCCTCCGCGCATTAACCTGCTATGTATTGAAATCCCGCGATTTAATCTTATCTTACCCGCAGTTTTAAACTGACATGGCAAAGCTAAAACGCATAGCAGAAGGAAGATGTTCCGCTCGGTGCGGAGCAGGATGCGTTGTCACCCTGAGCGTAGTCGAAGGGTGTGCAGCGCAAGCCCGCCCCCTACTTTGACTTCGCTCAGTAGGGGTTCCGCGCAAACCGAAATACTTTACTTATCCTTCTGCATCGAGCACAGCGGCATCGGCAGGTGGTGTTTCCGCAACGGGCGCAATCATTTCTTTTCCCTTGTCATCACCCGTGCGGATAAATAGCAGTTCCTTTACGCCTTCGCGGTAATCTGTTTCATTGAGCAGTGCATATCCCCTCCATTGCAGGTAGGACTTCACCTCAGCGATGCGCGGACCGTGCGCATAGCGCCTGAAATTATGCTCCAGCGTGATGAGATAAGGCAGCTTCGTTGCGCCCTGCAACACCGGCAACTCGCTGCCATTGCACGCCAACACGAGTTGGTCATACTCAAATGTGACAATATCATCGAGCGTTTTTGTTTGCACACGTACCGTGCGCAGCAATTGCGGGATGCTCGCCAAGTTGGGAATTTGCTGGAGGATGCGGTCGTTATCCGGCAGGAACATGCTGCAAAATTGCAGATGGTTCATTACATGGAATTGTTTTGATTCCGCCTTGCTCCACACGCATACTTCCGCGCAGTTGAGCTTGCGCTTCAGCATTTCCGCTACGGTGTCGCGGTTGGCATCTAAAAATTGCACCTGATGCCCGATGTAGCGCGCGGTGTGGTGGATGTCTGCTCCTATAATTATTATTCGTGCCATTCAGCTAAGATAAAAATACAATAACAAAAGTACGATTAACACTTCCAGCAGCGAGCCTGGTGGACCGAGCATGGAAAAGGGAAACGTAAGAATGATAATCAACTTCACACCCCAATGCGTTCCTTCTGTAAGCCATTTATTTTTCATAATATATACGCCCTTTTGCAGGCAGTCCGCTAAAATCACTTGCGTTTGCGGGAACGGTTTTTGCATCTGCGGATTGTATAGTTACCCCGAGTCGGGCGTGGCTGCAATCACGCAGTAGCACTGCCTGCTTGAGTTCCAAAAGGCGAAAGAACTTTTAAACTCCCGTCAAAACCACATTTTCTTTTGCCTGTTTCTCGCGGAAATAGCGATAAATCAGCGCATCAACATTTTTGATAAAGCTGCCATTGGGATAAATAAATACCTCCATGTCATTTTCCCTGCGCTTTGATGGATCGCCTGTTTTGTGCATGATGCGCCAAAGCGCAACTACGATGGCTCCCACTTGCTTCAGGTCATCATCCGCGAAGACGAATTTATTCTTGTCTGCGCAACGCTGCACGCGCTCGCGCACACTGAAACACTTGCCGGGACTACTCTTTTTAGACTTTGTTTTCTTCTGCTGCATAGAAATCTTTATACTTTTCTTTTATTTGGTTTTCGGTTAGCTTTTCGATGCGTAAAGCATGGCGAATCTCCTCCTCCTTAAAATAGCGTTTATCGGGCGGCAGGATATCAGCCACCTGCACCAACACGGCACGCGCATCGGCTACGCAGCCATCACGGGCGTTGTCAGCATCAGCATAGCTCTGACTTTGGCTCACCACCTGACCATTATGGGCTGTTTTATGAAAATAAAATTGCTTGTCCTTTGGCGATTGCCAGTAGGAATACTTCGGGTGTGCTAAGTGTGTCATAGTTTGATTTTTATTGTGAAATGTTTGTCGTTTAGAACCATGCTTGCGCGTTTTTCTGTTGCGGATGCAGCGCCCATTTGCGACCGCGATGTGTCGTAACCTCAGCGCCTGCCAGCATCATTAAATAAGTAAGGAATCGGAACATCGTTTGGAATCTCTGCGGCATAGTTACACGTTTGAGAATAGGTATGTTTACGATTTTGCAAACATATCCACATCTCGCATCACGCTTATCCACTTTGCATCCTGCCGCTCTAAGAGGCACGTTGCCGGTTCTCCGTGATTGTCGTCAATGCTGGCGTGCAACTCTACGGGCGACACCATTGCGATATGCTCCCACTCTTTTGCATAGTTCGCAATCTCGTACTCATGGGGACGCGGTCCGAGCTTGCGATTCCAGAAGCGCAGGGCAAAGTCGCGTGTAGTGATGAAGTTTACTCCGATATAATAGCGCGAGCCATAGTGCCGCTGATAGGAAGCGAACAATTGCGGACTCATGCAAATTGTCGTTGCGCGGTTGTCAACGGCAAAACCCGGCATCATGCTGTTGATGCTATTGCGCTCCACTTTAAAAAACGAACTTTTACAGACATCTACCTTCATCGTGTGCATCTTTTGCAGTAGTCCGGCAAATGCCTCTGCATCATTGAGCATAATGAAATGATCCTCCAGCATGTTAAGGACAAATGGATTCTCCCCGAGCGCAAGCAATGCGCTATACACATCACCATAATGCGCTACGGCAGGCGTGGTGGAGATAAGCGCATTGTATTTCAGACGTTTCACTGCCTGCTGCACCGCTTGCAGGAGCGCGGGTGAGGGCGATTCTAAATTCAGATAGAGTTTGAAATGGCTGCGGAAGAACAGGTAGCTGCGCAGCGTTGCAAGGAGGTAGGCGGTGCGCTCCGGCTTGCTTTCGTCAATCTTGAGATGTGCGACTATATCAAGCATATAGCGGAAATGCTAATTGGCTTTTGAATGTAAATTTTCATTTTTATGTTTGTTTTAAATTGTTACTAATTAAATTCGTTTTATGAACGGGTGCTTATGACTTATATATTGGTTTATATCACAGGGTAAAAAGCTGACAAAATTCGTAAGCTCGTTATCGTTGTGCTTTTTTATTTTTTGTGCTATCGGAGCAATCTTTGAATTTATCCCCATTTGATAGCCAGAACCAAAACGAGCTAAAATATAAGGATGCTTTTTACACGCTTCGTTTAACTGCTTTACGGTTAAGTAACGGGCGCTAACAGCACCTCCCAAAAAGGCGGGGCTTTGTGGTTCTAATGAAGTTTTATCTGTATTCATAATTTCGCTTTTCATTATAAAGTTTAGTGCTTAAAATCCCGCCCTTCTGTTCTTCGTTCATAGTTTTGTGGTTTATTGAAAGTTTAGTGCTTTTAATTAAGTTTTGTGGCGGACACACGCTAACGTCCGATTAGCGCAAGACTCGTCCTGCGCCAATCTCCGCGTTACCTGCCATTTTATACAGACACATCGGTTTCATATTTATACTCATTTCCACAAAACGGACAAAACTTGTGACTACGCTCCTCGAATTTATAATCGTTTTTGCAAGTTGAACATGAATAACTGTTCATATTCAATCCCTCGCCATTATAGTTAGTTGTTCTTGTTCTGTCCCACCTTATGCAAGTTTCTTTTTCTCCTTTAAAATCAGGTAGAAAAACGGCCTCATCTAAATGGATTAGCACTTTCCGCCAAAACTCAACTCTTACATGATTTTCATCGTTGGTATATTCATCTAAAGTTTCTTTTATGATACCGTTGACTATCATTTTTGCGTAGTCCCTTGCTACTGCCTTTTTTATTACTTTCCCATTATTTAACCAATTTGGATAACATTGTATCCATAATCGAGATGCAGCTTCTTCAATTGTTTCTTCTGGTAAAAGCACTACGCCTAACACGGGTTTTGCGTCAGCAGGGTTTTTGTTTTTAAAATAATCTTTTTTCATTCTGCAAAATTTAGTTTTTAAAATTAAGTTCTGTGGTTCAATCCCTGCCGAACGCAAAGCCCGAACCTGTTAGCGGAAATGCCTACCAGACATCTTCGCTGAACAGATACTTCTTTTCATCTTTTGTTTGCCCACTTAAAAAAGCTATTGCAGCAGCTTCTTCACGGCTGACAAATCTATTTTTATTAGTTAAAAATCCCTGCTCCGTTTCACCAACACTATCAGCACCTAATTTGACAGTCCTTAATTCCGCAAGTGCTTTCACAGTTCCAATAATATTCCCGTGCCTCCAACCGCAGACAACAATACCTTTCTCAATATTGAATGGTAGCATGTTTTGTGTGGGCAAATCAGCATACCAAATAGCAGAGCATAATAAATACTCCGGCACTTCCGCACACATGGTATTGGCAATATTGCCCTGACGTTCTTTGTTCATCTTCATCTATATTTTAAACATTAGTAATTCTACTCAGCTTCGGGAATGGGCAACATCGCCAATACCCGTCCGTGCGTCAGATTGCCCGACATCCGAAAGAGAATCTTCGTAAAGGGGCTTACCTGTAAATGGACAAAACTCTGCATAAATCATCATTTCTTTATATGCCTCTGTAAATTTTTCCTGACCTTTTTTGCCCTTCATTCCTCGATACATACAAGGTATCATTAAGTGCCTACCTTCTTTACTCCCTAACCAAAAACTCGAAGCATTAAAGCCAGCTTTTGGGTCTTTGGTTTCTTCTTTAACTTTTTGCTCTAATTCTTCAATTGCTTTCCAGTTTTCTAAAATTTTGTTTTCCATTTTTTTTGTTTATTTATTTAATTATTAATAATTCCTTGAAATAAGCCGGACGCATAACAGCAAGTAAGCGTAAGTTTGCGAAAAGCAAACCTAACGCCTACTTGCAAACCGTTATCGGAAAGGCTAAACCCACCGTTCAACGACCTTCATTGTAACTGTATCAACAATTTGTGCTATACTCACACTGTCATCAACCATTGATTTATAACTCTGTGCCTCTTTTAGTGTCTTAACCTCTTCTGTAATATCCCACGTTCGTAAATGCGCATATTGACCCTTGAATTGAATTTGAACCCAATAACGAAGCCCTTCCGATAACATCGGTTTGGCAAGATTGGGGGTTTGTTGTTTATCAACCATTTGTGCTATTTTTTAACATTAGTAATAATTTGAGCGATTGTGCTTTTAAGTCTCCAACCTCGCCAAGCCGAGTGCCGTTAGTGGCAATTAAAGGCTTTCAGATAATCTTTTTGCCTTATTTTTGTAGTAGTCATTAAGAATATAGGTTTTGTCATTAGCAATTTCCTCCAAGAAAGCCTTTAACAATACTATTTTATCTTGCTTTGGAAATTCACGAATCATTAAATCAGCAGGGATAGGCTGTACTTTATCCACTTGCTTCATAAAAAAGGGCACACCGGCAGCGGCACACTGGTCGCGCAGCACCCTTGCCCAATCAAGATGAACAGGGCGCTTCTTGCTGCCGCTCTCCCCGCCACAAATCACCCAGGCGAGCTTTGCGAGATACTTCTCTAAGCTGAACCCGCCAATCATCGGCTCACAGGAGAGGAAATATCGAAACTGTGTGCCGGTGGAAAGTAGTTGATCCACCATCATCAACGAATTCGCGCTGCCTACGCTGGTGCCAAACATCACATTCCCGGGTGGATTGGCAAACCAACTTATTGGGATAATTTTTTTATAGTTGGAGGGGCGCTTGGTGAGCAGCAAGTGTAGCAGGTTTGGCGTTTCGGGAATGATTTCGGTGAAATATTTTTTGCGTAAATGTTCGGTAGTGGCAAAGGTGTATCCCTTTGCCATTGCACCTGATGTGCTGATGTTTCCCGCAAAATCACAATACAGGCGTTCGCCCTTGTGGTTGATTAATGCCCTGTGCCGCTCCGCAACATCCATCATGCTTCCCACAAACACGGATTGATAGCCCCCCCCAAACTCTGTTTTTGTGCCTTGTCCCTTTTCGGCAAGCTGCTGAAATTTCCTGAATGCATCCCACACCCCGGGCATATACAAGCGCGGGCTGTCCTTGCCCCACAGGGCGCTCTTCTTTTTCAAATCTTTGCGCCATCCCCATCGTTCGGTAGTTGCCTTTGCGTAGCAATTGTCGCATTCAGGGCGCACCTCTTCACAGCCCCACCAGAGGTTGCCTGTATGATCCGTCCATTCTATGCCGGAGTTTTGCATGTTATTTCATCGGTGGTTGGTGTCATTTGAAATATAATATCATTTGAAATGACTTCGTCAAGTCTCTGTTCGTAATCCATTCTAACAAACAACCGCACGCCCAACGCATCCTCGTCATACCATTGCATGTGTTTGTGTTTATTCCAATTGGCAATCAATTGTTTTAATTGTTTTTTTTGCTCTTTGGTCAGTTGGGAAGTGGTCGAATAATAAAGCGTTATCTCTACTTTTCCCCCTGCAATAGATTCCTCTGTCGTTTCATAATTGCATTTTACTGCGAATAATTCATACTCCCATTCTGCGTTTTTAATTTTCGTTCCTTTATATTTTTCAAAAACAACTAATTCGACATATTGCGAAAGTCTTCTTTCCAATTCTTGCTTATATCGCTCCATAATTGCCTTTTCTAACTCTATTTTCACGTTTGCTATCATTGTAATACAAATTTTGTAGGGTGGTTGGTGGAATCTCGTTGCAAGTTTACGCTTTTGTAAGCATTCGGAAAAATTTAATTTTCTCAGCGTATCTTAAATCGCCACATGGTAAAGATCCCGCCTATGCGCTTGAGGTATTTTTCGGCAGCGAAATATTCTCTGCGCAGGTATTTTTCGTCAGGGTGGTTGAAGTCGTGGATGAAGACGATTGTCTTCACGTGCCCGACCTGCTTGCACATCTGCGCACAGGCGACACGCGCCCTGCCATCAATAAAGATGAAATCGAATCGTGCAGCATCCTGTTGCACGAATTGCAGGGGATGCTCTACGTAGTCCCTGAAATCTTCAAATGTGCCATCGTCATATTCGGGCTTTGGCTCGCTATTGGCGGGCACATAGCAGAGCGTGACATTATCGGGCAGAGTAGCTTTCACCTTTTCATGCCATTCACTGTTGTTTTCGATGGACACCAACTCGCGCACATGAGGCGCGATGGCGCTCGTGGAAGCTCCGCTGCCCCACTCCAGCACACGCATGTGCGGCTTCAGGTGCTTGAGGAAAAATTCCTGCTCTCCTGAGTTATTGACGGTCATTATCAGCATTCATCCAATTTTTTCATCTGCTCAATTTGCGCTTGGCTCCTCCGGGATGCGCTGCTGCCCACCCCCTTCCTGCTCCGCAGTGGTGGTCTGCTTGCCCTGGTTGGTACGCTCATCGCCCTCTACGCGCACAGAAAACTCACGGGCTATCTCGCCTGTTTCCTCATTGATTTTCAGGGTGTCGGTAATAAGGATTGCCCTGCCCGCAGCAATGCCCTTGCGCGCGATAGCATCAAACTCAATCCGGTGGGTTAGCTTTTGTGTTGGCATGTTAGCGGTCAGGATGGGTACGCCACATAACCAGTTTCAAACTCCTTCTCCAACATCCGACTAACTCTCCTTAATTCATCTTCTATTGCTTTGAATTTATCAGCTTCAAGGTTAAAATTGTGCTCTCGACAAAACACACTTTGTTTGTGCATTTCGTCTTCACGTTTGCGAATTTCTTTTATTACTTTAATTGCTTTCTCGTTTGACATTTTATTGTTATTAAACCTTGGACTTTTAAAAGCGGAGAAGCCTGAACCGCTAACTTTCAACACCCGAAATCTTCGATGCGAAGACTATCCGGGTGTTTCCTTGTTATACGCAATTTGTTTTAATTTTTTTTTGCCCACGCTCCAATGATTTAATGATTAAATGAAATACCAACTTCAACTTGATTGCCCCAAGCATCCCATCCATCAGCATTTTGTCGGGCAAATAGCTCTACTCTGGGCAAGTCACCAATAAGTTTGACAATTTTATCTCTTACTTGCTTTGGCTTTCTGCTATGTACACTCAATGGAGCATACACTACACTATGCACGCTTGCACTTTGTCTTTTCGGTTTTCCTTTTGTTGCAATGAGGCACAGTTCAACATTTGCCCTTGTCCACATTCCCATTCCCCAAAATGTATCAAAATTATCTTGTGGTAAAAAACTCATCTGTTCTGTATTGGTATTCTTATTAGTTTTTACCCACACAAAGCCAATAGTTTTGTATTCAAAACCCCACGCCTTAATTGTGTCAAGCCCTTCTTGAAGTTTTGGGAATGTTACCCAAATAAATAAAATACTGTCTTTGTCTGCCATTTCGTTTATAGGTAATCCTTTTATATCCTCAACATCCATTGTCGGGTAATGGTTTTCAACGGCTCTGCCCTTCTTATTTGGCTTATTGTTGTATTTCCAAGCTGGGTCAGCGTATATAATATTATATTTCTTCATTCAGTTAATGATTTAATGATTAATTCCCTCCGCACAAAAAATTAAAACAAACAGCGTATAACACGGGTTTGGCAAAATGGCTTCCTGACACACAAGCCAACGCTCAAAAGCCACTTCGCCAAGCCCGATACCGTTATCGGTCAGATTAAAACCAACTCGCACCCTGCTATACAATGGAATAAGTTTTGAATCTGATGTACATAAAGAAGTTTATTATCTCTAATTGACATTAAAGGCATTATGTTATTTCCTCTGATTTGCCACACATACCAAAACTTTATTCGTGTGCTTTTAACAGGATTGTGTCCAATGAAATCATAATCATAGCAAGGCTCAATGATCATTCTAAATTCAGCATCATTATACCAATTCGACCAGTATTGATTTTCACCGCCTTTTTTAGGGGCTTGTTTTTGAAATTCTAAACGCAAACTATCGTTATATTTTCGTTTGAATTTTATCATTAAATCTTCGGTCAGCAGGACGAAAGCCGAACCGCTAACATCACGTAAAAAAGATGGCTGGCTTTGTGCTTTGTTAGAAAGTTTATCGTTTGAATCATCCATTGTTTTTCTTATTAAAATTCGAGGCAAAATCAGATGACCACTCTTTTTAGTTCGGCTGCAAATTGCTGCTTCAGCAGCGGCATGTCGCGCTGGATGATGGCTGGATGGGTGCCGGTGAATGGCTCCGTATAGCATTCGCCCCGCGCTGTCGGCATAAACTCCTGCACCCCTTTCCACTTCTTCTCGATTGCCTCTCGCTGCTCCGGGTGCTGCACCCACGGAAGCCACACCTCGCTGAAATAATTCGGGATGCAGTTGCCCGCGCTGATCACCGCCCCTTCATAATACCTGATTTTGTTCTTCACGCCAAGGGGCGACACATAGCTGGCATGCCACATCTCAATGCCCGTTTCAGCGTGAAGCTGGTTGCCGGTGACATCCCTGCCCATGATGTCAACTCCCGCGATCGCGAGCGTGGGCTGGCGGTGCGTGCGGTAGGTGCATCCATGCGCATATTGCAACACGCGCTTGAAACTGTGGTCCCGCTCAAAGCCGCCAATGATGCGCTCAAAGCCGCCAAAGAAACTCTGGCTCTTAAACCCTACGGATGTTGGCTTTGCCCGCTCGAGATAGTGGATTAGGCGCTCTAAGTTTTCGGGTGTATGCACTTCATCGGCATCATTGCACACTACATAATCCGTATCGCTTGGCACAAGATTGAACCAGGCGCGGCATTGGTCATCTTTTTCGCGCCAATTGCATTTGGAGCCATCCACCACTTGTATCTTTTTCTTTTTGTCAGGAAATCTGCGCAGGATTTCATTTGTCTTATCGGTGCTGACCACATGCCCCTTGCCGCGCCACCACGCTACCGGACCTTCTGCAATACAGATTTTGTGGGCAAACGGGTAGATGCTCTCCAGCACTTGCCGCAGAAAGAAGTCGCCATTAAACACGATGATACCGAACGTGAGCTTCATATGGGATATTTTTTTTTGTCGGTGTGCGTATCAAAAGAAAACTCTTTGCAAGGGGTCGCTTTCAATATTTTTTTCAGTACGCATTAGAAAGAAGCAAGTTTACAATTTTGTTATCATTCAGCAAAATAAATAAAAACCGAGTGGTAAAATTTACCACTCTCCAATGAAACCTAAGTGGTCAGTTTACCACGCTGCTGCTTATCCGAAATAAAAACATAGCTTTGTCCTGCGCGGTGGAGCAGCGGTAGCTCGCTGGGCTCATAACCCAGAGGTCGCAGGTTCAAATCCTGTCTGCGCTACTAATTTATGAACGCCCAACGGAAACACCTGATTTCCTATTCTGCGCTTGCAGCCGGAATTATTGTGCTGGTGCTGCTGCTTCAGCGCCAGTGCGACAAGCGCGGCAATGCAGAAGCGACCATTGCGGCATTGACCGACACGCTGCATGTCACCACCGATAAGTTTGGGAAGCAAACCGGCAGCATCCTCGCGCTGCGCGATAAGGTAGTTACGCAGGATAGCACCATCACCTGGCTGAATACGCTGGTCACCAATCAGACAAACACCGGCACCGTTGCTGGCACTACCACCTATATTTACGACACGGCAATCATCAGGAAAGACAGTATCATCCTGATGGATGGCTCTGTTTTTCTTGGATATTCCTCGCAATTCACCGATAAGTGGTGGGACATCGAGGTGGCATTTAACGATACGACAAGCATCCTGAGCGGCTATGTGATGAATGAATTTGAAACGTGGAGCGAATGGAAACGAACAAAATGGCATAAGCGGAAAGAACTTACCGCCTATTGGAGAAATCTGAACCCGCACACGAAAATCACGGAGCTGCGCAGCTACACCGCGCCCAAGGAACGCTACAAGCCGTTTAGCGTGGGCGCAAGTGTCGGCTATGGAGTGAGCATCCCCGACTTTGTGCCGAGCGTGTACATAGGCGCGGGCGTGCAGATTACACTGTTTCGGTTTTAGCTGAACGGGTTCATAGTAGCATTATGGTCTGGCAGAGATGCTTCTATTCGGAAATTATTTTCGCGTAAGCGTTTGCAAGATTGTCACTTACCGTGACGTCAGCGTCAACCCTGAGTGACAGTTGGCAATCAATCTTGAAATTCTTTACACCATCAGAACTAATTTCAACGACTACACCGAAAAAGTATAACCGCAGTGGCGGATTAAAAGAACGAAACCCCGACACACAGATGATGATGATTAAAAGCACAAAAGTTGATTACAGCACTCCACCCGCCATTGTCGGTTATAAATTGTTATATTTAGGTTTTTTAAAAATCTTTTTTTTCGGTGGGGAGCAGTGGCTTTTTTTGTTTACCTTTGAATAACTAAAAAAACATTATTACACAAGTGCCTAATTAAATAAATTATTAAATGAATAACGAAGTAGTTGAACAAGCCGAATTTCGCTTGTACCAATGGGATAAACTGTCTTTAGATAATAATATTCCCAAAGAAGTTGCTTATCTATTAGCTGCACAATTTTATTCAGATATGAGCAAACTGGAAATGGGTTCACGAGAGGGCAGACGCAGTTATTTGCAATACGGAATGAAAAGTCTTTACATAGAAAAAGCAATCAAAGAATTAAAGAGAACAGACACCAGAGGAGATTTTGAGAGAAAAGCCATATACGACCCGTCATCAGGTGTTATTTATTTCCATCTTAAAGAGTTTTATTTAGACTATTATTATGAGAATGGGCAGGTTAGTTTTCATTTAGTACCTACTCACGAGATAAGATACCGACCAACATGGAAGGTTTTTACTCCAGATGAAATTTTAAAAAAAAGGGATTGGAGTTTTCCATTAGAGGATAGTGTTATTTTATATCCAATTCCTTCTGTGGTGGTGGAGAATGAGGTAAAAATTGATTCTGTGAAATGGAGTGGACTAAAAAATAGCAGGGATATTCCTGTCTCTTATACACATCTGACGCTGCCGACGAATAGAGAGGTGTAGATCTCGG
>ENA-ORBV01007505-ORBV01007505.1-microbial-mat-metagenome-genome-assembly--contig:-NODE-7505-length-18709-cov-22.162999_pt1 | contig 18709 bp, 20 predicted proteins | sample MGYA00237777_ERZ505514 | MGnify/ENA primary metagenome ERZ505514 (study PRJEB26160, sample SAMN06269048) | microbial mat metagenome | isolation source: Oligotrophic lake microbial mat | place... | reverse complement strand
TGGCGGCGCTGACCGCCAAGACCTTGTCCTTGACGATCGGGTCAAGCTCGAGATGGCCATGTCGTTCCATCGCGTCGATCAGCATCGGGACCAGCGCCTTCAGCCTCTTGCCGCAGACGCGGTCTGCCGCCTCCCACAGCATGATCAGGGCCTGTCGCGTGGCCTCGTCGTAGACGCGGTTGCGCCCCTTCTCCTCGACATCTGCTGCGCGCATGCCGTTCAGGGCCCTGATCGCGTGCTTGCGGTGGCAACCAGTTAGCGCTACGAACTCGTCGAGGATCTTCTGCTTCTCGCTCTTCGGCGCAGCTCGATATCTCGCGCCGATGGCCTTGGTCAACTCCTTGCGTGTGGTCATGCTGATTCGCCCTTGCTTGGTCACCTCGTGCCCCCGAGCCGGACCATCCGGCGGGTAGCAAATTACATGAGGCAACAGGGCATCAGCGGTAACAAAACTGATGAGTCAATGCGCCGGTTTTTCACCTAAACCGACCAGGTGCGGAAGCGAGACTTGTTGTGGTTCTTTTTCAGCGCACGCCGGCATCTTCGATCACCGGCAGCTCGCCAAATTGCGCCCGCCGGTCGATTTGTGCATCAACAACGCTTCCGGCCATTGCGGCTGGCAGGCCGGCTCCGCCGAGCGCGTCGAAACGCAGGCGGAGTAGGGACGAGTTTGTCAATCAATCGCCCTATGGGCTGCCGCTGCTTGCCTGCTTGCGGTCAAGGGCCAGAAGCCAGCAGCCGCGCGCACAAGGGATGCAACACCTTGCGCTGCGTGTAAATGAGGTGAAAGTGGTCCTGTAGATCATCACACACAGCCACTTTGACCATGCCGTGCTGCTTGATGAGGTAGTTGTCCATCCACTGGGCGGCCGGAAACACGCCCATGCCTGCGCTACCGAAGGTGCTCAGCAGCGCGCTGTCTTCGAACTCGCCAACAATGTTGGGCTTGACCCGAATTCTCTCAAACCAATGGTTCAGGTCGGTGCGCAGAGCCGAGTGGCCGGTAGGCAGCAACACCGGGCAGTGCGTCAGGCTGTGCGGAAAGTCCGGCTTCAGTTGTTTGGCCAGGTTTTTCGGGGCGTACCAGGCAATCGGGCTGCTATCGAGCAGGTGGCTGTGGATTTTCATGGTGGTGTGGTGCGGGCTGGCGCGGTCTGAGATCACCGCATCAAGCCGGTGCAATGCCAATTCGGCCAGCAGTTCTTCAAATTCGCCATCGTGGCACTGCAGCCGCAGGTGGGGCTCATCCAGGATCGGCCGCAACAGGCGTTGCACGGCCAGTTTGGCCACGCCGTCGGAAATGCCGACGACAAAGCGCATGGTCTTGCCGCTGGCTGCCTCGCGGACTTTGCCGGGCAGTGCCTGACCCAGTTCAAAAATGTGCTCCGCCTGGTGCAGGGCGGTGACGCCCGCTTCGGTCAAGGCCAGCGAGCGCCCCGCCGGCTTGAACAGGGCATGGCCCAATTCCCGCTCCAGTTCGCGGACCTGGGCGCTGATGGTTTGAACGGCCATGTCCAGGCGTTCGGCGGCGCGGGTCAGCCCGCCTTCCTTGGCCACCACCCAGAAATAGTAGAGGTGCCGGTAGTTGAAACTTTGGCTCATGCGGATGCCTCGCGTGTGGGTACTGGGCGGCAATGATTCGGTTTTTACGAAGTAAAGTTCTAGTTTTCTCTACTTTTTATATTTGTATTTTATCCCTAAAGTGATGTCCCGTTGCATCCCGTTCTGTTCCTGCTTGTAAAACCCTGGATTGGAGGCCGTCATGCAGATCATTTTTGAAACCAGCCACCCTGGCGCCCGCATGCATCACAAAACTGCGCTGGAGCGCCTTAAATTTGCATTGCAGCGGATGGACTGGCGCGTGCACCAAGTCAAGGTCCGGTTAGACGATGCCAATGGTCCGCGCGGTGGCTTTGACAAGGAGTGTACAGTCCGGCTTTCGGGCCCCGCCTATGCGCCATTGGTGGTGCGGGCGGTGGCCTCCAACTGGCGGCAGGCACTGGTACTGGCCATTGAGCGGGCGGCCGGGTTACTGGTCAAGACCGTCAAGCGTAGTCAATTTGGTGGGCGCCGCCGATCGGTAAAGCGCGACATGCCGGTTGCCGACCCGCTGAGCTGACGCGCTTGCGGGGTCGGCCCCATAGATTGAAACGTTGAAACAAGCAAGAGCATAGGCAATTGGAAACGACAGGAACCTGGTGGATCTGGGCCGGCTTCGGCGTCTTTGTGCTGGTGGCCATCGCGGTGGACCTGCTGGTCATGGAAAAGCAGGGTGCTCACAGAGTGACAGCCATTGAACCTGCAAGCAGCCTGCCAACCCGGCCCGAGCGATGCATTTTCTTTTGATCAAAGGTATTCATCCATGCTGACCCCGACTGTGCCCCTTTCCCCCCAGCCCTGGCGGGCTGCCTACGCGGCGGCCGGCATCGTGGGCGACCTGCCGCCGCCAAACCATGCTTCCCTGGCGGCGCTGGTGCACAGCAGTTGCGTGGCCTATGCGCAGCAGATTGCCTACACCTGCGTCGTGCCCAACGGCATGAACGGCAGCCTCACGTATGCGCAGGTGGATGCGCACTCGGACGCATTCGCGGCCTATCTGCGGCAGACGCTGAAACTGCCGCCCGGCGCACGCGTCGCGGTGCAACTGCCGAACAGCCTGGGCTATCCGGTGGTCGCGTTCGGCATTCTCAAGGCCGGCTGTGTGCTGGTCAATACCAATCCGCTCTATACCCCAAGCGAGATGCTGCACCAGTTCAAGGACGCCGGGGTCGAGGCGCTGGTGCTGATCGACATGTTTGCCGACAAGCTGCCCGCAGTCATGCGCGACACCGGTTTGAAGCACGTCATCGTCGCCCGTGTGACGGAGTTTTTTCCGGCCGTGCCCAATCTGGTGGTGCGCGGGGTGCAGCGTTTCTGGAGCCGCGTGCTGCCGCCGATCACGGTGCCGCATGTCCGGCTCGCAGCCGCCCTGGCGCAGGGTAAGGCGGCGCTGGGTGCGGCCAGCGTCAAAGCCTACTGGGGTGATCTCAAGGCCGGCGACACGGCCGCACTGCAATACACCGGCGGCACCACCGGGGTGGCCAAGGGCGCGGTACTCAGCCACGGCAATCTGGTGGCCAACGTGCAGCAAATGCTGGCCATGGGCGCCACGCACATGACGCCCGGCAAGGAATGCGTGCTCACCGCACTGCCGCTGTATCACATCTTCGCGTTCACCGCGAATCTGCTGGGCTTTCTGTCGATCGGCGCGCGCAACATCCTGATTCCCAGCCCGCGTCCGGTGCAGAACCTGCAGCGCGCGGTGGAAAACTATCCCGTCACCTGGATCACCGGCGTCAACACGCTGTTTAACGCGCTGCTCAACGAAGAGTGGTTTTTGGCCTACCCGCCAAAGCACCTGAAAGCGTCAATCGCCGGCGGCACCGCCTTGCACGGCGCCGTCGCCGAACGCTGGGCCGCGGTGACCGGCACGCCGATTGCCGAGGGCTATGGCTTGACCGAAACCTCACCGGTCGTAAGCTTCAACCCGCTTGGCGGCGGCGCCCGCCTGGGGTCGATCGGCATTCCGGCGCCGGGCACCGAAGTGCGCCTGGTGAGCGACGACGGCGCCGACGTGAAGGCTGGCGAAGCGGGCGAAATCTGGGTGCGCGGCCCGCAGGTGATGCAAGGGTACTGGAACAATCCCGGCGCCAGCGCAGACATCCTGCGTGATGGCTGGCTCGCCACCGGCGACGTGGCGGTGATGGACGAAGCCGGCTTCATGCGCATCGTCGACCGCAAAAAAGACCTGATCCTGGTGAGCGGTTTCAACGTTTACCCGAACGAGATTGAAGATGTGATCGCGCGCATGGACGCGGTGCTCGAAGTGGCGGTGATCGGAATACCCGATGGTCAAAGCGGCGAGGCGGTGCGCGCTTATGTGGTGCCCAACCCGGAGCACGCCGCAGCGCCCACTGCGGCACAGATCGCCGAGCACTGCCGCAAGTATCTGACCGGCTACAAACTGCCCAAGTCAGTGGTGCTGCGTGACGAACTGCCGAAAACACCGATCGGCAAGGTGCTGCGTAAAGATCTGAAGGCCGAAGTCAGGGCCGAATTCGCCGCCAGAAAATGAGAACAAGAAAAGGAGCCGCACCATGTTGACCGAACTCGAAACCAAACTGCTCGGCGTGATGATGATGGTCATCATGCTGGGCATGGGCGCATCCTTGACCTATCGCGATTTTCTGATCGCGCTGCGCAAGCCCAAGGGCGTGCTGGTGGGCCTGGTGTGCCAATACGGCATCATGCCTTTTCTGGGCTACTTGCTGGCGATGGCACTGGGCCTGCCGCCCGGCCTTGCGGTCGGCCTGATCCTGATCGCCTGCATGCCCGGTGGCACCACCTCGAACATCTTCACTTATTTCAGCAAGGCGGTGCTGGCCTTGTCGATCATGATGACCAGTGTGTCCACCCTGGTGGCGCTGGTGGCGGTGCCGGCACTGCTGGAGTTCTATTCCGGCGCTGCCGGAATCAGCGGTGATTTCCGGATTCCTGCCGGCAACGTGGCGCAGGTCCTGGTGGTGTTGCTGGTGCCCACGGTAATCGGCATGGTGTTGCGCAAGCTCAATCCGAATGTGGGTGCAAGCATCGAATTGCTCGGCGGCATGCTCGGAATCGCAGTCATTGTGTTCCTCATCATCTCCTGGGTACCGCGCAACTATCAGTTGCTCACCGTCACGCCCTGGTATGTGTATTTCGCCGCAGTCGGACTCGGCCTGTTCGGCATGGTGCTTGGTTACAGTTTGGCCAAACTGCTCAAGCAGGACAACAACCGCAGCCGCACCATTGCGCTTGAAACCGGGATCCAGAACGGACCACTGGCCGTGCTGATCGTGACCCTGACCTTCACCGGCGCCATGCAGCAGGAAGTGCTGCTGATTCCGGTTTTGTACTCGCTCTTCATCGTGCTTACCAGCAGCGCCGTCACGGTATGGTTCCGCAGATTGTCAAACCGTGAAGCTAAAGCGCGTGACAGTGCCAAAGTGGGCGCGCTGAATCCGACATAGCCTGCGCGCCCGCTACTCCATCCCGTTTCCACCATTGCGAGAGGAATCCTGCCTTCATGATCAACAGCGACCAACAACGCGCCATTCTGAGTGTGTGCCTGATGGCAGCCTTCGCCGATGGCAACAACGACCAACGGGAACGCGCACGCATCGAGCAAGTGTTTGATTCGCTGGCGAGCCAGCAGGCCGACGCTGCCGCTTGGCCGCTGCCTGCTGTCTATCAGGCGGTGCTGTTGAAGCAGGTTTCGCTGACCGATCTGGCTGCCCTTTTGAACACCGATGGGTCGCGTCAGCTCGCCTACGAAATGGCAGTGCATGTGATTGATTCAGACGGGGTGCAAACTGTTGCGGAGCAGGCATTCCTCAATGAGTTGCGCCAGGCATTGGGGCTCTCGATTGGGCAGGCCTTAAGCCTGGCGGGCCCGGCCGATGCGCTGGCAGCAGCCGCCTACGCGCCGGCGGCTGCGCCAGCCCCGGCTTCCGCGGTAGCGCAGCCGGTCAACGAAGTGGAGCTGGACAAGACAATTCTGAACAGCGCGATTATGAACGGCGCGCTTGAACTGTTGCCGCAATCCTGGGCCACGATGGCGATTATTCCGCTGCAAACCCGGATGGTCTATGGCATCGGCAAAAAGTACGGTTTCGAGCTCGATGCCGGTCACGTAAAGGAATTCCTGGCCACCGTAGGCGTCGGTCTGGCGTCGCAGTATCTGGAACAGGCGGGGCGCAAGCTGATCGGCGGCTTGTTCGGCAAGCTGGCCGGCGGCCTGGTGGGCAGCCTTACGCGCGGCGGCACCGGCATGGCGTTCTCCTTCGCTTCCACGTATGCCCTGGGGCAGCTTGCCAAACGCTACTACGGTGGCGGCCGCACCATGTCTGCTGCGGTGCTCAAGGATACTTTTTCACAACTGCTGGAGCCCGCCAGGCAAATTCAGACCCAGTATGCGCAGCAGATTCAAGCCAAAGCCGGCAACGTCAATATGGCGGACGTGCTGTCCCTGGTGCGCGGCAAATCGAGCGTCGCATAGGGGCCCGCCGGCAGCCACATCAGCCGATCGCGGGCACGACGCGGGTCAACGCCCGCCGCCCTGGTCGGGTGCAAATATCTCCGTATTGGCAAGCACCCGGTGCGGGCGCATGATCGATTGCTGCGCGATAGCGCCGGCCGCCGCCATTGCACTCGCGCGGGCGCGCGGCGCAAGCGCCTTCATGCAAAAGCATCTCGAACAGGTGACGCAGCGCATTGGCGCAGGGGTCGCCGCGGAAGTTAGCGGCGCGGTCGAGGCCGTCTGCGGTCGGCCCGCGCGTTGGCTCGAAGGTTGGCTGCGCGAAGCATGCGCAATAGGCCAATGCTCCCCCCAGCCGCGATAGACCACAGTAAGCCTTTTCATTGTTCTGTCGCTGCTACCGCGCGGCGCGCCCGCTTGCGACCGGCTGCGTACGCATTACGTTCCATCTGGGCGATGGAGGTGCCAGGCGGCGACAACAGGTGTTCGAAGTCGCTACTCGCGCCCAAGGCCTGAACACACTTGACGAAGGTAGCTAGCGTCGATTGGCCGCCGTTTTCGAGCTTTCGCACTGCACCGAACGAAATGCCGGCGCGCCCGGCGAGCTCGGCCTGGGTCAGGTTCTGCACCAGGCGCAGGCGGCGTACGCGCTCACCGAGAAGACTGCAAATCTCGGCGAACGTCGATAGTTCAATAATCATTATTGTAGCAATTAATCAATAAAATAAACTTTAATTGCTACAATAATATCATTTAACTGTTGCGCCAGCGGAAACTGGCGATCTGGCTACACGCAGCGCCCGCCATCGACCTCGATATTGACCCCGGTGATGAAATTCGCTTCATCCGATGCCAGATACAGGCAGGCATTCGCCACATCCTGTGCGGTCGAGAAGCGCCCGAGCGGTATGCTGACCATGAACTTGGCGCGCCTGGCCTCATCGATCTCGCCGCCCGCGAACGCCTGCGAGAGCGCGGTGTCGGGATTGAATACGGGGTTGACGCAATTGACCCGCACGTTGTCGGGCGCAAATTCAGCCGCCATCGACTTGCTCATGAGGACCACCGCGCCCTTGCTGGCGTTGTAGACCGTCAGGCCCGGGCGTGGACGGATGCCGGCGGTCGAGGCGATATTGACCAGGCTGCCGCCGCGTTCCTTGCCCTGCGCGCGGAACACCGGCAGCGCGTTCTGTGCTGCCAGGTAGACGCTCTTGACGTTCACACTGAAGCAGCGGTCGAAGTCGGCCTCGCTGACCTCGACGAAAGGGCGATTGACGTGGGTCCAGCCGGCGTTGTTGACCACGCAGTCCAGGCCGCCGAAATGCTTTTGTGCCGCGTCGACGAGCGCTTTCCAGCCGGCGTCGGTGGTCACATCGGCCAGTTGAAACACGACGCTGCCGCCTTTTGCCTTGATCGCAGCGACAGTCGCTTCGCCGCCCCTGGCATTGATGTCGTTGACCACGACCTGCGCACCTTCCTCGGCGAAGCGGGTGGCGATGCCTACGCCGATGCCCGAGCCGGCGCCGGTGACGATGACAACCTTGTTCTTCAAACGCATGAAACCTCCCGATCGATGGTATGGGTTAAAGCTCAGGTGGCGCTGATTGTAGCCCGCTGCATTTGCGCTGAGAGGTTGATGTCAACCGAGCCAGGTCGGCCGATATGGCCCAATGAAAACCGCGCAGGCCGCCTCTGACAAGCTTCTGCCTGTGCGCGACTGGGTCAGTTCGCATCGATACCCACGCGCAAGGCCGGCGCGAGAACTGCCTGGCGCAGCGCATCGTCGGTGCGCAATGGGCCGCCCATGCGCTTGCCCTTGCGCGCCGTGCCGACGCGGTGGCCGAAAAGAAGCAGCGCTTGGTCGCTGTCGCGTTGCCGCGACATCCAGAAGAGGCCGTCCACCTTCGGGTACTGCATGTGTGTGTGGGCGATCGGATCGAACGCGGTCATGGTCCTGCGCCCTTGGTCGCTGTTGCAGGCGCGCATCCTCGCACGCCACCACACCGGCCGCAACGCCACCACGCCGCTGCGGGAATATCAGCGCGCCGGCGGGCTTTGCGCCCGCGCGAAATCCACGAACGCGGCAGCCGCCGGCGACAAGCGCAAGTCGCCGGCGTGCACCACATGCCAGAAGCTGCGCAATGGAAAGCCGGCCACCTCCAGGCGCGCGATGCCGGAAGCGCCGGTCAAGGCGTGGCTGGAGATGACCGCGCAGCCGAAGCCCGCGCCGACGGCGTGCTTGATGGCCTCGTTGCTGCCCAGGGTCATGCGGGTGTTCACGGCCACGCCGCGCCGCGCGAAAAACTCATCGGTGATAAGCCGCGTGCCGGAGCCCGGTTCGCGGGCGACAAAAGGCTCGCGCACGAACTCGGCCAAGGGCACGCGCTGTCGCGCGGCCAGGCGATGCCGACGCGCGGCGATCGGCACCAGCGGGTTGTCCAGTATCGGCAGGCTGACGATGTCACGCCCTGCGGGCGGGCGCGCCATCAGGTACAGATCGTCGGCGCGGCGCGCAAAGCGTTCGAGCACCTGGGCGCGGTTGAGCACCTCGAGGTGGATGTCGATGCCCGGGTAGCGCGCGTGAAAACGGCCCAGCAGGCCGGGCGCAAAATATTCGGCCGTGGTCGCGGCGGCCAGGCGCAGGTGCCCGGTCTTGAGGCCGCGCCGGTCGGCCAGGTCGGCCGCCAGGGACTCCAGGCTGCGCGCCACCTGGCGCGCCGCCTCGGCCATGCGCAGCCCGGCCGCGGTCGGCGCCAGGGAGCGACCGCGCGGCTCGAACAGCGGCTCCCCGGCGATCTCGCCGGCCTGGCGCACCTGCATGGACAGGGCCGGCTGCGTCAGATGCAGTTCTGCTGCCGCGCGCGTCAGGTGGCCGTGGCGCACGATCGCCTCGACGGCGCGCAGCTGGGACATGGAGAGTCGATTCATTGATCAATAAAAATTATCATTAATATCAAAACATATCATTGGATATGATGTTCTGCAAGCGCCAAAATGCGTGACTCACTCAAACGCCACGCAAGGAACGCACGATGAACCTCACTGAAACCGCCGAAATTGCCAAGGTCGGCACCGCCGCACGCGTTGCCGTCTCCGTCTGCGTAGGCGATGGCATCGGCCCGGAAATCACCGCCGCCGTCCTCGAGGTGCTCAAGGCCGCGGGTGCGCGCCTGGACATCGAGACCGTCGAGATCGGCGAGAAGGTTTACCTGCAAGGCGTCTCCTCCGGCATCAGCGACGCGGCCTGGGCCAGCCTCAAGCGCACCCGCCTGTTGCTCAAGGGTCCGTTGACCACCCCTCAGGGCGGCGGCTACAAGAGCGTCAATGTGACCCTGCGCAAGACCATGGGCCTGTTCGCCAATGTGCGTCCGGTGGCGACCTTTCATCCCTTTGTGCCGACCATGCACCCCGAGATGAACGTGGTGATCGTGCGCGAGAACGAGGAGGACCTGTACGCCGGCATCGAGCACCGCCAGACCACCGACGTGACCCAGTGCCTGAAGCTCATCACCGAGCCCGGCACGCGCAAGATCGTGCACTACGCGTTCGAGTACGCGCGCCACCACGGGCGCCGCAAGGTGACCTGCTTTACCAAGGACAACATCATGAAGATGACCGATGGCCTGTTCCATCGCATCTTCGACGAGATCGCCACCGATTACCCCGAGATCGCCGCCGACCACATGATCGTCGACATCGGCGCGGCGCGTCTGGCGGCGCGGCCCGGCAAGTTCGACGTGATCGTAGCGCCCAACCTGTATGGCGACATCATCTCCGACATCGCCGCTGAAGTGGCGGGGTCGGTGGGCCTGGCCGGTTCGGCCAATATCGGCGACACCATCGCCATGTTCGAGGCGGTGCACGGCTCGGCACCCGACATCGCGGGGCGCGACATGGCCAACCCCTCGGGCATGCTCGAAGCCGCAGTGCAGATGCTCACGCACATCGGCCAGGGCGAGGTTGCCGAAAACGTGCGCAACGCCTGGCTTGCCACGCTGGAAGACGGCATCCACACCGCCGACATCGTCGGCGAATTCACCACCCGGAAGGTGGGCACGCGCGCCTTTGCTGAAGCGATCGTCGCGCGCATGGGCAAGCGCCCGGTCAAGTTGCCGGCCGCGGCGCTGGCGCAGGCGCGGCCGATGAAACTGGCACCGCTCGCACCGCGTACCGCAAAGCCGATCGAAAAGCGCCTGGTGGGCGTGGATATCTTCCTCGACTTCGCCGACCTGCGCCCGGCGCTGCTGGGCGCACGCATCACCGAGGCCCTGCCCAGGAGCGCAACGCTGAAATTCATCACCAACCGCGGCGTCAAGGTCTGGCCTCACGGGTTCGACGAGACCTTCTGCACCAACCACTGGCGCAGCCGCTTCATGCCCTCAGAGGTGCAGGCCGAGCACGGCGGCGCCAACGACGCCTGGGTGCTGGCGATCATGCAAAGCCTGGCCGCCTCCGGGCTGGAGGTGATCAAGATCGAGAAGCTCTACACCTTCGACGGCGAGCCGGGGTTCGCGCAGGCGCAAGGGGAGTGAGGGTCAAGGACAAGGATGGGAATTTCAGTGCCATTTTCGGATTAATCCGGCCATATTGGTCTGCGTCAATCGTTGATTAATCGTTGTTTTGGTGCCGCAGACGCCTGATCGTCCCTGAAACCCCGCCCCGGCATGCCCGTTGTCTGTGCCTCTGGCCACCCGGGCGGCGGACGTTATGCCGCGCAGGGGGCCACAGGCACGCGTCGCCCCGGCCCTGCGAGCCTTGTCGCCTTGTGCCCTGCCACGCGACGCGCTTGCCGAACGCATGGTCCGGCATCTCCCACAGCGGCGGCCCTCGCGCCGGCCGCAGACGCGGCCGTTGAGATCACCTTGCTGCGATTGGTGCCGGCGGGCCGAGAGACGCCAGCAGGTAACCGGGTCGGAACCGGGGCGTAACATCGGGGCGATGCCCCAACCGGCGTTCTGCGTTTCACTTGGTCGAAGGAACCCTCCATGCGTCAACTCCTGCATGCCCTGCTGAAGTGGGTCGGGCAGCGTCTGGTCTGGTTTGTTCTGATCGTGGCGATCCTGATGGCGGGGGCTTACCTCAAGGAGCAGTTCGACGAATTTCATGCGTCGCAAAGCCATCTCGGAGACCTGAAGGGTGGCCAGCAGGTTATTGAAAATCATCTACGGTCGATGGAACAGGCCTTGACAGCGCGCACCAGGGAGTTTGAAAAGGACTCGCTCGGCAAACTCGATTCGCGCATCACCGGGATCGACCAGGCCATCGGCGAGAAATCGGCAGCACAGCAGGGGGCGAGCAATCTGCCGCTGTTGTTAAAGCTGGCCACTGGCAGCAGCTTCATCGACCCTTTCAAGCGCGACATCGAGATCAAGGTGCTGATGCAGGAGCGCGCCTACCTGCTGGGCCTGCGTGCGGTGGCGCTGGCGTTGATCGACCGCGACCGCGGCGTGACCGAGCTTGAGCGGCTGCGCCGGGTGCATGCGGCGATCTACGGCGGGCTGAAGGAAAACGAGTTTTCGCGCGATCAGGTCAGGAGCAGTCACCCGGTTGCGGGCTTTGTCCCTGGCACCGTGCCGCATGGTTTGCTGGTGCAACTGGCGTTGGCGCACGCGCGCTTGACTGCGCAGAACCTGGCGGCGTATGAGGCCTATGAGCGGCAGCGCATGGCGGTGGCGCTGTTCAAAATGCCGCATCCGCCGCCGGCCTTCCGGCTGCAGTACGAGCAGATCAGGGAGACGCTTGCGCCGCTTGATGCGAGGATCAAGGCGCTTGAAAAGAACACGGTCGCTGTGCTGTGGGAGAGTGCGGCCGGGGTGGTGCAGGCTGCGCTGTGGATCCTGGTTTCACTGATCCTGTTGCCGGTGGCGATCAAGGTGTTTTTCTATTTTGTGCTGGCGCCGCTCGCGGCGCGCCGGCCGCCTGTGCATCTGCTGCCGGGTGCGTCCGGGATGCTGGAAAGCCCGGCGGGGGTCAACATCGGTTCGGGCAACGCGAGCGCGTCGGCTGTGTCACAAACGCTTTGGGTCGGGCCAGGCCACGAGTTGCTGATTGATCCGGCGTATCTGCAAAGCGCGCCGATCGCGGGTGCCAAAGTGACCAAATGGCTGCTCGACTGGTCGCATCCGCTGACGAGCCTCGCTGCGGGATTGGTGGCGTTGACGCGCATTCGTGTCGCAGTGCCGGAGTCGATCGTCATTTCCGCCACGGTCGATCCGCTTTCTGAAGTGGGTGTGCTGGCGCTACCGGCAGGCTCCGCCCTGGTTCTTCAACCGCGCAGCCTGGTAGGCGTGCTGCAGCCACGCGACCAGCCCTTGCGCATCACCAGCCATTGGCGGCTCGGTACCCTGCATGGCTGGCTCACACTGCAGCTGCGCTACCTGGTATTGCACGGCGCGGCCACGCTGATCATCAAGGGCTGCCGGGGAGTCCGGGTCGAGCGCGCCGGCGACGGCAGGCGCATCAACCAGGCGGCAACGCTGGGCTTTTCCGCCAACCTGCAATACTCGACCACGCGCGCGGCCACGTTTTTCCCCTATCTCACCGGGAAGCAGGGCCTGCTGGACGACAGCTTTGCCGGTGCCCAGGGCTACTATGTCTACGAAGAAATGCCGCATGCAGGGGCCAAGGCGGGTGTTGGCGGGCGCGGGCTGGAGGGGATTTCTGACGCGGTGCTGAAAGTGTTTGGCATTTAGCTTCAAAACGTTGAACCGCAGCTTCACGCGGCCAGCGTGAATTGCAGGCGTTCGCGGTCAGCCGCGCAAGCGAGGCAGGCCTGGATGTCGGCGCCGGTAAGATCAGGAAAGTCGCGGAGGATTTCCGCGCTCGATATGCCGGACGCGAGGTAGTCGAGCACCTCGTAGACAGTGATGCGCAGGCCGCGCACGCACGGCTTGCCGCCGCGCTTGCCGGCTTCGATGGTGATGATGTCACGGTAATGCATGGCGGACAAGCATACGGATTTTCGCATTGTGCGGACCAGCACTTGGTGCCGTCAGACGCAACGCCCGAGAAGGATAAAAGCACAGGACATTGGTTACAATCGAAGCGTTGCGCCTGGGCGCAACGCGCAAAACCGATCACGGATCAAAATCAACAGGGGAACAGCATGAATTTCACGAAAAATACGGCGCTGGGGCTGGCGGGGTTGTGCATGGCAGGGTTGGCGCTAGCCGGCGACATAAGCGGCGTCAAGATCGAACCGGCCAGCACGCAGGTCGGGGCGGCGGTCAAGGTCATCATATCGGGCACGGACGAAGGCATCTGTGGCCTGCGCGTCGAGTATGGCAATGGCGACGTCGATGTCACCAAGATGTCCAAGGGCAAGGACGATTTTCCGCGCAGTTTCTCCAAGACCTACAACAAGCCCGGCACCTATACGGTGATCGCCAAGGGCGGGCGCGATGGCTCGACCTTCGGTTGCAACGGCGAAGCCAAGGCCCAGGTCGTGGTTGCCGAGGCGCCCAAGCCGGCTGCCGCGGCGGCGCCTGTGGCGGCGGCTCCTATGGCCGCAGCGGCGTGTCCGGAAGGCTTTTTGCTCAACAGCAAGTCGGTCAACAAGAGGACCGGCGCCTATACCTGCAATGCCAAAAAGGGCGCCATCAAGCCAGAGAAAGCGCTTGCCTGCCCGGCCGGCACCGAGTATTTCGCCACACCCAAGGGTAGTTCGCTGGGTTGCCGAGTGCCCAGGGCTGCCGCCAGGAAGTAATTGATCCGGTCATCAACGTTCGCGCGGCAGGGCACCCATCTGGGTGCCCTGCTTGCTTTTGCAGTGGCCAACCTGTTGTGCTCGGGGCTGGCCTTGCCGCAGCCGCAGGTGCAGGCGCAGCCGCAAGCGCCAGCGGCCGATTCGCCTGAACCGCCGTCCGCCAGCGGGTTGGAAGTATCTCCGGCCGAAGAGGCGCTCAAACGCTACCCGCCCGGCAGCATCACCACAGAGGCCCAGGCCGATGCGGCACTGGCGGATGCGTCGCGATTGCAGCCGCTACAGGAATTGCGCCACAACGCGGCGCGCGCCGCTTGCTACGAGAAGTTTCTCGCCGAATTCTGTTTGTCCGACGCGCGTGCCGCCAACTACCGCGCCACCCAGCGCATCCGCGAAGTTGAACTTGAAGCTCGTCAGTTCAAGCGGCGCGCGGAGGACGCGGCGATCGACCGGCGGCGCGCCGCAAAGAGCGCTGCCGAGGCCGATGCTGCGGCAGCGCGCGCGGCCGAGGCGCCGCGTGTAGAGGCGCGGCGTGTAGAGGCGCCGGGTGTAGAGGCGCCGGGTGTAGAGGCGCCGGGTCTAGAGGCGTCGCGTGAGGCGCGGCGCCTTGAAGTCGAACGCGAGGCGCGCCAGTGGGAAGCTGCCGCACCGGAGCGTGCGGCGCGTGCGCGCGAAGCTGAAAAGCAGGCGCGGTTGCGGGCCGCAGCGCGCGCGCGTGCCGACGCCGAGGAAAAGGCGCGCGCCCCCGAGCGCGCGGAAAGGGCGCGCCGGCAGGCAGCCAAGGTGGCGAAAACGCTTGAGCGGGCGGAGCGGCGCGAGCGCGCGGCTGCCGAGAAGGCACGCAACCAGGCGCCGCCAGCAGCGGCGAAATAGCCTCGCAGTCGGGCCAGCACCTGCGCTCGACCATGCATGCCGGGCCGGGCCGGGCGCATCTGCGCCACAAGTGGCGCGCCAAATCACCACGGGCAACGCAAAAAACAAGGCCCGCGCAAGCGGGCCCTGAACCTCATGTCTGGTCGATGCCGCGCGGCCACGCAGGCCGCAGCGCTTCAGACGTTGCGCATGTAGGCGTCCACGCACTCCTGGCGCGGATTGCCAGCGGCCACCGGTACGGGCACGCGGCCTTTGCGTGCCTTGCGCGTGACCTTGCCCTTGGCAGCACCGGTACTCAAGTCACTGCACGCAACCTGCGCATGCTTACGAATGGTGCAAAGGTTTTCCCACGGGTCGTTTACCGGTTCGCACGCTGCGGCTGCGCTGCGCCTGACGCTGCGGCGCTGCGGCGGTTTGCTTGCAGGGGCGGCGGCTTGTTGCGGCGGCGCCTGGGTCATCGACGTCGCACTCCCGGCCAGGGGCGTCATGCGTGCGGCGGGCGCCTGCGCGCCGGCCAGCGCGACCCATGCCAGTAGCGGCATGGCACAGGCCAAACTTATGCTTCGATTCAGGCGGTTCATTGTCATCGCGCGGCTCCTTGGGAAAACCATCCGTGAAGAACTTGCCCGGCCAGACCGACCCGGTATCGAGCCCGCCGTGCACCGGCAGAAAACAACTGCTCTGCAAGATGGACTGCGGATCAGAGCGTCAAAAATCTACTAAGCAGGCTTTAAGAAACACTGGATAAGTCGGCAGCGAACGAGCGGCGCTGTTGTGCAAGATTGATTCTAAAGAACTCGGTGGCTGCGCGATCTAGCGCGTGGAAACTGATTCAGCATTTTCTCAGGAATGCAACGTAAGTCATTGTACACAAGTTATTTTTTGCCGAAAAGCTTGCCGAACATACCTGGTTTTTCGGTTTTTTCCGGCATTGCTTCGGGAGGCAGGGCCGCCGCCTTGGCCGGGACCGGCGGTGGCGGCGGCTTCGGGCTCGCCGGTGGCGGCGGCGCTTTGGGCTTGGCGTCTTCGAAGTGAGTCAGCTTGACGATGGCAAGCGAGCAATTGTCGCCACGGCCGTTCGAGCGTTCACGCGCCAGCGCGATCAGTTGCTCCGAGGCGGTGCGCGGCGGGCAGGCCGCGAGAATCGAGCCCAGCTCGAGATCGCTGAAATAGGCCCACACGCCGTCGCTGCACAGCATGAAGGTATCGTCGGGCATCAGCTTGGCGGTGCTGCCGAAATCGATGTGCGGTTGATTGGCCGAACCCAGGCAGTGCACCAGCAGGTTCTTGTTCGGATGCGACTCCATCTGCTCTTCGGTGATCTTGCCTTCGGTGAACAACTGTTCAACATACGAGTGGTCGCGCGTGCGCTGCACCAGCGGCTGGCCGCGAAAGTGGTAGAGGCGGCTGTCGCCCACATGCGCCCAGTCGGCGCGTTCTTTCTGCAGCAACATCGCCACCACCGTGCTGTGCGGTTCCTGCTCGCTGGTGAATGACGAAAGCGTGATGATCATGTGCGCTTCGTTGACAATCGCGGTCAAGAGCTTTTGCGGCGAATCATCACGTGTGCTGAAATTGTCGAACAGCTGCTGGGTGGTGGAAATCACCTGCTGCGCGGCCATTGCGCCACCGGTATGGCCGCCCATGCCGTCGGCCACCACGGCCAGCACCACCCCGGGCTCGCGCTTGCTGGGGATGATGATCAGGCGATCCTGCTGCTCGGCGCGATCGCCGATATGCTGGCCGGTTCCGGCTTCGATGCGAATGGGCATGGCGCAGAATTATATAGTGCAGCGGCGCGCGCATCGAGGCGCCAAGCCAAGTTGGGCAATGGTCGCGCGTGTATCATCGCGGCTGTCATGCATCGACCATCGCGTGACCGGCGGCAACAGCATGCCCTTTGTCGGGGCTGCCAGGTTTCCTGAAACAAGCAATGTTCACCGAAAAACCGGGTCACGGATGCTTACAGCGCAGGATATAGAAATCATTCAGGCACGCATCGTCGAACTGCAGGTTGAACATCGCGATCTGGATCTGGTGATCGAAACCCTGACCGCCACCGCCGGACGCGATGAACTGCGCCTGCGCCGCCTGAAAAAACGCAAACTGCAACTCAAGGACACCATTACCTTGATGCAGATGCGCCTGATCCCCGACATTCCGGCCTGACCGCGTGGGCTTACGCATGAAAACGCTGCGCCAACTCCTGCGACTTGCGCTGCCTGCCTGGTTGTTCCTGGTAACGGCGGCCTGCCTGGCGCAGTCGCTTGAAATCCTGCAGCTCAGGCACCGCCCGGCCGAGCAACTGCTGCCGGTGCTGCAGCCACTGTTGGCCGGCGGCGGCACCTTGAGCGGCAGCGGCTTCCAGTTGATCGTGCGCACCACGCCTGCCAATCTGGAGCAACTGCGCCAGGTGATTGCCAGCCTCGACCGCGCGCAACGCCAACTGCTGATTTCGGTGCGCCAGGATTTTGGCGGCGTGGCGCGTGGCGGCGGCGTCGGCGGGCAGATCGTGCTGGCGCCGGGCGCCAGCGCCGCGCGCGGCAGCGTGTTCGAGCGCAGCGGCACCGCGCAGGACAACGTGTCGCAACAACTGCGCGTGCAGGAAGGCAACCAGGCCTACATCAGCAGCGGCGAGAGCACGCTGGTGCAACAACGTAGCGTCACGCGTACGGTCAATGGTGTGATCGTTACGGAAACAGCGCTGCCGCGCGATTTCAACACCGGCTTTTATGTCACCCCGCGGGTCAACGGCGACACGGTTTTCCTGGAAATCGGTGCGCAGCGCGATACCCGCGCCGACCTCGGGCCGGGCAGCGCCAACACCAATCGCGTGGTCTCGACCATCAGCGGCCGCCTGGGCGAGTGGATCGAGCTTGCTGGGGTCAACCAGTCGCAATCGGCCGACACCCGCGGCCTCTTGTCGCGCTCGTCGGACGCCGGCGCGCAGGAGCGCCGCGTCTATGTCAGGGTCGAGGAAGTGCGCTAGCACCGTGAACGGTCAGTGTCAAAACATGAAAGCGCGCCACGGGTCGCATGGCGTGGTGGCAAATCCGCGCCATGGCCATGGCCACGGCCATGCCTGGCGCCCGGCCCTGGGGCCGCAGCCATCGCTTTCGTTGAGTTCCGAAGCTTCCAGGTCACCGGACTAGCCAAGCGATGGGCACAGCGGTCAACATTCCCAACCTGCTCACGTGGCTGCGGATCCTGCTGATCCCGCTGATCGTAGGCGTGTTCTACCTGCCCGACGCCTGGCTCGGCCCGTCCGAGAAAAACCAGGTCGCCACGTTCATGTTCGTGACCGCGGCGCTGACCGACTGGCTCGATGGCTGGCTGGCGCGCAAGCTCAACCAGCAATCGGCCTTCGGCGCCTTCCTCGACCCGGTGGCCGACAAGCTGATGGTCGCCGCCGCCCTGATCGTGCTGGTGCAACTGGGGCGCTGCGACAGCATCATCGCGCTCATCATCATCGGCCGCGAGATCGGCATCTCGGCCTTGCGCGAATGGATGGCACAGTTGGGCAAGTCCAAGAGCGTGGCGGTCAATGCGCTGGGCAAGATCAAGACCATCGTGCAGATGATCGCCATACCGCTGTTGCTGTTCCACGACAATTTTCTCGGCCTGTTCGAAGCGCGCCTGCTGGGTGACTGGTTCATCTGGGCTGCCGCAGCGCTGACCCTGATATCGATGGGCTATTACCTCAAGGCGGCCGCGCCCCTGATGCGCGATTGACACCAAACCCGTGTGCGGCTGACACAAACCCTGCGGGGTGCGATGCAAACTGCGGTGGGGGCGCGGTTAAGTGGCGCGACATTCGGATCGCTTGCCCAACATTGATTTCAGCTCCAAGCGTACGACACACCAGTTTGAATCGCCCCCAACCCTGCGTGCGGTTGACACAAACCCTGCGTGCCGTTGACACAAACCCTGCGTGCCGTTGACACAAACCCCTGCGTGCCGTTGACACAAACCCTTCGGGTTTTGCTATACTCGCGCTCTGTAAATGCGGGAGTAGCTCAGTTGGTAGAGCGCAACCTTGCCAAGGTTGAGGTCGAGAGTTCGAGACTCTTCTCCCGCTC